>Ga0068714_10001573_pt1 | contig 32671 bp, 31 predicted proteins | sample MTBNYHSulfiMetaG_FD_62988 | JGI IMG/M metagenome (GOLD analysis project Ga0068714, IMG submission 62988) | Enrichment culture microbial communities from rom New York Harbor, USA that are MTBE-degrading - MTBE-NYH (New York Harbor Sulfidogenic)... | ecosystem: Environmental > Aquatic > Marine >...
GGTGGCCTTCTCCCGGCGGATGTGCTGCTCCCTGGTCTGGAGGGTCAGGCAGAACCCGGGCCGGCCGTCGTGGTCAAAGGCCCTGCCGGCCACCCGGCCGGGCATGGCCCTGACCAGGGCCTGGGAGACGGCCATGTAGCCCAGGTAGGGTCCCCCGAAGGAGAGCGGCAGCCCCAAGGGCTGGGCCTCGCCCACGGCCACGTCGGCCCCCATCTCGGCCGGGGTCTTTAAAAGGGCCAGGGCGGTGGGGTAGCAGGAGGCGATGGACAGGGCCTTGTGCTCCTTGGCCAGGGCGAAGTAGGGGCTCAGGTCGGCGACCCGCCCGAAGAAGTCCGGGTTCTGAAGGATCACCGCCGCGGTCTGGTCGTTGACCAGCCCGGCCAGGTCGTCGGGGCTCTCCAGGTCGGCCTCGATCAGCTCCAGGTGGAGGTTGGCGGTGTAGGACTGGAGCATGATCCGATAGATGGGGTTGACCGCCCGGGAGACGATCAACCGGCTCTTCCTGGTCTTGCGGTGGGCCAGCATGGCCGCCTCGAAGAGGGCCGTGCCCCCGTCGTAGAGGGAGGCGTTGGAGGCCTCCATCCCGGTCAGGCGGCAGATGGCGGTCTGGTACTCATAGATGGACTGGAGGGTTCCCTGGGACATCTCGGCCTGGTAGGGGGTGTAGGCGGTGTAGAACTCCCCCCGGGAGATCAGGGCGTCCACCGCGGCCGGAATGAAGTGGTCGTAGAACCCGGCCCCCACGAAGCAGGTCAGGTTCTCGGCGTTCATCCCGGCCAGGGAGGCCAGGTGGCGGCTGACCTCCAGCTCCGACATGGGACCCTCCAGGCCCCACTCCTTGGCCCTGAGCTCCTCGGGGATGGGGGCGAAGAGCTCCTCCATGGACTTCAAGCCCATGGCGGCGAGCATCTCCTCCCGGTCCGAGTCGGTGTGGGGTATGAATTCCATGGCTTATAGGCCCTCCACCATGGTCCGGTAGGCGGCCGCGTCCATCAGCTTCGCCAGCCCGGACTCGTCGTAGTCGCGGAGCTTGACCATCCACCCGGCCCCGTAGCAGTCCTCGTTGATCAGCTGGGGGGAGTCCTCCAGGGCGGTGTTGACCTCGGCCACGGTGCCCCCCAAGGGGGAGTAGAAGTCGGCCGCGGCCTTGACCGACTCGATGACCCCCAGCTCGCCCATCTGCTCCAGCCTATCGCCCTCGGCGGGCAGCTCCACGTAGGTGATGTCTCCCAGCTGGGTGGCGGCGTAGTCGGTCACCCCCACCACGGCCAGCGAGCCCTCGATCTTGACCCACTCGTGCTCGTCGGTGTACTTGCGGTCATTCAGGATATTAGCCTCGGCCATGTCTAAACCTCCTCTTGTTTCCGTTGCCCGGGCCGGGGGGAAGGCCGGCCCCGACGTTTTCGGGCCGGTTCAGGCTCAGCTCGCCTGATCCAACCCCTCCACCGGTGAAGTGGCCCATTTGTTGAAGGATTTGAAGATCACCAGCGACTCGGCCGAGGCCACGTCCTCCAGCCCGGCCAGGTGCTTGGTCACGAAGTCGATGAACTTGGTCTTGTCGGCCACCAGCAGCTCGGCGATCAGGTCGTACTGGCCGGCCACGGCCGAGACGGAGATGACCCCCGGCAGCTTGGAGAAGGCCTCGGCCGCGCCGATGAGGTTCCTGGTCTTGAGGCGGACCAGGACGTAGGCCGAAAGAAAGTCCGGGTCCTCGAAGAGGTTGACCAGGGCCGTGACCTTCAAGAGGCCCCTCTCCTTGAGCTTCCTGATCCGGTTGCGGACCGTCCCCTCGCTGACCCCCAGCTCCTCGGCGATGGCCCGGTTGGAGAGGCGGCCGTCGTGCTGGAGAAGCTTGAGAATCCCGCGGTCGGTCTCGTCGGTGGACCGTAAAAATCCGTTCCTCATCTCGTTGTTGTCCATGCCGTCGGCCATCTCCCTTAATTCTGTCTGCATGCGCACCAGGTGACCGCGAGGGATTCGCTTTCATTAATATTTTCCTTACGATTCTGCGTATGTCAACAAAAAAGAGTCCGGATCTGCGGGCGGCGGACCGGACCTCTCCGGAGAGGGGCCGAGCCGGCCGCTCCAGTTTAAATCACCGGGGCCTATGGTACAATTTCCCTTGACCCCGGCCGGTTCCCGAAGGAGCCCTGCCGGGGCCGAACGGCCTTAAATCACTATAGACAGGGGCGCTCCCCGCCCCGAACGGACCCCCGGGCGGTTGTTCCCCCGGGCTGGAGGAAGAGGATGGATCGCCGAACTTTCATCATCAACCAGGCCCGGGCCGGGCTGGTCCTGGCCGGGGCGGCCGGGCTGGGCCTCCCGGCCAGGGTTCTTTCGGCCGGAACCCCGGACCCCGATCTTTCGGTGGTCAAGGGCGACCCCGGCCCGGCCACCAGGGCGGCGGTGGAGCTTCTGGGGGGGATGTCCCGGTTCGTCAAAAAGGGCCAGCGGGTGGTCATCAAGCCCAACATGTCCTTTGCCCGGCCGGTGGAGGCCGGGGCCAACACCCACCCGGCGGTGGTCCGCGAGCTGGCCGCCATGTGCCGGGAGGCCGGGGCCGGGCGGGTCCTGGTCCTGGACAACCCCCTGGCCGAGGCCGAGGCCTGCCTGGAGCGGTCGGGGATCGCCGCGGCCTGCCGCGACCTGGACGAAGGCATGGTCCACCAAGTGGAAAACCCCCGTCTTTTCGCCCCGGCCGACATCCCCGGGGCGGTCGCCCTGACCAGGACCGAGGTCATGCGGGAGGTTCTCAAGGCCGAGGTCCTCATCGCCGCGCCGGCGGCCAAGAGCCACTCCTCGGCCGGGGTCAGCCTCTCCCTGAAGGGGATGATGGGCCTGGTCCTCAACCGCCGCGACTTCCACTGGAAGTACGACCTGGACGAGGCCATCGTCGACCTGGCCTCCCTGCTCAAGCCGGCCCTGGTGGTCATCGACGGCTCCCGGGTCCTGTCCAGCGGCGGTCCCGGCGGGCCGGGCAAGATCCTGGGGGCCAGGACGATCATCGCCTCCACCGACATGGTGGCCGCCGACGCGACCGCGGTGGAGAGCTTCGAGTGGTACGGCCGGCGGTTCAAGGCCTCCCAGGTCCGTCACCTCAAGCTGGCCGCCCAGAGGGGGCTGGGCCGGCTGGATGTGGCCGGGCTGAAGGTCAAGACAGCCGTTCTCTAATGCTCCTCCGCCGTCTCGTCCAGATCCTCTTCTTAAGCCTCTTTCTCCTGACCCTGGCCATGGCGGCCCTCTCCCGGGGACCCTGGCTGCCGGAGGACCTCTTCCTCAAGGCGGACCCGCTGATCATGGCCGGGACTTTTGTGGCGGCCCGGACCTGGGCCTGGGCCTTTGTCCCGGCCCTGATCGTCCTGGCCTCAGCTTTGTTCCTGGGCCGGGCCTTCTGCGGCTGGGTCTGCCCCCTGGGGACGACCATCGACGGGACCGACCGGCTCCTCAAACCAAAGGCCGCCCCCCCGCCCCCGGCCCGGCTCCGGCCGGTCAAGTACTGGCTCCTGGCCTTTGTCCTGGGCGGGGCTTTTGTCGGGGTCTCCTTTGTCTTCCTGGCCTCTCCCCTGTCCCTGGCGACCAGGCTCTACGGCCTGGTGGTCCTGCCCCTCCTGACCCTCCTGGCCGACCGGGGACTGGACCTCCTCCGGCCCCTGGCCGAGGGAATGGGGCTGGAGCTCCTGTCCCTGGCCGGGTTCAAACTCCAGCGCTTCGCCACCCAGTGGTTCATCGTCCTCTTTTTCGGCCTGGTCTTCGGGGCGGTCCTCCTGGCCCCCCGGTTCTGGTGCCGCTACCTCTGCCCCTCCGGGGCGTTGCTGGGTCTTTTCTCCGGCCGGAGCCTGGTCCGGCGCCGGGTCTCGGAGGACTGCACCGGCTGCGGCAAGTGCCAGCAGACCTGTCCCATGAAGGCCATCCCCGCCGAGCCTTCGGCCACCCTCCACCGGGAGTGCGTTCTCTGCCGGACCTGCCAGGAGGTCTGCCCGGTGGGGGCGGTGGGCTTTCGGCCCCTGCCGGCCCCTTCCCCGGCCTTGCTCCCCTCCCCGGCCGCCACCAGGCGGCAGTTTCTTCTTTCCGCCGCGGCCGGGGCCGGGGCGGCGGCGGTGACCCTGACCGGGCTGACCGCGGCCGCGGACAAGAGCGGGCCGGGGGAGGTCAGGCCGCCGGGGTTGATCAGGCCCCCGGCCGCCCTGCCCGAGGTCGCCTTCTCGGCCCGCTGCGTCAGGTGCGGGGAGTGCATGGCCGCCTGCCCCACCAACACCCTCCAACCCATCTGGCTGGAAAGGGGCCTGGAGGGCCTCTTCTCCCCGGCCCTGAACCCCCGGCGGGGGCCCTGCGACCCCCTCTGCCACCGCTGCGCCGAAGTCTGTCCCACCGGGGCCATCCGCCTCCCCGGGCCGGAGGAACGGGTCTGGGCCAAGACCGGCACGGCGGTGGTCCTAAGGACCCGCTGCCTGGCCTGGGAGCATCAAAAAAAATGCCTCGTCTGCGACGAGGTCTGCCCCTTTGACGCCGTCGATTTCCGCCAGGAGGAGGGGTTGCCCTTCCCCGTGCCCCACGTCAACGAGGACAAGTGCGCCGGCTGCGGCTACTGCGAGCACTACTGCCCCATCCAGAACCGGGCGGCCATCATCGTCACCGCCCAGGGGGCCTTGAGGCTGGAGAAGGGCTCCTTTGAGGAAGAGGCCCGGCGCCAGGGGCTGAGCTTGTCGATCAAGAAGACGGCGGTGGACCAGGAGGGCCTCCCGGGGCTTCCGGCCGGGGGCAAAAGCCCGGCCCCGGGGTTCAGCCGGGAGGAGGAATCAGGGCCGGAGGGGAAGCTCCCGCCCGGGTTCACGAACTAGGAGCTCAGTAGGTCAGCTCGGCCGGCCGGAGCCTGAAGCTGCACTTGTAGTAATCGGGCCGGATCAGGTCGACGCAGCACTCCACCGGCCGGCCGGTCTGGTCGGCGGCGATCCGGTGGGTCCGCCAGACCGCCGTTCCCGGGGAGATCTGGAGCAGCCTGGCCGCCTCCGGCTCCACCACGGCCGGCTCGATCATCTCGTCCCCGCCCTGGACGTTGATCCCTCTTTCCCGCCTCAAATAGGCGTACAGGGAGCCGTCCTTGAGGTCGGCCGGGATCACCCCGGCCAGAACGTCCAGGGGGTGGGCCGAGATCCGGTAGATCACCGGGACGTTATCAAGATATCTCAGCCGTTTCAGCTCGACCACCAGCTCGCCCTGGCCCAGCTGAAGGGCCAGCCTCTCCCGGGTCGAGGCGGGCCGGGTGATGATGGACAGAACCTCGCTTTTGGCCTCCCGGTTGAGCAGGGCGGCCTCATGGTGGAAGTCCACCAGCTTGCCCAGGATCTTGTGAATGGACCGGTTGCGGACCACGGTCCCGCTGCCCCGGCGGCGCTCGATCAACCCCTCCTTCTGGAGGAGGCCCAGGGCCGAGCGGATGGTGACCCGGCTGACCCCGAAAAGGTGGCGGAGGGTGGTCTCCGAGGGGAAGGTCCCGCCGTCGGGGTAGATCCCGGCCTCGATATCAGCCTTTAAGGCCTGAGCTATTTGGCGATAAAGGGGCCCGGACCCCTTGACGGTGGCAGAGGAGAGGCGTTTGGGCGCGACTGATAACATTTCATTACCCCTTTCATACCACTAGTTGACCAGACAAGTAGGGGACAAGTCAATCATAAATTCCGGGGGGAGTCCAGCCCCGGGAGAGGCCGACGGGCGGGCGTTGTTCCAAACGGTGAAACAATTAGCCGGAATAGTTGATAAAGGCGGCCAAAATAAAATTCGAAAAAAACAATTCAACTGTTTGCAATCACCAGGGTTATGGAGAATCCTGGTCGATAACCACCCCCGGCCCGGGAAGCTCCGGCGGGTCTCGGCCGGGGGGGCCCTGGAAACCCGGCCCGGGACCACCGGCCCGGGGATGGCCACGGGGCCGGGCCCCTGGCCCGGCATCTTTAAGTCAACTTCAAGCCCGGGCGGTATCCGGGGCGGGTTTGATCAACACCGGCCCGGCCGCCTCCTGGTCCGGTCTTGATTTTAGGGCGCTGATTAATTACATTTGAACTCAGCAGGGAGGGCGCGAAATGGCCGAAAAGGAACCGGAATTCAGCGTCAAGGACAAGCGTCGATTCGATTCCCAGGGGGAACCGGTCAGCCATCCGGACCAGGCCGAGGGGCCTCCCCGAGCCAAACCCCGGGAGCCCAAGCCGGCCGCCGGGCAGGCCGGCGGCCAGGCCGGGACCGAGGCCCCTCTCCCGGAGATGACCTTCGCCACCCTGGTCTTCTCCCTCTCCTCCTCGGCCCTCCTCCACCTGGGCCATGCTCCCCACCCCGAGTCGGGCCAGGCCAAGGTGGACCTGCCCCTGGCCAAACAGACCATCGATCTCCTGGCTCTTCTCCAGAACAAGACCCGGGGGAACCTGGAGCAGGACGAGGAGAAGCTCCTGGAGGGCGTCCTCTACGACCTCCGGATGGCCTACGTCAGGGCCGTCCAGGAAGCCAAGCGGCCCCCGAACTGATGCCGGGCCGCCTGGAGCTCCCGGCTCCGGCCAAGCTGAACCTCTGCCTCAGGGTGGTCGGCCGCCGGGCCGACGGGTACCACGAGCTCCTAAGCCTCTTTCAGCCGCTGGCCCTGGCCGACCGGATTATCCTCCGCCGGACCGCCGGGCCCTCCCTGACCCTCCACTGCCCGGACAGCGACCTGGACCCGGGCCCGGGCAACCTGGCCTTCCGGGCGGCGGAGCTCTTCTACGGCCGGATCGGGTCGCCGCCGGGCCTGGAGATCACCCTCCTCAAGGCCATCCCCGTGGCCGCCGGGCTGGGGGGCGGCTCCTCCGACGCGGCCGCGGTCCTCAAGGGGGCCAACCGCCTGGCCGGCTCACCGCTCAAGGAGGCGGAGCTGGCCGAGCTGGGGCTCGAGCTGGGGGCCGACGTCCCCTTCTTCCTCGCGGCCGGTCCGGCCTGGGCCCGGGGAGTGGGTGAGGTCCTGACCCCGGTCACCCTCCCCCCCTTCCATTATCTCCTCATCAACCCAGGGTTTGGAGTCTCCACCGGTTGGGCCTTCAAGGAACTGAGAATGCCCTTGACACCCTCCCGGGGCCTGGCTAAAGTCGAAGTCCCGTCCCTCCGGGGCGAGGGTGAAGGGCTCTACGGACCCTTGCGGCGGCTGCCCAACGATCTGGAACCGGTGGTGGAGAAGGCCTGGCCGGTGGTGGCCCGGCTCAAGGAACTCCTCTCCGGGGCAGGGGCGAAACTGGCCCGGATGAGCGGCAGCGGTCCCACGGTCTTCGGCCTCTTCGAGACCGAGGCGGAGGCGACCCGGGCGGCGGCAAGCCTCCTGAAGGAGGCGGAAGACCAGGACCTCCCCTGGCGGATCCTCCTGACCAGGGGCTTGACCTGACGCTGGGGTGTCGTCAAGTGGTAAGACACGGGTCTTTGGAACCCGCATTCGCAGGTTCGAATCCTGCCACCCCAGCCAAGCGATCCACCCCCCTGAAGACACCGAGGAAAGAGATGTATCGGAGCATCAGGCTGCTTACCGGCAACTCCAACCCGGAGCTGGCCAGGCAGATGGGCGAGTACCTGGACGTTCAAATGACCAAAACCGAGGTCAAACGGTTCTCCGACGGGGAGATCTGGGTTGAGATCGGGGAGAACGTCCGGGGCTCGGACGCCTTTGTCATCCAGTCCACCTGCTCCCCGGGCAACGAGCACATCATGGAGCTCCTGCTCCTCATCGACGCCCTGAGGCGGGCCAGCGCCCGCCGGATCACGGCGGTGGTGCCCTACTACGGCTACGCCCGCCAGGACCGCAAGGTCGCTCCCCGGGTCCCCATCTCGGCCAAGCTGGTGGCCAACCTGATCACCGTGGCCGGAGCCGGGCGGCTGCTGTCCATGGACCTCCACGCCGGCCAGATCCAGGGCTTCTTCGACATCCCGGTGGACCACCTTTACGCCGCCCCCATTCTCCTGGACTACATCCGCCACAACCTGGACGGGGACATGGTCGTGGTCAGCCCCGACGCCGGCGGAACCGAGAGGGCCAGGGCCTTTGCCAAGAGGCTCAAGGCCGGCCTGGCCATCATCGACAAAAGGCGGGAGGTGGCCAACGAGGCCAAGGCGATGAACATCGTCGGCGACGTCAAGGGCCGGACGGCGATCATCCTGGACGACATGGTGGACACCGCCGGAACCCTGGGCGAGGCGGCCGGGGCCCTCCGGGACGCCGGAGCCAAGGAGGTCTACGCCTGCGCGGTCCATCCGGTCCTCTCCGGCCCGGCCGTGGAGCGGATCCAGAACTCGGAGATCAAGAAGCTGGTGGTCACCGACACCATCCCCCTGAAGCCCGAGGCCCGGGCCTGCCGCAAGATCATCCCCCTCTCGGTGGCCAAGCTGCTGGGCGAGGCGGTGAGGCGGATCCATCACGAGGACTCGGTCAGCAGCCTTTTTGTCTGATACCGCCTCCCTCCGGCCGATGGGAGCCTAGACCCGGTTCCGGGTCGGGCTCCCCCCTCCGGCCCGGCGGCCGTTGCATTGAAAGCGGGTCTGGTCTATAAGACCATAACGCCTGCCGGGTCTGACCAGAGCCGGTCCGGGAGAAGCCTGGACCGGGGTGATCCGGTGACCCCTGGCCAGGTGAAGAGGATGGATCGCCAAAAAATAGCCCGCCTCCTGGAGGAGATGGCCCTCTGCCTGGAGCTGTCGGGGGCCAGCAAGTTCAAGTCCCGGGCCTACTCGGCCGCGGCCCGGACGATCCTCAAATCGGAGCTGAGCGACGGGGAGCTGGCCGACCCCAAGAAGCTCCGGACCCTCAAGGGGATCGGGCCCTCCCTGGCCGAAGCGGTGGAAGAGGCCCTGGGGACCGGCCGGCTCTCCTCCCTGGAGGAGCTCAAGAACTCGTTGCCCCAGGGCTTGAGCCAACTGGTCAAGGTCCCGGGTCTGGGCCCCAAGCGGGTCCATCGTCTCTACACCGAGCTGGGGGTGACCTCTTTGGGCGAGCTGGCCTACGCCTGCCACGAGAACCGGTTGGCCGCCCTGGCCGGCTTCGGGCCCTCCGTCCAGGCCAAGGTCCTGGAGGGCTTGAGCTTTCTCAAGCGATACCAGGAGTTCTTCCTCTACCCGGACGTCTGGTCGATCAGCCTGGAGCTGGCCGAGTTTCTGCGCCGCTCCGACCTGGTCCTGGAGGCGGTCCCGGCCGGACCGGCCCGGCGGCGGATGGAGATCGCCGAAAGGGCGGTGGTGGTGGCCTGCTCCACCGCGCCCTCGGCCGTGCTGACCCACTTCTCCTCCTGGATCAAGGGGGCCGAGTTCGAGCCCAAGGCCCCCAACCGGGCCGGGGTCCTCCACCCCTCGGGGCCCTGGGTGGAGGTCATGGTGGCCTGCCCAAAGCTCTTCGGGCTGGCCCTGGTCTGGGCCACCGGGTCCGAGGCCCACCTGGAGCGGTTGAGGGAGCGGGCCCGGGAAAGGGGGCTCAGGCTAACCCCGGAGGGCCTCTTGGAAGGGGAGCGGTCCTTGGAGGTGCCCGGCGAGGAGAGCTTCTACGCCTACCTGGGCCTGGACCTCATCCCCCCCGAGCTCCGGGAGGGCCGGGGCGAGGTGGAGGCCGCGGCCCGGGGGGAGCTCCCCGAACCGCTGGGGATGGAGGACCTGAAGGGAGTCTTCCACGTCCACACCACGGCCTCGGACGGGGCCAACTCCCTGGCCGAGATGGCGGCCCGGGCCAGGGAGATGGGGCTGGCCTACCTGGGGCTTTCGGACCACTCCCGGTCGGCCTTCTACGCCGGGGGTTTGAGCGAGGAGGACCTTCTCCGCCAGGCCGGGGAGGTGGAGCGGATCAACGCCCGGGGCCAAGGCTTCCGGGTCTTCCACGGGGTCGAGTCGGACATCAGGGCCGACGGCTCCCTGGACTACCCCGACGAGGTCTTGGGCCGCCTGGATTTCGTCATCGCCTCGGTTCACGGAGGGTTCAACCTGGAGCGGACCAGGCAGACGGAGAGGCTGATCAAGGCCGTCAGCCATCCGGCCACGACCATCCTGGGCCACCCCACCGGCCGGCTGCTCCTGGCCCGGGAGGCCTACCAGGTGGACCTGGAGGCGGTCATCAGGGCCTGCGCCGGAGAAGGGGTGGCCCTGGAGATCAACTCCAACCCCCACCGGGCCGACACGGACTGGCGGGTGGCGTCCGAGGCCAGGAAGCTGGGGGTCAAGTTCGTCATCTGCCCCGACGCCCACGACCTGGAAGGGCTGGGGGACCTGGAGCCGGGCCTGGGCCTGGCCCGGAAGGCCTGGCTGACCAAGGACGACCTTCTCAACTGCCTGGATCCGGAGCAGATGGCGGCCTATCTCAGGGCCGGAAAGGACCGCGGCCGATGACCACTAAGAAGAACCCCCGACCCGGGCCCAAAGCCGCCCCCACCACCCCGCCCCGGACCCCGGCCAGGATCCTGGAGCTCCTGGAAGAGCACTACCCCGAGGCCTGGTGCACCCTGGATTTCGAGAACCCCTACCAGCTCCTGGCGGCCACGATTCTCTCGGCCCAGTGCACCGACGAGCGGGTCAACCTGACCACCCCGGCCCTTTTCAGGAGATACCCGGACCCCGCCTCCCTGGCCCGGGCCGCCATCGAGGAGCTGGAAGGGCTGGTCCGGCCCACCGGATTCTTCCGCAACAAGGCCAAAAACCTCAAGTCCGCGGCCGGGATGATCGTCGACCGGTTCGGGGGCCGGGTTCCGGACCGGATGGAGGAGCTGATCCTGCTCCCCGGGGTGGCCCGGAAAACGGCCAACGTGGTCCTGGGGGCCGCCTTCGGGGTCCCCGGGGTGGTGGTGGACACCCACGTCAAACGGGTCTCGGCCCGGCTGGGCTGGACCAAGAGCTCCAACCCGGACCAGATCGAGCAGGACCTGATGGCCCTCTGGCCCAGGGAGAGGTGGACCAAGCTGGGCCATCAGGTCATTGCCCACGGCCGGAGCATCTGCGCGGCCCGCAAGCCCCGCTGCCCGAGCTGCTTTTTAGGGGAGCTGTGCCCCTATCCCCAGAAGGAGAAGGAATGATGTCCCCCTCCCCCAAGCTCCGCCTTCCCCTGGTGCTTTCGGTCATCCTGGCCGTGACGGTCCTGGGGCTCGTCCCGGCCTGGGCCGAGCCCCTGGATCTGGCCTCCTGCCTCAGGACGGCCCTGGACCGGTCCCTCTCCGTCCGCCAGGCCGAGGCCGAGGTGGCGGCGGCCGAGTTCCGGCTCAAGGAGGCCAAGTCGGCCTTCCTCCCCACCCTGGCCACGACCTACTCCTACACCCGGCTGGACGAGGCCCCGACCACCACCTTCGCCGGCCAGACCTTTGAGCTGGGCACGGCCAACAACTTCAGCTGGGCGCTGAACCTGACCCAGCCGCTGTTCACCGGCTTCAGGGTCCTGACCGCCAAGAAGCTGGCCGAGCTGGGCCTGAGCAGCCAGAAGCTGGGGGTGGACCTGGCCCGGCTGGACCTGGCCCGGAACGTCAAGAACGTTTACTTCGGGGTCCTCCTGGCCCAGAAGAACCAGTGGGTGGCCGAGGAGACGGTCAAGTCCCTGAGGGCCCAGGTGGAGGACTCCAAAAACTTTTTCGAGGTGGGGATGATCCCCAAGAACGACCTCCTGGAGGCCGAGGTGGAGCTGGCCAACGCCGAGCAGCTCCTGGTTCAGGCCAAGAACCAGGTCAACCTGGCCAAGGCCCAGCTCAACACCCTCCTCCGCCAGGACGTGAACACCGACCTGGAGCTGGTCGACGTCCTGGATTACGTCCCGGCCGAGCCGGACTTCGCCCCCAGCCTGGACCAGGCCCTGGCCGCCCGGCCGGAGCTCAAGCAGGCCCAGTTGGGGGTTGACGCGGCGACGGAGAACGTCACCCTGGCCAAGGCCGACTACTACCCCTCCGTCTCCCTGGTGGGGTCCTACTCCAGGTCCGGGGACGGCCCCGAGCTGGACGGAAGCGATATCGAGACCGACCCCGACCAGTTCTCCCTGACGGTGGGGCTGTCCTGGACCATCTGGGACTGGAAGGCCCGCGACTACCGGATCGGGGTCTCAAAGAGCCAGGTCATGCGGACCCGCCACGTCCTCAACGAGGTCAGGGACGGGGTGACCCTGGAGGTCAAGCAGGCCCTCCTCAACCTGGCCACCACCAGGCAGAACATCGGGGTCAACCGGAAGGCGGTGGAGCAGGCCGAGGAATCGCTCAGGATGAGCCGGGAGCGGTACAAGGAGCAGGTGGCCACCTCCACCGAGGTCCTCCTGGCCCAGACCCGGCTCAGCCAGACCCAGGTCAACTTCTTCGCCGCCCTCTACGGTTACCACCTGGCCGAGGCCGAGCTGGCCAGGGCCATGGGCCGGATGTAAGACCATGAAGACATCTCAAAAATGCCCTCCGGCCCAATCTCATCGTCAGGCCCGAGAAGCCAACCCTCGAAATATGTCCATATATTCCTCCGGTTGGCTTCTCGACCCTTCCTTGATCTTGAACCGGATTTCGATTTTTGAGATGGCTTCATGTTGCTTCTGAACTGCAACATGGTCTGCGCGCCCACGGGGCGCGCCGAGCTCGTAAGAGCTCGTAAGGCCGGCAAAACCACGCTTTTGACGGCCGTCCGCAATCAAAGCCATTGGTTGGCTTTGGTTGCGGAATCCGTATAAGGAGACTCCTTGGCCGGGCCGGCCCTGATCAAGATGTTCCACGTCCACAAGAGCTACGGCCGGACCATGGCCTTGTGGGATATCAGCTGCCGGATCGAGCCGGGGGCCTTTGTCTTCGTCACCGGGCCCTCCGGGGCGGGCAAGTCCACCCTGATCAACCTCCTGGCCTGCGTGGAGCGGCCCAGCCAGGGCCGGATCACCATCGGCTCGGTGGACCTGACCGCCCTCAAGCCCCGTCAGCTTCCCCGGATCAGGCGCCGGGTGGGGGTGGTCTTCCAGGACTTCAAGCTCCTGGACAGCCTGACCGTCTTTGAGAACGTGGCCCTGGCCCTGGAGGTCTGGGGCCAGGGCCGGGCCCGGATAAAGCGCCGGGTGGAGGCGGTCTTGGGGGCCTTGGGTCTGGCCGGGAAGGCCGGGCAGCTCCCTGCCTCGCTTTCGGGCGGGGAGCAGCAGCGGACCGCCCTGGCCAGGGCCCTGGTGGCCGAGCCGATGATTCTCCTGGCCGACGAGCCCACCGGGAACCTGGACTGGGATCTGAGCCAGGAGATAATCCAGATTCTGAAAAGGTTCAATGAGAAGGGGACGACGGTGGTGGTGGCCACCCACGATCGCCAGCTGGTCCGCTCGGTTCCGGCCGGACAGCTGGCCCTCTCCGGGGGCCGGGTGGTCGGGGTGGAGACCTGAGTTGACCTGGCCCTACCTGGCGTCCATCTTCCGGAGGGGGATCAGGCAGCTCGGCCGGCAGAAGGCCACCAGGACCGCGGCCACCCTGACCATGGCCGTGGCCCTGGCCCTGGCCGGAGCGGCCTGGGGGCTTCACTCCGAGCTGGACCGCCTGGCCGACCGGATGGCCCAGAGCCTGAGGCTGATCGTCTACCTCGACCCCGCGGCCAAGGAGGGCCAGGAGGAGCTGGCCGCCCGGATCGCCGCCTGGCCCCACGTCCGGGGGGTGAGCCTGGTCTCCAGCCAGGAGGCCAGGGCCAGGCTGAAGGCCTTTCTGGACGACAAGGCCGGCCTGCTGGAGGGGTTGGAGGAGGAGGTGATCCCCCCTCTCCTGGAGATCGAGCTGGACCAGGAGGGGCTTAAGCTCGAAAACCTGACCCTCCTCCGGGAGCGGCTGGAGGCCCTGGCCGAGGTCGACGAGGCGGCCTTTCCCGAGGAGGCCTCCACGGGCCTGAGAGCCTTGATCCAGAGGCTCAAGGGCCTGGGCCGGGGGCTGGCCTCGGCCCTGATCCTGGGCCAGATGTTCATCGTCTTCGCCACCATCCGCCTGGTTCTCCTGGCCCACCAGGAGGAGATCAAGATCCTGAAGCTGATCGGGGCCACGGCCTGGTTCATCCGGGGGCCCTACCTGGTTCAGGGGGCCGGCCAGGGCCTGATCGCGGCGGCGGTCTCCCTGCTGCTGGTCCTGGGGGTCCAGGGATGGCTGGACGTGGGCTTGGAGGCTCCGGGAAGGCTCGGCCTGGCCGGCCACCTGGTCCCCCTCAACCTCCTCAGTCTGGATCTGGGCCTCAAGCTTCTTTTGGCCGGCATTCTCTCCGGGGTGCTGGGGGCCTGGCTGGCCTTGAGCCGGATAATGGTCGAGGGGTGATCCGGATGAGGCTCCGACCGGCGATCCTCCTGGGGTTGAGCCTGGTTCTCTGGGGAGCCGGCCCGGCCCGGGCCTCTGAGGTCCCGGACCGGGAAGCCGGCCTGGCCGACCTCCCCCCCCTGGTCCAACGGCAGAGGACCTTTCTGGCCCGGCTGGACGAGGTCGACCGGCAGCTGGCCGAGCTGAGGGCCTCCCAGAGAAGGCTCAAGAAAGAGCTGAGCCTCCTCAAGATGGAGGAGCAGGAGGCCGGGGCCGAGGCCGGGAGGCTGGAGACCCGGGAATCGGGCTTGAGGTCCAGGTTGAGAGTCCGCCTCAAGGCCCTCTATCTCCACGGCCGGACGGACCTGATCCAGGCCGTCCCGGCCGGCCGGCCGGCCGGCGGGAGCAGCCTGGAGCGGACGGCCCTGGCCCGGATGGTCCGGTTTGATCTAAAATTAATCGAGGACTATAATAGGTTCCGTTATCGGCTGGCCGAGGTCCGGGGCGAGCTGGACCGGCGGCGGGCCGAGATGGACAGCCTGAACCTGCTTTTCGCCAGGGCCGAGGACAGCCTCAGCGCCCACAGACGGGCCAGGGCCGAGCTCCTCCTGAGGTTGGACCAGGAGGGGCGGCTCCACGACCAGGCCCTCAAGGAGCTCGATCAGGCCGCGGCGAGGTTGAACCAGGAGCTGGCCGTCCTGGAAGGGAGGCTCGAGGAGGAGTCGGAAAGACCCCGGCCCCGGCTGCCCTCCCTGAAGGGTCCGGCCCCCTTCAGCCGCTTCAAGGGGCGGCTGGAGTGGCCCCTGGAAGGCAACTTGAGCCGGATGGACGACCCCAGGCGGCACGGGGTTCTGATCGAGGCCCCCGAGGGCAGGCCGGTCAAGACCGTGGGCGGGGGGCGGGTCGTCTTTTCTGGCTGGATTAAAGGGTACGGACTGGTGATAATAATCGATCATGGGGAGCGCTACTACACCCTTCTGGCCCACCTGGAGGAGTCCGAGGTGAAGGTGGGGCAGGGGGTCGAGGCCGGCCAGGAGGTCGGCCTCTCCGGCCGGGCCGGGCTGGCCAGGTCAGGGGTTTACTTTGAAATCCGCCATCAGGACCAGGCCCTGGACCCGGCCGGTTGGTTGGCCGGAGGTTCAGGCTGAGGAGTGGGAGCGATGTTGAAGAAACCGACCGGAAGAATAACCCTGGCGGTCCTGGTGGCCGTGGTGGCGGTGGGGGTGCTGCTCCTCCGGGGGATGCCCCAGGTCTCGGCCGATACGGACCCGACCTACCAGAAGCTCAAGCTTCTGGCCGAGGTCCTGGAGACGGTCCAGTCCAAGTACGTCGACGAACCTGATCCGGAGAAGCTGATCTACGGGGCCATCAAGGGGATGGTCGCCTCCCTGGACCCCCACTCCTCCTTTCTGACCCCCTCCGAGTTCCAGGAGCTCCAGATCGAGACCTCGGGCAAGTTCTCCGGGATCGGGATAGAGATCACCGTTCAGGAGGGCATCCTGACCGTGGTCTCGCCCATCGAGGACACCCCGGCCTTCAAGGTCGGCCTCCAGGCCGGGGACAAGATCATCAAGGTGGACGGCAAGCTGACCAAGCAGATGAGCCTCATGGAGGCGGTCAAAAGCATCCGCGGCCCCAAGGGGACCAAGGTGGTCCTGACCATCCTCAGGTCCGGCCAGAAGGAGCTGATGGAGTTCGTCATCGTCAGGGACGTGATCCCCATCGTCTCCGTCAAGACCAAGAACCTATCCCCCGGCTACGGCTACATCCGGGTGACCACCTTCCAGGCCCGGACCAGCGCCGACGTGCGCGACGCCCTGGCCGAGATGACCAACCGGGAAGACCCCCTGAAGGGGCTGGTTATGGATCTCCGGAACAACCCCGGCGGGCTCCTGAACGAGGCGGTGGACCTGGCCGACCTGTTCCTGGACGAGGGGCTGATCGTCTACACCGAGGGCCGGGTGGCCAACCAGAACATGAAGTTCTACGCCCGGTCCCTGAAGACGCCGTCCACCTATCCCATGGTGATCCTGGTCAACCAGGGCTCGGCCTCGGCCTCCGAGATCGTGGCCGGGGCCCTCAAGGACCACGGCCGGGCGGTGATCCTGGGAACCAGAACCTTTGGCAAGGGCTCGGTCCAGACCATCATCCCCTTTGGCGACAACTCCGGGATGAGGCTGACCACGGCCCGGTACTTCACCCCTTCCGGGGTTTCCATCCAGGCCAAGGGGATCGAGCCCGACGTCCTGGTGGAGGCCATCCCCCCCACGGAGGATAAGACCGAGCCCTCGGGAATGAGAGAGGCCGACATCATCGGCCACATGGAGAACGACGCCGAACCAGACGCCCAAGAGGCCAAGGACCAGGAGGCGGCCGAGATGCTCCGCCGGGACAACCAGCTCCGGGAGGCCTTGGGCCTCCTGAAGGGTTGGGAGATCTTCTCCCGGACCAGGATCCAGGCCAAAAACGGCTAGGTTGCGACCGCCGCGGACAAGGGATGAGAGCGATCAACCCCAATCCGTGGTGGCGGGGGGCTGGGTCTCCGGTGGCGGTTTGCGGCTGAGGAAGAACTTGCCTCGACCAAGGGCGGGTTCCCCTTCCGGGCCGGCCGTCTCCCTCCCCGGCCCGAACGCGCGGGGGAGGGCGACCGGGGCCTCAGGGACCTGCCCTGCCTTCCAAGACCACCCCGGCCGATGAAGATTCCAGGATAGACCGTGGCGGCTAAAAAGGGGTCCACCAAGGGGAGGGGCTCCTCAACTAAAAAGTCATCTCCGGCCAAGGCCCGGCCCCCCTCCGGGGGGAAGCGGTCCAAACCCGCCTCCAGGAAGGGAAGGAGCGGCCGGAAAACCAGGCGGAAGATCCCCCGGCTTTCCCCTCAGACCATCCAGATCCTCCTGGGCCTGAGCCTGGGCCTGGTTCTCTCGGCGATCATAATCTGGCTGGTCTGGCTGGCCGCCCCGGACGAGCCCGGGGTCAAGTCCTCGGCCAAGCAGGGCTCGGCCCCCCGGGAGGACGGGGGGGAGGCCAAGGGCCGGCCGGGGATCGTGGTGGTGGAGCCCCAGGGGGCTTCGGTCCAGAGCTCCAAGCCGCCGGCCTACGAGGAGAAGGGGCTGGCTTTCCACCGCCACCTGGCCCTGACCGACGCGGCCATCGTGGGCGCCCTTGGCCGGATGGGCCTGCCGGATGAGGCCCTCAAGTTCAACCGGATCAAGAACGTGGTCGAGGACGGCCTGTTCTACGAGAGGGTCGAGATCGGCCTGGACCTGGAATCCGTCCCCCTCTCCCAGGTGGAGGAGAAGCTTCTGGAGGCCCTGGCCGGGCTGGACTTCGGGGTCAGCCTCACCTCCACCGAGGCCTCGGAGGAGAGGACCGTCCTCCTGGTCTGGCTGGGGGGTCATCTGACCCACACCCTGCGCCTGAGCCACCGCCCCCCCGACCGGGCCGCCCCGCCTCCGGAGTCCAAACGCCCCCTGGCGGCCTTGATCATCGACGACCTGGGCTACCATCCCCACCTGGACGCCCTCCTCATGGAGATCGACCTGCCCCTGACCGTGGCCGTGCTGCCCTTCAGCCCGGCCGGGGAGAAGGCGGTCGGCGAGGCCTCCTCAAGGGGGCGGGAGGTCCTGGTCCACGCCCCCATGGAGCCCCACGACTACCCCCAGGTCAACCCCGGCCCGGGAGCCCTCCTGACCACCATGAACCGGTCGGAGCTGGTCTCGACCTTGACCAGGATCCTGGCCTCGGTCCCCCCGGCCAGGGGGGTCAACAACCACATGGGCTCAAAGCTGACCGAGGACGAGGGGGCCTTGAAGGTCATCATGGCCGAGCTCAAGAAGAAGGGGCTCTTCTTCATCGACTCCCGGACCAGCCCCTTCTCCAAGGGCCTCAAGACGGCCCAGGAGGCCGGGGTGAAGACGGCCGAGAGATCGGTCTTTCTGGACAACGTCACCGACCCGGACGCCATCAGGGCCCAGCTCAGGAGGCTTACGGCCCGGGCCAGGAAGGAGGGCCGGGCCATCGCCATCGGCCATCCCCACCCCCAGACGGCCCAGGTCCTGGCGGCCATGGCCCAGGAGCTTAAACAGGAGCTGGACCTGGTTCCGGCCGGACGGCTGGTCAGGTGAGGGATCTAGAGGTGCTTCTCGGCCAGGTCGGCGAAGGCCACCGGCAGCCTGGCGGAAAGCTCCTGGAGGAGAGGCAGCATCAGCTCCCTCATCTGGGGGTGGCTCCGGGCCGAGCAGCGGAGATCCAGGACGTGCCGCCACTCCCTTAAGTTGGCGGTCATGACCACCTCGGTCTTGAGGGAGTTGGGCAGGACCGAGCGGGCCTCCTCGGCCTTGGCCCCGGCGTCGATCAGGGCCAGATAGGCTCTCTCGGCCGCGGCCATGGCCTCCTCCCAGATCCGGTAGCCCTCCGACCCCTCCGGCCAGAAAAAGGGCCGGATGACGGTTATCTCCCGGCCGAACTTGTCCCTGGCGTAGTTGGCGTAGCGGGTCGACTCCTGGCTGAAGGAGGCCAGCCGGTGACGGACCAGCTCGTGGCTGATCCCCCGGTCGCAGACGAAGCGGACGGTGACGGAGGCGTGCTCGATGACGCTTAAGTGCCCCGACTTGATGATCCGGGTCACGAAACCGGGGGCCGAGTCGGGGGACATCCGGTCCTCGGACTTGTAGCAGGTCCGGCCGGCGGCCTCCACGTTGGCCAGGAGACTGGCCCCATCGGGCATGAACATGATCTCGTGGCTGGGGGGGATGATCCTCATGGCCGGCCTCCGGGGTGGGCAGGGAAAGTCATAAACAACCTACCCCGCCGTCGGGTCCCGGTAAAGGGTCAAAAGCCCGGTCCTGGTTGACACTCCCCGGTCCGGACCATATTCTCGGGGAAAGGGGTCCCGGGATTGATTTGAAAACGGCAAATTAGTCCGCTCCAGGGGGGGTTATGTCCAGAGAGCTGTGCTGGCCGGTCCTGATGATAAGCCTGGCCGTTTTCCTGGCCGCCCCCCCGGCCCTGGCCGACCCGCCCCTGAGCCAGGCCAGCTCGGCCTGCCTGGACTGCCACGCCAGCGTCACCCCCGGGATCGTGGCCGACTGGAAAAGATCCCTCCACGCCCGGACCACCCCGGCCGAGGCCCTTAAAAAGGAGGAGCTGAGCCGGAAGGTCTCGGCCGAGAAGATAAGGCCGGGGCTGATGGAGACGGCCGTGGGCTGCGCCGAGTGCCACACCCTCCATCCCCGGGAGCACCAGGACACGGTGGACCACGACGAGTTTAAGATCTACCCCGTGGTGGGCCCGGCCGACTGCGCCGTCTGCCACCCGGCCGAGGCCACCCAGTTCGACCAGAACCTGATGTCCCACGCCCGCCTGATCCTGACCAGGAACCCGGTCTACATGGACCTGGCGGAGAGGATCAACGGGGTCATGAGCCTGGAGGGGGGGAGGGTCGGCCAGGAGAAGCCGGACCAGGAGACCGAGGCCGACTCCTGCTTCTTTTGCCACGGGACCGAGATCAAGGTGGAGGGGACCTTCACCAAGGAGACCGATTACGGCACGTTCGATCTCCCCAGGCTGACCGGCTGGCCCAACCGGGGGGTGGGCCGCCTCAACCCGGACGGGACCCAGGGCTCCTGCTCGGCCTGCCACACCCGGCACCGGTTCAGCCTGGAGACGGCCCGCAAGCCGGAGACCTGCTCGGAGTGTCACAAGGGCCCGGACGTGCCGGCCTACCAGGTCTACTCCGTCTCCAAGCACGGCAACATCTACGCCGCCCAGAACCGTGACTGGGACTTCGGCCAGGTCCCCTGGACCGTGGGCCGGGACTTCGCCTCCCCCACCTGCGCCGCCTGCCACATCAGCCTGGTGGTCAACCCCGAGGGGGAGACGGTCAACCCCAGGACCCACCGGATGAACGACCGGCTGGACCAGAGGCTGATGGGGCTGGTCTACTCCGCCCCCCATCCCAAGGAGCCGGAGACCTACAAGATCAGGAACGGCTCGGGGCTAAGCCTGCCCACCGACCTGGCCGGCCGGCCGGCGAAAGATTTCCTGATCGGGGCCGAGGAGCAGGCCGGCCGCCGGCGGACCATGCAGAAGACCTGCCTGGCCTGCCACGGCTCCTCCTGGGTGGAGGGCCACTTCCGGCGGCTGGACCAGGCCATCGAGACCACCAACCGCCAGACCCTGACCGCCACCCGGCTCCTGGAGTCGGCCTGGGCCGGGAAGCTGGCCCAGGGCCCGCCGGAGGGGTCTCCCTTTGACGAGCCCCTGGAGAGGATGTGGGTTGAGCAATGGCTCTTCTTCGCCACCTCGACCCGCTTCGCCTCGGCCATGATGGGGGCCGACTACGGGGTCTTTGACCGCGGGCGCTGGTCGTTGACCAGGAATATCAAGGAGATGGAGGAGCGGCTTAAGGTCCTCCGGGCCCTGAAGTAGGGGAGAGGGCGATCCGCAAACAGCAGGTCTCGGGTCCAAACCCCATCGCCGGCTCCGGTAAAATAGCCGACCTCGCTGCAAGCAGGGAGGTATCGCCAGGGATGGCGGCTTTCCGGTTCGCGGCAGGTCGAGGAGAATCGGCCCCCTCAAGAAGATTCAAAGGTCAACCAGCCCTGTCCGGGGTAGGGTCAGGGGGGGCTCTTTTGAGGGGTGCTTTCGTCCTTTAACTTTTTTAACAACCTTGCCTGATTCCCGCCTCGTTCCGGATTCTTTACCCCAGAGCAGTTGGTGTTCCGGAAGATCCCCATACCCTGAACGCCTGATCGTTGCCCTGGTCCTGAGCATTCGACACCCCGGCGGCCCTTAGCCTCCCGACTATCTGGTCTGCGGCGTCCGTTCGCTTGGGCATCAGACCCTCCTTCGATAGTTCCGAACGAGTTTTGGCCTAACTCTCAAACTGGACCGGTTTGGGGGAGAACGGTCGGGCAGGTCATGTTTAAGGCCGAGGCGGTTTAAGTTTTGGCTTGACCGGGGGTCAAGGTATATTGTAGACAGTTAGACAGATAGACAAAGAGAGGGGTCATGAAAATCCTGAGCGTTGTCGAAAGTGTGCTGGAGCATCTGAGGGGGCAGATCATTACCGGAGCACTTCAATCCGGGCAACGGATGAACGAAATCCAGCTTGCCGATCAACTGAAAGTCAGCCGGCCGCCGTTGCGGGAAGCCTTCCGGGTGCTCGAACAGGAACGCCTGATCATCAACATCCCTAGAAAAGGGCGATTCGTGACCAAGTTGAGCCTGAACAACCTGGAGATGATCAACCGGGCCAGGCTGATGATCGAAAATGAAGCCCTTGATGTTCTGGCCCAAAAGGAAATCAGGCTGTTGCCCAAGGTCAATCTGGCGATGGAAAAGTCAATAAGCCAAGAGGCTCAATACACCGAGCCCAATGAAAAGCTGCGGTTTTTAAAAAATACCGATCGATTTCATGTTGAGTTGGTCAAGGCGGCGGGTAACGACCTCCTGATCCATTTCTATAAAACCATCAAATATAACATATCAAGATACAAATACCTGTTCGTCTTTGTGCCCGGTCGTCCCCGGGCCTTGCTGGACGAGCACCGGAGCATCCTGACCGCCCTGACCAATGGTGATTATCCCGAGGCAAAGAGATGCCTGGGCAATCATTTGAGCCAGGCCTACGACCGGATGATTGACCATTTTCAGGAGCATGAAGCCGAGCTGGTCGACCGGGAAAAAATCTACGGCTGAAGGGTATTCATTGCTTCGAAAAAAAGGGCTTTGAAATCACATCAGACAAAGGCATCCGAGTATGCGGCTACCTTTCTTTGAAATCCTTGAACGCGCCAAAAAAGGTCCGGCGATGGAGGAAAAGGAATTCGACATGTCCATTTTCCACCGGACCCAGGCCCTTCAGAAAAAATTTGGGATCAAGTACGACCCCGAAACTCCGCTCGTTATTGATGGGGACTTGCCTGATCGAATTTACCAGGCCGGCCGGGAACTGTTTCTCGAACTAGGCGCCTACTGCCCCAATACCAGGCGGGCGATCAAGATCAGCGAGGCCGAGTTGGATCGGGAAATCGCAGAATGCCCGACCGCGGTCGACCTGGGTGCTGGCCAGGACCGGGTCAAAATGGCCCACCGGAGTGTAGCCGGAAACGAAGACGTGGTGGTCGTGGCCGGCCTGCAGACCCTACCTTTTAGCGATGAACAGACCATGGAAACGATTTATTATGGATGCGCCCGGGATAGATGCGTAGATGGGATCTGGGGCGGCATCATTTTAAAGCATGACCAGCGCCACGAGATCCAGGCCGGCGCTCCCTCCGAGATATATCAATACAGAAAAACAGTTGAGGCCTTACGGAGGGCGATCAACCGGGCCGGCCGACCGGGCATGATCCTGGTCAACAACGCTCCGTCCAGCGTCGCCACGATCGCCATGTTTGACGAAGAGGCCGGACTGAGGCGGACCGATTACATGGAAGTAACGGGCATGTCCGAGATGAAGGTTACTTATGACGATCTGAATCGGACCGCCTATGCCCTGGCCCATGGGACGCCCATCCATGGGACCCACAGCTCCATAATTGGTGGTTTTTCAGCCAATCCGGAAGGGGCGGCCATTGTGGCTGTGGCCGCATCGCTGCAATTGATCAGTATTCACAAGGCCGAGTGCTTCCGGTGTGGCACGGTCGATGCCCGGATCAAAAGCCGGGTCAGCCGGGCCCAGCTTTGGGTGGCGGGAACCGGTATCCAGGCTCTGAACCGGAACACCAAACTTATCGTGGATGGCACCATCGGCGACCATCCGGCCGCCGGCCCGGGAACCAAACAATACCTGTATGAAAGCGCGGCCGGCCACATTGTTTCCACGGTCATGGGGGCCCACTCCACTGAGGGTACCCGGAAGTTCGTGGTCGGCCTTACACCCAATTACGGCACCCCCCTGGAATCTCGTTGGATGGGCGAGGTCTGTAAAAGCGCCGTGGGAATTGATTTTGCCACGGCCGATCGTTTGGTCAGGTACCTTCTGGCCAAGTACGAGGACAACCTGGTCGACGCCCCGGCCGGGGCCACCTTCGAGGAGTTGTATGACCGGGACCGGCTCGAACCGCTGCCCAAATATAGAAAATTATATGAAGAAGTAAAAAATGAGATACAGACTCAAGGACTGGTTTTCAAAGATTGGTCCAATTGAAAGCGGCAGAAGCAACCACAGGAGCTAATGGATGATCAGTGCAGATATCCCTACAGAACACCAGGAACTCCTGGATCAACTCAAGGACATGATCGTGGCCATTGATTCAGCCGGGGCTTGCCGGACGGCCGAGCGGATCGTGGCTGAAAAAATCGATCCGATGAGGGCCATCAAATACTCCATTGCCGAGGCGGCTTTGGCGATAGGTCACAAGTTCGATACCGGGGAGTGCTTCTTGCCCCACTTGGTAATGGTCGGCGATCTGATGGACCAGGTGACTATGATTCTGGAGGTCGGCATTCCCCAGGAAGACTGCCTGAAGAAAAAGGTAGTCGTTATCGGGGCAGTCCAGGGAGACATGCACAGCGTCGGGAAAAATCTGGTCGGGACCATGCTCCGCTCAGGCGGTTTCGAAGTTCACGACCTGGGGGTGGATGTTCCCAGCGCAACGTTCATTCAAAAAGCAAAAGACGTCAAGGCCGACCTGATCGCCCTGTCGTCCCTGCTGACCACGACCATGCCCTATCAACGGGAGGTCATCGACGATCTGGTCAGTATGGGCCTGAGACATAAATTCAAAGTCATCATCGGCGGCGGCCCGGTCACGTCGGAATATGCCGTCGAGATCGGGGCCGACGCCTATGGCAAGGATGCTGTCGATGCGCTGGTCGTGGCCAAAAAAATGTTTGGAATGGAATAACTAGGAGTCCCGGAAAGGCAAATCGAGAATGATCAGTCTTCTTGAGATCGCGGAACGAACTCAGACCGGGGAGAAGGTCGTTGAAAAGGACTGGGATATGGACCTTTACCGGACCATCACCGGCCTCGTGGAAAAATACGATTTAAAACACCCGGCGGACCATTGTTTTATCAACCAGGACGACGACCTGCCTCAACGCGCCTTTGAAGCGGCCCTGGAGTGCCTGACCGAACTGGGGATTTTCTGTATCACCACCGGCCGGCGGGTCAGGCTTTGCCGGGATGAAATTTTGACCATCATCCGGGAGACGCCATCCGAAATCCCGATGGGCCAGGGCAAGGATCGCCGGATCTGGAAAAAGCAAAAACTAGAGGGCGGCGACCCGGTCAATATCTGCCCGGGGCATCACACCCCCTTTACCGAGGACCTGGCCAGTCTGGTGGTCAAAAATTTCGCCCAGATCCCCAGGACCGATTTTTTGGAGGGGTTCAACTTCTCCCAGGTGGACGGGCGTGAAATCATCGGACCGCCAATGGAGGTCTACGCCTCCCGCCGCCAAGCCGCCTGGCTCCGGGAGGGGGTCCGCAAGGCCGGCCGGCCCGGTCTGGCCATTGTCTATTACCCGATCAACACCAGGGCCGAGGATCTGATCTGCGTCATGGATCCGGAGCATGGGCTCCGCAAGACCGATGGCATCCTGTTGTCCTTGTTGCCGGACCTCAAAATGGAACAGGACATGCTATCTGCGGCGATAGTGTACGACGAGTACGGCTGCTTCAAGATCAGCGGCAGCTTTGCCATTGCCGGTGGGTTCTGCGGCGGCATTGAGGGGGCCATCGTCGAGGGTATCGCCAAGCCCATCGCGGCCATGATCGCCTACCGGGATACGATTCACTACACCGGGGTGGAACATATCCATTCTCTCAATGGCCGCCAGGTCCTGACCCCATGGGTCAACTGGGCCCGGTCGGTGGTTAACCAGGCCTTGAACCGATACGCCAAGACGGTGACGATGCGTTGGGTAATCCCCACCTCCGGCTCCGGAACAGACCTGAACCTGATCGAAATCGCCATGCAATCCATTGAGGCGGTGGTCAATGGAATGAACCTTTATGCGCCGCGTCATTGCCGGACAACGACCAATCGGGGCCAGACCCCCCTGGAGGCCGAATGGATGATCGAGGTGGCCGATGCCACCACCGGGGCCGGCCTGGACCGGGCCGGGGCCGATGATCTGCTGACCCGCTTGGCCCAAAGCATCGACGGGCGCAAACCTGAAAAAGGCTATGCCATCACCGAGTGCTATGACCTGGTCCAGCATCGGCCTGTCCCCGCCTATGACCAAGTTTACCGGGAAGTCAAGGCGCACCTGGGGGATAGCGGGATTTCTTTTTTATAAATTAGGAGCCAATTACCACAATCAATCAAACCCAAAGGACCAGGAGGGATCGAGATGAAGAAGGTAATAGTGATAACCCTGTGCCTGTTCGGGCTCGGAATTGTCATTGGAGGCCCTGCCGCGGCAGCTGATGAAAAGAAAATCATAATCAAGTATGCAGATTTTCACCCCCTGGAGACCCTTAACTACAAGACCCAGCAGCGCTTCGAAAAGATCCTGGAAGAAAAGACCAACGGCAAGGTCGACGTCCAGCTATTCCCCGGAGCCCAATTGGGGGGACAGCGGGATCTGATTGAGCAGGTCAAGCTGGGGACCATTCAAATGACCTTTGGCAACCCACCCTATTTCTCCAATTACGTGCCTGACCTGTCGGTGATGGATATGCCCTATATGTTCAATAATTATGAGCATATCGAGCGGGTCGTTGACGGCGAGGTGGGCCAGATATTCAATGAGATGCTGATCAAAAAGGAGGGCCTCCGAGTCCTGGCCTGGTTCCATATCGGTTTCAGGCACATGATCACCAGGGAAAAGGCGATCCGCAAGATCGAGGATTTTAAAAACGTCAAGTTCCGTTCCCCCGAGGCCTTTGCCTTTGTGGGCATGTTCAAAGCCCTGGGGGCGGTGCCAACGCCGTTGCCCTGGCCCGAGGTTTACCAGGCCATGAAAACCAAGATCGTCGACGGCATGGAAACCACCCCCGAAGGCATGACCAGCACAAAGGTTTATGAGGTCGGCAAGTACGTAACTTTGACTAATCATATCAACACGGTCGAAGGTCCCACGATCAATGAGGAATTTTACCAGAGCCTTCCGGCTGACATCAAACAGGCCCTTGCCGAAACATTGGCCGAGATCGTCCCCTGGCAACGTAAAACCCAGATCGAAACCAATGAGAAAGCCTTGGCCCTGTTAAAGGAAAAGGGCTGCGAGATGATTGATATCGACATCACCCCGTTGCGCAAGGCCATGGCCCCGGTCTGGGCTGAGTATGTCAAAAAATCGGCCCGAGGCCAGGAACTGATCGATAAGATCGACGCGCTGAGGAAGTAGACAACCAGTCAACCCCGGGAGCTTGGTCAGCCATGCTCCCGGGCCGAACAACCCTGGCAGAAGGCATGCCGGATAAGATTTGAATATATTTGGAAAAATTGTTAGCCGGCTATTGACTGGAATAGAATTCCTGGTGGTGGTCATTTTCGGTGGGGTGACCCTGGTGACTATACTCCAGGTTTTTTTTCGCTACGGCCTCAATGCGCCGCTGATGTGGGCCGAGGAATTGGCCCGCTACCTGTTTGTCTGGGGCGTATTGATTGCCACCGGCATTGGTTTAGACAAGGGGTCTCATATCGGGGTGGAATTCGTCGTGGATAAAATGCCGAGACCGCTAAAGCGAGCGGTTGAATATTTTTCTTATTTATTGATGATTTTTTTATGTTTTTACTTGATCTACTATGGCTGGCAACTGGTCGGAAAAGTCACCGGCACCATGTCCCCGGCCATGGGCCTAAAGATGAGCTATGTTTATGCCGCCGGACCGGTCAGCGCGATGATCTGGACGATCATCCTGATCAATCGGCTGATTGCCGCATTATGTCCGGCAAAAAGGTCATCCCCACAAGAAAAGAATAACTGATGCTGATAATTTTATTCATCAGTTTCGGGGCATTGATCGTCTTGGGCCTACCGATAGGGTTTGCCATGGGGATCAGTTCCCTGTTTGCCCTGTTGTCCGCCCCTTCCGTCCCCTTGCTGATCATTCCCCAGCGCATCCTCATCGCCCTGGATTCATTCCCCCTGCTGGCCGTGCCTCTGTTCATTCTGACCGGCGAGTTGATGAACACGGGCGGCATAACCAGAAGGATCATCGATCTGGCCAACACCCTTGTGGGGCATTTCAGGGGCGGTTTAAGCCACGTGAACGTATTGGCCTCCATGCTTTTCGCCGGTGTTTCCGGTTCGGCCACGGCAGATGCGGCCGGGATCGGGGCGGTCCTCATCCCGGCCATGATCAAGGAAGGCTACGATGAAGACCTATCTATCTCGGTAACCGCCGCCTCGGCGACGATTGGGCCGATAATTCCGCCCAGCGTGACCATGGTCATTTACAGCTCTATTACCGGCCTGTCTATCGGCAAGCTGTTCTTGGCCGGAGTCATCCCCGGCATCCTTTTCGGCTTATCCCAGATAATCGTCGGTTACGGTTACGCAGTCAGGCGGAACTACCCCCGAAGCCGCAGGGTTCCGCTCAGGACCGTCTGGGATAAGTTCCGGCTGGCCTTTTTCCCATTGCTCACACCGGTGATTATTTTGTGGGGTATTGTCGGCGGTGTGTTCACCGCAACCGAGGCCGGGTCGGTGGCGGTATTTTACGCCCTTATCCTCAGCCTGGTATACCGGGAAATATCAATCCGGACGCTTTATCGGGCTCTTCTCAGAACCGGATGCAACACCGCCATGGTCTTGATCATTATCGGCTGTGCCTCTATTTTTGGTTGGATCCTGGCCACCGAGCAATTACCGATGGTCGTGGTCGGCCTCCTGACCTCTTTAACTTCCAATCCGACCCTGATCATTCTTTTGATCATCGCCGCCTTGCTCGTGATTGGGACCGTGGTCGAGGGGCTGGCCGCCCTGATCATCTTGGTGCCTGTCCTGACCCCCCTTGCCGCGACTTTTGGTTATGATCCGATCCATTTCGCCCTCGTGATCGTTCTACTTTTATCAATTGGTTCAATAACCCCCCCGGTGGGCATCCTCCTGTTCGTCACCTGCGGTGTCGCCGGGTTGCCCTTGAAGGTGGTGGGAGCGACCATCTGGGTTTTTGTGCTGGGAATGATCGGGATCGTGCTCTTGGTCACCTTTTTCCCGCCGCTGGCGACCTATTTGCCGAATACGTTAATGTAGCTTCCCAATTTTAAATAGGCTTATTGGGAGTATTAAGCTTATGACCCCCAGGGAGAGAATTCTAGCCGCTGTGGAGCATCGGGTCCCGGACCGGACCCCGATCGATTTCGGATCGACCGTCTTCACGACCATTACCATCAGGGCCCTGGATCGATTGAAAAAGCATTTTGGGATAGACCTCGAAACCAAAGCGTCCCATTTCGTCTTCCAAACAGCGGTCGTAGAGGAGGAGATCCTATCCCGATTCGGCGTCGATACCCGTGGGTTGATAACCAGGTCAGCCGCTGGCTGGCGAGATGTTATCAGCGATGATGGGTTTCATGTGGATGAGTGGGGCATAAAGCGAAAGGTAACCGCAACCGGTTACCTGGATATTGTGTCCAGCCCCTTTGAGACTGATTTTTCAGCCGCAGCGATGGATCGATTCGACTGGCCCGACGGGACCGATCCGGGTCGGTTCGAGGGAATGAAGGCCCGGGTTGCCGAACTGCGATGGTCCGATAAGGCTATCATTTTGAACGTGTTCGGCGGTTTTACCGCGATTAGCATGTTCTTGCGGGGGTTCCAGGGTTGGTTCATGGATTTGATCAGGCGAGAGAGCCTGTTGGAGGAACTGCTCGACCGGACTCTCAAGTTTCAACTGGACTCCACCAGGGCGGCCCTTGCCGAAACCGGCGGCCAAGTGGACTTGGTTGCCTTTGCCGATGATTACGCCGACCAGAGCCGGATGATGTTTTCGCCGGCCCATTTCCGAAAGCTGATCAAGCCGCGCTTGGCCAAGCTGTTCCAGGTGGTCAAGGACAACTCCAAGGCAAAGGTCCTCTTCCATTCCTGCGGAGCGGTAGCCGACATCATTGACGATTTCATAGAAGTCGGCGTGGACGCCCTGAACCCGATCCAGGTCAGTGCCGCCGGAATGCAGCCAGCTGAGCTTAAAAAGCGGTTTGGAAAGCGGCTGTGTTTTTGGGGTGGAATCGACACCCAGCAGGTCCTGACCAATGGTCGGCCGGATGATGTACGGGCCGAGGTCAGGCGGATCATTGATCAACTGGGCGCCGATGGGGGTTATGTTCTGAACGCGGTTCACAACATCCAAAAAGATGTTCCGCCGGCCAACATTGTAGCCATGTTTGAAGAGGCTCAGAATTACAAAGGGTGAAGGTCACCTGTTGAATTGAAGTCAGCCGCATGCCGGGCGATTGAGGAGGCAACCATATGGATTTCATGTTTCAGATTAATACCCGAATTCATTTTGGGGCTGGCAAGACAACTAAACTGGGACCGGAGGCGGCCGGATTTGGCCTTAATAAATGGCTGCTGGTGACGGACGAGAACCTCATCGCCGCCGGGTATGTGGACAGGGTCAAGGCGGAGCTGGCCGGATCCGGCCAGGAAGCAGTTGTGTATGCCGGTATTGACCATGAACCTGAAGACCACCACATCGCCGAGGGGATGGAAGTCTATAACAGCCAAGACTGCGCCGGGATTATCGCCCTGGGCGGCGGGAGCGTCCTGGACGCCGGCAAGGCCATGGCCATCATCGCCGGCAACGGCGGTGAAATCACCCAGTATGCTGGGTTGAACAATGTGCCCAAACCAAAAGTACCGATGATCGCAATCCCGACCACAGCCGGGACAGGTTCAGAGGTTACCCGGGCCCTGGGCCTGACCAACACCAAAACCCACGTCAAGTTTGTAATCGTCGCTTCCACCGTCGCCCCAGAGGTGGCAATTGATGACCCTGAATTGACCATCAACCTACCTCCATCCATCACTGCTGAAACCGGCCTTGATGCCTTCAGCCATGCTATGGAGGCCTTTATCTCGAAAACGGCAAATCCCATTTCAGATACCCTGGCCCTCAGGGCGATGGAGATAATTTCGGGAAACCTCCGCCAGGCCTATCAAGACGGTAAACAAATAGCTGCCCGGGAACAGATGATGCTGGGTCAGCTGATGGCCGCCATGTCGGTTATGAACGCCGGGGTGTGCCTGATTCATGGCATGGGGAGACCCTTGGGAGCCTATTTCCATGTGCCCCATGGTTTAGCCAATGCCATGCTCTCACCAATGGTCATGCGGTTCAGCTGGCAAGGTAACGTCGAACGTTATGCGAGGGTGGCCCGGGCCATGGGTGTCTCGACCGACGGCCTATCTCCGGAAGAAGCCGCCCAGGCGGGTATCACGGCAATGGACAGCCTCTGTCAGGACCTGGCTATTCCGGCCTTCTCATCTTTGAACCTGGACAAGGAGCGCTATAAGGAATTAATCCCTCAAATGGCCTCGGATTGCCTGGCCAGCGGGAGCCCGGCCAACAATCCGGTGGTTCCCTCCCAGGCCGAGGTGGAAAGGCTGTATGCTGAATTGATCCAGGGCTGACAATCTGGTGTCCTGGGATTTGAGCTGATCTTAAGGAGTTATGGAGGTTGAGAATGAAGATATATGGGGCTGGATCTCTGGAAGAGATCGAAAAATCGACTCTTTTAGGTGCCTCGGGCATTCTGACCAACCCCCAGGGTTTTGATCAGTATTTCCAGGGTAAAGCCAGCCTGGAGGAGATTACCCGATCCATCATCAAGGTGACCGATCTGCCGGTGTTTATCCAGATTCACGGTTCCACCGCCGAGGAGATCGTCAACCGGGGCCTCGCCCTGGCGGCATTGTCACCCCAAGTCGGGTTTAAGATAATCTCCGATGAAAAGGGTTTTAAGGCCATGAGGCAACTCCAGCGGGAAGGCATCCGCTGCATTGCCACAGCCTTGTTTTCCCTGTCCCAGGCGGCCGTGGCTGCGGCTGTGGGCGTTTTCGGGATCTGCTTTTTCGTTTCCAGGGCCAGGGCCATCGGGATGGATCCTCACCAGTTGCTATCTTCCATAAAGCAGGGCTACTCCAGCCTGGAAGCGCCCCCCGAGATCGTGGCGGTCAGCATGAAGGGCGTTGGTGATGTCGACCTGGCTTTGTCAGCCGGGGCAGACGCGGTCGGGATGCGTTATCCGCTTATCCAGGAAATGATGACCCATCCTTTGAGTCAAAAAGCGGAGGTCTTGTTCGGCCGTAACTGGGCCCGAGTGAAGGGGGAGAATGTCGACTATTTAAAATCGGCCGCTGAAACTTACGGCCTGGCCGAGTAGGGACATGGGCGATTGCCGAAGCCGGAATCAAGGCCCACATGACAGGCCGGTGGTGTGGGGTTTTGGCACAGCCGCTCTGGATTTTCGGATCCGGACGGCTGATTTCGGACCGGATTACCGGGACAAATTACTTGCTCAGCAAACTGAGGTTTTCGGTGGAGGGGTGGCCGCCAATTGTTTGACCCAGGTGGCCCGATTGGGCGGGAAAACTTACTGGCTGGGAAAACTCGGGACTGATTGGATCGGGGACCGTATCCTGGATCAGCTCATTCAGGAAGGAGTGGATTGCTCCCATGTTCGCCGGGACTCCGGTTATTGTTCACCTTTCAACTTGGCCGCCTTTGCCGGCGATCAGCGGCGGCGTATCGGCGGGTTCCTGCTGCCCAACAGTCTGAACGAATTAACCAACCTTGATATCAGTGATTTCACCCGGGAAATGAAGCCAAATGCCTGGGTGATCGTTGAAATTGGTGAGATAGACTTGGCCATTACCCTGGAGTTCTGCCTGGCGGTCAAGGCTTGCCAGGCCAACTTGTTGATCGACGTTGATTTGGATCCTCGAAAACAATGCCGCGCCGATTCCGGACTCATCCGAGAAATTTTGTCCAAGGCCGATGTAATTGCCCCCAACGTCGCCTCGATGAGGTCCATCTTCCCTGACCTCCCTCCGACGGGCCTGGCCGAGACAATGGCGACTGAGTTTGGGTCCATTATCGTCATCACCGCCGGTGATGACGGATCCTATTATTGCTTTCCCGGGGAGGTAAGCCATCATAAAAAGGCAATACCGGTCAAGGTGATTGACCCTGTCGGGGCTGGTGATGCCTTTCACGGCGGGTTGCTGTATGGGCTTGCCAGCGGCGCAGAATTGGAATCCGCCATCGACCTGGGCTTAACCTGCGCCGCCGCCAACTGCCAGACCTTCGGGGCGAGAACCGGCATGCCTTTCGGCCGGGATTTGAGTCTAGAGCAGTTATTTACCAGCCCTCAGAAGTAGGTGCGATTCGAGAGCAACTCCGTTTGTTTGCCCAACGGTTTTCTTTTGTGTAACGCTCCGTATTCCCTATAACTGTAACCTGCCTCCAGCCATCAACCTCCGGCAGGGCCGGAGGCTTGTGATGTGGGAACCGCTCAAAGCGGTTAATCATGCGC
>Ga0068714_10001575_pt1 | contig 32652 bp, 26 predicted proteins | sample MTBNYHSulfiMetaG_FD_62988 | JGI IMG/M metagenome (GOLD analysis project Ga0068714, IMG submission 62988) | Enrichment culture microbial communities from rom New York Harbor, USA that are MTBE-degrading - MTBE-NYH (New York Harbor Sulfidogenic)... | ecosystem: Environmental > Aquatic > Marine >...
CACACATGACCAATAAAAGCACCAACGTCGTCTGGCACCACGCCACCGTCACCCGCTCCGACCGCGAAAACCTCAATGGCCACAAGGGCGCCATTCTCTGGTTCACCGGCCTCTCGGGCTCCGGCAAATCCACCCTCGCGCACGAGGTGGAGGCCGCGCTGCACCAGCAAGGCTGCCAGACCATCGTCCTCGACGGCGACAACGTCCGCCACGGCCTGTGCGGCGACCTCACCTTCTCCGACGACGACCGCAAGGAGAACATCCGCCGCATCGGCGAGGTGGCCAAGCTCTTCGCCGAAGCCGGCGTCATTGTCCTCACCGCCTTCATCTCCCCATTCCGCGAAGACCGCCGCCGCGTCCGCAACCTGGCGCCGAACGACTTCGTCGAGATCCACTGCGACGCCGACATCAGCATCTGCGAAGAGCGCGACGTCAAAGGCCTCTACAAAAAGGCCCGCGCCGGCGAGATCAAGGACTTCACCGGGATCTCATCCCCCTACGAAGCCCCCGAACAGGCCGAACTCAAGGTCAACACCGGCGACGAACCGCTGGCCGAGTGCGTCAAACAGGTCCTGGGATACCTCACACAGAACAACATCACAGGATTGAAACAAGGGAATGGTATAAAGCTCACCGCAAACTGACTCTTGTCATTGGTAGGATGGGATGCATCCCATCAATGTAGGATGGGCTAAATCCCATCAACGTAGGATGGGATAAATCCCATCAAATGCGGGACGGGATGAACCCGCTCCGTAGGATGGGATAAATCCCATCAAAAATACCGTTGTAGGATGGGATGAATCCCATCAAAACACGCAGGATGAAATAAACCTGTCAAAACGGATCAAACCTACGACGGGATGCATTCAGGCAAAACAAAACATCAACGCAAAATGGGATAAATCCCGTCAAAACGGATCAAATGTAGGATGGGATGAATCCCATCAAAACAAAACATTAACGTAGAATGGGATGATTCAAACAGGACCAACGATCAGGAAACCGTAAAAAGGAATTCAGGGAAAGGTATGAAACCGTTTGTAACCGGAGGGGCCGGCTTTGTCGGCACCGCTGTGGTCCGTCACATCACCAAGACCACCACTGAAGTGGCCAAGTGCATCTGCTTGAATGGAACCGGCAGACCTGGCTTCGCAGTGTCTGAGCAGTGCGAACAAAAATACCACTTATCCCAAGCGGTTTTCTGTGATGCCCCTCACACTATTGCCAGGACCAGGTTGCAGCACCCGGATTTGCGACTAAACAGCAGTCACTCAACAAGGAAGAGACCCCCATCATGTGCGGCATAGTCGGCGCCATCGCAGAAAGAGACATCAGCAGCGTCCTCATCAACGGCCTAAAACGCCTCGAATACCGCGGCTACGACTCCGCCGGGGTCGCCCTCATCAACGGCCATGACGACATCGAGCGCCTGCGCGCCAAAGGCAAGGTCGCAAACCTGGCAGAATCCCTGCGCCTCTCGCCCATCAGCGGCCACCTCGGCATCGCCCACACCCGCTGGGCCACCCACGGCATCCCGAGCGAGCGCAACGCCCATCCCCACCTGTGCGATGGATCGGTTGCCGTCGTCCACAACGGCATCATCGAAAACCACCAGGAGCTGCGCCGGCAGCAGAAACAGGTCGGCTACACCTTCACCTCCGACACCGACACCGAGGTCATCGTCCACCAGATCCACCAGGAATACGAAGCCACCGCCGACCTGCTGAGCGCCGTGCAACTCGCCGTGAAGAAATTCACCGGCGCCTACGCCCTGGGTGTGGTCAGCCACAAAGAGCCCAACCGCCTCATCGCCGCCAGAGAAGGCTCCCCCCTGGTCATCGGCCTCGGCGAAAACGAAACCTTCATCGCCTCCGACGTCGCCGCCCTGCTGGCCGAAACCAAACGCTTCATCTTCCTCGAAGAGGGCGACATCGCCGACATCCGCAAGGACGGCATCACCCTCTACGACCGCCAGGGCGAAATCGTCGAGCGCGAAATAAAAGAGAGCCAGCTCGCCGCCAACGCCACCGACCTCGGCGACTACCCCCACTACATGCTCAAGGAGATCCACGAGCAGCCCCGCGCCATCGCCGACACCCTCGAAGGGCGTATCGCCAACGGCCGCCTCATCGAGCAAAGTTTCGGCCCCAACGCCAGCGAGGTCTTCGACCAAACCGAGCGCGTCAGCATCATCGCCTGCGGCACCTCCTACCACGCCGGCCTCGTCGCCAAGCAATGGCTCGAAGCGATCGCCGACCTGCCCTGCAGCGTCGAAGTCGCCAGCGAATTCCGCTACCGCAAAGTCGTAGCCGAACCGAACACCCTTTACGTGTTCATCTCCCAGTCCGGCGAAACCGCCGACACCCTCTCCGCCCTGCGTAAGGCAAAAACCCTAAATCCCCTCACCCCCAGGGGGAGGGAAGGGGAGAGGGGAGTTGATTTAACCGATCAACGTAACGACTCGCCCCAAGAACTATCCGAGCTGTCATTGCGAGGAGCCACAGCGACGAAGCAATCCCCTTTCCGAAACAAGATTGCTTCGCCTTCGTCTCGCAATGACAGCGGGACATCAACCCACACCCTGGCCATCTGCAACGCCCCGGAATCCTCCCTAATGCGCGAGGCCTCCCTCGGCTTCCTAACCCGCGCAGGCGCAGAGATCGGCGTAGCCTCCACCAAGGCCTTCACCACCCAGCTCGTCTCCCTGCTGCTGCTCACCATCGCCCTGGGCAGAAGAGGCGGCCTCACCGAGGCGCAGGAAAGCGATCTCATCCAGGAGCTCAACTCCCTGCCACGGCGCATCGAGGAGATCCTCTCCCTGGATGAGGCGATCAAACACATCGCCGAACAGTTCGCCGACAAAACCAGCGCCCTGTTCCTCGGCCGGGGCAAACAGTTCCCCATCGCCCTCGAAGGCGCGCTCAAGCTCAAGGAGATCTCCTACATCCACGCCGAGGCCTATCCGGCAGGCGAGCTCAAGCACGGCCCCCTGGCGCTGGTGGACGAAAACATACCCGTCATCGCCGTCGCCCCCAACTGCACCCTGCTGGACAAGCTCAAATCCAACCTGCAGGAAGTCAGCGCCCGCGGCGGAAAACTCATCGTCTTTGCCGACAAGCAAACGCAATGGGAAGAGCAGGAACACCTGCAGGTCATCGGCGTGGAATCGGTGGAAGAGGCCGTCGCGCCCATCACCTTCAGCATTCCGCTGCAGCTGCTCTCCTACCATGTGGCGGTGCTGAAGGGGACGGATGTGGACCAGCCGAGGAATTTGGCGAAGAGTGTCACGGTAGAGTAAGTGGAAATAATATTATTAATGATTGATGAATAGATGATGAGTGGTAATTAGGTTGGAAACATTAGGTTTGATAATTCTAACAACTGTTATTTCATTGCTTGTTGTTAGTACTAGTAAAAATGGAAAAGTAGATGTTTTTTCGCCGATAAGTTTGTTCGTGTTGATAGTTTTTGTTGGTTGTATTTTGCGAGGTGTCAATTATTTATTTACTGACTCGGCAAATGCGCAACTTCTTGGGTATGAGAAAGATATACTGATTTTCGGTTATCTTGGGGTGTCGCTAGCTCTTATATTTTACTTGGCTGGGTATCTTTATAAACCGAACCTGATGTATGTAGGTGGGATACCGAGGAAAATAAAACAATTACAATGTAGCAAAGCTATTTTTTATTTACTTTTGTCTGTTTCGCTCTTTGCTTCTCATCTCTTTTTAGAAAAAATGAATTTGTATTCAGATATCTTTTCTGGAAACTTTGGGGCCAAAAGGTTTTTTATTTCTGAAAGCGGCGTTAGGACATCATTGTCATATTTGGAGTGGGGGTTTGGTGTATTTTACATCTTATTTCTGGTGAAATTATCGAAGAGCAACGGAATGCTTAAAAAAATTCCATTAGCCTATTGGCTATGTTTATTGGTCGCTATTGGTTCTCTGTTTGTTACAAGTCAGCGTAGTACGTTGGTGCTTTATTTGTTTTTTTGTGTTTACGTATATTATTCATCGATTAAGAAGACGCATGAAATACCATTTGTGAAAATAGGAATAACATCTCTTATCGTCGTTGGAGCGATGGGGTTGCTGAGAACAAATGCGCAAATTGGAGATGGGAAAAGTGAATTTGATTTAAGTGCCGCGATAGATAAGGCAATTGAGCATACTTTAGTTGCACCATATGGACTCGCACTAGATAAGACCGCGATAGTTATAAATAAAACAGCAGAAAATGGAAATTATTTGTACGGTAATAGTTTTCTTTCGCTTGCTTATGCAGTGATTCCAAGGGTTCTTTGGGAAGATAAACCCTCGGTTAGAATTGGGCAGTATGTTGGGAAAGAAATTTACTTAAAAGATAACTTGTCAGGTGTTCCTCCGGGTTTTGTTGGTGAATTGTTTATTAATTTCTCATGGATTGGAATTGTTGTAGGCATGTTTTTGTACGGAACTGTATCTAGGTATGCATACGAGCAATGGCGTGTAAAAAGCATATATGAAACAGATGCTGTTATTTATTCAATCTTCTTATTGTCATTTGGTGTAATGCTGCTAGTGGCAGATTTTGTTGGAGCTATGATGCAGTTTGTTAAGTTGTTGATCCCATACTTGGTAATGAAAAATTGTATTAGGTGAGCAGTATATGAGAATAGGAATATATGGGGGATCTGTTCGGCCTGGTGGTGGGTTGACAGTATTAAAGCAACTTGTAGAGGCTGCAGCGTGTTTAAAAGACACAAACGTCTATGTATATACCGGGGCGCAGGACTGCTCTGATGGTCTGGCAGACTTGTTTGCTTCATTAGAAAACGTTGAAGAAATACGGTTTTATCCTGGAGTTAATGCAGGAATAAGGTATGCAATATCAAAGCTGTATTTTTTGAATGAATCCAAAAGAAAAAACTTAGATATCCTCATATCTATAAACTACTTCATACCAGCATCTTGTGAAACAGTTGTGTACCACCTTAACTTGTTGAGTTTTATGCGGGGTGAAAATGATAGTTTTGGGATGAAGATAAAACGGTTTGATGCCCGTTTGGCCTGTCGATTCGCGGATAAAAACGTATTTGAATCTCGTTATCTTCAAGATCAGGCTGCGAAAATTGTCAATATTAAGAATAGCAGAATTATGTATGTTGGCGTTGATCCTCAGTTTGATTGTGGTTCGATACAACATAGTGCATATGAAGGAAGCTCTGATAAAAATGACGATGTGACAATAGCGGTGGTGAGCAGTCCATCGCCACATAAAGATAATTCAACATGTCTGCGTGCGCTTTCAAAACTTATTTCCAAGCATTCTGAGGTCAATTGGAGAATGGTGTTTGTTGGTGGTTTGTCTGAATCAGGATGGGATGGTGTCAAGTCAGAAGCAAGCAAGCTGGGCTTGAGTGGGTTTGTTAGTTTTTCTGGTCCATTGAACAAAAAAGAGTTGTCGCGGTTGCTGAATCAGAGTTTGTGTTTAATGAACGCCAGCTTGATTGAGTCTTTTTGTATGGTTGCAGTTGAGGCTATGAAGTCATGTTGCCCGGTGATTGTAACGAATGCGACGTCTATGCCTGAGAGTGTTGGCGATGCAGGAATCATCGTGGGCCAGAAAGATGCAGATGCATTTGCTGGGACTGTTGAGCTGCTTTATGAAAGGAAAGATTTACGAAACGATTACGTGGATAAAGGATTGGCGTGGGCTAATCGATTCACCCAGAGTGAGTTCAATAAAAATTTTCAAGTCATCTTAAATGATTAGTGTTTTTCTGAAGAAACAAGCGTTTAGGATTGCGTCAAACTATGTGCGCATGTTGTTAACGTTTTTAATCGGGATTGTGATCATTCGTGATCTGACTCACATGGAGGAAGGGTTGTATTCAACTTACGTCCTCGTTGTGGTCGGCTTGGGTTTTGGCGTGATGATGAGAGAAGTAATACGCGCTGCAATAGTTCCTTTTATTGGTCATAGTTTATCTCTGTCAGGAGAGGTGAATGGCTATGGAAAGAGTATTTTTATAGCCAGTGTGGCAAGTATTGTTTATTTTGCAATTGTACTTTTAATTGTTTTTTTTAGGGATGTATTCGATGTAAACCCGTTATATATTGATACATTTTCTGTCTTTGTATTGCTACGAGGTGTAGCTCATATATTGTTGTTATTGCAAACCCCTGCTTTAAATATGCTGGCTGTCAGTGAAAAAATGGGTCTGTATAATACCTTGGTGTTTTTTGAGCGAGTTGGCGAGCTTGTTGCTGTCGAGTTAATTTATTATTCGGTTTTTTCGGATAATTACGCAGATGCATTGGTTATTAATGGTGTCACAGTGCTGCTTTGGAATTTTGTCTTAGTCGTGCTTGTTGCTACGATGCTTAAGGTTCATGGCAGGAGTTTGATGTTTAAGCTGAATATGCTTGATAAAAATGATTGGAAATTTTTGCGAAAGCAGGTTGCTGGCAATATTTTTCTAGTTATAAATATGGCATTTTATTTTAGATTTAGTATTGTTCTAGTGAATGTGTTATTTGGTGAACTTGCTTCAGCGATTTACGGTATCTCAACCCAGATTATTGGATATCTCAGACAGGCAGTAATGGGTCTGGTTACAGGTATAGACTCATATTTTTCTAAAAACATTAAAAACAAGAGAAATACACAAGTTAATGAGCAGCTGTTTGTTGTCGGCGAGATTAATTCTGTATTAGTAATTTTTGCTGCTATGTGTATGTACGTAGCGTTGCCATATATTGTTTCTGGCGTTGTTAGTGGTGAATTGTCAGATTACATCGAACAGATTGTATTTTTGGGTAATGTTTTTTTAGTAGGGGTTGTTGCTAGGTCACTGTCTGAACATTGGATGAGCTATATGTCAGGCATTGGTAAGGTTAAGGATTATTCAATCTTGATTTTCTTCGTATCGACAACAACACCTGTAGTGATAGTGTTTCTCTGGTTTTACGATATTGTTAATCCCCTTCAGTATTTGGCGTATCACTTTGTGCTGGCAATGATTGTGAGTCACATGTTAGTCATACCTTTGGTGATAAGAAAATGTGAAGGTGTGTCGATTGACAGAAACTACAAAAGTATTTTGCGTAGAGTGTTTTTCTATTCGTTTACATTATTAGTTATTGAAATGATGGCTTATTTTGTTGTAGGTAATGTCGATGCGACAGCGACTGCTGTTGTGGTTTTCCTTGCCGGTAGTGCATTATTTTTAATTGATAGCAATTATACGTATAAAAAAATTATGGGTATGAATTAGAGTGCGTTCTTTCTTTTACTATTCTGTCGCTGGCTTAACTGATATCCCGATACGTATTGTAGCGATTATTGTAGAAATTTTCGCAGCAAATACTCGATACGAGATAGAGCGTAGGCTTCGAGGCTTTGTTTTGGGTATCTTTAAACAAAGGAAGAATATTAGGTTGGGTGGGTCCTGTCGTTTAGAGGGCTTTCTGAATGTCAGTATTGGTGACAATGTAACGATATATGATGGAGTGGATCTGATTGCTGGAAGGCATGGTGAAATCATAATTGGTGATGGTAGTCATGTAGGTAGGAAGAGTGTCATCAATGGGCTTGCTAAAGTCACAATCGGAAAAAATACATATATTTCATCGCAAGTATCGGTATTCTCTATAACTAATACACCAGAAGGCACGATAACCAAAAACGAAGTTTCAATAGGTGATAATGTCATTATCGGTATGGGTGTTAGTATCTTGCCAGGCATAAGGATAGGGAATAACTCTACCATCGGCGCTGGTGCTGTTGTTGTGACTGATGTAGACGAAGGCGATATTGTTGCCGGTGTTCCTGCAAAGAAAATAAAGAATAGCAATGATTAATCGATTAAAGAAGATAGCAACTCGTCATGGGTTACCAGTCTATTTGGGTGTGCCTTATGAGGTGTTCATTCGCTTATATGCATTTAGCATCTTTCGCTCACTAGTTAGGGTGTTTATTTCACCTAAACAACCAATGCGAGTGGACTTTGTGATTGGTAGTTATAATTCTGGTACTACCATTATAAAAGATGCAATTGCAGCGCATCCGAGTATCTGTTCGGCACCCATAGAGGGCGATCAGCTTTCGGGCGTGATAAGTAATAATGAATGCGGCATCGCTCCTCGTGCCATGATGGTTAATGTTTGTGAGGTAGTAAAAGACCGAAGAGATAACAGTGTCGATACCGAAAAATTAATATCTGACCTACGTCCTTGGCTAGTTAAAGGCAAGATATTCTTGGAGAAATCTATCTCTAATACGATCAGAATTAACAAGCTTCGGTCTGCATTTCCGGGTTCAAAATATATCTGTGTAACAAGGTCTGTTGATGGTGTAGTTAAAGGTATAAAAAAACGTAGTAAACCAGCTGGTGTCCTGCGTCAAATTTTAGCTCAGGATGCATATCCGGACAGTATTTTGCTCAAGCAATGGCGGATGTTTTATTCATTGGTCATAAAAGATTATCAAGACTCCGATGTCCACTTTGTTTCTTATGAAAAGTTCCTGGAATCACCGGTTGAGGAACTACAGAAAATTTTCGAGTTTATGGGGCTTGATGAGATTGATTTGGCTTATTCGGATGATTTGCTCTCAGTTGGTGACAAGGCTTTGCGTATAAAAGGTCGAGAAAAGTCAAATGGTATTAATTACTTAGGCTCATATGCCGAGTTATTGAGCGCGGTTGAAGAGGTTGAGCCAATAGTATGAATGCATTATGTCCAAAGATTGTAATAAGCTTCGATTTTGAACTTGGGTGGGGTGTGCTTGATTCTCCGTTGTGGAGAAAACGCGAGGCTGATTCATTATACCTTGATCTTAGGCAAGTTTTTGATCATTTAATTGAAGCATTCAGTGAATCGCAAATTAGAACAACATGGGCCATGGTCGGATCATTGCTGGCGAAAAGTGAGGCTGAACTTGATCTTGAACACCTACCAGCCAGCTACCGTGATAGCGTTATATCGTTCTATCGCGAATCACATGAGACAACACGCGGTGGTTTGGACTTGGTTGACAAGCTCCAAAAAATAGACGATTTAGTGGAGATTGCGTCACACACAAGTACGCATATATATGCCGAATATCCTGGTGTTACCGCTGCAGGATATGTCTCTGATGTGAGTAATTCAATTTCTGTTCTAGAAAAGTATTTCGGTAGGTCGGTGCGATCACTCGTCTTCCCCAGAGATCAGGCAAGATTCAATAATGATGTCGCAGTTGCGCATCCATTGAACTTTCGGCTTAATCCGAACTTTGGCAAAAAGATAGGCCGTTTAAATCGAATGATTAATGGCGCTGGACGCTTCTATAAAAATGTACCTCAATCCAAGGTCATTATGGGTGCTCATGGAGAGTATTATCAAACTGGATCTTTGTACTTTAATTGGTCGGGTGGAAAGTATGAATCTATAAAAAAGTACCTGACCACTCTTCAGTCTAAACGAATGCTTTCTGAAATGACTGATGGGGATGTCTACCATGTCTGGTTACATCCTTTTAACTTGGCGGAAAGTCGTGAGCATTTAGAACAATTCCTGAAGTTTATTAGAGATATTGCTCGCTTACGTGATGACGGTATGCTTGAGGTTGTGACGATGGATGATCTTGTGGGCGAGTGTAAAAAGGAGTTTTTCTTCAATGTATAATGACGTTTATTTGGTTACTGGTGGTACTGGCTCATTCGGTAAAACCGTGGTCAAGGCATTGCTATCGCAAAATGTAAAAGAGATTAGGGTTTTTAGTCGGGATGAAGCCAAGCAGGATTTAATGCGTTCAGAATATAATGATGACCGCCTTAAGTTTTATATTGGTGACGTGCGTGATTACAGCAGCATAGACTCTGCTGTGCGTGGTGTTGATTACATCTTTCATGCGGCGGCTTTAAAGCAGGTTCCTTCCTGTGAGTTCTTTCCTATGCAGGCAGTGCTTACTAACATCCAGGGAAGCGATAATGTCATCAAGGCCGCGGTAGAGCATGGTGTCAAACGCGTTGTTTGTCTGAGTACCGACAAGGCGGTCTATCCGATCAATGCCATGGGCATGACGAAGGCCATGATGGAAAAAGTGGCGCAATCCTATGCAAGACAGTTGCCGGATGGTCAGACCGTCATTTCCTGTGTTCGGTACGGTAATGTCATGTACTCCAGGGGTTCCGTTATTCCCCGGTTCATCGAGCAAATCAAAAGTAATAAACCGATAACAATTACCGAACCCTCAATGACGCGCTTTCTGCTCGCGCTGCCTGAGTCGGTTGAGCTGGTACAACATGCCTTTGAGTACGCAAAGCAGGGCGATATTTTTATCAAAAAAGCGCCTGCCTGTACTGTCGAAGACCTCGCTCAAGCGCTAAAGAATCTGTTTCATTCCGATGTGGAAACCAAAGTCATCGGTTTCCGCCATGGTGAGAAACTTTACGAAACCCTGGCTTCAAAGGAGGAGCTGACATCTGCTGAAGACATGGGTGGGTTCTATCGGATCCGCATGGACACGCGTGACCTTAACTATGAACAGTACTTCACTGAAGGTAACCAGCAGGAAATCAATTACGAGGATTATCATTCACACAACACGCAGCAACTCAGCGTCAAAGAGGTGGAAGCGCTCTTATTGACACTGCCTGATGTGCGGGAGGAACTGAAGGGCTGGGGGGGGTAAGCTGTTTATGAAAGTAGGAATTACTGGAGCAAACGGGTTTGTTGGCTGGCATTTGCGTTGCTACCTTGCAACGCGTAACGATGTACAGGAAGTGCGTCTGGCCGGCAGAGAACAGTTTGCCGATACGACACAGCTAGACCGATTTGTCGATGGGCTTGATCTTGTCGTCCACCTGGCGGGTGTCAATCGCGCTGAGCCCGATGAGCTTTTGCATGGGAATACCGATCCGGCCATCAAGCTAGTGGCTGCGATGAAATCGGTCGGGAGTGCCCCCTTCCTGGCTTACACCTCTTCGACTCAGGCTGAAACTGGCACGGGGCCGTACGCAGAGGGCAAGGCGTCGGTCAGCCGTATTTTCAAGAAGTGGTCAGCTGAAACTGGCGCACCATTTGTTAATGTGATTGTGCCTCATGTCTTTGGTGAGTATGGGCGCCCGTACTATAACTCTGTCGTGTCAACCTTTGCGCACCAAGTCGCCCATGGAGAGCAACCATCGATTCACAATGACGGCCAACTCGAGCTTGTTCATGTGCAGGATCTGGTCCGGCAGATAATCCAATGCTATGAAGATGGTGTCACAGGCGATAAGCGAGTTGAAGGACGCTCTACGGGTGTCGTCGAGGCAGCGACGTTGCTGCAGGAACTTCATGCAACCTATGTGGATAGAGGTCAGTTCCCTGATTTAACCAGCCACTTTACCCGTTGCATGTTTAATACCCTTCGCGGCGCAATGGATCACTCAAACCGTCATTGTGTGGTGACAAAGCATGAAGATAACCGGGGATGGCTGGTAGAAACGGTAAAAGCCAACTCGGGCGGCCAAAGTTTTGTCTCGACTACGAAACCCGGCATTACACGTGGCAATCATTTTCATCTTCGCAAGGTAGAACGCTTCATGGTGCTACAAGGTAAGGCGCAGATAAAGCTGCGTAAGCTCTTCACGGATGAAGTCATTACCTATGAGTTGGACGGGAGTTCTCCGTCATACGTCGATATGCCCACCATGCATACGCATTCGATCACCAATGTCGGGGATGATGAATTGATTACCTTGTTCTGGGCCGATGAATTCTTTGACCCGGAAAACCCGGATACCACCTTTGAGGAGGTGTGCGTATGACACATCCACTGAAAATCATGACAATCCTGGGTACACGGCCTGAGATCATCCGACTTGCCGCAGTGATGTCAACACTGGGGAAGTTCTCCAATCACGTTCTTGTCCATACCGGACAGAATTATGACTATGAGCTTAACCAGGTGTTCTTTGACGAGTTGGGTGTCAGGGCACCTGACTATTTTCTTGGCGTTGACACTTCGTCCCTGGGTAAAACCCTTGGCGAGATATTGATTAAAACAGAAGAGGTACTCCTTAAGGAGAAGCCGGATGCCGTTCTAGTGCTGGGTGACACCAATAGCGCGATTGCCCTGTTGATGGCAAAACGCATGAAGATCCCGACCTACCACATGGAAGCCGGTAATCGCAGCTTCGACGCCAATGTGCCGGAAGAGAATAACCGCAAACTGGTAGACCACATGGCCGATTTTAACCTGGTCTATACCGAGCATGCCCGTCGTCACCTGTTGAGTGAGGGACTTCCACATCGCTTTATCTATGTGACAGGTTCGCCGATGCGGGAGGTGTTGGAGTCAAAGTTGGCCGAGATCGAGGCCTCTAACATTCTTGATCGTCTGGGTCTGGAAGCCGGAAAATATTTTATTGTCAGTGTTCACCGTGAAGAAAACGTTGATAGTCGTGCAAATCTTGAACTGGTCGTGAAGTGTCTTCAGGAACTTCATCAGCGTTATGGCTACCCGGTCGTCGTTTCTACGCATCCGCGCACACGCAATCGATTGGAATCACTCGCACCTGACCTTGGTGCAGCTGATATCCGTTTCCTTAAGCCCTTTGGCTTCTTTGACTATAACAAGCTCCAACTCGATTCATTCTGCGCAATTTCCGATAGCGGGACCATTAGCGAAGAGTCGGCGATTCTCGATTTCCCCGCAGTGACCTTGCGCAATTCAATTGAGCGGCCGGAAGCGCTGGATGCGGGATCGATTGTACTGACAGGGCTGAATCCCGAGATACTGCTGCAGTCTGTCGAAATTGTAACAAAAGAGAAAGAGCTGTTTTCTGAGCGAGAGATACCTGCCGAGTATCAGGTTAGAAACACCTCTTTGCGTGTCGCCAAGCTTATTACCGGGACGGCCAAGCTGACGTCAAAGTGGCGTAATCTTGACGCATTTAGTCGGTACGATTGGGATGTAAAGTGAAGATCCTTCTTATTCACCGCTACTTTTGGCCGGATACGCCGCCCTATGCGGCCATGCTTCGTACCATAGGAAAACGATTGGCCGATGATGGTCATCAAGTTTCAGTCTTGTCCAGTCAGCCCTCTTACAAGGCAAACGTTGCTTTGGAAAAGCAAGCATCGACGGAGCATTTGGACGGTATGACTGTGCACAGGGTTGCGCTATTGCCGGAAGCCAGTCGTCATGTGCTGTTTCGTCTGCTTAATATGGTTTATTTCCCGCTCAGCATAGTTTGGTTCGTGCTTTTTAAGGGGCGGTTCGATGTAGTCATGGTGTCGACGGCACCGCCGGTGGTTGTCGGGTTTGCCACAGCGCTTGCGGTCAAATTGAGAGGTGGGAGTTTTTTCTATCACTGCATGGATATCCATCCAGAGATAGGCGCAATCTCCGGTGAGTTCAGAAACCCTTTGGTATTTAAAGTCTTGCGCGCTCTGGATACCTTCAGTTGCAATGTCGCGAAGAAAGTTGTTGTTCTTTCGGCCGACATGAAAAAATCCATCAAGCAACGACCCGGATTCAAAAAAGATAACATTACGGTGTTGAATAATTTTTCAATGCCAGAGCATGATGTGGCAATGTCTGTTGATCCGGTGTTGTTGAAGGAGAAGGGAAAGTTCCGATTGCTGTTCGCCGGTAACCTGGGTCGTTTTCAGGGGTTGGAGGCATTCGTTGATGCGATGCGCCTGCTTAGCCATGTTCCTGATATTGAACTTACCTTTCTCGGTGAAGGCAATGCACTCAGCTCGTTAAAGCAACGAGCCCATGGTTTGGATAATGTAACCTTTCTTCCTCATCAGCCGGTGGGTGTCGCGAGGGAGGTTATGCGCGATGCCGATCTGGGCGTTGTGAGTTTGAATAAGGATATTTATAAATATGCCTTCCCTAGCAAAACAATGACATACCTTGCGGAAGGCTGTCCCTTGCTTGTCTCTGTCGAAAAAGAAAGTGATTTGGTTAGATTTGTTGATGAGAATGACATCGGGGTTTGCGCTGAAATTGGTTCGCCTCAGTCCATTGCAGAGGCAGTAGAGTCTATGTTCCAGAACAAAGCAAGGCATGATGAAATGAAAAAAGCCGCTAAAAGCTTGTCGGAAACTCATTTTGCCGAAGATGTTGTTTTGGCACAGTGGTCTTCTCTCATGGACATGAGTGAGGGGTAGGAAGATGTATCAACCAGTAATTATCGTCGGTGCTCCTCGCTCAGGTACGAATATGTTGCGTGATATGTTGGTTGAATTGCAGGGGGTTGCTACATGGCCTTGCGATGAAATCAACTACGTCTGGCGTCATGACAATGTGCGTTACCCGTCGGATGAATTCACTCCTGAGATGGCAACACCCAGTGTTGCTGCGTATATACAACGCCAGTTCAATAAATTCGCTGTGCAGACCCATGCTGATGTTGTTGTCGAGAAGACATGCGCCAATTCGTTACGTGTCGGTTTTGTTGATCAGGTGATACCTGATGCGAAGTATATTTTCATCGTCAGAGATGGGCTTGACGCAGTGGGTTCGGCACTTGAGCGCTGGCAGGCGAGTCTGGATATTCCGTATATTCTGAAGAAGGCCAAGTATGTTCCGGTCACTGACCTTCCCTATTATGCAACCCGTTATCTACTGAATCATATCTATCGCCTGGCCTCACGAGAAAAACGCCTTGCCTTCTGGGGGCCGGCAATGAATAACATTGAGGAACTTCTGGCCAAACACACACTGACAGAGGTCTGCGCTCTGCAGTGGAAGGCGTGTGTTGATAGCTCCGAGCGAGATTTGGCGGAGATGCCTTCAGACAGGGTTATTCGTGTGAGTTATGAATCGTTTGTTAAAAACCCGGTGACTGAATTCGAAAAGATTGCTGACTTTGTAGGCAAGGAGACACCTGAGAGTGTTAAGGAGTACCTGCGCAAGAATGTGCGGCCTGGGAGTGTCGGCAAGGGCAGAAAGGCCCTTGGTGGCAAGCAGATCACTACATTGCGGCCTTTGATCTCAGATACCCTTGAACGGTATGGGTATGAGTGAGTATAGCTTGACCCTGCCCACGACAAAGGCGGCTCTGAAACGTTCATTCGATATTGTCTGCTCAGCGCTGGGACTACTGTTCCTCTGGTGGTTGATTCTTATTGCCGCACTGGTGGCCCGACTTGATACCGGGCTTAACGGGTTTTTCACCCAGCAACGGGTGGGACGTGACGGCAGGCTGTTTAAGGTTATCAAGATCCGTACCATGAAGCCGGTTGAGAACCTCGTTACCACAGTCACGACGGAACATGACGTTAGGATTACTGCCGCCGGTCGCTTTTTTCGCAAGACCAAGATTGACGAGTTGCCGCAGCTGATTAATGTCCTGCTCGGGGATATGAGCTTAGTCGGGCCGCGTCCTGATGTGCCGGGCTTTGCCGATCAGTTGGTGGGTGAAGATCGGAGTGTTCTGTCTATTCGCCCTGGAATCACCGGTCCGGCAACTCTGCAGTATCGAGACGAAGAAAAGCTGCTAGCGTCGGTCGATGACCCTGAGCGGTATAACCGTGAAGTTGTCTTTCCGGAAAAGGTGAGGATTAACCTGGAATATATTCGTAACTATTCGCTTTGCAATGACCTGAAATATATTGTCAAAACCATAATTGTTAATAACGAATCATGCTGAACACACCCTTTACTCCATGGCCCCTGTTTACAGAAGAAGAGGCTGATGCCGTTACCTCCGTGCTGCTGTCCAACAAGGTGAATTACTGGACCGGCCAGGAGTGCCGTGAGTTCGAGCAGGAGTTTGCCGCCTGGGCCGGGACTGAATATGCCATTGCACTGATGAATGGCACTGTAGCACTCGATGTGGCCTTCAAGTCGCTGGGGATTGGGCCGGGGGATGAGGTGGTGGTGACTTCACGGACTTTCCTCGCCTCGGCTTCCAGTATCGTGACGGCCGGTGCCATACCAGTATTTGCCGATGTGGATGCCGATAGCCAGAACATTACGGCGGAGAGTATTCGTGCGGTGCTGTCACCCCGTACCCGGGCGATTGTCTGCGTGCATCTTACCGGTTGGCCGTGTGATATGGATGCGATCATGGCACTGGCTGATGAGCATGATCTGTATGTGATCGAAGACTGTGCCCAGGCCCATGGCGCGCTCTACAAGGGGCGGCCGGTGGGCTCTATTGGCCATGTGGGGGCGTGGTCCTTCTGCCAGGACAAGATCATGACCACCGGTGGCGAAGGGGGCATGGTCACCACCAATGACCGTGAGTTGTGGTCGCGTATGTGGTCGTACAAGGATCATGGCAAATCGTGGGAGGCGGTGTATGAGTACGAGCATCCGCCGGGCTTTCGTTGGCTGCATGAGTCGTTCGGTACCAACTGGCGCATGATGGAAATGCAGGCGGCAATTGGGCGGATTCAGCTCAAGCGTATGCCTGACTGGCACGAGCGGCGAAAGGCCAATGCGGAGTCTATACTGGACGTTTGCCGGCAGTTCCCGGTAGCGCTGCGTGTACCGGATGTGCCCGCGGATATCGAGCATGCCTGGTACAAGTGCTATCTCTTCGTGCAGCCGGAAGGGCTCAAGGACGGTTGGAGTCGGGATCGGATCATGGAGGAGATCAATGCCGGAGGGGTGCCTTGCTATTCCGGCTCCTGTTCCGAGGTCTATCTGGAAAAAGCCTTTGATGGCACGGACTTTCGGCCCAGGGAACGCTTGCCGGTGGCAAAAGAGTTGGGAGAGACCAGCCTGATGTTCCTGGTGCACCCCACGCTTTCAGAGAAAGAGATCAGGAAAACCGGTGAAGTGATTTCACAGGTACTGCAACAAGCCTCGCGCTAAGGAATTGCTCATGGACAGATTCTATTCATCGATTTCACGGACAAAAAAGAAACTGCTGTTTGTCACGCTCGACCTGATCGCCCTGCCGCTGGCACTGTGGTCTGCCTTTGCCTTGCGCTACAGCGAGCTCTGGCCGGCAGTGAAGATTGCGCCTTACTCGTGGCTGTTCCTGGTGATACCGTTTGTCGGTGTCTACCTGTTTGCCCGGCTCGGGCTCTACCGGGCGGTTGTCCGGTTCATGGGCCAGCAGGCGATAGTCGCCATCCTGAGGGGCGTTATTCTCCTTTCTCTGTTGCTGTATGCCGCGGCTTACCTGACACAGGCTGAGGGTTTCCCCCGGTCGGTGCCGATTATCTTTGCCCTGATCTCCACGCTCTATGTTGCAGGGACCCGCTTCCTGGTCAGGGGTTATTACCACAAGTACATCAACGGAGTGGCGGGCAAGGAGGCTGTGCTGGTCTACGGTGCGGGCGATTCCGGCAGGCAGCTTGCGCTGACGCTGCTCAACGCCAGGGAGTTCCGGCCGGTGGCGTTTGTGGATGATGATGCCTCTCTGCATGGCCATAGCATTCACGGTATCCGTGTTCATGCGCCGTCCGAGATCGGGGTGTTGATTCTGAAATATGACATCTCGCGCGTGGTGCTTGCGTTGCCCTCGGCTTCCAGGACCCAGCGCAAGGCCATTCTCGAGCGGATCAAGGATTTTCCTGTTCGTGTGCAGACCTTGCCATCGCTTTCCGACCTTGTTTCCGGCAAGGCGAGTTACGAGCAGTTGCAGGAGGTCGACCTGGACGACTTGCTGGGGCGTGAGGTCGTGCCGCCCAATGAAGTGCTGCTCAGCCGGTCGATCACCGGCAAGGTGGTGATGGTGACCGGCGCAGGCGGTTCCATCGGCTCGGAGCTGTGCCGCCAGATCATCAAGCTCGGTCCCCGGCTGTTGGTGATGTACGAGAACAGCGAGTTTGCGCTCTATTCCATCGAGAAGGATCTCATCAAGCGTCTCAGCACGGATTTCGAGCATAACTACGAGATGGTGGCGATTCTGGGCTCGGTGCTGGATGACCAGCGGCTGGACAGCGTCATTACCCAGTACGGGGTGCAAACCGTCTTCCATGCAGCGGCGTATAAGCATGTGCCGATGGTCGAGCACAATGTGCTGGAGGGCGTGAGGAACAATATCTTTGGTACCAGGGTGGTGGCCGAGGCGGCACTGCGCCATGGGGTGGAGCGGTTTATCCTGATCTCCACCGACAAGGCGGTGCGGCCGACCAATGTGATGGGGGCGACCAAGCGGTCCGCCGAGCAGGTGGTGCAGGTGCTGGCCGAGAAGAGCCGCTCGACCGTTTTTTCCATGGTGCGCTTCGGTAATGTGCTGGGGTCGTCCGGCTCCGTGGTGCCGCTGTTTCGCAAGCAGATCGAGGCAGGTGGACCGGTGACGGTGACGCACCAGGATATCACCCGCTACTTCATGTCGATCCCCGAGGCCTCGCAGCTGGTGATCCAGGCCGGCGCGATGGCGCAGGGCGGCGATGTGTTCGTGCTGGATATGGGCAAGCCGGTGAAGATCTACGACCTGGCGCGGAACATGATCGAGCTCAGCGGCCTGGAGGTGCTCGATGAGGGGAACCCGGATGGGGATATCGCCATCGAGGTGACTGGGCTGCGTCCGGGTGAGAAGCTCTATGAGGAGCTGCTGATTGGCGATAACGTCAGTGGAACGGAGCATCCCTTAATCATGCGCGCCAATGAGGAGTATCTTGCAGAGCGTGAACTCAATGAAGCTCTGGCCACCATGGAGCGGCATATAGCCGATAATGACCCGACCTCGGCCCGCAAATTGTTGAAGAAAATCGTGATCGATTACAAACCCTCTTCGAGCCTGGTTGACCATCTGCAGGGGAAGGTGAGCGAAAGAAATGAGTTATCGCCGGGTTTGTATGGCGGTTTAACGGATAGCGCCGAGGTGATAGTTACACATTGATTTGGAGTTCATGTAGGGTGGGATGTATCCCACCAGTGAATCTCCCCTCTCCCTGTCCCTCTCCCTGGGGGAGAGGGGACCCTTCGATAGGATGAATGGTGATGTGCAGGGTGGGATGTATCCCACCGATCGGTGTTTCGTAGGGTGGGATGTATCCCACCAACACACCAACGGTCCGGGGTAGGTTTTGATGGGATTCATCCCATCCTACGGGTGTTTCGTTGACGGGTGGAGATGTATCCCACCAACGGTGTTTCGTGGGTGGGATGTATCCTACCAACGCACAACGGATCGGGTAGGTTTGATGGGATTCATCCCATCCGTTCCCGACACTGCAACCGACTACTCGTCTCCTGGTGGAGATGAGACTTTTGATCGCTGATGGGTGGGCCGTCGGAGCGGAGCAATCCGGACTGCATTTTTTCGCTGAGTATGTGTCAATAATGCTCAGCTCGATGTCAGAGTCTGGCTGGAAGTGATCCGTTGTTTGTTAAAGGCTTCTCAGTTCGCGCCAGCTCATGACACGCACGCCGCTGCGCTGGTAGCTGTCATCGCCGCCATGAATCAGCCAGGGCGGCAAGGCCTCGTCGCCGGCGAAACGTGCCGAGCGCTGTCCGGCACGGATGTAGTCCGGCGTCACCGTGCGGCCTGATTTGATTTCCACTGTTTGTAAGTGGCCGTCCTTCTCGAACAGCAGGTCGGCCTCCAGTCCGTTGTTGTCACGCCAAAAGTAGATTTCCGGCGGTTCGCCTGCGTTGAGGCGCGCCTTGAGAAATTCGCTCACCACCAGCGTTTCGAACAGTGCACCACGCAGGGGGTGGAGCGATAGGTGATCGATGGAGCGGATCCCCAGAAGCCAGCAGGCCAACCCGACGTCGACGAAATAGAGTTTGGGTGTCTTCACCAGCCTCTTGCCGAAATTGCGGTGATAGGGCGGTAACAGGAAGACCAGATCGCTGGCTTCGAGTACGGAGAGCCAGGCACGCGCCGTACTGTGGGAGATGCCGGTTTCGCCGGCGAGGGCGTTGAGGTTGAGCAGTTGGCCGCTTCTTCCTGCGCACAGGCGAATGAAACGCTGAAAGGCAGACAGATCCTGGATGTTGGTGATCTGGCGAACATCCCGCTCGATGTAGGTGGCCACATAGCTGGCGAACCAGTCGGCAGGGGTGACCGCCTGCACGTGCAGCACCGGGTAGCCGCCACGCAGCATCACTGCGTCCGGGTCCAGACCGCTCGATTCTGGCAATTCGCGTAGCGACAAGGGAAGCAGTCGCGTGAGCCCAACCCTGCCGGCGAGTGACTGGGTGACGCCTGAGAGCAGGCCGAACTGCTGCGAGCCGGTGAGGATGAAGCGCCCCGGTGTGCGTTGCTCGTCCACCATCCCCTGCAACCAGGAAAACAGGTCGGGCCAGCGCTGCGCCTCATCAAACACTGCGCCGTCCGCGAAACGCGCGAGGAAGCCGCGCGGATCTTCCTGAGCGAATGCGCGTTCCATGGGGTCTTCCAGGCTGACATAGGGGCGGTCGGAAAATAGGGCTCGTGCCAGCGTTGTTTTTCCCGATTGCCGTGGACCGGTAACGGCCACGACGGGAAAACTGGCCGCCAATCGCAGGAGTGTGGATGAAAGTTCGCGCTGAAGCATGGGGAATTTATACAATCAGACGATTAAAATGTCAATTTGTATGGTTCGAGTTCAAATAGCATCATGTTTCGGTGTAGGGTGGGATGTATCCCACCAACGGGTCGGGGTAGGTTTGATGGGATTCATCCCATCCTACCGGCGTTTCGTTGCCGGGTGGAGATGTATCCCACCAACGGTGTTTCGTAGGGTGGGATGTATCCCACCAGCGGTGCTCCCACCAACGTCACACCAACAACCAGGGAGGGTTTGTCATGTACACCATTTCTCATCACGGCGCCGTCGATGGCGTTACCGGCTCCTGCCACCAGTTGACGGTTGCGGATGGCCGTTCGGTGCTGGTCGATTGCGGGCTGTTCCAGGGGGCGGAGGTCTCCCCCGGCGGCTCTTCCTTTGAGCAGTTGCAGATCGATTTTCCGGTGACCGATGTGCAGGCGCTGGTGGTGACCCATGTGCACATCGATCACGTGGGGCGGATCCCTTATCTGCTGGCGGCCGGGTTTCGCGGGCCGATTTTCTGCAGCGAGGCCTCGGCGCAGCTGCTGCCGCTGGTGCTGGAGGATGCGCTGAAGATCGGCTTTACCCGCGATCGGGCGCTCATCGAGCGGTTCCTGCGGCAGGTCGCACAGCAGGTGCGGCCGGTTCCCTACAAGCGCTGGTTTTCCCTCATTGACGGTTCGCCCGCGTTAAAGCTGAAGCTCTCCCCCGCGGGCCATATCCTCGGCTCGGCCTATGTCGAATTCGAGCTGCGGGATGGCGCCCGGCAGGAGCGGATCCTCTTCTCCGGCGATCTGGGGGCGCCGTGGACGCCGCTGCTGCCGGCGCCGCAACCGCCCTATGGTGCCGATGTGGTGGTGCTGGAGAGCACCTACGGAGGGCGGGTACACGATTCGCGCAAGGCGCGGGTGGGGCGGTTGCGCGCGACCATCGAGAGGGCGCTGCGCAACCGGGGCACGGTGCTGATCCCGGCGTTCAGTATCGGCCGTACTCAGGAGCTGCTCTACGAACTGGAGCAGCTGATCCACCAGTACGGCAAGTCGGCGGCGGCGAGCGGGTTGCGCTGGGAGGATCTGGAGGTGATCGTCGACTCGCCGCTGGCGGCGAAATTCACCCAGGTCTACCGGAGCTTGCGCCCCTGCTGGGACAAGGAGGCGCGCGCCCGCGTCGCGCGCGGCAGGCATCCGCTCTCGTTCGAGCAGTTGCTGACCATCGGTGCCCACGAAACCCACCTGCAGACGGTCGATTACCTGGCAAGAACGGCACGCCCGGCCATCGTGCTCGCCGCCGGCGGGATGTGCGCCGGCGGCCGGGTGGTCGATTACCTCAAGGCGATGCTCGGCGACCCGCGGCACGATGTGCTGTTTGTCGGTTACCAGGCGGTGGGGACGCCGGGACACGATATCCAGAAATACGGGCCGCGCGGTGGTTATGTGGTGCTGGACGGTGAGCGCCACACCATCCGTGCCGGGGTGGAGACGATAGGCGGCTATTCGGCGCATGCCGATCACAACGACCTGGTGCGCTTCGTGAAAAGGATGCGCCGCCCGCCGCGGGAGGTGCGGCTGGTGCACGGGGATGCGGCGGCGAAGCAGGCGTTGCGGGTGGCGCTGGAGCGGGAGGTGGCGGGGGTTGAAGTCGTTGGGGGGTGAGGGGTCGGGTGGGATGTATCTCACCAACGGATCTCCCCTCTCCCTGTCCCTCTCCCTGGGGGAGAGGGGACCCTTCGTTAGGATCTGGAGGGTGGCACGACGAAGCAATCCCCCAACGCTTGGGATTGCTTCGTCGCCTGGGCTCCTCGCAATGACTGAGGTATGAATGCTACCGGGGTGGGGTTTGATGGGATTCATCCGATCCTACGGTTCGGCGTTTCGCAGAGGGGACCCTTCGGTTACCGGCATGGTACAGCTTCTTGCCGCGTTGCCAGGAATACTCACAATGACGATTCGTAGGATGGGCAAAGGAGCGAGAGCGACGTGCCCAGCATTGGTGTCCGGCAGAACCTGCCCGATACCGCAACGCTATATCGGGCCTACCTCCCACCTCCGCATCGGGCCTCCCTGTCTCCTCGCAATGACAATTCCTGTGCCTGGTAGGGTTCTGTCTCTGGGCGAAGTTGTGATGCGCTCCACTCCATTTGGCGTGAAAAAGTGCTACAGATCCAGGCCCGTTTCGGTATAATCGCGGCATCTGATCAATAAGGAAGCCAGTGTTCCGCGTGGGCAGAGCAGGGAAGTGTCAAAATCATAATTCTGATAATAAGAAGCGGTTTTTTTCCAGCCGCTCTCGCGCCGCGCACCAGGTATGTCCGGTCCGATGGTGCACACCAGATGTTGTTTCGCGCGATTCCCTTCACTCTGTCCATCCGGTAATGTGATCGATGTTCAATAGCATCCTTGTCGTATGCGTGGGAAATATTTGCCGCAGCCCGATGGGGGAGTATCTGTTGAAGCGGTGTGCAGCCGATACCCCGGTGACGGTGGCCTCGGCGGGCCTGGGCGCGCTGGTGGGCCACGGTGCCGATCCGCTGGCGGTCGAGGTGATGCGCGAGCACGGGGTCGATATCGAGGGACACTGTGCGCGGCAGCTGACCGGCGAGCTGGTGAAGGCGTTCGAGCTCATCCTGGTAATGGAGCAGTGGCAGCAGCGGGAGATCGAGCGTCTTTACCCCTACGCCCGGGGGCGGGTGCATCTGCTGGGTAAGTGGCGGGAGGCGGAGATCGCCGATCCCTACAGGAAACCCAGGGAATATTTTGTCGAGGCCTTCGAGAAAATCGACAAGGCCTGTGAGGAGTGGTGCAAGAGGTTATGGTGAAACGGATATTACTCGCGCTGAGCATGCTGTCGCTGACGGCCTGTTCGCTGGCTCCCGGCATTTATGTACAAACTGGCCAGTTTGAGCCGGTGGAGGTGGAGCAGGCGGAGGCACTGCCGGTTTCGCTGATCCCGATCACACCCGAGACGGTCAAAACCCAGTACCGGGCCGCCCAGCAGCAGTCGCCCATCGCTCAGGGGCCGCTCAGCGAGACCGACTACCACTATCGGGTGGGGCCGCAGGATATCCTCAATATCATCGTCTGGGAGCACCCGGAGTTGACCATCCCCACCGGCGGGCAGCGGCCGGTGCAGCAGGATGGCCACAAGGTCAGCTCCGATGGCACCATCTTCTACCCCTATGTGGGGATCGTCCCCGTCGCCGGCAAAACCACGGCCGAGATTCGCGATGTGCTGACCGAGGGACTCTCCCGTTACATCCGCAAGCCGCAGCTCGATGTGCGGGTGGTCGAATTCAACAGCCAGAAGGTGCATCTCTCCGGCGCGGTGGCCAAGCCCGGCGTGGTGCCGATCACCGATCAGCCGCTGCGTCTGGCCGATGTGGTCAGCAGCGCCGGAGTGGATACCGAGCGGGCCGATATTCAGGAGGTGGTGCTCACCCGCGACGGACGCAACCAGGTGTTCAACCTGCTGGATCTCTTCTACCGCGGTGACCTGTCGCAGGATATCCGCCTGCAGGATCGGGACATCGTCTACATTCCGGTCAACTCGATCCGCAAGGTCTACGTGATGGGCGAGGTGCTGAAGCCGCTGGCCATGCCGATGGTGGAGGGCAAGCTCTCGCTTGCCGATGCGCTCGCCTCCGCCGGTATCGATCAGCGCTCTGCCGATTCGGAGCGGATCTTCGTCCTGCGCCAGGGCGAGGAGAAGCCGCTCGCCTACCATCTCGACGCCAGCGAGCCGGCCGGGCTGATCCTGGCCACCGCCTTTCCGCTGCAGCCGCTCGATGTGGTCTTCGTTTCGACCGCCAACATCTCGCGCTGGAACCGCGTGCTGACGCAGTTGCTGCCCACGGTGCAGACGCTCTGGACGATCGATCGTATCGAGCAAGGGCAATAAACGAGAAGGAGTGGCTGTCATTGCGAGCGCAGCGAAGCAATCTCCCACAGATTGCTTCGTCGTTGGGGCTCCTCGCAATGACAGTGAGACAGCCGTGATGACAAACCCAGGCGCGAATAAGCCGCTCGAACAGCATTTTGGAACGATGACATGAACGCTGAATTGCAGAATCACAATAGTCGAGAACTGCCGATGGATGAGGACACGATCGACCTGTCGGAATATGTCGGGCTGCTGATCGAGAACCGCTATTTGATTGCGACGGTCACCGCGTTCTTCTTTGTCGTTTCTGTGGCTTACGCCATCCTGGCGACGCCGATCTACCGGGCCGATGCGATGCTGCAGATCGAGTCGCAGGGGAAGGGCATGGCGGGGTTGGACGAGCTCGAGTCCCTGATGGGGGCGGAGAGCTCCTCTGCCGAAACCGAGATCGAGATCATCAAGTCGCGCAAGGTGATCGGCGCCGTGGTGGACCGGCTCAACCTGACCACCGTGGTGGAGCCTGTCACCTTTCCGCTGGTCGGCCGCTACCTGGCCCGCAAGAACAGTGCCGCCGGCGAGCCGGTCAGCCCCTGGCTGGGCTTGAGCAGCTATGCCTGGGGCGGTGAGCGGATCCAGGTGGAGCGCTTCGATATTCCCGAGCGACTGCTCGGTTTGCCCTTCGAGCTGGTGAGCCGGGGCGAGGGGGCGTATGAACTCATCGATGAGGCGGGAAACCGGGTGCTCTCCGGTGCGGCGGGCAAGAAGGCGAGTAATGACGCGGGGACGATAGAGCTCTTTGTCAGTCAACTGATTGCGCGCCCCGATACGCGCTTCACACTGGTCCGCCACAGCCACGGCTCGGTGGTCGATGGCCTGAAGGCGGCGCTCAAGGTCGCGGAGAAGGGGAAGAAGACCGGCATCGTCACCATCAGCTATGAGGGCAGCGATCGCGGCGAGATCCGCGCCATCGTCAATGAGGTGAGCCAGACCTACCTGCGCCAGAATGTGGAGCAGAAATCGGCCGAGTCGGAGAAGATGCTCGAATTCATCGAGCGCCAGCTGCCGCTGTTGAAGAGCGAGCTGGGTGCGGCGGAACTCTCCCTCAATCGCTATCGCGAGTTAAAGGGGACGGTGGATCTCAGCTATGAGAGCCAGAACCTCATTCAGCGTATCACCCGCATCGAGGCGGAGCTCTCCACCCTGCGTATCGAACGGGCGGAGTTGATTCAGAAACTGACCGAGGATCATCCACTGATCCTGGGGATCGACGAGAAGCTGAAGAATCTGGAGATCCAGAAACGGGAGATCGAGGCGAAGATGCAGACCCTGCCCGAAACCGAGCTGGAGTCGGTGAAGCTGAGCCGTGATGTGACCGTTTCCAACGAGCTCTACATGCTGTTGCTGAACAAGGCGCAGGAGCTCAAGGTGGCCAAGGCCGGCACCATCGGCAACGCCCGGATCGTCGACGTGGCCGAGGTTCAGGGGTTGCCGATCAAGCCGAAGAAGGCGCTGATCGTCGCGGTCAGTTTGCTGCTTGGGTTCATTCTCGGGGTGGTGATCGTCGCGCTGCGCGCAGCGTTGAACAAGACGGTGGAGGACCCGGCCGTTGTCGAAAAGCAGCTCGGGATACCGGTCTATGCGGAGATCCCGTTCTCCGAATACCAGGACAGGATGATCCGGGAGAGCAAGAAGCGGCTGGATCGCTCAGGCTTCGAGCTCCTTGCCCATACCAAGCCGGACGATCAGGTCATCGAGAGCCTGCGCAGCCTGCGTACCAGCCTGCAGTTCGCCCTGATGGAGGCGGAGAACAACCTGGTGACCATTTCAGGCCCGGCGCCGGAGGTCGGCAAGTCCTTCGTCTCCGCCAACTTCGCCTACCTGATGGCCACCAGCGGCAAGAAGATCCTGCTCATCGACGCCGATATGCGTAAGGGCCACCTGGCGGCCTATTTCAAGATGGCGAAGCACCCCGGTCTCTCCGAGGCCCTGAGCGGCGAGAGCGATTTCGCGGCGGCAGTCCATCGCGGCGCACTGCACGAGAATCTCGACTTCCTGGCCACCGGGGTCTATCCGCCCAACCCCTCCGAGCTGCTGATGAGCGAGGCCTTCAAGTGGCTGCTCGCCACCGTGAGCGGGCAGTACGACCTGGTGATCATCGACACCCCGCCGGTGCTGGCTGTGACCGATGCGGCGATAGTCGGCCAGTACGCCTCCACCAATTTCATGCTGCTGCGCTCGGGCCGCCACCACCTGCGCGAGATCCAGACCGCGTTCCGCCGTTTTGAGCAGAACGGCGTGCCGATCAAGGGGGCGATCTTCAACGGCGTCGAGATCAGCAAGGGCCGTTACGGCGGCAAGTATGGATACGGCTACAAGTATTACGCCTATCAGTACGAGTACAAATAGACCGGGGTGAACATGGCGGATGGATCCCGGTAGCATTTGATGGGATTCATCCCATCCTACGGTTCCGCGTCGCGTCGGGTTTGACCACATCCAGCCAAACCGGCGTTTCGTCGGGCGGGATGTTCGTAGGGTGGGATGCATCCCACCAACCGACGTTCCGCATGGTGGGATTCGTAGGGTGGGGATGCATCCCACCAACCGACGTTCCGCACGGATGTCGTAGGGTGGGATGCATCCCACCAACCGACGTTCCGCACGGTGGGATTCGTAGGGTGGGATGCATCCCACCAACCGACGTTCCGCACGGTGGGATCCGTAGGGTGGGACGCATCCCACCAACCGGCGTTCCGCACGGAGGATGTTCGTAGGGTGGGATGCATCCCACCAACCGACGTTCCGCACGGTAGGATGTTCGTAGGGTGGGATGCATCCCACCAACCGACATTCCGCACGGAGGATGTTCGTAGGGTGGGATGCATCCCACCAACCGACGTTCCGCACGGTAGGAGGTTCGTAGGGTGGGATGCATCCCACCAACCGACGTTCCGCACGGTAGGATGTTCGTAGGGTGGGATGCATCCCACCAACCGGCGTTCCGCAGATGTTCGTAGGGTGGGATGCATCCCACCAATCGACGTTCCGTACGCCGGGATGCATCACACCAACGATTTTCCCCTCTCCCTAAAGACTAACCTCCACCCCGGCGCTGACGATGTTCTCGTCGGCCTCGCCCGAGACGCTCTCCCGCCGGCTGTTGCCGAACTGGACGAAGCCCTCGATCGCGTCCCGGCGCTTGCCGATCCGGATCGACCACTCCCTCAGCTCCATTTTTTCCCCGTTGGAAACGAGGTTCTGACCGGCATCGTCGCGGTTGATGGTGCCGCGGCGGACGATGAACTGCGATGACCAGCCGCGGGAATTGGTGGTGACGAGGCCGAGGCTGCGGATGATGGTGTCGTTATCGGCCGAGTGGCCGAGCGCGTCGCCGTAGTAGCGGTAGCCGTCATAGAAAACATGGTGATTGTAGGCGGTGTTGTATCCCGGCGCGCCGCCGAAATCGAGGCCGCGGTAGGTCGCGGTGTCGGCGTATTCGAAAAAGAGGCGGAAGCTCTGCTCCCGAATTACGCCCCAGTGTTCGATGCCGGCAAGGAGCATCTTGGCGGTCGGCAACATTACCGACTCGTCCTCGCCGATGAGTTGGCCGTAGAGGGCGAGGCGCGCCGGGGTGATGCCCCAGCGCACGTCGTAGCCGCCGAGCTGGTTGCCGGGTTCGTCGGCGGTATGGCCGTCGCTCGGGCCGTTGTCCTGGCCGAGCAGCATGTTGATGAAGGCGTCCAGGTCGTTGGAGCGCCCCTCGCCGCCCCACTGGGCGGCGCGCGAGAGGCCGACCTCGAGCCCGCTCAGCGGCTGGAAGACGAGGCGCGCGGCGAAGAACTGTCCGCGCGGCACGGTGCGCGCCTGTTCGAACTGGCCGAAGCGGACGTTGAGGTCCCAGGGGCCGAGCCAGTGCAGCCACCGGCTGTCGAACGGCGCGGTGTGGTTGCGCTGCAGCGACAGGGTCGGCAGCGGATGGGGGTTGTTGGATAGGATCAGGCTGCCGTCCCAGCCCGGTCCCCACCAGCGCTCGAGCAGGTCCACACCGACATTCCAGTTGCCGGCATTGCCGCCGAGGTAGGAGTGGTCGAAGGCGTGGAAGTCGGGCGCCGAGGGGGTTGCCGTGCTGTAGGCGAGGCGCCCCTCGAGCGGACCGGCGTCGGCGGCGATGGCGACCTGCGCGCTGCTTTCGCTGCGCTGCGTCGGGCCGAATCCCTGCAACAGCATCCGGCCCTTGCCCACCGTGGTGGAGAGGGTCGTGGAGGGCCTTCCCTGGCGCAGGCTGTAGGCGTCGAGGGCACCCCGGAGCCGCCGGTAGGCCTGCTGCACCATCGGCTCGGCATCAGCGGCGAGCGGGATGAGCGACTGCTGGACATTGCGCCAGCGCAGCGGCCAGGAGCTGGTCGGGATCGGCAGCAGGCCGTAATCGCTCAGCAACTGGATATCGTGGCGCAGGGCGAGGTCGTCGGGTTCGATCCAGGCGGAGGCGTTGGCGGTCGTGCCGAGCACCCCGAGCAGGGCGGGGAGGAGGATCCGTCTCATATTGATTGCATGTCTGTTTGCCTGGCGCACATGATAGCACCGAATTTTTTCTCTATGCTAAGACTACCCTGACGGATAAAGCCGAAGAGCCCGCAGGAGGGGATGCACCCCATCGCAAGGTGGGCAGAGTCGATAACAATAATCCGATAACGGAAACATACTTTTCTGCGGGGGGATAGGACATTGGCATGTGAAGTAAGGATTGTGGGCGTCGGTTCGCCCTTCGGCGAGGACCGCGTCGGCTGGCAGGCGGCCTGTTATCTCGAAAAGCAACTCGAACAACGTTATCCCGGCACCGTGCAGCGCTGCGACCTGCTCGACAGGCCAGGCTCGCTGCTGCTCGATTACCTGAAGCCGGGCAGTGGGGTGGTCCTGCTGCTCGACGCCATCGTCGCCCGGCCCGGCATGGAGACGGTTGCGACCTACGCCCTCGATGAGCTGGCGGAAGAGCAGGGGGTGTCGTCACACGGTTTCGGGGTGGCCGAAACGCTCGCCCTCGGCAAGACCCTGGGACTGCTCCATCCGCAGATTTATGTGCTGGGGATCGCCACCGGCAGCGATGCCTGGCAGGAGCCGCTCATCGCCGAGGTCGATGCGATCCTTGGGTAGGATGGGATGAATCCCATCAAGTGGCGTGAGGGGGAAGCAGTTTAAAGTTCAAGGTTCAAGGTTCAAAGTTCAAGGAGCGCATTCCACCCAACGCATCCTGACGCCCGATCCGCGCCCATAAAGCCCTCCGCCCTGTCGGACATGCACTGCACGCTTGAAACGCCCTATGCGTGGCATTGGCGGCGTGAGGGTGGCGAGGTCGTAGGATGGGCAAAGGAGCGAGAGCACGTGCTCATCATTGCGCGGCATGGAGGAGGGGCGGCACGTGGCCGCCATTTGGTTTCGAGGAGATTGAGCGGCGCGCGGCCCCTCGTAGGGTGGGATGTATCCCACCAATGGATCGGGGTCAGGTTGATGGGATTCATCCCATCCTACGGTTCGGCGTTTCGGAGAGGGGACCCTTCGATGAATTGAAACGCCCTAGAACTCATACGAAAAGGTGGTGGTGTAGGTGACGTCTTCCTTCTCCACGCCGACCGGCGGCTCGCTGTCGAGGCTGTAATCGACGGCGACGATAAGCGCCAGGCTGTCGTTGAGCTTTACCCGCATCGCCGCCTGCTCCAGCACGCGATAGTCCTCCATGTCCTCGAAGGCGGGCTGGTAGTAGGTGGAGCTGACCAGTGCGGTGTTGGGCGTGGCCTGGTATTTGAGGATGAGGTAGCTGCTGGCGCGCCACAGCTCTTCGGTGCCGCCGTCGGGGAAGCTGTCGTCGATGCGCTCACGGCTGAAGTAGGCGCCGAGGCCGAGATGGGCGGTGCCGACATCGGCTTTCTGGTAGAGGGTGTAGCGCGCGCTGCCGCCGGCCAGGCCGCGGAACTCGAGGCGGGCGAAGGTATCCTGCTCGGCCTGCACGAACGCCTCCGCGGCCAGCCGCGGGCGCCACTGGTAGATGTGGCGGGCGTGGACAAAGCTGTTTTCGGTGCTCTTCACCCCGGCGCTCTCGCCGTAGGCACCACGCAGCAGCAGGTAGTTGGTGATCTTCTCCTTGTGCCACTGCAGGCGCGCGCCGAGGGCGTAATCCTGTTTGTCGGTGTTGCCGGATGCGTGGCTGAGCGCCAGCTCGACATTGCCGCTGAAACCCTCCTTGGGCGTGCCGGTGTGCAGGTCTTCCATGTTGACGATGGCGTGGGCGCTGTGGCTGGCGAGTAACGTGATGAGGCTGGCGTAGCCGCAGTTTCTCAGCATAGTGGACTCTCCGTTCGTTAATCGTGGGGTGTTGTAACCCATCGAATATTGCGACCGTTTTGATGGGATTCATCCCATCCTACGGAAACGGGCATCGTGGGGTGGATTGTAACCCACCGGTATTTTCGACGCTGTTGATGGGATACATCCCATCCTACGGTAACGGGCATCGTGGGGTGGATTGTAACCCACCGGTATTTTCGACACTGTTGATGGGATACATCCCATCCTACGGTAACGGGCATCGTAGGGTGGGTTGCAACCCACCGTTATTTTCGGCGCTGTTGATGGGATACATCCCATCCTACGGTAACGGGCATCGTGGGGTGGGTTGTAACCCACCGTTTTTTCGACGCTGTTGATGGGATACATCCCATCCTACGTGCCGTGGTGAACCGTCTTTCGTCGGGTGGGTTGTAACCCACCGTTATTTTCGGCGTTGTTGATGGGATACATCCCATCCTACGTGCCGTGGTGAACCGTCTTTCGTCGGGTGGGTTGTAACCCACCGTTATTTTCGGCGCTGTTGATGGGATACATCCCATCCTACGTGTGGTGAACCGGCATTCGTCGGGTGGGTTGTAACCCACCGTTATTTTCGGCGCTGTTGATGGGATACATCCCATCCTACGTGTGGTGAACCGGCATTCGTAGGGTGGGTTGTAACCCACCGTTTTGAATTAGCGGTTCTCTCCGCGGGATACCCGGCGCAGCACCCAGTCCAGTCCCCTGTGGGGGAGCAGGCGCTTGAGGGTGGCGAAAAGGTACGTCGGGAAGGTGACGTAATAGCGTACCTTCGGCCGTTTCGCCTGCAGCGCGTGCACCACCTTCTCCAGCACCGCTTGGGGCGGCAGGGTGAAGGGGGCGGCCGGCCCCTCCTTGGTCAGGCGCCGCTCCATCGCTTCGTAGGTCTGGCGAAACGGGCTGTTCGCCTTGTCGATGTTCTCCCGGTATTTGGCGAAGGCGTTGGCGCGAAAGCGGCTGGTGACGGGGCCCGGCTCGATTAGCGAGATATGGATGTTCGTGCCGTGCAGCTCCAGGCGTAGGGTGTCGGTAAGCCCCTCGAGTGCGAACTTGCTGCTGTTGTAGGCGCCGCGAAACGGCAGCGCGACCAGCCCCAGCACCGAGCTGTTGTGGATGATGCGCCCGTGCCCCTGGCGGCGCATCACCGCCAGCACCTTGCAGGTGAGCTCGTGGGTGCCGAAGAGGTTGGTCTCGAACTGCTCGCGCAGCACCTCGCGGCGCAGGTCTTCCACCGCGCCGGGCTGGCCGTAGGCGCCGTTGTTGAACAGGGCATCGAGGGTGCCGCCGCTACGCGCGAGCACCTCGCCGAGCGCTGCGGCGATGGAGGCGCTGTTGGCGAGATCGAGCCGCAGCGCCTCCAGCCCCTTGCGCTGCAGCATGGCCACGTCTTCGGCCTTGCGCGCGCTGGCGAAGACGCGATAGCCGCGCGCCTGCAGCCCCTCGGCCACGCACAGGCCGATGCCGCTGGAACAGCCGGTGATGAGGATGGTTTGTTTCGTATTGTTCTGGTTCATCGCTAAGTGCTTCCGGCACCGAAGGAGCGGGGTAGGGTAGCAGGTTCAAAGTTTATGTCCATGGATGGACGTATGCGCGGGCGCATGGATGCGCAGGAGCGGTGCAAAGTTCAAAGTTCAAGGTTCAAGGTTCAAGGTTCAAAGATCCCCTCTCCCTGTCCCTCTCCCGGAGGGAGAGGGGACCCTTCGTTCCGTTTTCGCGGTTCAAGGTGAAAGGTGAAAGGTGAAAGTTCGTAGGATGGGCAAAGGAGCGAGAGCGACGTGCCCATCTTTGCGGGTCATGAGGGCGTGAGGGGTGGCGAGGATAGGGCGGCCCGTGGCCGCCGTTTGGTTCGTAGATATTCATGCCTGGGGGAGCGGCGCGCACTATGCCGCCGGGATTGAAAGTTCAAGATTCAAGCTTGACGAATGATGGGATGCATCCCATCCTACACGCCCTCACGCCCTCACGCCCTCACGCCCTCACGCCCTCACGCCCTCACGCCCTC
>Ga0068714_10001577_pt1 | contig 32627 bp, 27 predicted proteins | sample MTBNYHSulfiMetaG_FD_62988 | JGI IMG/M metagenome (GOLD analysis project Ga0068714, IMG submission 62988) | Enrichment culture microbial communities from rom New York Harbor, USA that are MTBE-degrading - MTBE-NYH (New York Harbor Sulfidogenic)... | ecosystem: Environmental > Aquatic > Marine >...
TCCACCTTCTTGATCTTGTCGATCGACATCCCTGTCAGGAGGGACAGGTCCTCCAGGGTCGGTGCGGAGCCGTGGGACTGGATGTACTCCCGCTTGACCCGATTCAGTTCCCGCACCGTCTCGATCATGTGCACCGGCACGCGGATCGTCCTCGACTGGTCGGCGATCGCGCGGGTGATCGCCTGGCGGATCCACCACGTCGCGTACGTCGAGAACTTGTAGCCCCGCGTGTAGTCGAACTTCTCCACCGCCTTCATCAGCCCCATGTTGCCTTCCTGGATCAAGTCGAGAAGGGACAGTCCGCGATTCATGTACCGTTTCGCGATGGACACGACAAGGCGCAGGTTCGAGATGGTTAGCCGGTCCCTCGCTGCCCTTCCGGCACGGACCAGCCCTTTCAGCTCCTCGGGCTTCGCCTTCTTCGGCAGCTCTTCACCGAGCTTGTCCTCGAACGAAGAGGAGACGAGCAGCTCGGCTGCCGCGTTCCCCTTCTCGATCTGATCCTCGATCTCGACCTGTTCGGCGACGGACAGGTCCTTCTCCTTGCGCAGCCTCGCCTTAGCCGCCTTGCCCGCATGCACGGCAAGCAGAAGTTCGGCGTAGGAGCCGATCTCCATCGCCTTGGCGAGTTCGACCTCCCCTTCCTTTGTCAGGAGCGGGACCTTGCCGATCTCCCGCAGGTAGGTCTTCACCGGGTCTTCCCGGCGGGACGTGGTCTCCCGATCGTTCCACTCCGAGGCCATCTGCGCCTTGATCACGCGCCGCGCGACAGGCTCTTCAACGGGCCCCACGGCGTCGCCGTCGCGGTCTTCATCCTCGAGGAGGTCTTCCGGGTCGGTCAGGTCATCCTCGAGCGAATCGATGGAAGCGGCCTCGTCCTCCTCCCGCTCGTCCTGCTCGCCGTCCGCAGGACGCGTCCGCCCCTCCTCTGCCGAGGCGTCCAGCATGTCCTCGGCGAGGGTCCGCTTTGCTTCCGCGGGGGCCTTTCGGGGAGTTCCACGCTGTTTCTTCGCGGTCATTCGTCCCCCTTCGCTGTCAGCTTCTTGGCCTTCAGGGCGACCTTCCTCTCCATCAGCCGATTCCACCGCTCCCATTCCCCCGCCTCAGCCGCCCGCTCGAGCTCCGCCGTCAGCTCGCGGAGCTCCTGCTCGACCCCGGACTTCGGCACCAGCCGCGCGAGCGCGTCCCGCACCGCCTTCTCCGTGTCGGTGAACCGGACGGGAGCAAGGGCGTAGCAGCTTGCGCGCCGCGCCGATTCCACGCCCAGATGGTCAGCGAGCGGAGCGCCCTTCGCAACGCCGGCCGCAAGCGTCTCCGCAATCGCGCGGTTTTCCTCCGAGAAGTCGCTCGGCGACGCAACCTCCGCGATTCGCGACCATGCGACCTCTCCCCGCAGCACGAGCGCGAGGAGGACCTCCTCCTCGTTCCACCGTTCCGTCCCTGCCTGACTCTCCTGATCCGACCGGTGGACCTCGCGGCGGCGCGGGAGCTCCCGGCGCACGCTCTCGACCGAGAGATCGAGCAGGTCCGCGAGGTGCCGCTCGATCTCCTCACGCAGGATCGGAACCTGCACCCCTTGGTAGAACTCGCGGACCGCGTCGAGGATCCTCTCCTTCCCGCGGACGGTCGTGCGATCCTGTTCAGCGACGATCCGGTCGATGAAGAACCGATGGAACAGCGTCGCCGCACGAATTGCCGCCTCCATCGGTGCGGGCCCTTCGCGGCGTACGAGCCCGTCGGGGTCCTCGCCGCCGGGGAGTTGGGCGACCCGCACGCCGAGTCCGCTGTTGCGCAGGATCTGCATCCCGCGGATCGCCGCCGCGCCGCCGGCCGCGTCCTGATCGTAGGAGATCACGACCTCGTCGACGAACCGCCGGAGCAGGTCCGCCTGACCCTGGGTCAGCGAAGTTCCCATGCTGCCGACAACATTCGTCAAGCCTGCCTCGTGAAGCGTGAGCACGTCGGTGTATCCCTCCACGAGCACCGCGGTCCGCTCGGCCGCCATCCGCTCGCGCGCCCACGGCAGTCCGTAGAGCAGCCGGCCCTTGTCGAACAGCGGCGTCTTCGGGGAGTTGAGGTACTTCGGCTCGCCGTCGAACGCGCGCCCGCCGAACGCGATCGGCTGGCCGGTGAGGTCGTGGATCGGAAAGATCACGCGATCGCGAAACCGGTCATACGTGTTCCCCTCGCCGCGCACGAGCAAGCCGAGCTCCACAAGCGCCGATTCTCCGTGCCGCGCCCCCAGCCGTCGTTTGAGATGATCCCACCCCGGAAGGGCATAGCCCAAGCCGTAGCGCTTCCACGCGCCCTCGTTGTAGCCGCGCCCGAGCAGGTAGTCGCGCGCCCGCTTCCCGCTTCCACCTTCCGTCAGGTTCGCGGCGAAGTACGCCGCCGCCTCGGCGGTGATCCGCCGCAGTCCCTGGCGCTCCCCGTCTTCCTCCCCTTCGAACGACAGGCCGACCTCAGCGGCGAGCCGCCGCACCGCCTCGAGGAACGACAGCCGTTCGATCTTCATCAGGAAGCCGATCGCATCGCCGCCCTCACCGCAGCCGAAGCAGTGCCAAAGCCCCTTTTCCGCGCTGACGACCATCGACGGCGTGTCGTCCTTGTGAAACGGACAGCGCCCCTTGTAGCTTGACCCCGCCTTGGAGAGCGAGACGTATCGCGAAATCAGGCCGATGATGTCGACCCGTTCCTTGATTGCCTGGACGTCCGCCCGATTCCCCTTCACCGCCGGCCCCGATCCAAACCACGGAACCCCGCGAGGTACGGGTTAGTCACGCGCTCCCTCTCCAACGTCGTCGCCTCGCCGTGCCCCGGATACACGGCCGGATCGCCACGCCTCGACGCAATCCGCTGCAGGGACGCCTCCATCGCGCGCGCCGACCCGCCGGGCAGATCGGTACGTCCAACCGAGCCGGCGAACAGGAGATCCCCAGCGAACAACGCCCCATCCGCCACGAGGACGATGCTGCCCGGCGAGTGGCCCGGCGTATGGAGCACGGTCAGCCCCGGCGCGACCTCGTCGCCTTCGGCCAGGAATCGATCGATCGGCGGGTGCCCGGGGAAGAACTGATCGACGTACGGCAGGTCGGCCTCGTGCATCAGGACTTCCGTCGCCCGGCAGGCCCACGCCCCGCCGACATGATCGAAGTGGCCGTGGGTGAGGACCACGGCGTCGATCGCCCGTCCCGCGAGGAACGAAACGAGGCGAGGCGAATCCTCCGCCGGGTCGACCAGCACCGAGGCTCCGTCCAAGCGAATCAGGTAGCAATTCGTCGCCAACGGGCCGAGACAGATCGACGAGACATGCATGCCGCTTCCCTTCACGCCCGGGCGACCGTGAGGACCACCACGGACGCATAGCCACCCTGTTTGAGCGCCCGAGCGCACTCCTCTGCGGTCGAGCCGGTGGTGCCGATGTCATCGATGAGGAGAACCCGCTCTGCGCCGTATCGTACCAGCCGAAAGGCACCCTGCAAGTTGGCCCGTCGCTCCCTCGCCGCAAGCCGGCTCTGAGGCGGCGTCCGGCGAACCTTCTTCAGGGTTCGATGCACCGGGCGCCGCAAACGCCGCCCGATCCCGCGCGCCAGCAGCTCGGCCTGGTTGAACCCACGCGCTCGTTGGTCGGCAGGCGACATCGGGATAAACGTGATCAAGTCGAACGATCCCGCAATCGACGACGCCATGAGATGCGCCGCCATCCGCGCCGCGAGGAACCTCCCGACCGCCGGCTCCTTCTCAAACTTCAAGAGCCGGACCAGCTCGCCCCACGTCCCGTTGTACGGGCCGAGAGCCTCGAACCGATCGACGGCCCGCACCGTCGTCCCGCATCGCAAGCACACGTCAAGAGACGGATCGGAGAGCCTCTCACCGCATCGCCGACATCGTGGCCCCCTCAGCTGCGGCAAATCCGCTTCGCAGGTCGGGCAGATCACGCCAAGGGAGGCGAGCGGCCTCCCGCACAGTGCGCAGGCCGGCGGGAAGAAGACCGCGACAACCGCCTCCAGCCCCCGCCGGCCCGCACCCACCAGGCTAGAGAAGGAGCGCGACCCGCAGAAGCTGGTTCGTGTACCCCCATTCGTTGTCATAGAACGCCATGACCTTGAGGAATCGCCCATCGACGACGCGCGTCGCCGTCAGGTCGACGACGCTCGGCCGAGGGTCTCCGATCACGTCCGAGGAGACCATCGGGTCATCCGTAACGGCGAGGATCCCTGCGAGCGCCCCCTCAGCGTACCGTCTGAACAAGCCGTTGATCTGGTCCTTGTCGACCGGGCGCGACAGCTCGGCGGTGACGTCGCTCACCGACCCGGTCGCGACCGGCACGCGGAACGCGATCCCGTCCATCTTCCCCTCGAGTCGAGGCAGGATCTTCGTCGTCGCCTTCGCCGCGCCGGTGGACGTCGGGACGATGTTGATCGCCGCAGCGCGAGCGCGGGCCGGGCTGGAATGCGGCGCGTCGACGAGCCGCTGGTCGCCGGTGTAGCCGTGGACCGTCGTCAGGAGTGCGTGCTCCACGCCGATCTCCTTCTCGAGGACGTACATCACTGGCACAAACGAGTTCGTCGTGCAGGACGCAGCCGAGACGATCTTCATGTCGGGACGGATCGCGTCTTGGTTCACGCCGTAGACGACCTGAATGATCCCCTCCCCCTTCGGCGGCGCCGAGAGGAGGACCCGCTTCGCCCCGCCCCGCAGGTGAAGCGAGGCCTTCTCCTGCGTCAGGAAGACGCCGGTCGATTCGACGACAAGATCGACCCCGAGGTCGCTCCACGGGATCCGCTCGGGCTCACGTTCGGACAGGAAGCGAACGAGCTTCCCATCGACCTTCAACCCCCCATCGACCTCCTCAACCGGCCGATCGAACCGGCCGTAGATCGAGTCGCGAAGGAGGAGGTACCGTGCCATGCCGAGCGTGAAGAACGGGTCGTTCACCGCCACGAGTTCCACGTCCTCACGTCCGAACGCCAGCCGGAAAAACGCCCTCCCGATCCGCCCGAATCCGTTGATCCCGATCCTCTGCTTCTTCATCCTTCGGTCTCCTTCCCTGGGTTCTCTCCCTCGATCATCCCTACGAAATACCGGTGAATCCTCAAGTCGTCCGTCAGCTCCGGATGGAAGCTGCACGCGAGGCAGTTCCCCTGGCGCGCCATCACCGCCACGCCTTCGTGGCGCGCCATGAGCGTCACCCCCGGGCCGCTGCGCACGATGTACGGGGCGCGGATGAACACCGCGGGCAGGTCCTCGCCGATCCCCTCGACAAAGAGCACGGTTTCGAAGCTGTCCACCTGCCTCCCGGACGCGTTCCGTGCCACCGCGATGTCGATCGCGCCGATGTGCGGCGACTGAGCGCCGTCGACCTCTTTGGCCAACAGGATCATCCCCGCGCACGTCCCGAACAGCGGGAGCCCCTGCCCGGCTACGGCGCGCAGCCGCTCAAGCAGCCCGCCGTTCGCAAGCAGCGACATGGCGGTCGACTCCCCCCCGGGGAGGATCAGCCCCCCCAGCCCGGAAAGCTCGTCGCTTCGCTTGATAACCCTCGACTCGACCCCCAGGGCTGACAGGCTCCTCGCGTGCTCGCGCACCGCGCCCTGGAGACCGAGGATGCCGATCCTCATCGCCCGCGCGTCTGCATCATCTCGTGGTCAGGGATTTCCTCGATCGCGATCCCGGCCATCGCCTCGCCGAGCCCACGCGATACCTGCGCGATGACTTTCGGATCGTTGTGATGCGTCGTCGCTTCGACGATCGCCCGCGCACGCTTCGCCGGATCGGAGGACTTGAACACCCCGCTGCCGACGAAAATCCCGTCGCAACCGAGCTGCATCATCATCGCCGCGTCGGATGGCGTGGCGATGCCGCCGGCGGCGAAGTTGACGACCGGAAGGCGTCCGGCGTCGCGGATCGCGAGAAGCATCTGATACGGCGCACCAAGTTCCTTCGCCATCCCCATCAGCTCGTCTGAGGGGGCTGCGAGGACCGCGCGGATCTGCTCGCTCATCCGCCGCATGTGTCGGACTGCCTCGATGACGTTCCCCGTCCCCGGCTCTCCCTTGGTACGGATCATCGCCGCACCTTCCGCCAGCCGCCGGCACGCCTCTCCCAGATCGCGCGCCCCGCAGACGAACGGAACCGTGAAATCCCGCTTGTGGATGTGGTGCTCCGGGTCGGCCGGCGTGAGGACTTCCGATTCGTCTACGTAGTCGACGCCAAGCTCCTGAAGGACCTGAGCCTCGGCGAAGTGCCCGATGCGCACCTTCGCCATCACCGGGATCGAGACGGCTTCAAGAATCTCCTGCACCTTCGTCGGATCGGCCATTCGCGCAACCCCGCCTTGCGCGCGGATGTCCGCCGGAACTCGCTCGAGTGCCATCACGGCGACGGCGCCGGCGGCTTCCGCGATCCGCGCCTGCTCCGCGCTGGTGACATCCATGATCACCCCACCCTTGAGCATCTCGGCCAGGCCGCTCTTCACACGGTAGGTTCCCTTTTCGACCATCTTGCTCATCCTCCCCTGCCCCCCGATTATAGCGCCAGCCACGGCCGGTCTACACCGAGAGGAAAGGGAGGCGCTAGGCGAAACGGTCGATCAGCCGCTCCGGCGGCGGCCGCCCGGCCCGGCCCAGCCCAACTTGGTGTCGAGAAGGCGAAAGAAGGATGGCCCCCCGGGGAGCCGCACGAGCCGCGTCGGCGCGGCGCTGCGCCGGACGACGAGCATCGAGCCGGCCGGAAGCGGACCGACAAGATCGCCGTCCGCGATCAACTGAGCGTCGGTCCGCGCAAGGATTCGCAGCGCTGCATCCGCCGGGAAGACGACCGGCCGGAGGCCGAGCGCATGCGCCGCGTGCGGGGTCGCCAGGATGCACGTCGCCGGAGGGACCACCACCGGCCCCCCCGCGGACAGGCTGTAGGCGGTGGAACCCGTCGCCGTACACAGGACCAGCCCGTCGCCGGGGTATGCGGCGACGACCTCCTCCCCCCACGAGACCTCGAGCTCACAGAACGGGGACTCGGCCGCGCCGGTCACCACAACGTCGTTCAGCGCGGATCCTCGCACCTCGTTCGTCTCGTAGCCTAGCCGCATCCGCTCTTCAACCGCGCACTCGCCTCGGCGAGCGCGCTCGAACGCCCTCGGCCATTCATCGAGGCCGATTTGCGTCAGGAACCCGAGGCTGCCGACGTTGACCCCGAGGATGGGAAGTCCGGCATCTGCGAACCAACCCGCGGCGCGCAGGACAGTGCCATCACCGCCCAACGCGACGACCATCGCCCGCCCCCCCGTGGCGGTCGACGGCGCCTTCGCGATGGGAACCGCTTGGATGCCGCGCGCCGCGCACCAATACTCCATGTCGCGCAGGGCAGGAAGCGAGGCCGGCTTCGACCTGTTGACGACGAAGTAGATGCGATCGAAATCCACGCCGGGATGGTAGCGCTCAGCGCAATCCCCATCAAGAGGAGCGTCGCGACACGTACTTCCAACGGCAGACGAGCCGCTCAGTGATCTCGATCGCCACGTACAAGACGAGGCCAAGCAGCGCCATCGCGAGGATCCCCGCAAACGCCTGCGGCGGGCTGTACATCATGTTCGTCTTGATGAAGGACCCGAGCCCCCCGCCCATCGGATCGACCACCCCGGAGGTCTCCGCAATGTACAAGAACGCCATCCCCAGCCCGACGCTCACCCGCAGGCTCGTGAGGATCGAGGGGAGCGTCGCCGGCAGGACGACGTGCCAGTACACCTGCCAGCGGCTCGCGCCGGCGGACAGGACGCTCGTGACGTGCTCCCGCTCGATCTGCCGCGCCGCGCCGCGCGCCGAGACAAGGAGCTGGAAGAAGAGCGCCGACGCGACGATCGCCACCTTCACCGGGTTGCCGATCCCAAACACGAGGAATAGCATCAAGATGAACGCGACTTGGGGAATCGGGTAGACGATGTAGATCATCGGCGAGATCAGCTGGTCGAGCCGCCGTTCGTGCCCGATCAGGAGTCCAAGTGGGTACCCGGCGGACAGGGCGATGAGGATCGCGAGAAGGAGCCGCCACCCGCTGATGAGGAAGTTGCGCGCGAGCGTCGGGCCCAGCCTGCGGACTTCGGACAGCGCGCGGATCGGGTTCGGAAGGAACGCCCGATCCTTCACGACCTCGATCAGGACGCTCGCGATCTCCCACACCGCCACGAGGATCAGCACTGAGAGCGCATACATCCCGATCTGCCGCCACGACGCCCGCACGAGCGATCGGCGCTGAGAGGTGGTCCGTCGCCCACTGTCCTTGCGCATCATGCTTCGAGCGCCTTGCGCAGTGCCGCAACGACGCGTTGGAACTCGAGGCTGCCTCGGTACTCCGCCGTGCCCATGGCCGCGTTGTCGACGACCTGCTTGATCCGAGCCGGGCGTTCGGTGAGGACGACGATCCGCCCTCCGAGGAACGCCGCCTCCTCGATGTCGTGTGTCACGAGGACAAGCGAGAACCGGTGACGCGTCCACAGCTCGAGGAACAGATTCTGAACCCGCTCCTTGGTCAAGGTGTCCAGCGACGCGAGCGGCTCATCCATCAGCATCACGGACGGGGACATCGACAGCGCCCGTGCGATCCCGACACGGCGCTTCATTCCTTCGGAGAGCTCGGCCGGGAATCGATCCCTAACCCCGGCGATCCCCAGCTCCTCGAGGACGGAGGCGGCTGTCTTCCGCGGGTACTCGTCGCTCAACCGGAGGCTCAGGTTCGCGTTCTGCCACACCGTCTTCCACGGGAGCAGCCCCGCGTTTTGGAGGATCAGCGACACGTCGCCCCGCGACCCGACCACCACCTCGCCGTCGATCTCGATGGACCCTGTCCGCGGTACGAGCAACCCGGCAACGGCGAAGAGCAGCGTCGTCTTGCCGCATCCGGATGGCCCGACCAACGCCACGCTCTCCCCGGACTCGATCCGAACCGATACCCCATCGACCGCCGCGACCGCGTCCGCGCCCCTTCCGTATTCGAGCGAGACGTCGCAGAGCTCGATCATCGCAGGAACCGCTCGTCCACGACGTCGTCGTACGCGGGGACGGACACGACGTATCCCTTCGATCTCATCCAGGCGGTGATCGCGCCGTACCTCTCGCGGGTGATCATCTCAAGCGGCAAGTAGGTCGGGATGGGCAGCGCTTCGAGGACTTCCGCCTCGATAAGCGAGACGTTCGCCGCCTGAAAGAACAGCAGCACGGCAACATCGAGGCCTGCTTCGACCAGCTCGTCGCGCGGCGTCGCGTTCAACCGCTCGATCGCCTCCGCGACCGCGATGTGGAAGGCAGCGACCGCATCCGGGTGCGCCTCGACGTACGCGCGCCGGAACACGACCAAGGCTGGAGGAAGTTCCTCGGGATCGAACTCCGACAGCGTGATCATCTCCAGCGGGAGTCCCCCCGGGGGATGGTAGGTGGCGAGGTACGACACGTACGGCTCAGGCAGCACCGCAGACCCCAGCCACTGTGCGCCGAACATCGTCGCCAACTGAAGCATGTCGCTGAAACGGCTGTATCGGGCCGACGGGAAGGTTGCCTTCGACGCGCCGTCAACCAGTTGATCGAGCAGGAACTCGTAGTCGCTCCGATAGAGGACGCCGATGAGCTGGTTCGAAGCGAGGAGCTTCTCGAGCGACTCGATCCGGAACGAAGCCGGCGAGAGCAGCGCCAGCGCCGCGCTGCCCGATTGCGGCTGAGACCGCAGTCCCGACGTCACCACGAGGTCGTTCCCCACCGACGCGTCGAGGACCGCCTGCGTGACGTCGCACATCATCCCGTCCAGGTTCGACGTCATCAGTGCGGCGCTTCGCTGCAGACTGTCGCTGATCCCGACCAGCTCGACAGAGACGCCGTGCTTCTCGAACAGCCCCCACTCGCGGGCAAACGCCACCGGAAGGGCCTCGAGGACCGGGGGAAGGCTGAACCGAAGGAGCGGCACCTTATCTCCGGCCGCCGGGATCGACACCGCAAGAGCCAAACCGAGAAGAAGCGCTCGTCGCATCCAGACCATCGAACTCCCCCTCACAAGTCTAGAATCTCGCGCGGATTATACCGGCGCCCGAGACGGCGGCCAATCGGCCGTTCCTCCGATCGGTCCGCCCGTTTGCCTCGGCGGGCCGACGGAAACAGCGGCGGGGATCGGGTATCATCCGCGCTCCCATGGATCGGCTGCAGACGTGGTTGTGGCGGTATCGAGGGCGGGTTCTGGCGGGGTTCGTCTCCTTGCTCGTCGTCAACGCAGCGACGATCCTCGTGCCGCTCGTGATCCGCGACGCGATCGACCGCCTGGCGGTCGGCGACGGCGGGCTGTTGCGCAGCGGCCTCATCATCACCGGGCTGGCGGTGATCGTCATGGGATTCCGGTTCCTCTGGCGCTACTTCTTCATCGGCGCGGCGCGGCAGATCGAGCGCGAGCTGCGCGCCAAACTGTACACGCACCTGCTCGGGCTCTCCGCCTCCTTCTACAACGAGAAGAAGACCGGGGATCTGATGGCCCACGCGACGAACGACATCGAGGCGGTGACTCAGGCGTGCGGCTTCGGGATCCTGACGATCGCCGACCCGCTGTTCATGATCCCCGTGTCGGTCGCGATCATGCTGTCGATCGACCCGCGGCTGACCCTCTACGCGATCCTCCCCCTCCCAGTCCTGACCGCATTCATGCTCTGGTTCGGGCGAGCGATCCACCGGCGATTCGAATCGGTTCAGGCGGCGTTCTCGACCCTGATGGAAAAGGTGAGGGAAGTCGTCGCCGGGATCCGCGTTGTGAAGTCTTTCGTGCAGGAGCGGGGCACCGAAGCGGACTTCTCGGGGACCAACCAGCTGCAAGTCGACCGAAACATGGCGCTCGTCCGAATCCACGGGCTGTTCCATCCGCTGATCGAACTGCTCTCCGGCGCGTCGCTCGCAATCATCCTCTGGATCGGCGGTGTCGACGTTATCCGCGGATCGATCTCGCTCGGGGACTTCGTCGCGTTCACGCAGTACCTCTCGATGCTCATCTGGCCGATGATCTCGATCGGATGGGCGGTGAACATCCTCCAGCGCGGCCGCGCCTCGCTCGGACGGATCAACCGCCTCCTCGCGGAGACGCCCGAGATCGTTCCGCCCGCGAAGCCGCGCGGCTTTCGGGACACGCGGATCGAGATTCGGGACCTCACGTTCGCTTATCCATCGACGAACGGGCGGGTCGCGCCAGCGCTGTCGGACATCCAGCTCACCATCGAGCAGGGGACGACGCTCGGGGTGGTCGGGCTCACGGGTTCCGGCAAGAGCACGCTGGCACACCTCGTCCCTCGCGTCTTCGACCCGCCGGTTGGGACAATCTCGATCGGGGGGGTCGACATCCGCGACGTCGACCCGGCGAAGCTGCGCCGCGCGATCGGGTTCGTCCCCCAGGACCCGTTCCTCTTCTCGTCGACAATCGCGGAGAACATCGCGTTCGGTGTTCCGGAGGCGCCCCGGGAGCAGATCGAGTGGGCGGCAACGCTCGCCGGAATCCACGACGAGATCACCGAGTTCTCCGCCGGCTACGAGACGACGGTCGGCGAGCGCGGCATCTCCCTCTCAGGGGGGCAGAAACAGCGCATCGCGATCGCCCGCGCGCTGCTGCTCGAGCCGGAGATCCTGATCTTCGACGACCCGCTCTCCGCCGTCGACGCGGAGCGGGAGGAGTTCATCCTCAACAAGCTGCGGCAGTTCTTCCAAGGGAGAACGAGCATCCTCATCGCGCACCGCATCTCGGCGGTGATGCACGCGGATCACACCGTGGTCCTCGATAGGGGGCGCATCGTCGAGCGCGGAACGCACCGCGAGCTGGTCGCCGCCGGCGGGATCTACGCACGCATCTGGCGCCTTCAGCAGGCGGAGAGGCAGGTGGGCCGGCCATGAACGGGTACGCCTATGAAGATGAGGTCCTCGGCAAGGCGTTCGACGCTCGGCTGACACGCCGGTTGCTGCGGTTTCTGAAGCCCTACCGCGCGCTCTTCCTCGCGTGCGTCCTGTTGACCATCGCCATCTCCGGCATCCAGCTCGTCATCCCGTACATCTCGAAGACGGCGATCGACAGCTTCATGACCCTGCCGCGCAGCCTGGTCTCGCTCGCCGAAGCGCCGGAAGAGGGCAACCCAATCCCGCTCGGCGACGGAAGGTACCTCGTCGACACGGAAGCGGTTCGCGCCGAGACCCGCCGGGCGTGGGAGAACGCCAACGCAGTGTCCGTCGAGCGGTTCCTCTGGATCAAAGATGGGTCAAGCGAAGCCGACATCATCTCTCGCCATCCGGCCGCATTCACCGCCGCCCCGGGGGGATGGTTCACGTCGGAGGAGGCGCTGCGCGCGCTGCCGACGCGGGATCTCGAACGGCTACGCAGCTCGTCGATCGCCGGGATCGTCCGACTCGCGGGGCTGTTCGTCGTCGTCCTACTCGTCCGTTTCGTCTTCACCGTGCTGCAGGTCTACTTCCTCCAGCTCACCGGACAACGGGTGATGTACGACATGCGCCGCGAGCTGTTCGCGCACGTGCTTCGACTGCCGCTGCGGTTCTTCGACCGGAACCCGGTCGGCCGCCTGGTGACCCGCGTGACGAGCGACGTCGCGGCGATCCACGAGATGTTCACCTCGATGCTGGTGAACCTGTTCCGTGACGCGTTCCTCGTGCTGGGGATCCTCGTCGTCATGTTCAGCCTCGAGTGGCGGCTCGCCCTCGTCATCTTCGGGCTGTTCCCGATCATCGTCCTTGCCGCATGGCAGTTCCGCAACCGCGTCCGGGCGGCGTATCGCGAGGTGCGAAAACAGATCGCGCGGCTGAACGCGTACCTCCAGGAATCGATCTCGGGCATGCGGATCATCCAGGTCTTCGTCCAGGAGTGGAAGGCGAACGAGCGGTTCGGCACGATCAACCAGGCGAAGTACGCCGCGCAGATGCGCCAGATGATGACGTTCGCCGTCTTCCGCCCGCTGATGAGCTTTCTGAGCTCGTTCGCGATCGCCCTCGTCATCTGGTACGGCGGCTTCAACGTCCTGCGCGGAAGCCTCTCGCTCGGCGCGCTGACCGCGTTCATCCAGTACGTGCGGATGCTTTTCGAGCCGGTCCTCAACCTCTCGGAGGGGTACAACGTCCTGCAGGCGGCGATGGCCTCCTCCGAGCGGATCTTCCGGCTCCTCGACGAGCCTGAGGAGGACCGGGGCAGCGGCCGGACCCTCGCCGCCCCGGAAGGGCGGATCGAGTTCGAGGACGTCTGGTTCGCCTACAACGATGAAGAGTGGGTGCTCAAGGGGGTCTCGTTCGTCGCCGAACCCGGCAAGCACGTGGCGATCGTCGGGCCAACCGGCTCGGGGAAGACGACGATCATCCGGATCCTCCTGCGCCTGTATCCCATCCAGCGGGGAAGGATCCTCTTCGACGGCGTCCCGATCGAGGAGCTCGACCTTGCACAACTCCGATCCCGGATGGCTGTCGTGCTCCAAGACGTCTTCCTCTTCTCCGGCGACGTGATGGACAACATCCGGCTGCGATCCGACATCCCGGAAGAGAAAGCGATTGAGGCGGCCCGGTTCGTGAACGCCGACTTCGTCGAGGGACTGCCCGACGGATACCGGACCGAGGTCAAGGAGCGCGGTGTCACCCTCTCCGTCGGGGAGCGGCAGCTTCTGTCCTTCGCCCGGGCGGTCGCGTTCGATCCGACCGTACTCGTCCTCGACGAAGCAACGGCGAGCATCGACTCGCATACGGAAGCGCTGATCCAGCGATCATTGCACAAGATCATGGAAGGTCGCACGTCGGTCGTCATCGCGCATCGTCTCTCGACGATCCGCAGGGCGGACCGGATCATCGTCCTGCACAAGGGGGAGCTCGTCGAGTCCGGGACCCACGAGGAGCTCCTCGCGCAGGACGGCCTCTACGCCGCGTTGCACAACCTCCAGTTCGCCGAGACCCAAACCGGTATCGACCCCGCCGAATAGGGAGGGCCGTTGGCGCTCCTGCCGTCTTGTCGGCATACTTGCTCGCACAAGGACATGGCAGGCGGCGATCAGCGAGCTACGGCAGGCACCGACCCATTCCGGGAGCTTTTCGACCGGGTCCCGATCGGCCTCTACCGCACGACGCCCGGCGGGAGAATCGTCGACGCCAATCCGATGCTCTGCCGGATGCTCGGCTACCCCAGCAAGGACGCCCTCATCGCGCAGCGCGCGGACGCGATCTACGCCACCGCGCAGACGCGCCGGCGGTGGGTCGAGGAGATGGAGGCAAAGGGGACCGTGTCCGGTTTCGAGGCGCAGTGGCGGCGGCACGACGGGTCGTGCATCTGGGTCGAAGAGAACGCCTACGCGGTGCGCGACGCCGACGGGACGATCGTCCACTACGAAGGCTGCGCCGTGGACGCGACGGAACGACGGCGGGCGCGAGCAGCGCTCGCCGAGGAGAAGGCGCGGTTCGAGCAGCTGTTCGCCGCCGCGCCGGAGGCAATCGTCCTCTGCGACAACACTGCCAGGATTCTGCGCGTCAACGACGAATTCGAGCGCCTGTTCGGATACTCGGCGAAGGAAACCCTGGGGCGAAACATCGATGAACTCGTCGCCAAAGGCCTCAACGGCCTCCACGACGAAGCAAGCGGCGTCACAAGAACGATCGCTCGCGGCGAGACCGCGTCGATCGAGACGCGGCGTCGACACAAGGATGGCCACCTGATCGACGTGTCTATCCTCGGCAAGCCCGTGCTCATCGACGGTAAGAAGGTCGCCCTCTACGCGATCTACCGAAATATCACGGCGCGGGTCGAGATGGAGGCGAAACTCGCCGAGGAGAAGGCGCGGTTCGAGCAGCTGTTCGCCGTCGCGCCGGAGGCGATCGTCCTCTGCGCCAACGACGGGTCGGTGCTCCGTGCCAACGACGAGTTCTTCCGGATGTTCGGCTACACGCCGGAAGAGGTCCTCGGGCGGGACATCGACCGGCTCGTCGCGCCGGAGAGCGACGCGTTGCGGGACGAAGCGAGGGGGATCACGCAGCGGATCGCCCAGGGGGAACGTTCATCGGTCGAGACGCGCCGCCGCCGCAAGGACGGGCAGGTCCTCCACGTCTCAATCCTCGGCAAGCCGATCCTGATCGCCGGGAATCAGATCGCGGTGTACGGGATCTACCGCGACATCACGGCCCGCAAGGAGGCAGAGGAGGCGCTCGCGACGACGCACCGGAAGGTCGAGGAGCTCCACGGCGCCGCCGATGCGCTCGATTCGGCCGCCGATGAGGAGGACGTCTACCGGATCACCTGCGATGCAGCGGAACGGGTCCTCGGCTTCTCGCTTGGCATGCTGTGCATCCGGCACGGCGAGGAGTTCGCCTGCCGCGCCGTCTCATCGCGGATCGCCGTCGACGGGCTCGAGCGAACCCGGATCGATCCCGCCGGGATCGCGCTGCGGGCGCTCGCGTCCGGACAGCCGGTGATCGTCGAGGACGCGGCGATGGAAGACTTGCCCCAAGGGATCCCACCGACGGCGCGCTCGCTGATCTGCGCCCCGATCGGTGATCTCGGCATCTTCCAGGCAGCATCGCCCGAGCCGGGCGCGTTCAATGAGGAAGACGGTCGCCTGCTCGCGATCCTCCTCGGCCACACCGCAATCGGCGTCGCGCGTTTCCGACTGCAGGAGGAGCTGGTGCGGCAGGCGCGGCACGACGCGTTGACCGGCGTCTACAACCGACACCACTTCCACGAGCTCATCACCCGGGAGGTCCTCCGCGCCTCGCGCCACGGCCACCCAATCGGCCTGTTGATGATCGACGTCGACCGGTTCAAGGAGATCAACGACCGCTATGGCCATCAGACCGGCGACAGAGTCCTGCGCGAGATCGCGACCGTGCTGCGCGAGACGGTGCGCAGGACCGACCTCATCGTGCGCTACGGCGGCGATGAGTTCCTCATCGTGCTCACCGAGACGGGGGAGGACACGGAGGAAGCGGCAGACCGGGTGCGCCGGGCAGTGCAGGCCCACGAAGCGTTTCGCGAGATCAGCGATTTCCACGTGACCGTCTCCGTCGGAAGCATCTTCTGGAGTCCCGAGGCCGGCACGTCGATCGAGGAGGCGCTTGCGGCCGCCGACTCGCGCATGTACGAGGACAAACGCCGCCGCTGACGCGGCCCCGTCCGGGGGAGCACGCCGAAGGGCGTTCGCGTAGGTGATGCACATCACCAAGGAGACGCTCGAGCTTGGCGTGTGCGAAAGCGCCGACTGATCGGGGCTTCAGGTCCCCAAGCGGTCGGCCAAGCGAGGCGAGGCGAGCGCCGGCACCTCCCCCTCCCCGCGGTGTCGGACGGGCTGATCGCAGCGACCGAACGCGCCGTCAACGGCTGCGGGACCGATGCCGAGTCGTGTCATCTCTTCGCGTGGCCTCCGATCCATCCCGGCCTGCCTCCCCGCCCCGTCGCCGAATCTGGGCCGCGATCATCCCCGCGAGCATCAGCAGGCAGCCGGCAAGCATCCGGTCGGTCATCGTCTCGTGGAGGAGGAGCCAGCCGCCAAGGACGGCAAACGCCCCCTCCAGGCTGAGGAGGATTCCGGCGCGCGACGGATCGATCCGCCGCTGGCCGAACACCTGGAGGGTGTACGCAACCCCCGTCGACAACAGCCCCGCGTAGAGGATCGGAGCCCCCGCGCGCAGCAGGGACGCGACCTCGATCTGCTCCACCCCCAACGCCACGGCAAGGCTGAGCGCGCCGCAGACCGCAAACTGGACCGCCGCGATGAGGAGGGGCCGGACTTTCCCCGCAAGCCAGCCGATCACATGGACGTGCACCGCCCACCCAAAGGCTCCCGCGAAGACGAGGGCGTCTCCGAGCTCGACGGCGAACCTTCCGGTCACGCTCAACAGGTACAGCCCACCTGCCGAGAGGGCGGCGCCGAGCCAGACGGCGGGACCCGCCTTGGGCCCGCGGAGGGCGAGCCCAAGCAAAGGCACGATCACGACGTACAAGCCCGTGATGAACCCCGCCTTCCCCGCCGTCGTGGAGACGATCCCGACCTGCTGCAGCGAAGCCGAGAGGAACAGCACCACCCCAGCAGCTGTGAGCCCCCAGGCCGTCCGCCCTTTGGGCACAGAGGGCACGGGTGGAGGCTGCCTCCGGCCGGCGAAGACAAGCGGCAGGAGGACGAGACTCCCGAGCAGGAAGCGCGCCCCGTTGAATGTGAACGGCCCGACATGCGCCATCCCGGCCCGCTGTGCGACAAACGCGAACCCCCAGATTGCCGAGGCGAGGAGAAGCTGGAGCGACGCAGCGCGACCCACGAGCCGATCGGTCATTGTCGAGGGACCGGCGCGCGCGCCAACAACCAGACTGTGAGGTCGCCGACCGGAACGCGGCCCTCCACGAGGATCGCGAACCCCGGCTTCCGGCACAGCGCGACGTCCCGCTCGCGCTGTGTTTCCGGGGAGCGGGGGGCACGCACTGCGTCGGACCGGTCGGCAACCGCGCCGGAGACAAGCGAGAGCCGAATCGACGCCTCCCACATCGGTCGAAGGCAAGCTCGACGCGGGCCCCGTGGAAGGATGGCGCGCCGCTGCAGGTCATCGCGACAGGCACCAGCCAGCGACTCGATCGCCCCCGCCCGCTGCACGGGGCCCACGGAGAGGATCCGGCTCATGCACCCGATTGTACGTGTACGCGCGCGCGCCTCCCACGTCGCGCCTCGCCTTCCGGGCGCGATTGCCATACAATTGCGCCCATCTACATACCGTAACGAGCACCATGCAGATGATCACCATCCTATTCAGCACCGCGGGCGGCCTCGCCCTCTTCCTCTACGGGCTACGCGTGCTGAGCGACGCGCTGAAGCGCGCCATCGGGGATCGGATGCGGTTCCTCCTCGAACGACTCACTGGAAAGGCCTACCGAGGGGCGATCGTCGGCGCGGTGACCTCCGGCACGCTCCAGTCGTCGAGCATGACGATGGTCCTTCTGATCGGCCTCATCAACGCCGGGGCGCTTACGCTAGCCCAGGGGATCGGCGTGATGCTCGGATCGGAGATCGGCACCACGGTAACGGCGCAGGTCATCGCGTTCCAGATCGGACACTACTACCTGCCGATCCTCGCCGTCGGGTTCCTCTTGTCTGAGCTGTTCCGCAATCGACGCACCGGCGACCTCGGGCGGATCATCCTTGGGTTCGGGCTCCTCTTCCTCGGGATGAGTCTCGTCTCCGGGGGACTCAAAGGTCTAACGCAATCGGAGTTCGTGCGCGGGCTCGTGTCCACCTGCGCCGACCGGCCGCTGCTCGGCGTCCTTGTCGGCGCCGCGGTGACCGCCGTCATCCAGAGCTCGTCGGCGATGACCGCGCTCGTCATCGGGATGGGAAGCGCCGGCCTGTTGTCCCTTCCCGCGGCGATCGCGCTCATCCTCGGGGCGAACATCGGAACGACGATCACCGCAATGATCGCATCGATCGGATCGTCCGTCTCCGCCCGACGTCTCGCCATCACCCAGCTCCTCGTCAACACCGCAGGTGTGGCAGCCTTCGTCCCGATCATCGCCCCGTACGCGCAGCTCGTCGAGCTCACGTCCACCTCGCTCGCCCGCCAGATCGCGAATGCCCACACCTTCTTCAACATCCTCGTCACCCTCGCGCTCATCCCGTGCGTCGGAGGGCTCGTCCGGATCGTGACCCGCCTCGTGCCGGGGGAGGATCGCCGCGCTCCCGCCCGCCCGAAACACGTGGAGGAGCGGTTCCTGCGGATGCCGACCATCGCGCTCCAGCAGGTCCGGCGCGAGTTGATGCGGATGGGAAAGATCACCGTGGAGATGCTCTGCGCGACCCGTGATATCCTGCTCGGCGCCCCAGCCGGGGAGGCGGCGCCGTCCGTGTTTGAGATGGAGGAATCAATCGATGCCCTGCGCGACGCGGTCGACGAGTACCTCGACCGAATCGACCCCGGCCTGCTCGCCTCCGAAGACGACCGCCGGCTGCACGTCTTCCACCACGTCGTCGGCGACATCGAGCGGATAGGCGATCATGCCGTCAACATCGCGCAGCGCGCCGACCGCATCCGCCGCGGCGGCCACCGCTTCTCGCGCCAGGCGGTCGAGGAACTCGGCCACATGTTCGAACGGTCGGTCGACCTGTACCGCCTGTCCCTCCGCGCCCTCCAGGGCGAGGACCGCGCCGCCGCGGAGGCAGCGCTCGAGGCCGAGAAGGAAATCGACCGTCTCGAGGACGAATACCAAGCGAACCACATCCATCGGCTCGAGACCGAGACCTGCGACCCCGAGGCCGGCATCCTGTTCGTCGAGATTCTCCACAACCTCGAACGGATCGGCGACCACGCCGCCAACATCGCCGGGGACGTGTTGCTCATCTGAGCGCTGACGGTCAGAGGCCCGGGCAGCCGCTTCTCTCCTTCTCCCTCTCCCCCCTGGCAGGGGGGACGAAAGGGGGGAGCCTCATCCTGCCTTGCTCCCCTGCCGGTCGTCCCCCACCCCCGCCCTCCCCCATCACAGGGGGAGGGTACAACGGCGCCCCCGCTCCGCGTTCCTCTCCCTCTCCTTCTCCCTCTCCCCCCTGGCAGGGGGGACGAAAGGGGGGAGCCTCATCCTGCCTTGCTCCCCTGCCGATCGTCCCCCACCCCCGCCCTCCCCCATCACAGGGGGAGGGTACAACGGCGCCCCCGCTCCGCGTTCCTCTCCCTCTCCTTCTCCCCCCAGGGGGACGAAAGGGAGGAGCCTTATCCTGCCTTGCTCCCCTGCCGGTCGTCCCCCACCCCCGCCCTCCCCCATCACAGGGGGAGGGTACAACGGCGCCCACGCTCCGCGTTCCTCTCCCTCTCCTTCTCCCCCCTGGCGGGGGGGACGAAAGGGGGGAGCCTCATCCTGCCTTGCTCCCCTGCCGGTCGTCCCCCACCCCCGCCCTCCCCCATCACAAGGGGAGGGTACAACGGCGCCCCCGCTCCGCGTTCCTCTCCCTCTCCTTCTCCCCCCAGGGGGACGGAAGTTGTCCTTCTCGCCCCTACGGGCTGCCGGGAGGCGTCGTTGCACGTATACTCTCTCCAGCAACCGCGGGAGAGGGGATCCATCTTGAGAGCTCGAGTGACGATCATTCTGCTGCTCGTCGTGCTGTTCGTCGTGCTCATCGCCCAGAATGCCGGCGAATCCTCGATCACGTTCCTCTTCTGGACCGCAACGACATCCCACATCGTCCTCCTCGCGATCGCTTTCCTCGTGGGGATCGTCGTCGGCTTCCTCCTCGGGCGTCCGTGGCGAAAGAAGCGACCGCAGACCGAGCCCAGGCAGGCGACAGATCCAGCCGAGAGTGACGGGTAGGCCGTCCCCTGGCCCAAACGCGGCCCACCAACGAGCTGTGGGCTGAGAACAAGCTCGCAGCGAGTTCGCGAAGCTCCTCCCGTGTCGAACCCCCTTGCTTGGCACGTCCTCGCGAGGCGAGCGCCCATCAGGGCGCTGCAGCTTGCGCGCCCTTGACCGTGGATGGGATTGAAGTAGAATGACTGACCAGTCAGTCATATCGGCGAGGAGGAGGGGTCGTGGACAATAGCAAGAAGGAGCAGATCCGCAAGGCTGCGCTCACGGTCTTCGCCCGCCGGGGGTTCCACACGACGACGGTCGCCGACATCGCGGAGGAGGCGGGGATCGCGAAAGGGACGGTCTACCTCTACTACGCGAGCAAGGAGGACATCCTTATCGCCACGTTCCGCCGCTACATCGACAAGATGCTCGACCTCGGCGATAGCCTCGTCGATTCGGCGCTGTCGGTACCCGACATCCTGGCGACGTTCGTCACGAAACAGATCGACCTCTTCCGCGAAGAGCCTGACCTAATCAGTGTTCTGAGCCGCCGGCCGCTTCTGGCGCTCAGCAACGGCAGCGAACGGATGCTCGAGTTCCAGCGCTACCTCCTCGACCGCATCGTCGGGCTGCTCGAGCGCGCGAAGAAGCTTGGCCAGGTACGGGTCTTCGACGCGCGAATCACGGCGTGCGCTCTCCTTGCGCTGCAGGAGACCCTGCCCCTCTATCTGACCGTCTACGCCGATGACCTGCCGGAGGACGCGCTGCCCCGCGTCAGCCGGGAGCTCGCCCGGTTCATGTGGGCGAGCATCCAGAAGGAGCCAGCATGAATGGGAAACGCGTGACTCTCGCCACCGCCGTCCTGACCGTCGTCCTTGCGGGAGGGCTTATCGCGGCCGCGCAGGCGGCGCCGTACCGCGTCCTCGTCGTCGACGGGACGAAGACGCTCGCCTCGACGATGCGTGTCGTCGGGCTGGCCGGAGCGATCCGCCAAAGCGGCCTAGCCGATGTGGCCGTGATCCTCGCCGACGACCTCGGCCCGTTCGACGACCCGCTGTGTGACCGGCCCCCCCCGGAGGCGCCGTACGACCTCATCCTCATCATGCCGCGCGGGATCGACGATGGAACGGCCACACGGATCTGGATCCTGGTGGCGGGGAATCCCCACAACACCCCGCTCGTCGACCAGGCGGTCGCACTCCTTCGCGGCGGGATCGATGCCGCGTTCGCCGGGATCGCGTCCGCCGTCGGGCCGCTCGACGACCTGTGGGCAGCGCTCTCCGCGTCCCTCTACGTCGTGCAAGGGTGGCTCCGGTGATGAAGCGCGTCTTCACCTGGGTCGTCGACCACGCCCGCTGGGTCATTGCAGCGATCGGCCTGATCACCGCGATTCTCGCCGTTCCCCTCCTCTCGCTCCAGACGAACGTCGACTTCGAGAGCTACGTGAACCCGAACGATCCGGCGTACATCCTGATGAAGAACGCGGTGGATCGATACGGCTCGCAGACCCTGGAGATGGTGGCGGTCATCGCGTCGGACGGGATCTTCAACGCCTCGACCTTGGCCAAGATCGAGCAGCTCGAGGCGCGCCTCGCCACGCTGCCCGGCGTCAAAGATGTGAAGGGCCCGCTCAACCGCGACATCATCACCGGGACCGAGACGTCCCTCGACGTCGGCCCAGCGGCGCCGAGTCGGCGCGCGCCGTCCACCGAGGAAGAGATCGCCGCGTACCGCGAACGCGTCCTGTCCGTCGAGTCGATGCGCAACCTTGTCATCGCCGAGGATGGGTCCGCAGCGGCGATCCTCATCACCATGGAGCGCGACGCCCTCATGCACGACGTCGCGAAGGCGATCCGTGAGGCAGTCGACGAGCTGGGCACGCCGCCGGAGACGTACTCGATCAGCGGCGAACCGACAATGATGCTCTCGCTCACCGAGCTGATCCAGGGCGATATCGTTCTCCTCATCCCAGTCATCCTCGCGGTGATGTGCGTCGTCCTGTTCGTCTCCGCGCGGACGCTGCGCGGAGTATGGATCCCGCTCCTCGTCGTCGGCCTGTCCGTCGTGTGGACCTACGGCCCGATGGGGCTCCTGCGCATCGAGGTCTCGATCATCACGTTCGTCCTGCCGGTGATCCTCCTCGCGATCGGCATCGCCTACGGGATCCACGTCATGCACCGCTACGAAGAGGAGATCGCCGCGGGGCGCTCCCAGCGCGAGGCGGTGATCGAGTCGGCGACGGCGATCAGCGGCGCGGTCGTGATGGCCGGTCTGACCACCGCCGGCGGCTTCTTGTCGCTGCTCACCTGCTACATGCCGCTCTTCCGGGAGTTCGGCGTCGTCGCCGCGATCGGCGTCGTCCTCGCCCTCGCCTTCGCCCTCGCCGTCGTGCCGGCATTGCTCGCCGTGCTGCCGCCGCCCAGGCCCCACGTAGCCCGGGCCGTGGGCACGGAGGGCCCGCTGGCGCGCGCCCTCGGCGCGACCGTCCGCGGCGTCACGCGACGGCCCCGCGCCTTCCTCGCCATCGTCGCGGTCGTCATCGTTGGGCTCGCCGTCGCCGTCCCGCAGCTGAAGACGGACTCCTCGATGACGGCGTTCCTCGGCGAGGAGAACCCGGCCGTGCGCGGGATGGCCGACTTCGACCGTCACTTCTCGGGCGGCGAGCAGCTGACGATCGAGGTGAACACGAACCGGCGCGACGGACTCAAGGACCCGGCGGTGCTCGAGGAGATGACCGACCTCGAGGCATACCTGCGGACGCTCGGCGTCCGCAAGACGACGTCGATCACCGACGTCGTGCGCGAGCTGAACTACCGCTTCCACGCCGGAGATCCTGCATTCTACGCCATCCCGACCGAACGGAAGCAAGTCTCGCAACTGCTCGCCCTGTTCGCGTTCCAGGGCGGCGACCTCGGCGGCGTCGCGCTGCCCGATTTCTCGGCCGGGGAGATCGTCGGCTTCTACCCCCGCGCCGACGGCGGGACCAAGGCGAGACTCGTCCGTGAGGTTCGCGCGTACCTCGCAGAGCACTTCGGTGACGACGTCAAGGCGGAGATGGTCGGCCAGACGCAGTTCTTCGACGCCATGTCGCGCCAGCTCATCCGAAGCCTGGTCTCGAACATCTACTCGTCAGCGGTCATCGTCGGGCTGATCGTCGCCGCATTCATGGGGTCACTCGTCGCGGGGGCCATCAGCCTCGTGCCGCTCCTGTTCACTGTGCTCGCGGTGTTCGCGGTGATGGCACTGTCCGGCGTAACGCTCAACATCGCGTCGGCAGCGATCGCCGGCATCACGATGGGGACGGGCATCGACTACGCCATCCACTTCGTGTCGCGCTACCGGACCGAAGTGCGTGCCGACGGGGATCGCGCCCGCGCAGCGGAGCGGACCGCCCGCACCGCGGGCCGTGCGATCCTGTTCAATGCCGCCGCCGTCGGAGCGGGATTCCTCGTCCTCTGCGCCTCGAAGTTCATGGCGTTCCGCAGCTTCGGCGCGCTGCTCGCGCTGGCGATGGCGGCGAGCGCGATCGCCGCACTGACGATCATCCCGGCGATCCTCGTCGCGACGCGGCCGCGGTTCGCAACCGCCGTTCCGTGGAATCGGGCGCGCTGCGCGGCACCCGGCCGACACAGGACTGAGAAAGGAGACACGCATGAATAGGCCACGAAGCATCCTTCTGGCGATGGGCATCCTGATCGCATGGGCCGCGGCTGCGGCCGCGATCACCGGGGACGAAGTCCTGAGCCGGATGCAAGACGCGTTCAGCATCGGCAGCGACGGGGGCAGCGAAGGGATCCTCCTGTCGATCGACGTTCTCACCGAGTACGCGTCCGGGGTCAGCACCGACTACCGCCTCGCCGTCGTCGCGCGGACGGTCTTCGACGAAGGCCGCCCCGACGACGAGGACGAGACGAGCCACGCCCTGATGTACTTCGTCGGCGGCGACGAAGAGGGGATGATCTTCCTGCTCGCCATGCCCGAAGCGAAGAGCGAGAAGAGCCGGATGTGGTTGTACATCTCGTCGTTCGGCTTGACCAAGGAGCTCGTCTCGGACGAGGACCAGTCCGGCAGCTTCGCCGGAAGCACGTTCACCTACGCGGACATCGCCGGGGCAAGCGATCTGCGCGACGACTACTCCGCCGCCCTCCTGCGCGAGGAGACGCTCGCCGTCGGCGGCGAGGAGCGCGCCGTCTGGGTCCTCGAGCTCACCCCGAAGCCCGGCGTCGACGCCGACCACGCACGGATGCTCCTGTGGGTCGACAAGGAGGCGGACCTCTTCCTGCGGCTCGAGGGGTACAGCGCCGGCGGTGCGAGGACGAAGGAGATCGTCGTCGAGCGGCTCGGCAGCTTCGAAGGCCGCAGGACGCCCGAGATCATGGTCGGACGTAATCTCGATGCAGGCGACGTGTCGACGATCACCCTGTCTGGGATGCGCCGCCCCGTCGGCGGCCTGCCGGAGGACACGTTCGATCCGGCGAACCTCGGCAGCTTCGACCCGAGCGTTTACGGATTCTAGCCGTGGGAAACGCAGCGCCCTCCCAGGGGACTCCATCCCAAGAGACCGGTCCCCTCTCAGAAGGAAAAGCGGAGGTGCATCGCCTTCTCATCGGCTACACGCTCGGCAATCCGGCTGACGGTGGAGTCGTGAAGACCGGTTGCGTCGGCGACCTCCTGCAGCGCGGGGCCGTGGATGCGCTCGCTCTGGCTCCTGCCTGTCCTGACCTCGGCCAAGAGACCCAAGCTTGGGTGTGCCGTCAGCCGCTCGCGGGCGGAGCGCCTTCGCCCACACCGGATTCGGAACGACGTGCCGTGCCAGCTCGAGAAGGCGGCTCTCCCTGTCGAGTCGACGACGCTTGCCCTAACTAAATCGCCCCTGAAGAACGCGCCCTGCTCGCGCGTGACGGGGTCGTCTCCGGCGCCTCGATCAGCAGATGATAGGTCGTCGGGGACGCTGCGCGTCGCCTGGGCGAACTGCGTTCGTCGATCCGGGCAGGCGGTGCGCGCGGCAGATCCATCCGAACCGCTCCACTGTGTCGCCGAGAACTGGAAGGGACAGCTCCCGATCTGGGGCAACAAGGTAGATCGCCTGGCAAGCGTTGCCGCCGCTCCTCGAACGGAACAGGAGTTGCTGAGCCCGGGAGATTGGACAGCCTCCTGCAACTCCCACGCTTCTGAGTGCCGCTGAGCAGCCGACAGGCACCCTCGTGCTCCAGTCTCAGCGGTCGCGCCATGGCATCCATCAGAATGCCACACCGAACACCAAAAAAGCAGGATCTGGCCTCACCTGGAAAGAGGGCGGCGGGGCCTTCTTGGCCCCGCCGCCTGCATGCTGCTCATCCGTCGCTTCCTGCTTACTCCTTCCAGATGTTGGCGACCGTGATGTCCATCGTGATGTCCACTTGAACGCCGTACACGTTCGGCAACCACGCGGCGATCATCTCGTCGGTCATCGACCACAGCGGGATCCACGGCACGTCCTGGGTGCTCAGGATCTGAATCGCCCCGTACAGGTTCGAGCGAACGTCCGTGTCCACCGTCGTCATCGCGACGTCCATGATCTTCTTGTACGCCTCGTAGTTCGGATGGTGGTTGAAGTACGTCCCCATCGGCTCCGGAGACTCCGTAAGCCACGGCGCAAGGAAGTTCGAGGACTCGAGGTAGTCAGGATGCCACCCCAGCAGGAACATGTCGAACCCGCCGGCGCCCATCCGCTGGACGTACGCGCCCCACTCGAGGACCTGGATGGTGATGTCGATGACGCCGGTCTCCTCGAGGCTCCCCTTGAGGACTGTCGCGACGTCGGCTTCGAACGTGCCGTAGTGCTCGGGCGTGTACCACAGGTTCAACTCGAGCGGGTTGCTCTCGTCGTACCCGACCTGAGCAAGCAACCGCTTTGCCTCTTCCAGATCGCGCTCGGGGAACGTCGGCAGCGCGCCGAAGAACGGGGGATCGACGTTCGGCACCATCGTGTAGATCGGTTCAACCGTCCCGCTGAACACCTGCGAGACGATCGTACCCCGATCCACCGCGTAGCAGATCGCCTGCCGCACCTGCGGCACGTTCACCGGCGTCTGCGTCACGTTGAACAGGATGTAGCGGACCCCGGGGCTGGGCGGGAATTCCTGAACGATGACGTTCGGGTTGGCCTCCAATCCGGCTACGTCCTGAGGCGCAAGCGTTCGGAAGACGACGTCCACGTCGCCCGCTTCGATCGCCGCCCGCAACGTCGCTGCGTCGGAGTACATTTTCTCGATAACATGCTTCGACTTCGGGGCTTCGCCGTAGTACCCGGCGTACGCCTCGTAGATCACGTGCTGATCCGACACGTACTCGACAAGGATGTACGGGCCCGTTCCGGCGTATCGCCCGTTGGCGAAGTCGTTCTGCGGGACCGACGTCGGCGAGTAGATCATCGCCGGGCCGATCTGATCAGACATCCGCTGGTCGAAAACCGCGTCCGCCTGGGTCAGGTAAATCTTGAGCGTCAGGGGACCGACAACCTCGATGTGATCGATGTACGGCTTGATCAGACCAACGCCGCCCTCCGGGCCGTCGAGGCGTATCGTCCGATCGAGGGAGTACTTGACCGCCGCCGCGTCGCAGACCGCGCCGTCCCAGAACGTGATCCCCGCGCGGATGTAGAACGTCCAAACCAACCCGTCGGCCGAGACGTCCCACGACTCGGCGATCGCACCGACGAAGTTGCCCGTCTCGGGGTCGAACTTCGTCAACGCATCCGTCGTGTTGCGCAGCACGTGCCACGAGAAGTGGTCGTAGCTGTTGGCGAACGACAACTCGGTGACCCGATCCGTCGTCCCGATGATCAGGGGTTCGTCCGCCGCGGCGGCGAACACCCCGATCGCCATCACCAGTGCGAGGACTCCTAACAGAGCCTTTCGCATAGCAGCACCTCCTTGTGCATTCTTCCGACGGCACGGTATCGGCCGTGCTGCCGTGTGTGGACCTAGCGAAGAGCTTGCGCTTCTCCAACCAGACTAGCACGCTGCTTGGCGGATTGTCAAACGCCCTTCCGCTTCCGCTTGGGGTTCACCAAATCGCTGATCCCTTCGCCGATCAGCCCAAACCCGAGGGACAGCGTGATGATCATCAGCCCAGGGAACGTGATCAGCCACCACGCGCCCGATTGCAGGAACTTCTGGCCGTTCTGGATGTCGAATCCCCAGTCGGGCGCCGGAGGCGGCAGACCGAAGCCGAGGAAGGACAGCGCGGCGACCGTGAGGATCGCGTCGGCGAGGTTGAACGAGGAGACAGCCATGATCGCGTTCACCGTGTTCGGCGCAACGTGACGCAGGACAATGCGCGTGTTGCTCGCCCCGACGGCGCGGATCGCCTCGATGTAGGTCGTCTCGCGCACTTGCAGCACCTCGGCACGCGTGACGCGGAAGTACGTCGGGATGTAGACGAAGCCGACGGCCCAGATCATCGGCTGCAGCCCCGAGCCGAACATCGCGACGAGGACGATGGCGAGGATCATCGACGGAAACGAGTAGATCGCGTCCATCGTCAGAGAGAGGATCCGGTCCAGCCAGCCGCCGACGAACCCGGAGATCCAGCCGAACAGCGACCCCACCGTCATGCTCAACGCAACGGCCGAGAACGCGACGATGAGCGACGGCGCTCCCCCGCTGAGCATTCGGCTGAACACATCGCGCTGCAGGTGATCCGTTCCCATCCAGTGCGACACGCTCGGCCCCTCGAGCCGCGGTGCGTCTCGGTAGAGCGTCGGATGATACCCGCTCAACATGGGCCATCGCACAGCAAGCACGGTCATCAACACGAACGACAAGACCATGACAACCCCGATGTTGAGGACGTGCTGCCCCCGCAGCGCGCGACGCCCGCCGCTCGCCTTTCGCAGGCCCCAGTCGAGGAGGCGCACGATAGCTGACCAGAGGCCGTGGCGCCTTTCTGCCATGTCAGTACCTCACCCGCGGATCGATCACGGAGTAGAAGATGTCCACGATCAGGTTGATCGTCGAGATGAAGAGGGCGATGAACACGACGCTGCCTTGGATCGCGTAGTAGTCCCTCGCCCCGATCGAACGAACGAGGTAGCTGGCGATCCCCGGCCACGAGAACACCGTCTCCGTCAGCACGGCGCCCCCCATCAGCACGGCGAACTGCAGGCCGAGGACCGTGACGATCGGGATGAGCGCGTTCTTCAACGCGTGGCCGAGGATGACCGCCCTCTCCGGCAGCCCCTTCGCCCGGGCCGTCGTGATGTAGTCCATCCCGAGAACCTCGAGCATGCTCGCGCGCGTGATCCGTCCCTGCAGTCCCGTCAGCGCGATGCCAAGCGTGATCGAAGGAAGGACAAGATGCCTTGCCACATCGGCCAGCGCCGTGCCGTCCCAGCGAAGGATCGCGTCCAGGACGTAGAACCCGGTGAGCGGCTTGAACGTGAACGCCATGCGGCCGCCGAGTCGGCTCGCTACCGGGAGCCAACCGAGCTTCACAGCGAAGAGAACCTGGAGCATCAGGCCAAGCCAGAAGAGGGGCATCGCGAACGAGGCGATGTGGAAGACGCGGACGGCATGGTCGACCGGCCGGTCGGCGTGGATCGCGGCGATCAGCCCGCTCGTGAACCCCAGGATCACCGACACGAAGATCCCCCACAGGCCAAGCTCGACGGTCGCGGGGAATCGCTGGAGCAACTCCTGTAGTACGGGATTCCCGGTCCTGAAGGACCTCCCGAAGTCCCCGCGGATCACCCCGCCGAGATACTGCACGTACTGGACGTAGATCGGCTGGTCGAACCCGTAGCGACGCTGATGCTCGGCGATGACTTCGGCGGAGACATTCCTCCCCCCGAGCATCGCGAGGACCGGATCGCCAGGCATGACGCGCAAGAGCAGGAACACGACGGTGAGAAGTATGAACACCATCGGGAACGTCAACAGAATGCGTTGAATGACGTACCGCCCCAGTCCGCCCACGCGCGCGCTCACCCCACAGTCCCGTGGTTCCCGCCGGATGCGCCAGTAGGTCCGTCAGTATAGGCAGGCCTACAAGACCGTACAACCTTCCGCATGGCGTCATCGAAACGTCTGCCGTAGAAGGGATCGGATCCTCGCAGGTCGGATTGTCAAGAGAGAACGCGGGACTTTGCCGCTCGCCAACGTCTTGTGGCCGCACGCATTCGAGACTCAGAGGTCGCACGATGGCGTCATGGCTGATGCTCTTCGGATCCCGTCAGTCTTCGCCAATCGAGGCCCAACTCCTCCGGGCAAGTTGCCCCTTCGCGGTTCCCCTCGAAGACATTGCCGATGCCCATGATGCGGTCAAGACCTGTTGCGGGCGCGCTTCCATTCATCCCGCAAAGCGTCACTCCCCACGAACCATTGTGTTCAATTCGGTTCCCAATCAGCATCACGACTCCCTGGAGGTCGGCTGGAAAGGGATTCCGGGTGATACGAATCCCGTTCCCATGGTTGCGGTGGATGTTGTTGTTCACCAGCTTCACCGTCGCCGTGTCCATCGTAGAAATCGCATCGAAGTCCCCCTCCAGGACGCAATCGGCCATCAGGACCGTCGCGGCGCTGCCGATGACGATGCCGGTTGCCAGCCCTGAGAACGCGCACTGCGCGAGGATCGTCGAGCCCGTCCCGAGAGCACGCACCCCGATCCCACCGGTCTCCCCGTCGAACACAACCGAATGGAGGATCGCTGCGCCGGCCTGGAACATCGTCACCACAACACCAATCCCGGACGCCGCGATCGAACAGGAGGAGATGGGAACCGCTCCCGCGAACCGCTCGAGCTCGATGCCGACCGTCGCCGCCTCGATCCTCAGTCCGTGGATCAGGACAGGTCCCGCCCCGGGGGCGGAGACAGCAGCGAGGGTCGGATCGGCCGGCCTGAGTGCCACGCCTGCTTCTCCGTAGATGGCGAGCGGCTTGTCGATGATCAGGTTCTCCTGATAGCGGCCTGTCCGGACGAGGATTCGCGCGTGGTCCTCCGCTGCATCGATGGCTTCCTGGATCCGCGTGTGGTCCCTCTCCTTCCGGAGAACAACGATCGTCGGAACCATGCTCAGAAGGCCGATGCCCAATGCCAACAGCGCCATGAGCGCGAGCAGACAGGCACAGAGTCGTTTTCGCTTCCCCATGCAAACCTCCTTCGCCAAAGAGCCGGTCATCTAGGCTGGCCAACCACACGGGTAGATGGTCGCGCACTCGTATGCCCAGGGGGCGCAGTGATCAGGCACCCAGCAACTCGCGCAACAGGGCGCCGACACAGAGTGCGCGTCCACCACCTCTCATGAGTGCGAATCGAGCACGAGCATGGCATAGGGATACACCAAGATACCTTCTGGATCTCGCTCCCGGTCATCTCGTTCAAGGCTGAAGACCACGATCTGGACTCCCATGGAGGGCTTCTCGCTTCGCGGACTCGAGCCGACACGGATCTGGGCTGAGGTCTGCTCGTGGTTAGGGGGCTGACACACAGCGCGGTAGGCGAGCCTGTCTGCCAGATCCGTCTCACCGGCTCCGGGGATCACGCTCCGGGGTCGGCCAAGACCATCAACACGCGACCGATCCTCGTCGAGTGGGTGGAACGACGAAATGCATCCGGCCAGTAGCATGGGAGCAGCTGCCGAAAAAAGAACCCCCACTTCCTGTGACAGGATTCTTCATCGCGCCTCCCGTCTGACATGAGATGTTGTCAATCATGGAGTCATTGAGGAGATTCGCCCATCGCCAGCAAGGAACGGTCCATGTGGATCCTCGGACTCACCCCGAAGCCCGGCATCGACGCCGACCATTCGCGTACGCTCCTCTCGGTCAATAGAGAGGAGAACCTCTTCCTGCTCACCGAGGTACGGCGCCGCAGGCGGTTTAGAGAGGGCAGACCCTCGCCGAGCGGCTCACGGCTTCTACCCAAGCACGTGCGGGCTCTAGTCCCGGACCGACCGACAAGGCCGCGCGGGCGGGCGTTTGCACGCCAGCGGCCGCTTTGCTACACTGCCCGGACCTTTGGGCTATCGCGTCCGCGAGGCGTCGAAAGGAGGCGTGAAGACCATGAGATCCGTGTGTATTGACCTCATCGTTGCTGCCTCCTGCGAAGCGCGCTAGGGCCTCGTCGGGCCCATCTTCCCGCTCCATCAGGATCCTTGAGTCTCTCTCGCCTTCTCAGGGGGCACCCGACCCCGAATCGGTCCGTGTTCCTGACGGAATGCGAGGGAGGAAGCCATCAGCAAGCGAATCGACAAGCAATGGGACAGTGTGGACGAGCTGCGCGCGCTCGAGGAAGCCTCTGAGGAACCCGCGAGTCCACTCGAAGCGTTCGCCGACGCAGGCTACATCGTGGACGTCGTGAGGCGGGTCAAGAGCGGCAAGGAGGCGACCGTCTACTGCTGTCGCGCCCACCCGTCCACCGGCCGCGAGCTGGCCGCGGCAAAGGTCTACGCGATCCAAGTCGCCGCTCACTACCGGATGGACAAGCTGTACGCGGACGGCCGCGACCGGATGTACAAGCCGGATGCGCGGGCCCGGCGCGCGATCAAGGCCCGCGGCCGCTTCGGGCGCAAGCTCGTCTTCTACGACTGGGTCGGCCAGGAGTACACAAACCTCCGCGCCCTCCACGCCGCCGGCGCCGACGTGCCAGAGCCGATCGCACAGTGCGGCGCGGCGATCCTGATGGAGTACATCGGCGACGCCGCGCAGCCGGCGTCAACGCTCGTCGGGGCGACACTGTCGCCCGAAGAGGCCCGACGGCTGTTCGACCGGGCGATGCGCAACGTCCGCCTCTTCCTGGCGAACGACCGCGTTCACGGCGACCTCTCGCCGTACAACATGCTCCTGTGGCAGGACAGGCTCGTGGTCATCGACCTGCCGCAGATGGTGCACGCGCGGTGGAATGACGAAGCGTTCAGGATCCTCGAGCGCGACCTCGAGAACGTGGTCCGGTTCTTCGGCCGCTGCGGCGTCAACGCGTCGGCGACCGAGCTGGCGATCGACTTGTGGACGAAGTACCGGCGTGCGGAGCTGGATAGGCAAGGCGGGGCGTAGCCGGCAGCTCGTCGGAGGAGACACTCGATGCCCCCTCGCACGGTCGGCCCCTGGAGGTGGGAGGTGCGATCGCGCCGGCCTAGAGAAGGCGTGCACCGCATGCGGCGTACGCTCGGATCGGCGCGTGCGACGCCGGGCTGTTCGGATACTCGTCGGCGTGGAGTGTCCAGAGCATCGAGTCGCCGGGGAGGCCTTCCCTCACCAGCGCGCGGCGGCGGAGCGTCGCTTCGTGGGTGAATCCAAGCTTCCTCGGGATCGCAGCACTCGGCTTGTTCGCCGGGCTGCAGTGGATTTCGACCCGCT
>Ga0068714_10001578_pt1 | contig 32626 bp, 30 predicted proteins | sample MTBNYHSulfiMetaG_FD_62988 | JGI IMG/M metagenome (GOLD analysis project Ga0068714, IMG submission 62988) | Enrichment culture microbial communities from rom New York Harbor, USA that are MTBE-degrading - MTBE-NYH (New York Harbor Sulfidogenic)... | ecosystem: Environmental > Aquatic > Marine >...
GTGGTGGAGGTCTTTTCAGATTACACCTGACCATGGTGCTATTTCTGTACCGTGGGTATTGGAAAGCTGGAAAGACGCTATGAAATCGAAGTCCGGTGGAGAGCGTTTCCTCTTCATCCGGAGACACCGGAAGAAGGGCTGACCCTGGAAGAGCTTTTTGCAGGGAGGGAGGTAAACATCCCGGCCGTGCTTGCGCGTCTGAGGAAAACGGCGGATGAACTCGGTCTGGCCTGGGGAGACCGAGTTAAAACCTTCAACAGCAGGCGCGCGCAGGAAATGGGCAAATGGGCCGAGGCGAAGGGAAGGGGAGATCAATTCCATAAAGCCGTGTTCCACGCCTATTTCGTGGAAGGGAAAAACATAGCGAAAAGGGAGGTGCTCGCCGAGCTTGCAGTTGGAATCGGGCTTGCGGAAGAGGAAGCCTTGAAGATTCTGGAATCAAGGAGCTTTCAGGCGGCTGTGGATGAGGACTGGCGGCTTTCCAGGGAATTGTGCATCACAGCGGTGCCCACTTTCCTCATCCGCGGCCAAAGGCTCGTAGGGGCCAAGCCCTATGAAGTGCTGGAGCAGTTCGTGAGAAGCCTCGATATGCCGGAAAGGGACTGACTGCATGCTCCATCCTATATCTACCCCTGGAGAAACCCGGACACTGCTGCGCTGTGAAAACGCAGCACTGTCAGAGTCTGCTTTGCAGTCGTGATAGTCTTTCGTAGATTCGATGTTCCCTAAGGACTCTGTAGGTCTCCCCAAATATAGCAAAGAGCTCGTCGTACAATTCGTGGTTCTTTATGTTCGGTTCAACAGAGTTTCGGGTATGCACCAGGGTTTCGATCGCTTCTTCCACAGTCTGGAAGACCCCGGCGGCTACTGCACCCAAGATCGCAGATCCGAAGGTCGTGCACTCTGATACCCGAAGGGTCTGGATCGGTCTTCCATAAACGTCAGATTGAATTTGAGTCCACAGATCCGATTTTGCCCCACCCCCTGTGAGCCTGAGCGTTTCGAACGGCCGACCTAGGACTTTTTCCAAGGCTCCTATAACCATCCTCAATTCAAAGGCAGTGCCCTCCAAGACCGATCGGATAAGGGTGGCACGATCATGAGCCAAAGTCAGACCGATGCCGCCTCCTCGTGCGCAGTTGTCATAGGTGGGAGTAACCTGCCCATTCAAGAAAGGAAAAAAAAGGTAACCCTTGCAGCCGGGGGGAGCCTTGGAAGCTTCCAGTGTCAGGAGATCGTACACGTCCAAGCCCAGGCGGCGTGCGGTGTCGGATTCATGATGGCCGAAGGTGTCCCTCCACCAACGCAGACAGGCCCCTGTTGCAAAGGCGCCTCCCTCCATGTCCCACTTCCCGGGAAGGGCGTGCCCCCCGATGTAGGCGCATTTGTCCGGATCTTCTTTCCGGCTGTCGATATGCGCCACCATCATGGCTGCCGTACCAACGGTGATCTCCGCCATCCCCTCGCGGACGACTCCGGAGCCGACAGCCGCGCATTGCTGATCTCCTCCTCCCCTGCACACGGGCGTTCCTCTTGCAAAACCACTCTCCAAGGATGCCTTCGCCGAAACCTTTCCTTCCTGTCTGGCTGGAGTCACTGTGGGAGGGAACTGCTCTCTTGAGAGTCCAATCGCTGATATCACTTCATCGCTCCAGTCCAGGCGATCGATGTCCATCATCCCGTTGAGCGTAAGAGAGGAAGGATCTGAAAACAGCCTTTCCGCTCCCAGTCTGTTAAGAAGAAATTCCTGGCCGTTGATGATCTTGTGAGTCCGTTCGATTAGAGAAGGTTGATTTTCAACAATCCACATGATCTTCGGAGCAGCCCACAATGCGGATACAGGCATTCCAGTAATTTGTTGATACCTGTCCGGGCCGATTCGTTCTGAAAGCTTGACGGCCTGTTCCGTGGCGCGACAATCGTTCCACACAACGGAGTTGTGCAAGGGGTTGCAGTCAGAGTCTACGCAGAGGAAAGTGCCTCTCTGGCTTGATACTCCGATGGATGAGACGGTAGATGGGTCAATTCCCGTTGTGTAAAACACCTCTTTGCTCGCTGCACAAATTTTTTCCCATACGCACTCGATGTCCTGTTCGACCCATCCGGGGTGGGGGTAAATGCAGGGGTATTCGCGGTAGGCGGTTCCGACCACCTCGCCTCCTATGTCAACAAGCATCACGGTGGCTCCGGTTGTTCCTGCGTCTATCCCCGCGAAGTGCTTCATCGCAGCCATGTCCGCATCCTCTCAGGCAAGCGTTTCGTAACCGGTTTATTATCGTGTGGAAAAGGTCAAGTTTCGTTTCCTGATCTCTCTCAGCCAATCTGTGAGGACTCTCATGAACTCAGCCCGGATTTCCCGGTCCTGCTGAGGCAACTCACCGATGAGACGTATTTTCAGACTAATGAGATCGTCGGTTTCCGGATAAAACTTGACGGGCCTGACGGCCACAACAGTATCCGTGTCGCCGTTCCATCCGAAATTGACAGGGAAGCCGAACCTGGACAAGAGACCGTCCCATGTTGCATCCAGATCCAACCAGCGATTCCCCTTCTTCAGTTTCACGAAGTGGTGGAAATCGATAACCCTATGGGTGGTAATGATATCCTTGAGGCGCTGCGGATAGTCATTTCCTCGTGGGAGAGCTTCGTTGAAATGGTGTAGACATGTGACTATTTTGTTCTCGTAACCAAGCGATGTGAGAAGGTTGGAGAGCAAAAGATGCTTACCTGAGCATGAACCAAGGTTTTCCTGGACAATTTTTTCCGGTTCTCTCTCTCCTGTCGATCCATAGGGGATATCTCTCACAGTTTCGAATACACAAATTAGAGTATCCTCTCGCGATAACTGGGGGCACCAGCGCTTGAGCAGGTGTTGATAGAAGTTATCGTCCATATCATCTCTTCGTCATTGGCCGCACTCTTGAATCTGGTGGCACCAATAGTTTGAAAATTCTTCCCTCACTTCTCCATCTCTCCTGCATGTCAGTGAATTCACAACAGAGCGTTAACGCAGGAGGTACTGCTTATTGATACTTGCAGCAATGGTATATTTGGGATCCACCATGTTCCCAAGACGCGCCCTCGCGATCTGCGTCAGGACGAAATAGGCGTCGTAGCGATCGAAACCAAAACTGTCTTCCATCCACGCGAGAAGATCCCTGTAGGCGATCCTGGCCGCCTCTTCCATTGGTCGGCTGGATCCTACACTCATGATGAACTCTGCATTTTCAATCCTCGGCCATTGGATCGTCCAGCCCTTTACAAGATCGATAGTTACGGTTGTTTCGGTTGGGAACTCGATGGCAACTCCACACAACTCGCCGTCCCCCTGGGTCGCGTGACAGTCGCCCAGGAAAAGGTGAGCTCCCGGAACCCGAACGGGCAGGTAAATGGTATTTCCGGGCCGAACATCCGGGAGATCCATATTCCCTCCGTGGCTGTCGGGAGTAAGCGAGTTGATTGAATCCAATTCCGGAGAGGTCCCGATGGTCCCGATAAAGGGATCATAAGGGAAACGGATCCGATCATTCCACGATACTTCCTTTTCCGTGACGTTGACTTTGTGCACGATCTCGGGAAGAGGCTCCTGAAGTGTGGGGCTCTTGTCGGTGCCGCTCAATCCTCCGAAAAAAGGTATTAAACAGGTTGTGCCTCGCGGTTGAAGTCCTCTTGGTTTAATACTCTCGATCTGAACTTTGAGGGCATCTCCTTTTTCCGCTCCTTCGATATAAATCGGGCCGTTCAGTGGGTTGACATTCGGGAACTCCAAAACCTGACTCGGTTTTGTTTCTTCATTCTTAATCTTACCTTCAAAAGCGTCAAGCGTTTCGATGGTAACCCTGTCTCCCGGCTTCACTCGCAAAACAGGTTTCGAGTAGGGACCGATTGTATAGTGGTATTGTCCCTGGAGCTTTTCAGTGAGTTGGTGTGAGTTCATTTCTTACCTCCTGAAGTAATCTCTCTTGCGGCATTGGAAGAGGGGTTGATCATACCGCCAGATATTGTACCAACTTATCGCGATTCATCAGCATGTCGCGGGTCAGGGTCGTCACAATCCTGCCCTTGTCCATCGCGTAAGCACGTTGCGCAACTTGCGCTATTAATCCGGTATTTTGTTCCACCAATAGTATCGTCAAATTTTCTTCCCGGTTGAGCTTCACCAGAGCGCGACCGATTTCCTGAATGATGCTGGGCTGGATGCCTACCGAGGGCTCGTCCAAGAGCAGAAGCTCCGGCCTCCCCACCAAGGCGCGGCCGATAGCCAGCATCTGCTGCTGTCCGCCGCTGAATGTACCCGCGGTCTGTTGTCGTCGCTCCTTGAGAATAGGAAAGTATTCATAGACCAAATCATAACGTGGCCGCTCTTTGAACCGGTTGATCGTCTCACCCATGAGAAGGTTTTCTTCGACCGTCAATTCGAAAAAAATTTCACGGCCCTGAGGTACGTATCCGATACCACGCCAGGCCCTTTCTTGCGGCGCCAAAAAGGTGATCGTTTCGCCCTTCAGTGAAATTCTTCCCGAGGTTGCAGGAAGGATTCCCATAACCGTCTTCATCAAGGTGGTCTTGCCGACACCGTTCCGCCCGATAGTGGCCACGATCTCACCTCGGGAAATCTGGAGATCCACTCCCTGAAGGATGTCGCCGCTGCCGTAGCCGGCCCAGAGGTCTTGAACTTCAAGAAGCGTTGAGCTCATAGGTTACTGCTCCCCCAAGTAAATACACCGCACGTCCTGATTCGATTCTATTTGATCGAGTGTCCCCTCGGCGAAGATGCACCCGTAATGGAGGACGGTCACAAATCTGGCGATTTGGCGGATAAAGGCCATATCGTGTTCTACGACGAAAATCGTCATCCCTTGAGCGTTCAAGTTTATCGCAAACTCGGCCGTGAGGGAGGTCTCATCAGGTGTCATCCCCGCAGTGGGTTCATCCAGTAGAAGAAGGTCCGGCAGTGTAGCAAGGGCCATACAGATCTCCAGCCATTGTTGAGCGCTATGTGGCAGTTCCCCTGCCAATCGGTCGCCCTGATCGTCGAGACCCAAGGTTTTCAGAGCCCAACTCAGAGGCCCGTTTTCGGATGAGTCATGGTCTCTGCGTGCGATCAAGAGATTCTGGTTGACTGTCAAACCTCGATAGATCCGCGTAGTCTGGAATTTCTGACACAAGCCTTTTCGTACACGCCGAAAGGGGGGCAAGAAGGTGATATCTTCGCCTTTAAAAACAATGCGGCCTGCTTCAGGTTTATGCAAACCGGAAAGGAGGCTGAAAAGTGTTGATTTTCCGGCCCCGTTAGGTCCGATGAGACATCTAAGTTCGCCCTTGGAAAGGGTCAGGTTAACATGATTGACGGCGCGAATTCCACCGAAGGACTTGGTCAGGTCTTCGATCTGCAGCAGGTTCTCGCCGTCGGACTCAGGGCCTGCACTCATCATGAGTCCTCCCTTTCTTGATTAGTCTCCGCCGGAATAGAAGACGGCATTCTCAAATCTCGCTTCCGCCAAACATGCCATCTGCGTGCCAGTGAGACCACGATACCGGTGGGAAAAAACAGCATTGTGGTCAACAGAAGGGCGCCCAGAATGAGAAATGCGTACTCTCCCCCGCGCACTGCCAGGGCATCGGCAAGATACCGAAGCGTCACGGTTGAGATCAACACGGCGATGAGGCTGTTTCGGCCTCCAACAGCCGTCCAGATTACAGGTAAGGTCGCGGCCAGGAGCCCCATGCTCGAAGGATTCATGTAGTTGCCCCATGACACGTACAGCACGCCGCTAAGGCCGGCCAGCCCCGCTGAAAGGGTAAACACCTGCACTTGGATGAGGTTGACATTGTATCCAAGCATCCTCGTTCTTTCCGGGTCCTCCCGCACACCTGCGACTGCATGCCCGTATCGGGAGTTTACGAGGACGCGCAGACCCAGGTACACTATTAGCATTGTTCCGATTACCAGCAAGTAATAGGCGACAGTAGCTCCGCTGAACTGGAGCGATCCAAGATTAAGGGACGGGATACCGGTCATGCCGTTGTAGCCACCTAGCAACACACTCCCCACTCGCCACTGGTACCCGGCAGTCTGCCCCATAAAGGTTTCGAGAATCAGAGACAGCACCAGCGTGAGAAGCGGAATGATCCATCCGCTCACCTGGCCGTAAAAGACAAAATAGCCGAAAGCTGCGGCAAGGGTCATGGTACCCACGACGCCACAGGCGGCAGCCAGCAGGGTGCCGCCGGGGGTACTGATGAGGTTTCCGGCAACGATGCCGTAAACGTATCCGGATATCCCGAAGAAAGCCGCCTGACCAAAACTGAGCACACCCCCGTATCCCCACAGGAGGCCGAGCCCGAGTCCCATGGGCACATATGCAAAAAAGATCGCCAAGTTTGACAGAGAAAAAACCGAGCCCACCAGGGCATAACCGAACAATACAAGGGAAAACAGACAAAAAAGTATCCAGAAATTTCGTCCTTGTCCCAGTTCCATGGGTCCGTTCAACAAAGGCAGGATTTCGAATATCCTATTTCTTTTCATTCCGCCTCTCTAGCCATGCGTCTTCGTTTCATGTCCAGAATGTATCCCGAGAATCCCTGAGGCAGGAATCGAATGACTACGAGGGCCGCAATCAGAAGTCCTATGCGCCCGATAAAAGTTCCCATTGCAGCGGACAGGCCGGTCGAAACCATCGAGAGCAGGGCGGAGCTGGTAAGGGCGCCGATAATCGGGTTTGCGCCACCTCCCACAACCACGGTAATGAAAGCCACGTCGACGAATGTGGTGCCCATCAGGGGGACGATAGTGGTCGTAGGTGCATAGAGCGCGCCTGTTAGACCCGCCAGGGCGGAACCGCCGGCAAACGTCAAAAGATATATCCTGCCCGTGTCGACCCCGAGGGACTGGGTCATTGTGGCGTTCTGCATGGTGGCACGCGTCTGGACGCCCAGTCTGGTATTATAAAAAAACCACCAGGCTCCCAATGTCACGAGAATGGCGATGGCAAAAAGAAGAAGACGATATCCTCCGAAGGAATATGCCCCGAAGGAAACCGTCCATTCGGGAAGAGGCACGGATTGCATGGAGGGTCCCAGCAAGAGCAGAAAGCCCTGGCTGAGAATAAGCCCGATCCCCCATGTCGCAACGAGCGCTCCGAGCTTGTCATTGTAGAACCTTCGAATGACCGTGCGCTCCAAAAACATCCCGAACAGTCCTACTATGATCACGCTCAGGATCATGCATAGCGGAAGCGGCAAGTGAATGTGGTGATATGTGAGCGTCGTGATGTAAGCCCCCATCATGATCAGTTCACCGTGGGCAAGATTGATGACGTTAATGACTCCCAGAATGATCATCAACCCTAATGCGGCAAGCAGCAGGAAGGCAATGTTGTCAGCGTACTGATAAAGAAGACTCACTAAATACGCAAAGCTCATCTAATGCTCTCTCTCAAGAAAACCCCAAAAGGCTGCGCAAGCCGATTCTCTTCCGGAGAAATCGGGCTGCCCCGCTCACGTCGCCACTGAAGAGGTATTGCCTTCAGGCCCTTCCTTCCACATCGAACCTGAAGGCAACAGAGCCCTTATTTCTTTTTCTTCTGGAACATCTTGAAGAATGGATCCTCATCCGGGATGTACTGCTTCGACTCGGGGTTCCGGACGAGATTCACTCCGCAACGCCTCGTCCACCACGGCTCTATATATGGCCACTCCGTCATGAAAGTGATATTGTGTTCTTCGTCACAGCGGGCAAGCCGGATGTACTGGCTGAGATGATGGGTCGCCGGATCCATGAAAACCCACCCGGCCGGCGCCTCGACACCAATGCCGGACTCGAGCGCCTTAATGACCGCTTCCTTGTCGGTGGTACCCGCCAGTCGCACGGCTTTGGCATAGAGGTGGGTAGCCACGTATGCGCTGTGGCCTTCCATGGCCATATAGGGCTCGTCCGGCCACATCTTTCGCCACCGATCCACAAACAACTTGTTGCGCGGCGTAGGAATCTCCTCCATATAGCTCGCCGTCACATGGAACCTGGCAAGCGCGGGAGGTGCGAACCGCCTGTGCTCAAAACCCTGAGCAATATTGATGCTCGATCCCATTGGAATCTTGATGCCGGCGGCGTTGGCCTGTGGGTAGTAATTGGAGTGGTTTTGGCCGGTGATGTACATCATGAGCCAGTCCGGCTTCGCACCTTGGATGCGGGCGATGCTGGAGCTGAACTGGGACACGCTCAGGGGGATGAACTCCTCCCCGATGACCTCGGCATTCAGCAACGGCGCCATTGCTCGTGTCCAAGCGGCGCTCAATTGGCCGAAATTATAGTCCGCCGCCAGAGTGTATATCTTCGGTCCAAAATTCTTGATCATATACTGCATTACCGGAACTATCTGCTGTTCGGGGATGGCACCGGTGCAGAAAGTGTATTTGTCCGCAACGCCGCCTTCGTACTGATTGTTGTAGAAATAGAGCATTTTGTTCTGATTCATTATCGGGCGGATCGCCTCGCGTTCTGCGCTGGCAAAACCTGCCATAATTACATCGACCTTCTGATCGAGAATCAGACGCCGGGAAAGGGATTGGAATTGCGTGTTGTCGGACTGGGGGTCGGGCGCTATGAGTTCGATTTTGCGACCGAGTACACCTTCTTCCCCTGACTTGATGAGGTACTCGGCGCCCTCAGTCCACACCGTGTCGTCTTTGCTGATAGCGCCTCCGTCGTCCACCATGGATTTGATGTTCTGAGTCGGAGGCTTTGGGGCGGTCTTTGCGTACACGCCCGGTCCTCCCGGACCCTGTACGCCACCGTCCAGCGTCCATCCCTCGTTGATTTCCTTGATAGCAAGCTGCGTACCATGCCATTTGTTTAGTCCGAAGATTGCGAAATTGCCCGACCGATCCTCCAACAAGCCGAACTTGATGGGCGGCGGTTCCGCGCCTCGGAGTACGGCTGGAGCACCCAAAATCGAGCCGCCAATGCCCACGGCAACGCCGGCTGCCGCGGAAGTTTTGATGAATTCCCTTCGTGTCATCCCCGAAGAATGAGAAGGGGTCCTGTCCTTTGTGGTTACTTTCTTCTTGGAATCCTCGCTCATCGTGTTCCTCCCTTTCGCCGTTTTTTGTTGTTTTCTAGAAGGGTTCTTGCCGTCGTCGTGTCTGTGATCAACGTATTGATCAATCCAGCACGGACAGTGCCAAGAACAGCCATTGCCTTTTGACTTCCAACCGCGATTCCTATGGAACATGGAATTTTCTTGATCACGTCAATCGGGATAGCAATCGTTCGATTCAACGCCTCAGTGTGACAAAAATTCCCATCCTTATCGAAGCAATAAGTCAAAAACTCGCCAACCGCATTTTGGCTTCGTAGTGAGGCCATTTCAGAATTCGTTATCGCGCGGCTGCCAAGGAACTCTCCGGGAAGAAAGGCTCCAATTCCGGCAATAAGCACCGTGGTTTTTTCGTACATCTGGAAAACTTGCTGGAATGCCTTTTCCTTCATGAGCATTTCCCGTGTTTCAGGGCGGTCCACAAAAGTGGGAGCATGCAGGAGGTAAGGCTCTACTCCGAATTTCCTCGCCAAGCGAACTGTGAGCGCTTGGCTGTCGATCCCTGCCTCAATCGCCCTATTTCCACCGCTAACTTGGACGACACGAACACGCATATCTATGTTCTTCGGCAAGGCATTGACCAACTCGAAGGTCGTTGTTCCCCATCCCACACCGAGGACATCTTCAGCCCGCAGAATTCCCAGAAGATAGTCCGCCGCAACGATTCCCGCTTTCTTCTTGAGGAGAGCCAGGGATTCTTCGTCATCCCAAACAAGGGCCACGCTTTTTAGTCCCAGTTCGGATTCCATCTGTGATTCAAGAGTGGAAAGGTCAGCCTGTGGTTCGTTGATCTGGATTTTAACCAAACCCGACTGTATCGCATCCTTCAGAATGCGGGCGACCTTGAAGCGCGAAACATGAAGTTTTCTCTCAATCTCGACCTTGGTGAGGTTCTCTTCGTAGAAGAGTCTGCATACCTTAATTCGGAGCCGATTGCGCTCTGGCGGCTTCTTCTGGGGTGAGAAATGCTGCTCATTTGAGATTGCTGATCTCATTTGAGCAGATTTAGCATAGGCAAAAAGATATTGTCAAGCCTTTCTTCTCTTGAATTTATGTGCATTTTGAGAAAAACAGTCTGGCCTTTATCGGTTTGCGTCACCTCAAGGCAGGAGATGTGGCGCCGGATTTTGTCCGGAAGACGGACCTGAGTGCGGCGGGGCCTGCAAGAGGTCCACCGGGCCATAAAGTCCGGATTTTTCTGAAGAGGCCGGGGGGGACAGGACCTCCACCGGTTCAAACAACTCCTCGGTCCCCCGATCCTTATTGGGCCTCATGGGCGAGGCAGGGGCAGGTCCTTTCGGAGAAACAAGGGAGCGGATGAAGTCTCGAGGCATGGGTTTGCGTGTCTTCAGCAGAACTTCGGGTATGAGAATCCTGTCTCCCACATTGATGCTTCGGGGTTTCAGTCCTGGATTGGCTGCGGCTATTCTGTCCCAGTTTTCGCCGGTGCCCGTGTACCAAAGCGCGATGTGTGAGAGGGTCTCTCCAGGCCAACGCACCTCATGAACGTGAAACCGTGGCTGCGGCACGGGAGGCTGAGGCGCCCCTTCCACCTGTGCCGGGCGGGGTACGACTGTGTCCTCCGGTGCAGGAGGCAAAGGTTCAGGTTGTATCGGTACCGGCGCGCATCGAGCCGTCAGGGCAAGCAGCAAAAGGCTCAGGAAGACGGCTCTCCTCATGATCTGCCCCCCGAGCCTGCCACGATGCGCTCCAGGAGATCGCGCACCTTCTGGTTTTCCGGATTGATCTCCATGGCCTTTCTCAGACTTTGGAGGCTCGCGTCTCTTTTTCCCTGTTTATCCTGAACCACAGCCAAATTGAACAGTGCCTGGTCCAAGTAAGGAGGTGACAGCTCGATCGCCCGGGCGAAAGAACTCTCGGCAAGAGCATAGTCGTCCACGGCGGCGTAAAGAAAACCCAGGTTAAAAAAAAGGCCGGGCAGGTTTGGGTTCAGATCGGCAGCTTTCTGATACGCTTCCAACGCCTTGCCGTAATCCTTTTGTTGAGTGTGGAATTTTCCCAGAAGGAGAAGAGCCTTGAGGTTTCGGGGCTCAAACGAAGCCGCCCTCTTGAGCAGAGTTTCTGATGCCGCGGCGTCAGTTCCCCACAGTGCCTCTGCCTGATTGAGCAGCGCCTCCAGGTAAAGAGCCTTCAGACGAGGCGGAAGCGCACTGCTTTCCATGATCTTTTCCGAAAGTTCAATCGCTCTGGTGAAGTCCCGGCTTTGGAAAGCGTCCTCCACCGATTCGAGTGCGTTCTTTTCCCCGGTCCCTGGCATCGTCTCACCGCCCGGAGGATTCTCCGTTCCTGCATCGGCAATGTATTCGGGCGGCTCAGATTCGGGATGATACTCCTGTGCAACACTCGGCGGGACCGCGGCCGCCCTGGTCTCCGGCGCTTCATCTCGCAGGGCGCCTGGTTCCACCCCGGCAGGCACGGTCGCCGGTTCGGAGGGAGTCGGCTGAACCGCGGGAACACTGGTGGACATGGCTGCTTCCTGCCTGTCGATCCCTGAGAATAGATCGGTCCGGGAAAGGAAGGTGAGGAGCGAAATCAACAGAACAGGGCAGGCCCACATCACCCAGAAAAAAGGCGATTTTGCTTTCAGCCGGGAGAAAAGCGCCGGGACCCTCGCATGGGACTCACGCTCTCTTCCCGTTGATTCCCGGAGTCGCTTTGTTTCCACCTCTTCCAGCTGTTCCACGGAAGGTGCAGATGAAGGCGGCTCCAGGTCTTTCGCGGGTGCGTGGGGGGATTCGATGCGCTCGCCCGGAAGAAGCATTTCCCGATAACAGTCTTTTATGATGTTCGGCGTGATTCTTCGCGACTCTCTCACGTAACCTGTCAGAAGCGCATGATCGCAAAGGATGTTGATGAGGCGAGGGTAGCCGCGGGAGAACTGCTGGATTTCCCGAACCGCCGCTCGGGAAAAGATCTGTCGCTCAGTGCCGGCGATCCTCAGCCTGTGGCGAATGTACTCTCCGGTTTCTTCTTCTGAGAGGGGTCCCACCCTGCAAATCAGGGTTATTCTCTGCCGGAGCGCGCGGCATTCGTGGGAAGTGAGCGTCGTATTCAGCTCATCCTGGCCGACGAGGAAGATGCTGATCAGTTTTCTTTCAGGCAGCTCGATGTTGGAAAGAAGACGAATCTGCTCCAAGTGATCCGCACTCAGCGTGTGAGCTTCGTCTATGATCAGCAAGACCAACTTGTTTTCCGCGTACTTTTCATTCAGGAATTTTGAAAAGCGGTCGAGAAAAACCTCCTTTCTGGCTGTCTTTTCGAGACCGCCGAAAGAAGCGGCGACGGCGTTCAGGAAACCGATCATGTCCAGCTTGGGATCGGTAATGTTGCCCACCAGCACCGACACGTCCAGCTTCTCGAGGAGCGCGTTGATCAGCGTCGTCTTGCCCGTGCCCACATCTCCTGTGAGGACCAGGAACCCCCGCTGATCCTGGACACCATAGATCAGGGTGGCCAGAGCTTCCTTGTGCTTCTCCCCAAGCCACAGGAACCGGGGATCCGTGTTGATTTGAAATGGCCACTCGCTGAGATTGTAGTAAGAAAGGTACATACGAAAGGACCTCAATACCCTCGAAGCACTCTGCGTGAGGCATCACCTGTACCTGTCCCATTCTTCTGTGTCCAGAAAAGCCTTTGACCGGTACAGGTCCTCTTCATCGGCCGTTCCGGAGTCCAAGATCGAGCATATCACGCCGGTGCCCCGCTTCAGCCGATACTCTGAAGACTGCGGTATTCAAGGTGAAAGCGTTTCCAATAATATGATAAGCCGTTGGGAGGCAGGATGTCAATCCTTCTGCCGGGTGGATGCCGAGGCAAGCTTTTCATCGAATTTTTGACATTCCGTGTTCTTTGGGCTAGGAAGAAGCTTGCGGCACTTCAATCGCGCCGAGACCGAGACTCGTGCGCCGGCGCGCGGAGAGATGTTTCCGCGACGCTGCGCCACGTGGTGAGTCGGGAAGGTCCGTGCTCACGAGAAAAGAAGTTTGCGACATAGATTGAGCTCTGATCATCGACCTTCAGCAAAGCGGCGGCCTGAGCGCCGGAGCAGATCAGCCGAAGGGGTTGACTTGATGCGCTATGAGGGTCCCATATATCGTCCTCCCAGCGAAGCGGAAAGCCTTCTGATACAGGCAACCATAGGGTGTCCCCACAACAAGTGCACCTTTTGCATGGTTTACAAGAAAGGACCGGCTTACAGGGTTCGTCCGGTAAAAGATATCTGCGAAGACATCGATGAGGCATGCAATGTCTATGGAGACGCTTTCAGGTCTCTTTTTTTCCCGGCCGGGAACACCATCGCCATGCCCGCCGAGGATCTCGCTCTTATATGCCGTTTCGCCATGGAAAAGTTCCCTGCGCTTCAAAGGATCACAGTATACGGATCCTCCCAGTTCGTTGCAAAGAAGGGCGGGGACGGCATGAAAAGCCTCAGGGAAGCGGGGTTGACCCGAATTCATGTGGGGCTTGAAAGCGGAGATGATGAGATCCTGAAAAGGGTGAAAAAGGGCACCACCGTTTCCGAACAGATAGATGCAGGCAGAATGATCAGGGAGGCGGGGATCGAACTGAGCGAATACGTCGTTCTCGGTCTCGGTGGCGCGGAAAGAACCAAAGCCCATGCAACGGCAACCGCCGAAGCGATCAATGCCATCGAACCCGATTTCGTCAGGCTCCGGACCCTCGTGCCGAAGATCAACACCCTTCTCCTGCACGAAGTCAAGAGAAAGCGGTTCCAACTTCTCTCGCCCCACCAGGTGCTGCATGAAACCCGGCTTCTCCTGGAAAACATCGTGTGCAGAACCTTCGTGGCGAGCGATCACTACACCAACTACCTCAACCTGTCGGGGAGACTGCCGGAAGACAGGGGAAGACTCTTCTCCGAAATCGACCGCGCTTTGCGCAAGGAGGAAAGCACCTTTCGCCCGTTTTTTGTCGGCACGCAGTGAGAAAAGGAGCTAAGGTGATGGCGGGGACGAGGGCTGCCTGACAAAGGAACCGTAGGAGAGATGTCTTTGTGGATTGCGGACTTTTGTCCGCTCGAATTCTGGGAGCAGCCATGGTTGATCTGTCACGAATCGATTACTCTCACATGGACCGGCCGGAAATTCTCGCCTCTCTCTTCCATCCGAGAGGTGAATACCGCGGGGTTGAAAAGCCGTCGAACGCGGTGGATGTGCTGATCCCCGTAGAGGAAAACACAGTGGTGGGAGGGCGTTTCCATGCGGGGAAGCGGTCTGCGCCGAATCTTCTTTTCTTCCACGGAAACGGAGAAATCGTGGCCGATTATGACGAGGTGGGCCCTCTTTACAACCGCATGGGCATGAACCTTCTCGCAGTGGACTACCGAGGATACGGCCGATCCTCAGGAAACCCCACGATTACGGCCATGATGAGGGACTGCCACCTGATATTCGAGTTCACGTTGAAATGGCTTGGGGATAACGGCTTCACAGGCCCGCTCATTGCCATGGGACGATCTCTGGGCAGCGCTTCGGCGCTCGAGCTTGCAAGCCATTCCAGGGAACGGATGAGCGGTCTAATCATAGAAAGCGGCTTTGCCTATGCGGGCCCTCTCTTAAGGCTTCTTGGCATAAACCCGGATGCAATCGGCTTCAAGGAAGAAAAAGGCTTCAGAAACCTCGATAAGATCAAGACCTGGAACAAACCTACCCTGATCATTCACGCCGAACTGGACCACATCATTCCTTTTTCGGACGGGGAAGCCCTTTACCATGCATGCCCTGCTTCGGACAAGACCCTCCTCAGGGTCCGAGGTGCCAACCATAATGATGTTTTCGTTCGAGGGTTCGACGATTACATGAAGGGTGTGAAGGACCTGGCTGAGAGGGTTGGATAACGGAAAGGCTCAACGGAAGAGATTCCCGGAGCCTGTGCCTGCCGTAGAGAACCACCCCCAACACGGTCGAACGGCTTTATCCTTGACACTCAAGGCTGTATCCCGCATAGTCCGGGTTCGAAAACCCGGGGTCATATTGCCGGGAAGTTCCTGCAGGATTGTTCTCTCCGAAAGAACTTCGAGAAGATCCCGAAGATGGGGACAGGGGCGGAAAGGTGTAACTTCGACCCCGGTTTCACAGAAGAATGCGCGAGGAGGGCTGTTATGGAGATCCGCGATTTAGTGCCCGACCATCAACTGGATGAGGTAGGACTGCATCACCTGGGACAAGTGTACTGGAATCGATCCACACCGGAGCTGTATGAGCACGCCATACGCCGCTACGAGGCACAGATTGCCCACCTGGGCCCTCTGGTGGTGTCCATGGGGCAGCACACCGGTCGGGCTGCAAAGGACAAGTACGTGGTGGATGATCCGGCAACCTCCCAGGACATCTGGTGGGGAAAGGTGAACGTCAAATACCCCGAGGAAAGATTCGGCGCCCTCCACAACCGCATGACTGCTTATCTGCGAGGAAAAACCGCGTTCGTGCAGGACTGTTACGCAGGATCCGATCCAAGGTATCGACAATCCGTGCGGGTAGTCACGGAATATGCCTGGCACAACCTTTTTGCTCGCAACATGTTCATCCAGGCGCCGAGGGACCGCGCCGTGATCAAGGCGTTTGTCCCGGATTTCACGGTGATTCACTGCCCCAATTTCCACGCGGATCCAGATGACGACTTGACGCGAAGCGGGACCTTTGTCGCTCTTCACATCACCAGAAAGCTGGTGCTGATCGGCGGCACGGCCTATGCGGGCGAGATCAAGAAGTCCATCTTTACGGTCCTCAATTTCCTGCTGCCTTCTCAGGATGTGCTTTCCATGCACTGTTCCGCTAACGTGAGCAAGGACAACCCCGACGATGTAGCGATCTTCTTCGGCCTTTCCGGGACAGGCAAAACCACCCTGTCGGCGGATCCGGACCGGTTGCTCGTAGGGGACGACGAGCACGGGTGGTCCGATAAGGGAATCTTCAATTTCGAGGGCGGCTGCTATGCCAAGGTGATCCGGCTTTCAAAGAGCTCGGAGCCTGAAATCTACCAATGCACCCGCCGTTTCGGTACGGTTTTGGAAAATGTGGCGATGAACACTACCCTGCGGCGTCTGGACCTGGAGGATGGGAGTCTGACGGAAAACACCCGGGCCTCCTACCCCCTTACCCATTTGCCCAACATTGTGCCCTCCGGGATGGCAGGCCATCCGCGCAACGTGATCTTCCTGACGGCGGATGCCTTCGGGATTCTCCCCCCGATTGCAAAGCTCACAGAGGACCAGGCCATGTATCACTTCATCAGCGGGTATACGGCGAAGGTGGCAGGAACGGAAAAGGGCGTGAAGGAGCCCAGCGCCACATTCAGCGCTTGTTTCGGTGCTCCCTTCATGGTGCGCCATCCCTTCGTCTACGCCCAGCTCTTGGCGAGAAAGCTCAGAGAGCACAGGGCAAACTGCTGGCTGGTCAACACAGGGTGGACGGGAGGCCCTTACGGGACAGGCTCGCGCATGAAAATCGAATTTACCCGGGCTCTTCTACGGGCGGCACTCGACGGTTCGCTCGAAAAGGCGCCCATGAGGGCCGAGCCTGTTTTCGGATTCCTTGTTCCTTCGGAATGCCCCGGCGTGCCTTCGGAGATCCTCGACCCAAGAGGAACCTGGTCGAGGCCGTTGGACTATGACGCACGGGCAAGACAACTTGCGTTTCTCTTCCAGGAGAACTTCGTGCAGTTCAAAGATCACACGTCAAAGAGCGTGCTGGAAGCGGGCCCTCGAATGGCCTGACCGGCTAAGAAGGGCACTGGCGCAGGGTTTCACTCGCGATTGTCCCCGCATATACCGGCTCAAGTGTCTGTGGTCAAATGGTTTCCTTCCCCTAAGACCGGCAAAAAGCCTCTGACGTTTTTAAAAGGAGTGCAGGAAATAACATACAAATCGAAAACTCCGATGTTACAACCGGTTAACCAGCTTGAAACCGGTCTTGGGATTCTCCGGTGTAGGAAAAAGCCTTCAACGCTTGCCGTTGGATACAAATAAAGTGCCTATTATCGGACAGTTGGCGGCTTCAGAAAAATGGCATATAGATTGCTTGAGATTTCTCCTGACTGGGAAAGCAGCGGCCATCGGTATGCGAGGATTTTCCAGACAGCCGATACAAAATTTTTGCCATTGATTTTCGATGAGCGCTCTTGTATTTTGCTTCGTCCTGATCATATTTTGGCAACTTGGCGGTGCTATGATTAAAGGAACTGTTCCAGGATTTCACTCCTCACCACTACGGGACTCGATTCTTGATACCGGGTTGCCCGCCGATTGCCTTGCTTCCGCCGAAGGCTGCTGTCGAATTTTCCCCTTCTTCGGCGCCACGTAGGTACAGCATCCTACCCTGATCCGCGAGCGTCGATACCGGCATTTCATAAGACACTAACCAATTCCAAGGCTGGAGACTGATAAAATGAGATCTCTCTTGATAGCGGCATCAATAATGGTTTTTCTTGGTTGTTCATCCGTCCAGACGGATCATGAACTGACCGAAAGAATTATCCAACTGATACAAAATGAGCCCGAAAGGTGGCTGACCGTAGAAACCCTGCGAAATGTGACTTACGATTATGAGTCTGACGACGGAGAAGAAAAGATTACCCTGAGCATCCGGAAAATGTCTCCTTCAACCGCAGTGATGTATTTCCCTTACAAGGTGGTATTTTCCCTCGATTCCTCGGTCAAAATAGAGTCGCAATTCAAGAGTCGGCGCGTTTCAAAATCTTTAGAGTCCTTTTCCTGAGTTGTTTCGTCGCAAGCAAAAGGCTTTCTATTGGTTTTGATACGGCAATCGCGCGGGCCTGTCTCCGTCCTTCCCTGGATATTGAAACATCGCGTTTCATGTTTAAATGATTGACAAAGGGCTGTGTGTCCAAAATAGCCCGTATCGATGATAAACGAGGAGGAGGTGATTTCGATGGCGCTCGGTCAAAGTGAAATCAGCCAAGAAAAGATGGCTTCAATCCCTCCGGACTTCAAATCGAGCATGGAAGCGTGGCAAAGGCTGGCAACTCCCGGCGAACCCCACAAACTGCTGGCCGGAAGGATAGGAAGTTGGAAAGCCAAGTCAAAACATTGGATGGAACTGGACAAACCTCCGATGGAATTCGAAGGTTCCTGTGAACGGAAAATGATTCTGGACGGCCGCTTCCTGCAGGAGGACTTTTCCGGCGAGATGATGGGGATCCCTTTCAAAGGCATCGGAGTGATCGGATACGACAACCAAAACAATAATTATGTGGCGGTCTGGATGGACTCCATGAGCACCGGGATCTATTTGTTTGAAGGCACTGCCGGTGAAGATGGGAAGACCATTTCACTGGAGAGCTGCTTCAACGATCCAGTCAAAGGACCGGGAACTTGGCGAATCGTTACCAGGATCGTGGATGAGAATACGGAAGTGGCTGAAATGCGAATGAAGTTTGAGAGCGGTAAAGAAGAAAAGTGCGAGACCACCTACACCCGGTACTCTCTGAAGCACTGATGTGACGCAAAGAGAAGGACCGCGTCGGCGCCGGGGCCCTGCCCCGGCGCCGAGAGCGTCGCCTGCGTCAAGTAGACGCGGCTGCCGTGCCAATATCCCCCCCATGCCTGCGGAATACACCCTTCACCCTATTGACAGCCGAGCATTTCTTCATAATATGTCTAACGTTACAGCCCCGGAACCGGACGGGGTGGCGAGTTATTTCGTTGTGGAGCGAGATGAGACGTGAAAACGACCGTACATATCCTCACCCTTTTTCTTCTCCTTGTGTGCCTTCACCCCCGCGCCGAGGCTCATGGATCGGAACATCGTGCAGAGAGATCCCCGGAGACTTTTGTCAAGAACCGGCTCTCAACCCAGTTAGTGGGAGGAGCCTTGTTCGGCCCTGTCTCATGGGTCCACGAACACCCTGTTTTCAACTATGCCCAGACCAATGTTCGCTTCGGTTGGATGGTCAGCGAGCCACTGGAGTACAAGTATCTCGGGAGGGGAAATCTGGAGCTTGTTTTTGAGCTGACAAACTCGGTCATCTTCGGGGGCGCCGGCAACTACCTGCGAGGCTTTACATTCCTCGGCCGCTATAACCTTTTCTTGTCCGACCCAAGATGGACTCTTTATTTCCAGGTCGGGGCAGGGGTCATTTTAAACGACGCGTACAAGGACTTGTCCCAATCGGAAATCGGTCAAGCATTGGAGTTCACTCCTCAGGGGAGCGTGGGGATCCGCCGTTTTATCGGCCGGAATTGGACTCTCGACGGGGAGGTAATGTTTCACCACATCTCCAACGGGGGGCTTTCAGAGGGGAGAAACGGCGGGGTCAATGCCGTGGGCGGATTGCTGGGAGTCACATACTTTTTCGACAGGCTCTGGCATTGAACTCCGTCTCCTTCAAGGACGCAGCGGCTTATGGGCGGCGGAAACGGGGAAGAAGATCGAACATTTGGAGGGACGGCGGCCGGGGAAGGGTCGCGCCGACCCGGGACTAAGCCCCTGTTTTTTCTTTCCACTCCTGAATCTTGTCGTGGGGCCAGCGCACGCAGAAGGCGGTCTTGCCTCTTGTGACGAGCTTGGTGCACGTCTCATCACAGTCGGGATGACAGTGGATGATTTCATCATCCCTCCCCTCCCTGACTTTGGAAGGCCATTCAGGGTCGGCCCACAGCACACGCGCAAGTCCGATCAAGTCCGCCTTCCCTTCGGCCACGATGCTCTCCGCGAGGCGTCCTGTCGCGATACGTCCCGCTGCTATGACAGGGACCTCGACCTCCTTCCTGACCGCGGCAGCCAAATGGACCATGTACCCTTCTTTTCTCGATGACTGGAGGACATGGGGAAGGAGAAAAGATTCGTAGGTGCCTCCCATGCACGAAATGTAGGCCACACCCGCAGAAGCCAGCGACCGCGCGTGGTGCACTGATTCGGCAAGCTGCAAACCGTCCGTTAGCCATTCGTCGGCCAGGAAGCGGTATCCCACAGGGAAATCTCCGGCCGCCGACTTTACCTCCTCCACAACCTCCAGAGGGAACCTCTGCCGGTTCTCGAGGGAGCCGCCGTATGCATCGGTCCTCTTGTTCGTTCTCGGTGAAACAAAAGACGAAAGCAGATAGCCCGTCCCGCCATGCAGCTCCACCATGTCGAATCCGGCCTTCCTGGCCCTAACTGCCGCTTCGGCAAATTTCCTGCGTATCCTTCGCATCTCTTCCTCGGTCAACGCCTTCGGCATCCTGCCGAAAGTCTGCACAGCGGATGGCGCAAGGGTCGGATCGGCGATGGCTGCAAACCTTCCTGCATGATTGATTTGCAGGCAGGCAAGCGCTCTTTGCTCTTTTATGGTCGCCGCGAGGTTGGCAAGGCCCTCCATGTTGTCGTCCGTGTCCGCCCTGATCGTTCGGTCGGAGCCGCTTCCCGCGGGATAATCAACTGCGGAGTTTTCGACCACAACCATGGCCACACCGCTTTTCGCCATCAGCCGGTAATGGTCCAAGAGGAGATCGCTCACCGTGCCGCCCGCTTCGGCATAGCCGAGGTAAAGCGGAGCCATGGTGAGTCTGTTCTTCAACACCCTGCCACCGACCGAAATCTCAGAAAAAAGATGCGGATACATGGTTGTCCCCCTGCCTCTTTCCCGAAACGGGATCGCAGACGCCCTGCACTTGCTTCCGTCGGTGTGAAAACCGGAGTTTCTTTTTCACTAGCCGGGCTGTGGCTTGGGTTTGATTTCTATCTCGACCCTTCGATTTTTCTCCCTGCCCTCGGCTGTGTCATTGGATGCGACGGGCATGGTCTTTCCAAATCCTATGGCTGTGATCCTCGAATCTGGAACCCCTTTTGCGATCAGGTAATTCTCCACAGCCTTCGCTCTTCTTTCGGAGAGTTCCTGGTTGTGCTTTTCGGATCCGGTGCTGTCGGTGTGGCCTTTGACCAGAATTGTGGAGTCGGGGTAGCCGACCATCACGTCCGCCATCTGGCTGAGGGAAGACTGGGCCTGGGGCTTCAATGCCGCCGAGTTCACGTCGAAAAGCACCGCCTCGGCCATGGTGACCAGCAGGCTGTCCTCCTGTCTCGTCACCTCTGTGTTGGGGATTTGCTCAAGTTCCTTTGCCTGCTTGTCCAACTGATGGCCCACTGCCGCCCCAATTCCTGCGCCGGCGAGACCTCCAATGACCGCCCCTGTCCCCTTGTGGCCGGATTGGTGGCCGATAACGGCTCCGGCAAGAGCTCCCGTGGCAGCTCCGATAGCCGCGCCCTGGGCGGTTCTTTTCCTGCTGACTCCTTCCGTTTGGGCACAACCAGCTATCAGGACCAAGCAAAGCGGCAACCCGAAACCGACCAACCTGTTAAGCATAACTGCACCTCCCTTGTTTCATTGAACTCTCTTTTGCTGCAAACAGGGAACAATATACACCATGTCGGCTTAAGTGGCAACTTTCCCCGCCAAGGCAAATCAATTGACAAGCTGTTCACGGGAAATGTAAGATTGCTCTGGACAGGGTTTCGAAAAGCGATTTGGAAGAAAAAAGGTTCGAATTTCACAAGGGACCGGGAGAAGACTTCTCTGCGTCGTCGAAACAGGATTGCGAATCTCGTACTTCATCACTCCACATGGTTTCGGTCACGCCGCGAGAGCGTCTGCGGTCATGGAGGCAATTCACGCGCTACAGCCCGGGGTTGAGTTTGAGCTGTTCACGAACGTGCCGGAATGGTTTTTCGAGGATTCCCTTTCATGCAAATTCCTTTATCGCTCTTTGCTGACGGATGTCGGCCTCGTTCAAAAGGGCCCCTTTGAGACGGATTTCCCTCACACCTTGAGACTGCTCGACGATTTCTATCCCGTGAATCCTGAAACAACGGACCGAATTGCCGGGGTTCTCAGCGAGGCGAGGTCGAGGCTTGTTGTCTGCGACATTGCGCCCATGGGGATTGTAGCGGCCGGAAGAGCCGGCATCCCCTGTGTCCTTGTAGAGAATTTCACCTGGGACTGGATCTACGAGGACTACGCAGGGGAACACGAGGAATTTTCGAAGCATGTAGATTACCTGAAAACCGTGTTTTCCTCCGCCGACTACCACATTCAAACATCGCCCGTTTGCAGGCCCGGCAGACCGGACCTCTGCGCTTCTCCTGTGAGCCGGAAGCCGCGCCTTCCCGCCTCTGAGGTACGGAAAGAGATCGGCGTCGGCGAGGACATAAAGGTTGTGCTCGTCACCACGGGAGGAATACCTTCGAGGTTCCCTTTTATAGAAAAAATTTCGTCCGGCCAAGGGGTGGTCCTTTTGATCCCGGGAGCCGGGGAAAGAAAACAGGTGCGAAGTAACATCATACTGCTTCCCCATCGTTCAGGCTTTTTTCATCCCGACCTGGTGAACGCCTCCGATGCGGTTGTCGGAAAAGCAGGGTACAGCACGTTGGCTGAAGTTTATTGGGCCGGTGTTCCCTTCGGTTATGTGATTCGAACGGGTTTTCGGGAATCAGGAGTTCTTGCATCTTTCATAGAGAACAACATGCAGGGCATACCGATCAGCGCAGAAGATCTGCATGAAGGCACCTTCATTTCAAGAGTTCCGGAACTGCTCTCCATGAAGCTCGGTCGGCGGGACGGCGTGAACGGGGCCGATCAAATCGCCGAAGCGATCCTGGGGCTGATTCGCTAAACCCCCCTCCTGATCGGCATCGACCCCGGCCGATCCATCAAGGCACAAACGCGAGGACGTTCCTCAAGTTTCTTGTCATTCTGCATGGATTCGGTTAGACTCACTGAAGGAAAGCAGGGGCGGGGGGTTTGTCTCCATGAGTTCCAGGCACGCAAAGGACTATTACGGCATTCTGGGTGTTCCGAGAAACGCGGGCGACAGTGAAATCAAAGCGGCGTTCAGGAAACTGGCCCTTAGAAATCACCCCGACACGAACAGGGACGATCCCGAGGCCGAAGACCGATTCAAGGAAATCGGCGAGGCCTACGAGGTGCTGGGCCACAGGGACAGGAGAAACCTGTACGACCTTGGGCGGGACCCTCTAGCCGGTGGTTTCTCTTTCCGCTCTTCCCCCTTCTATCCATGGGGCGATCGTCTCGAAGAGAGCGTTTTTTCGGGATTCCGATGCAGGGGAGGAGGATTCGGGCGGGCATTCGGACGCAGGAGGCGGGCCTTCCATAAAGCCGGAGAAGGGGCTGCAAGTTTCGAACCTAGCCCGCACGGCGGCCGGATCCAAGACATTCCCCTTACCTCGGACGAAGCCTTCCGGGGTGCGGAGAGGGATATCAGACTTCACAGGGGCGGGGACACTACCGTTTTCACCGTTTCCATCCCCCCGGGGGTTACGGAAGGAACCGTACTGAATCTCAAGCGCCTCATCGGGGACGGTGAGGAGATCGAGTTCCGGTTCCGGGTAAGGATTGTAGAGTAGCGCTCCTTTCTTCCCGGAAAGCACACGGGGAGGAAAATATGAAGGCCGTATCTGACACCGGCGAACCGAAAAGGGAGTTCGGATGAGTGAAGGGAGGGCCGAAAATGAGTTCAAAGCAGCCGGTTTCCGATGAGAGCAAAAAACCGGATCACCGGCAGGAGGGTTAGTGATGACAAATGACAAGGACAGGACCCCTGTTGCGCAGAACGTGTTCACGATGTGCACGAAATGCGAGATGGAGCTGAATCACGTGGTGGTTGCGCAAAATGCCAGGGGAACGGTCGAAAGAGTGAAGTGCCTCACGTGCGGAACCGAGCACAAGTATCGTTCGGACAAGAAAAAGGCACCAAAAAGGACCGCCAAGAAGAGTACCCTCGTCCGGAAAGTGGATTTTACAAAAGTCTTCGAAGATCTGGCCGAGAAGTTCAAGGACAAACAGGCGCTGCCCTACAGCATGTCAGGATCATTCAAGAAAGACGACGTCATCGATCACAAGACCTTCGGCGTGGGGATTGTGACCAATGTTTCGAGTGACAAGATGGAGGTGGCTTTCCACGACGGACCTAGAGCCCTTGTTTGCAACCGCTAGGGCCGAATATTACGGCAGATAGATAGGCCGGCCGAGGGCGTCGCGGGCCGCATCCGCCAGGGATTCGCTGAGCGTGGGGTGAGGAAAAGGGGCCCTGGCCAGTTCTTCGAGCGTTGCCTCCATCTGAATGGCGAGGACGGCTGCTCCGGCCATTTCACCCGCGCCCTCGCCGATGAAGTGAACCCCCAGGATTTCACCGTACTTCCTGTCCGCCACCACTTCGACCAAGCCTTCAGTCTGAGCGAGGATCATTCCCATGGGATTCATGGAAAAGGGCGCAGCCCCTTCGACGACCTCGAATCCGCCTTCCTTCGCTTCCCTGCTGGTCATGCCCACGCAGGCAACCTGGGGGCTTGTGTGAGCTACGCGCACGGCGGTCCGATGATCGAAGGTCGCATCACCGCCCATTGCGTTCTCCGCGGCCACAATGCCGCCCGCGGAAGCGAGATGAGAAAAGTGCCTTTCTTCAGGGCCGGTGAGGTCGCCTATGGCGTAAACTCCTTCAATCCCTGTTTCCATGCGTTCGTTCACCGGAATGAAGTCGGCGGTGGGGTCCATGGCGACGCTCTCCAGTCCCAGGTTCCCGAGGGCCGCTCCCCTGCGGAGGCTGATCAGCAGATCGACTGACAGCGTCTCTCCCCTGTCTTTCTCCCTCAGGCTGACCGAGAGGCCTCGCTTGTGCCGGTTGAGCGCGACGATTTCGGTTTTTGTGCGGATGCCGATCCCCTGGGATTGCAGAGCCTTTGCAATACGCGATCGGACGGTCCTGTTTTCCCCTGGAAGCAGGCCGTTCTCGCGAGTCACAACCCAAACCCCACATCCGAAACGCCGGAGAAGCTGAGCCGCTTCTATTGTGCGGGGTCCGTGGCCGAGAAGAAGGCATGTTTCAGGCAGCGCCACTGCCGTCAGGAGGTAGTCCGTGTTGACCACTCCGGGGAGGTCGTTACCCGGAATTTCAGGCTTGAGCCACTCACCGCCTGCGGCGAGAATGATCTTGCCGGCGGAAAGGGTCTGGTTTCCGACTCTGACCTTGCCCGGTCCTGCAAGCTTTCCGGTGCCTCTTGCCAGGTCGACCTTGTGTTTGCCGAGGATTCCCTGGACACCCCGGCGCATGAAGGAGACAAGCTCGTTCTGTCTGTTCAAGACGGTGGCGAAGTTTATACTTGGATCCGGGCACTCTATCCCCATCTCTTTGCCAAGGGCCAGGCTGCCGAGGATGCGGGATGCTGCGAGCATGTGGCCGAAGGGAACGCACCCCCTGTTCATGCACAAGCCGCCGAGGAATTTGTCTTCCACCACAACCACTCTGCCCCCGAGCTGGGCTGCCCGAACAGCCGCGGCGATGCCGCCGGCTCCCCCGCCGAGGACAATGACATCATAGGAATCCATAAGTATCTCAAGCCCCTTCAACGAGGTTCCGCCCGATCAACCCGGACAATCGACTCCTCATTTGCGGTATATATAAGCGTTCAGTGTTCAGGAGGGACTGAACGCGAAAACAGAGTACTCGAGGCGCTTGATCGCAGATCAACGGATCAGCAGCAGGGGATCTTCGATCATGTCCTTGACGGTCGTGAGAAATCTCGCCGCCGGCGCGCCGTCGATGATGCGGTGATCGAAGGTGAGGCTCAATCCGAGCCTGTGCTGCGGCACAATGTCTTCTCCTGCGACGACGGGCTTTCTCAGGATGCGGCCTATCCCCAGAATCGCGCTTTCGGGAGGACGGATGATGGGTGTGAAATGATCGATGTCCGAGAAGCCCAGGTTCGTGACGGTAAAGGTCCCGTCGACGAGATCATCGGGAGAGAGCCTCTTTTGCCGGATCTTTAGAATCAGCCCTCCGATTTCCCTCTCGATTTCGTAGATCGTTTTTGTGTCGGGTCGTCTAACGACAGACACGATGAGCGCCTCGTCGGCCTCCATGGCCAGACCGATATGCACCTGCTTCCACACCTTTATGGCTCCGTCCTCCACGCTTGCGTTCATCCTGGGGTGGAGCCTGAGCGCCGTGGCGACCGTCTTGAGCAGTATCGCGTTGTAGGATATCTTTTCCCCGGCCGTGCTCAAGCGGTTTCTCAGAGCCACCAGGGCCTCCGCGCTTGCCTCCGTGTGGAGAGTGAGTTGAGCCGATTGACTGAGGCTCATGTGCATGTTTTCGAATATTATCTTCCTGACACCGCTGATGGGTATGCTTTCGCCGATCTCCTTTTCAGAAGGCTCGTTCAACCCCTCTATCCTCTTTGCGGCCGTTCTGGCTTGATGCTCCAGTGCCCGCAGGATATCTGCCCGAACTATTCTCCCCCCGGGACCGGTGCCACGGATGGATCCAAGGTTTAAGCCGTGTTCTTCGGCCATGGCACGGGCCAGCGGAGATGATTTGACTCGGAGAGCTCCGGCTCGGGCCGTGGTAATCTGCGCCCTCTCCGGGCCGGGGGCGGCTTCGGCTTCCTCTTCCCGCGTCTGGAGAGGGTGCTGCGCCACGATGCGAGCATACTCTTCCCGGTTCTCCGCAATGTATCCCACCACCTCTTCCACGGCACACTCTCTCCCTTCCGGGACAACGGGATGAATGAACCCCGACGCGGCCGCGGGCACCTCATAGGTAACCTTGTCCGTCTCTATCACGAAAATCCCGTCCCCCTCCCGCACCTCCTTCCCTGAAGAGAAGTTCCAGCGGACGAGTTTGGCGCGCTCCATTGTCAAGCCGAGTTTGGGAATCGCGATCGAGATCATCCTGGTGAAGCCTCCATGGTTACCGGGCCTTTGTTTTCAAAAGGCCCGGTGAAGCACGAAATTCGAATGTCGAAATCCGAATAAAGCACATCTGTGCTCTCATTCCCGGTTGAGCACTTGCTTCACACCCTTCACAATGTCGTCGACCTGGGGGAGAACGAAGTTTTCGAGCGCGGGACTGAACGGGATCGGCACATCCCTGGCCCCTATTCTCCTGACAGGGGCATCCAGGTCATCAAATAAATGTTCTCCGATCCTCGCCGCGATTTCGGCGCCGAAGCCGCCCGTGAGGCAGGCTTCGTGAACAACGAGGGCATGGTAGGTCTTCTTCACCGACTCCGCGATGATGTCGAAGTCGAGTGGTTTAAGGGTCCGCAGATCGATCACTTCGGCCTCGATGCCTTCCCCGGCCAGCCGATTCGCCGCTTCGAGGGAAAAATAGGTCATCCTTGAGTAAGTGATGATCGTGATGTCACGCCCCCTTCTCTTGATGTCGCCTTTACCGAGAGGTATCAGGAATTCTCCCCCGGGAACAGGGCCTTTTTCGGCGAAGAGCTTCTTGTGCTGAAAAAAAACCACTGGATCGTCATCCCTGATGGCGCTCTTGATCAGGCCCTTCACGTCCGCAGGTTCCGACGGAACAACGACCTTGAGTCCCGGGGTGTGGACAAACCAGGCCTCGAGACACTGGGAGTGATGGGCGGCGGCCGAGAGGCCTCCCCCGTCCGGGGCCCAGATAACCAGAGGGATTTTTGCCTGGCCCCCGAACATGTACCTGATTTTTGCCGTCTGATTGACGATTTCATCCATAGCGGTCGTGAAGAAGTCGGCGAAGTGAAGATCGACGACAGGTCTCATGCCGGTCAAGGCCGCGCCCAGGCCCGCACCGACGATGCATGTCTCGGAGATGGGCGTGTCGATGACCCTGTCGGGGTACCTGGACGGAAGACCTTTGAATTGCCCGAAGATCCCTTCATGGGCCCGAAGATCTTCACCGATGATGAACACGGTGTCGTCCCTTTCCATCTCCTCGGCGAGAGCCTCGGCAAGAGCTTCTGAACAGGAAAGCATTCGTTCTGACATGATTATCTCCAGCACGGGTTGCTTGGGTTACCTGAGTTGCTCACGAAGCGTTGAGAGCGTTTTGAGCGTTAATGACGATCTCAACGATCCCAATAAACTCAATGAACCCCTGATCACTGTTTACTGAACACTGGTTCTTAAGGGTTCGCAAAAAGATCTTCCAGAGCCTCTTCGGGTCGAGGGAGGGGGGCTGCCTGAGCGAAGCTGACCGCTTCGTCAATTATGAGAGCCGCCTCGTTTCTCATTCCTTTTTCGGTTTTGTCGGTGAGGACTTTCTCTTTCTTCAGGCGGCCGGCGAGAATGAAGATAGGGTCCTCCTTTTTCCTGTAGTCTTCGATTTCTGCCCGCGACCTGTAAAGTTGAGGATCCCCCTCAAAGTGGCCGCGGTAGCGGTATGTCCTGTTTTCCACTATGGAAGGGCCTTGTCCTTCCCTCGCCCTCTGCACCGCTTTTCCCACGGCCTTTCTGACCTGAAAAATGTCGTTGCCGTCGACGGTGAAGCCCGGAATCCCGTATGCGCAGGCCCTCCCGGCGACTGTGCCGCCTGCAAGCGAGTAGGAGGCGGGGGTGGTCGATGCGTAAAGGTTGTTTTCGCACACGAAGATGACCGGCAGCTTCCAGACAGCCGCCATGTTGGCCGCCTCATGAAAGGTGCCCCGGTTGGCGGCGCCGTCGCCGAAAAACACGACTGCGACCTGATCCGTCTTCCTGAGCTTGATGGAAAGTCCTGCACCGACCACGATGGGAAACCCTCCCGCCACGACCCCGTTTGCTCCCAGGATGCCTAGAGAGAAATCGGCGATGTGCATAGATCCGCCTTTTCCTTTGCAGTAGCCGGAGGCCTTTCCGAGAAGCTCTGCAAACATGAGCTTCGGGTCCGCTCCCTTGGCGATCATGTGGCCGTGGCCCCTATGGGTGCTGGCAACGTAGTCATCGGGTCGAAGAACGGAGCAGGTTCCGACGGAGGAGGCCTCTTGGCCGATGGAGAGATGGATAAAACCCGGGATAAGGTTCTGTTGAAACATTTCGCCCGCCTTTTCTTCGAAAGCCCGGACAAGAAGCATCTTCCTGAAGAGTTCCAGCATTTCAGACTTAGCCGCTTTCGCCATTTTCATCTCTCATCTCCGGATGAGTGCCTCTAAAGTAACGATTAAGATGGGTTAGACAGGATCGGGGGGATTAACACGATTATTTATGTTCTTGTGCCCACGGATCCTTCGCTCCAAATCCTACGAATCATGTCCATCCTGTTATCCTGTCAAAATACTCGTCACATGAAACCAAGGGCCTTTGGGAGCCAAATTGCCGTTTCGGGAACGGCCATGATGAGAATCAGACCCATAAACATGGAAAGGAGCAGCCAGACGACCCACCGGACCGTTGATTCCACGGGCGCACCCGAGAGCCTGCAACTGACGATGAGGTTTACCGCCATCGGCGGAGTGAACTGGCCCAAGGCGATGTTGTAAGTCATGAGCACACCGAACCAGACAAGATCCCAGTTGAAACTCTCGGCGATGGGGATGAAAAGGGGGGTGAAGATGAGGAATATGGATATCCCGTCGAGAAACATCCCCACGACCACCAGAAAAAGCATCAGGATCAAGAGGACACCGTTTTCGGAGCCGCCTAGAGTGACGATGCCCCTTGCTATGGGATCGACAATCCCGAGGGTGCTCGAAGCCCACGCGAAAACGCCGGCCAACCCGACTACGATCAGGATGACCGCGGAGGTCTCGGCGGACTGGACGAAAAGCTCGAAGATATCCCTCAGGCTGAGGGTGCGGTAAATCACCACTCCCACCAGGAGGCCGTAAGCGACGGCCATTACCGCCGCCTCCGTGGGAGTGAACCATCCTGTGCGCATACCGCCGAGGATAAGCACCGGCGCCATGAGAGCCCAGAAAGCCTCCTTGAACGAACTCCAGAGCCCGGGCCTGGTTTCATCGCTCCCGGAAGCCCCGAAATCATGAATCAGGCTGAGGATGAGAGAAGGGATGATAAGTGCGACGCAGGCGATGAGTCCGGGGACGATTCCGGCCACGAAGAGAGCGGGAACAGTGGCGGAAGGCACGATCACGCTGTAAATGATGAAGGCCACAGACGGGGGGATGAGAATGTCCGTCGATCCTGCAGCCGCGGTGACGCTCGCCGCAAAACCCCGGGGATAACCCTTGCGGATCATGGCTACCAGCATCACGCCGCCCACCGCCGCCGTGCATGCGGGTCCTGAACCGGAGATGCCGCCGATGATCATGGCCACAAGAATGGTGATGACTGCAAGGGAACCCCGTCCGGTGCCTATTATGGCCGTGGAGAAACGAAGCAGGCGGGAGGCGACCCCTGAACGGTCGAAGATCGCGCCGGCCAGCACGAACATGGGAATGGCGAGAAGCGGATACTTCGCTATTCCGGCATAGACGTTGGTGGGGACCGCCATGATTCCCAGACCCGCCATGGCGATCACGCAGGTGCCTGCGAGCCCCAGCGATGCGGCGATGGGGACGCCCGCGAACATGAGAAGGAAGAACAGGAAAAAAAGAATGTAGGCGTGATGTATCACTCCCGGTTTCTCCACGTTCGTATCATGAGGCCCACAGCCCGGCAAAGGATAGCAAAGGAGAGAACAGGCAGCCACATGGTGTAGATCCACGTGGGCAGGCCGAGTCCCGGAGAGGTCACTTCAAAACGGTATTCGTCCCAGGCCATTCTTCCCCCGAGGATGACGAGAAGAAGGAAGGTTAACACAACCATGCCGGTTGCGGCGATCCTGATGCAGCGACGCGCAAGGGGGCGGAACTTGTCAACGAAATAACCGATATTTAAGTGACCGTTTTTTGCCATGACGCTCGAGCTGCCGATCAGGGCGATGAGAAGCATCAGGAATATGGAGAACTCCTCGGTGAAAGCAAAGGAGAAGTTGGTGAGGTAGCGAACAACCACGTTGGAAAAGGTGATGAGCGCGAGGATCCCCATCGCGATTCCTGCGAGGGTCTCTTCGATTTTCACCGGAACCCTGATCTTTGACTTTCTTTCTTTCGAGTCTCTCATATCTTGACCGGACATGGAACGGTCGCTGCATTTACCCCTTCAAAGGAAGCCGAAAAGGAGTCGATGAATGTTCTTGGAGTCGGCAGAAGCGCGCCTCGCCGGCTTGTGAGTCGGGAATGAAGCGCGCTCCCCGCAGGAATCTCCGTGAAAGAGTCGCAGCCGGGACCTACTTCCTCTTGGCAATGGACTGTTCCGCCTTCTCGATCAGATCTGCGCCGATCTGTTTCTTCCACTTCTCGTAAACATCCTTGGTGGCTTTCTTGAAAGCCTCCTTGTCTTTTTCCGTGAGTCTCACGACCGTCACGCCGCCTGCCTCGATTTCCTTGATGAGCGAATCATCGGGCGGGACAAGGCCCTTTCTCGCTGCTTCAAGATTTTCTTTGGCCGCCTGGTCGGCCGCTTCCTTCACTGCCTTCTGATCTTCGGCGGTCCAGCTTTTCCAGACGGACTGGCTCACAACGAAAATGAGCGGATCGGCGACATATCCCCAGATGGTCAGGAATTTCTGGTTTGCCGCCGTAGCCAGCTTTGCAACCGTGTAAATCGTCAGGGGGTTTTCCTGGCCGTCGACGGCGCCGCTCGACAGGGCGGGAACCGCGTCGGCCCAAACCATCTGAGTGGGATTAGCGCCGAGGGCCGTGAAGGTGTCAAGGAAAAGCGGAGAGCCGACCACGCGGATCTTCAGGCCTTTAAGATCTTCGGGCGTCTTCACGGCTCGCTTCGAGTTGCTGAGTTCGCGAAAACCGTTTTCCCCCCAGGCGAGAGGAACCACGTCCTTGCTCGACAGGATATTGAAAAGCTCCTTGCCGACGACGCCGCCGGTTAGCGCATCGATGGCTTTGTAATCGGGCATGAGGAAAGGCATGGAAAAAATGTTCAATTCTTTGATCTGAGGAGACCAGTTGATGGTCGAACCAATGGCCATATCGATCGAGCCTTGACGGATGGCAGTAAATTCCTTTGTTTGGTCACCGCCCACCAAGCTAACACCCGGATAAGCCTTGATGTTGATACGGCCTTTTGTCTTCTCTTTCACCAGTTCCGCCCATCGCTCCCCTGCGATTCCCCAGGGAAAAGGCTTACCCACGACGGTAGAAAGCTTGTACTCCGCCTTGTAGTCCGCCCCCGGAGCCACCGGAGGAGCGGCTGAAAAAGCAACGGTGACGGCCAGAGCCAACAGGATCATCCATACTCGCTTCATGTTTTTCTCCTTTCTCTGTAAAGAATTTTGTTGTTCATGAATTTCCCAGGGCTGGATATCGATTCTCACTCCAGCGTGCTTTGACGCCTCGATCCCTTTGAACTCTACATAAAAGGCGAATTGGGTGTCAACGCTCACTTGCCGTAGCAGTTGATCCCTTTGAATTTCTCCCTGTAAGACTCAAGAAGAGGAGTCATCGGTCTCTCGGGGGCCTTCACGGTTTTCAGCCTTTTCTTTATTTCCGAAGCCCCGAGTCTCACATTGAGTGTTCTCTTCGGAATGTCGATTTCGATCGTATCGCCGTCCCTGACGGCCCCGATGGCGCCTCCGTTATAGGCCTCCATCTCTATATGCCCGATGCAGGGGCCTGTGGTTGCCCCGGAAAACCTTCCGTCCGTGATGAGCGCCACCCGTTTGTATCCCGCCCCCTTGATGGCATCGGTGGGGGTCAGCATTTCCGGCATTCCCG
>Ga0068714_10001579_pt1 | contig 32614 bp, 25 predicted proteins | sample MTBNYHSulfiMetaG_FD_62988 | JGI IMG/M metagenome (GOLD analysis project Ga0068714, IMG submission 62988) | Enrichment culture microbial communities from rom New York Harbor, USA that are MTBE-degrading - MTBE-NYH (New York Harbor Sulfidogenic)... | ecosystem: Environmental > Aquatic > Marine >...
CGGTCACCCTCTGCGCTTCTAATTTGCAAGAATAGTGCCTTACCGGTCGCCGGATCGCTCGACGCGACATCAGCAAATTCCAGACACGAAATCCGTGGCATACGATTCCCCTGTCCCCTCCGTTACCGTGCTCCCGTGTTTCGACCCGTTCGCGGATCCCATGCAGTCCGTCGGCCCGTTGCTACAGCGCATTGGGGGCGGGCCGATGGACGACGATGAGACGCAGGGCGCGCAAATCCTGGGGAATGAGGCGTATATACGGTACGCCGTAATGACGCCTGTCTGCGTGGGACGCACCGTCGGACAGGATGAAACCCCACGCCTTTGGCATGACCGAAGATCGCTCTTTTCAACGACCTACAAGGCTTGTTGACTATCGGATCACCAATGAGCATAGTGTCGATATGCCTCGAAAAACGCGATCCACGGTGTCGGGCTTCATGTTTTGTCGCTGGGATATGCCGTATCGCCACGTTCCGGAGGAGCGTATACTCGAACTCATGAATACCGGGGAGACAGAGAAACCATGAATGTCTTTGAATCGGTTCGGGCAAACTCCTTTTCGTCGAGAAGGAAAACCGGCCCGAAATGCATGCTGGCCGCCGCCGTGGTCGTCGTGCTCGGAATAGGGCTATGGCCGGGTTTTGGCGACACCACACTGTCCACCGCCGACATCCGCAAACATATCCGAGACCGCGTGGAAGCGGCCCGCACCTGTCCGGTGCTGCTGATCGAAGACGAACTGTGTCACGGATCCGAAGTGCTTCCTCTTTTCTACGCGCGGCATCGATTTTCGCCGGTATGGAGTGCGGAATCCGGACTTCTGCCAAGAGTCCATGCCGTGCTCGACGCCATCCGTGAATCCAAGGAGGAAGGATTGAACCCTACTGACTACCATTTCGATCGAATCGTCGAGTTATTGCAGCGATATCACGAGTTGGATCACATCGAGGCTCCGGAAAGATCGGCCCTTCTCGCGGACATGGACTTCCTGCTCACGGACGCCTTCCTGGTGTACGGCTCTCACCTGCTGCGCGGTCGCGTGGATCCGGAGACCGTCGAAGCGCAATGGTCCGTGGAACGCCGCAAGGCGGATCTGGTGGACATACTCTTTCATGCTCTGGAAAACGACCGCATCCGGGAAACGTTGGATTCTTTGGCGCCGGAACACCCCGAATACCGGAATCTCCGCGCAGCGCTCGCAAGATACCGGAAGTATGCGGCGGGAAAGGGCTGGCCCGAAGTTCCCGACGGCCCTTCCCTGCGCAAGGGGGATCGAACTCCCCGCGTTGCGCTTCTCAAGGCCCGTCTTACGGCGGAAGAACTCTTGGATCCCTCCGTGACGACGATGTCCCCGCCGGAGGAATTCGACCCGGAGACCGAGCGGGTACTGATGGAATTCCAGGAGCGTCACGGTCTGGAGGTGGATGGAGTGCTGGGCCCCAAGACTCGGCGGGCCTTGAACGTGTCGGCGGGAGAACGGGTGAATCAGATTCTGGTGAACATGGAACGTTGGAGGTGGCTGCCCCAGGAGTTTGAAAGGCGACATATCCTGGTGGATATCGCCGAATTCCGCCTGCGAGTCATGGAAGAAGGACTAGAACACTTGAACATGAAAGTGGTGGTGGGTAAGCCGTATTGGAAAACCCCCGTGTTCCGGGGGACCATGACCTACCTGGTCCTTAACCCCTTCTGGAACGTACCTTATTCCATCGCGGTGCGGGAGTTGCTTCCCAGACTGAAAGAAAACCCCGACTATCTGAAAGAGCAGTCCCTCGAGTGGGTACAGGGATGGGGTCCCGAGGAACGAATTCTGGATCCGGAACAAGTGATCCCCTCGCGAGAACTTTTGGCCCGGGGAACCATTCGCTTGCGGCAGAAGCCGGGTCTTCAGAACTCTTTGGGACGTATCAAGTTCATGTTTCCCAACCGGTTTAATGTGTATCTTCACGACACCCCCGCCCGGCAACTGTTCCAACACAGTGCCCGCGCGTTCAGCCACGGCTGCATTCGGGTGGAAAATCCCCTGGTATTGGCGGAGTACCTGCTCGCGAAACACCCGAAATGGAACCGCACGCGAATCCTGGAGGTACTGGAAACCCATAGTCCCCTGGAGGTGCGGTTGCCTGATCCCGTGCCCGTTTACATCCTATATTGGACGGCCCGGGCCGGGGAGGACGGGAGGGTGCAATTTCGAGAAGATGTGTATCAGCGGGACGGCGTTCTGAAAGCAGCGCTGATTTCCGCGCCGCCCGCCGCTTGACCGAGGCGTTGTTTTTGTGGACAATGAAGTCGGTTTGAGTCCTGCCGTACCAAGAACAGCACGATCCCTTAAAACCCGAATCGGCCGCCGCCCAACAGTTCATGAGAAAGCGGCCTTGGCGGCCGTTACCGGAACGCCGAACGCACGGACAAACCTGTGATCGCAACATGAGAGAACGGACCGACCTTGTGAATGAGGCCCCATGAAAACGAATGCCTGGACGCCGTCATGCACCGCCGCAATGATCTGCGCCTGTGTCATCTGTCTTTTCGGAATCGGAGCTTCGGCCGTTTCCGCCTTCTCCCCGGAAAGAGCATCTTTTGAGGTTATAATCAGAGACCAGGTCTCTCCGTACCGTGTTCTGGGGGTATACGTCTTGCCCCGGGAAGAACTCCCCCTAACGGCGGTGCAGAGGACCTGGGAAACGCCTTTTGAACTCACCGCCTCGGCCGGAAAAGCCGTTCGCATAGCCTCCAACGCCTGGAAGTGGCGGGCTCCGGAGAAGACCGGCTGTTATCCCCTGACCATTTCGCATCCCCGGACACGGGATACGGTGCGGTTGAATGTCTTCGTGCTGGTTCCCATGCTCCACCTGGACGATTCCTGCCTCAACGGGTACCGCATCGGGGATTACCCCCGCAAACCGTACAGGGATCTGCCCGCCTACGAACCTCCCAAGGGACTCCTGGAAGTAACGCGGGAAAACGAGAATACCTTGGTGGCGCCCCACTTTCGGCTGAAGCAGTTTCTCTGTAAACAGGAAGGCGGGTACCCCAAATATGTGGTTCTGACGGAGCGTCTACTGCTCAAGCTCGAGTATTTACTGGAAGAAGTGAACCGTGAGGGACTTCGAGCCAAATCGTTCCACATCATGAGCGGCTACCGAACCCCCTTCTACAACGAATGCATCGGCAACGTGCCGCACAGCAGGCATGTTTACGGGGATGCGGCGGACATCTTTATCGATGAAAATCCCAGAAACGGTCGGATGGACGATCTCAACGGAGACGGGAAAGCGGACTTTCGAGACGCCCTGGTGCTGTATCGCATCGCGGATCGACTTGCCCAGCGTCTCTCGAAACAGGATCTCGTCGGTGGATTGGCGCCCTACAAAAAAACCGCCTCTCACGGTCCGTTCATCCATGTCGATGTACGCGGCCATCGGGCCCGGTGGGGCATCCAAACGGCGGAACCGGCCTCACCCAAACGCCCGTCCACCTTGTTATCGGAACGCCGTCCCACGGAATCCAAAGAACAACTCTGATCACACGGTCGCTCCGAGAGGAGCCGCGGTAAGGGTTCGAGGGGGCTGCATCGAGGAAATCAACCGCCGGCCAGAGGCGGAAATACGGCCAATACATCGCCGTCGGCCAAGACGTCTTCCGGCTCCGCATGGCGGGCGTTACGGAGGATGATTTTCGCCGTGGGGGGTTCTATCCCGAGCCGGTCCAGAAGCTGGGATATCCTGGTTCCCTGCTCCAGTTCCATTACGCCGTCCGTGCTTCCTCCCGGTGCGTACTTTCTCAGGGATGCAAAAAGCTTAAGTTTGACGTGTATCCTCATCGATCTTACCTCTGAAATACACGGCCACATACGTGTTATAGGACAACTGGGGTGGAAACAATCCCAGCCGGTCTCCGTGCTTGAGTTTCACATCTCCTTTGATTGGACAATGATTCAGAAACAGAAGCTTAACGTCCGCAGGCTGAAGGCCCATGGCCCCCAAGGCCTGTTTCAGCGTAGCCCCCTCCGGCAGGTTGAGCTGCAAGAGCCCGTCCTCATGCCCGGACACCTTTTCCCTAAGATTCCCACCCAGTTTGACCGTCACAACCACGGAAAGTCTCCCCTTTAGCACCCCGTTGATGAACAGTATTGCGGGCAGGCCGGTGAAAAACGATCCGATACAAGGCGCGCGAATCCTGAGGAATGAAACGCACCTACAGTACGCCGCAAGGACGAAGGATATAGCGTCACGCCGACGGCGTGACCGCACCGCGGATCGCGTTCTTCAACGGCCTGTTGGGCAAGGTACGCGTCATCTCGGACCCCTCCCGGGAAAAGAAAACGGCGCCCAACGAGGCGGACACCGTTTCCCATTAACCCTCACCGGGGAGTTTCCCGATCCGGCATGGCTCCGCCGAATCCGCTCCAGGGGGAAAAACCCGCCTTCACCATCACAGGGGAGTTTTACCCCGTCTTTCCCCATCCATCAGAACCGGTATACCGTATCCAATTCCGCATCCGACACATCAAATACCACGTTGTGAGGAGGCAATTGCTCCCGCTTGAAGAATTCAGGCAACCGATCGTGTTCCTTGGTGAATCCGGCGCCCGCGTTGAACTCCCGTTCCGCCTTCAGCACTTTTTTCCCCAAGTTCACGAAATCATCCGCTGAAAACGGCATCCCATATTTGGCGGAGATCATTTCGCAAATCCCTTCGAGGGCCGTGGGATCATCCAATACGGCGAACGCCGTGAACAGGCACAATCCCGTGGAATCCAACGCCGCCGTGGCAATCTGCAGATTTTTGGACAACTCCGCCTGACCTTCCGGCTTCAAGGCGTCCACCTTGCCGCCGACTCCCAAAATGTTCGCCGCCGTGGCATAACCCGCCGTGTGATCCGCACCCATGGTGGATGTGGCGTAGGTGACCCCCATGCCCTTCACCGCCCGGGGATCGTAGGCGGGCATGGCCTGCCCCTTGACCACCGGAATGCGGTTCACTCCGAAAACCTTTCCGGTCACCAAGGCTCCGCTTCCCAGGATGCGGCCCCGCGGCGTCCCTTCTCCGATCTCCTGGATGAGCCGAATGGCCCCCTCGGCGTCTCCGAACGGCAGTACGCCTCCTTCCATGGCCACCGCCATGGCCGCCCCCACCTCGATGGTATCCAAGCCGATATCGTCGTACAACCGGTCCATCCGGGCTATGGCGTCCATATCGTCGATGCCGCAGTTGGGACCGTTCGCCCAAACGGTCTCATACTCCGGCGCCTTGCTCATGAAGTGGCCGTCCTTATCCACATAGATGCCCGAACACCGGATCGTGCATCCCGAGTGACACCCATGGGTGGGATTTCCGCCCCGGGCTTTCATGATGTCGTGTTCTCTTTCCCCACTGACTTTTTCAGCTCCTTCGAACTGTCCGGAGGAGAAGTTCCGGGTGGGCAATCCCCCCGCTTCATTCAGGATGTTCGTAAGCACATTGGTTCCATACGTGGGCAGTCCCTCGCTGGTCACCGGATGCGAATTCAAGGCGTTGAGAAACTTGCGCTGCGCGGCCTTGAAGGCCTCGGCGTCCACCAAAGGGACCCGATCCGCGCCTTGCGGGTCCAGAACGACCGCTTTGAGTCTCTTCGAACCCATGACCGCACCCAATCCTCCGCGACCCGCATGGCGCGTGGGGCGGTTTTCCCGATCCGTGACCGCGATGCTGGCGGCGGACAAAAGCATTTCCCCCGCCCGGCCGATGGAGATGCAGCCTGTCTTGGTCCCGTATTGCTCCTGGAGCTTGGCCACGGTGTCGTAATTGTTCAGCCCCGCCACATCGGAAGCATCCTCGATCCGGGCGCCGTCTTTGGTCACAACGACTTTGCACCACTTTCCCGCGGAAGCGGTCCCTTCCACGACCACCGCCTGAATTCCCAACCGAGCCAGGTATTGTCCGGCCTGTCCTCCGGAATTGGATTCCTTGATGGTCCCTGTGAGCGGGCTTTTCCCGCCAAAGGAAATGCGACCCGAGGTGGGCGCCACCGTACCTCCCAGGAGACCGGGGGCGAACACCAGCTTGTTGTTGGGGCCCAGGGCATCGCACAGGGGATCCACTTCTCGGCCCACGATGGCCGAGGTCAGACCTCGGCCGCCCAGTTTTTGATACACTTCGGGGATCGGCTCGATCTTGGCCGAGCGATCCGTAAGGTTTATCCTGAGAATTTGCGCCATGGAAGTCTCCTTCTGCTGCAAGGTGTACGCAAACTATAGCACCATGGAGAACGGAAATCAAATTATTAAGCTAAATCCATAAGTTATATCATGCATGACATAACGCCCCGAACAGGCATCCCCCTTTTCCCGGGACCATCAAGAAAACACGCTTGCCATTACCCGGCCGGACCGGTAAAACTGCAAACATCGTTTCCGAAACCGCGATACGGCTCCCGGTTCCGCCTTGTCTCACGATCTTGCAGCAAAGGAACGCCGTGCTGGATACCATTCGAAATCGCAGGAGTATTCGGCGGTTCACAGACCAGGACGTACCGGATTCCTCTGTGGACACCATCATTGAAATGGGAACCTGGGCCCCATCGGGTCTCAACAACCAGCCATGGAAATTCGTCATCGCTCGCAGCCCCCGTGTACGGGAGGAAATGAGCCGTCTAACCCGCTATGGATCCATCGTTCGGCAGGCGCCCGTGTGTATCGCCGTGTTCCTCGACCAGACGGAAAGCTACGATCGGACCAAAGATGTCCAGGCCGTCGGAGCCTGCATTCAGAATATGCTCCTGACCGCACACCATATGGGACTGGGAGCCGTTTGGCTGGGAGAGATCTTGAAGAGCAAGAACGAGGTAAGGTCTCTCCTGGATTTGCCGGAAAGTCTGGAACTCATGGCGGTGGTGGCTTTGGGGCATCCGGCGGCGCCGGGGGGCGTCGGTTCCAGAAAACCCTTGGATCAGGTGGTCTTGGGACGCAAGTGAATCCGAAGTCCCGGCGGCCGCCCGCCCTTATTCGGGTCCGGGGTTCCACACCGTGAATCGGCCATCCGAACCACGGCCGATTCCATTCCTTTGGAGCGTCACAGCCATGGATCTCGAGAAGCTCGTGATTCGAAACCGGAGTTATCGAAGATTCCGGGAATCGCACCGCATTACCAGGGACGTTCTCATCGAACTGGTTTCCCTGGCCAGATGCGCCGCATCCGCAGCCAATCGACAGCCCCTCAAGTATATCCTCTCGACGGAACCGGAAAACAACGACCGCATTTTCCCCTGCCTGGGCTGGGCCGCTTATTTGAAAGACTGGCCCGGACCGTCTCAGGGGGAGCGCCCCTCCGCCTATATCGTCATCCTGATCGACACGGACATCACGAGGGACTGGTGGTGCGACGACGGCATCGCCGCCCAGACCATCCTCCTGGGGGCCGTGGAACGCGGTCTGGGAGGGTGTATGATCGGCGCCGTGGATCGTCGGCGTCTCCGAAGTGAGTTGGGGATTCCCGAGCGATTCGAGATCCGTCTCGTGCTCGCCTTGGGAAAGCCCGCCGAGACGGTGGTGATCGATGATCTGGAACCCGGGGGCGACATCCGGTACTGGAGGGATGCGGACGGAACCCACCACGTTCCCAAGAGAAAACTCGATGAACTCATACTCGGGTAGGAACGCGGGCCGTGACTTCATGGGCGCCCGCCGGCCCCGGACACATCTCACGTCGCTGTTCGTTTCGTCCGTATGGGGGAATTCGGCGGGATCCACCCACTCGGAGTCGGATCGGCGTGAAGAAATCCGGAGACGCCCCGGACTCAATCCGTCGGATGGTTTCGGATACGTTGGATGAGAGCCGACACCGAGAGCGCGTCCACGATGGGCACCGCCACCACTTTTCCCCCGTACCTTTCCACGATGTCCTTTCCCTGGATGCTCTCCGCTTCGTAATTGGAGCCCTTGGTCAACACATCGGGCCGGAGACTCTCCAGAAGCGAATCCAGTTCGCCCGCGGAGAAGGTGCAAATATAATCCACGGAATCCAAGGCAGACAGAATACGAAGCCGCTCCTCCTGGCTGAGCACGGGACGGCCCTCCCCCTTGACGCTCCGTACCGAGGCATCGTCATCCACGGCCACCACCAGTATGTCGGCGAGTCTTTTGGAAGCTTCCAGCAAGCGCACGTGACCGGCGTGCAGGAGGTCGAAACACCCGTTGGTAAACGCGATGGTCTTACCCCGTCGCCGCAGTTCGCTCACTTCCCGCTGGAGCGCCGCCGCATCCCGAACTTTGCGATGGATCGGCTCCGGGGTGCGAAGCAGGCTTTCCCGCAGTTCTCCGGACGTTACCACGGCGGTACCCAGTTTTCCCACCACGACTCCGGCGCCGGCATTGGCCGCTTCCGCCGAGACTTCCAAAGAGTACCGGGACGCCACTCCCAACCCCATGAGCGAAACCACCGTATCTCCAGCGCCGGATACGTCAAATACTTCCCGGGCCGAAGCCGGTATCCAAACGCTTTCCATCCCCGGCTCAAACAGCGCCATCCCTTCGGGACCCAACGTCACCAGAATGGCCGCCCCCGCGGACTGGCGCTGAAGCACCTCCGCGACCCGTTTCAGGGATTCCCCATCCGACAAATCTTCTCCGGCCGCCTGGGATGCCTCCCTGCGGTTGGGCGTGATCAACGCGGCGCCGGCGTATCGCTCATACCGCGTTCCCTTGGGATCCACAACCACGGGCTTTCCTTGCGTCCGTGCGAAACTCATGAGCGCACTCAGCACCGACTCCGTAAGGACTCCTTTGCCGTAATCCGAAACCACCATCGCGTCGAAACGGCTCCCTTGCGCCTCGATGCGATTCAGGACAGCGCTTTCGATGTCAGGGGGAACGGGGCTACGGACCTCTTTGTCCATACGGAGCACCTGCTGGTGGGCCGCTATGATCCGCGTCTTCTGGGTGGAAATCCGCGAAGCGTCGCGAACCAAGCCCGATACGTCGGCATCCAGGCTTTTCAGCAGGGATATGATTCGGTCTCCGGCGTTGTCCCCACCCAGAACCCCCACCACCGAAACCTCCGCACCCAGGGCTCGGAGGTTGTTGGCCACATTTCCCGCCCCCCCCAAGGTATCCGTTTCCCGGTGCACGTCCAGGACCTGAACCGGGGCTTCGGGAGAGATACGATGGACCTGACCCCATATGTACCGATCCAGCATCAAATCTCCCACCACCAGGACACGACATCGAGCAAACCGGGCGAGCGCCTCGTCCACTTCGGACACAGTCCACACCCTGCGAAACGGCGCGCTTTCACACCACTTCAAAAGAGTTCCTCCTCCCCTTTTCAAAAGAGTTCCTCCTCTCCTTGCTCATCCCTCCTCCCTTACTCTCCGCCAACGAAACGTGTAAAGCCCTTTCTCGCTCTATCCTTCATGCACCCTGGGGAGTGGACGACGGATGGTCGCGACCTCCCGATCACTTCTCATCTGTTTCGGAATATTGTCGATATTATAAGACGGGTTTGCTTCCGAGTGGTGTGGATCATCCCGCGAGAATGCGCCCGCGTGTTTCCGCATTGTCCGGGCTCCGAGACCGAACCCGCGGAACCCGCTCCGTCTTCAAGCCGGAACAAGCAAGCAAACGTGGAGTCCATAACTCTTCACACACCCCGGAGTCATTGAGGACAACAACATGCCCCTGCGTTTTCCCCGAAATATCCTGAACGCCCGACGCTACGGGGGTTCCGGCCTGAATCCTTTCCGCGTTCCTCCACCCTGGGCGGGCCAATCCGGAATGGCGTATTGGCGGGAACGCATCTTGTTCGCCATGTACCTCACCGGCGTGGGAATGGGGATCCTGTTCTATCTCCTGATGTTCCGGACCTTGGTAACCGAAGGATACACCGGCCTTATCTTGCTGAACGGGGCATCCCTCCTCTGGGCGTCCGCCGTGCTCTTCCTCGGGAGCCATATTCGTTTCATCATCCGGGCCGCAGGCGCCTTGGCCCTCATGTTCTCTTTCGGAGTGGTCATCGTCCTGGATACGGGACTCCCATCCGGCGGCCTGCTTTGGCTGTTTTCCTTCTCGGTGATCGCCGCCATGTTGTTGGGTTTCAAGGCTGCCCTGGTGACGCTGCTCGCCAACCTGGCGGTCCTGCTCTTCATCAGTTCCGGGCTGGCCACCCACCAACTGCCGTGGGAAACGCGATGGGTCGTTTCCGCTCCCCTGTGGATCGCTCTAGTGGCAAGCTTTGTCACCCTGAACGCCATGGTGGTCGCCTGCCTGCTGGTTTTGGGCCGAGGTCTCCAAACATCCCTCAGGGATCAGGCGGAAGCCAACCGATCTCTCGAAGAGGACCGTGCGCGGCTCAGAACCATGAACGAGCAGCTGGAACGGGAATTCAGAGCCCGACAACGGGTGGAGCACGCGCTACGGCATAGCGAGCAACGGTACCGCACCCTGCTGGAAACTCTCCGGGACTGGGTATGGGAAATCGACCGAAACCTTCTGTTCACCTATTCGAGCCCCAGAATCACGGATGTGCTGGGGTATGCGCCGGACGAGGTCTTGGGCAAGACCCTCTTCGATTTCATAGCTTCAAAGGAAGAGACCGGAACTCGCGAGACATTCCTCCGATGCATGGAGACCGGAACGGCGGTGAGCGGTCTGGAACACGAGTGCATACACCGTTCAGGCCTCCGTGTGGTCCTTGAAACCAACGCCGAGCCCGTGTTCGATTCGGACGGCCGGGTGACGGGTTTTCGGGGCATCGGCCGGGTGATCACTGAGCGGAAACAGGCCGAGGAGGCCCTCCTCCGGGAAAAGGAACGCTTCAAGGTCCTGGCCGAGGAATCCCCCACGGGCATCGCCCTGCTCTCACCCGAAGGTCCCTGCGAGTACGTCAACCCCAAATTCGTGGAAACATTCGGCTATACCCGGGAGGATGTTTCCCTCGGCAGGGAATGGTTTCGCATGGCGTACCCGGATCCCGAGCACCGGAGAACGGTCATCGCCGCCTGGATAGAAGACAAGGCCAGGTCCGGCCCGGGGGAACCCCGGCCGCGAATCTTCCAAATCACATGCAAAAACGGCTCTCAAAGAGTGGTCCAGTTCAGGGCCGTCCTGCTCTCGGACGGCAAGGATCTGCTTACCTGCGAGGATATCACCGACCGGATCCGGGTGGAAGAAGCGTTGAAGGAGTCCGAGGAGAAATACCGGACCCTGGTGGAAAACATCCAGGACGGCGTGTTCATCATACAGGATTTCCGGTTTCGGTTCGCCAACAAAGCCATCGGCGACATCCTGGGCTACCCTCCCGACGACCTGGTCAATATGCGCTTTCACGAACTGGTGGCTCCCGAGGATTTGGATCTCGTCACGGATCGCTATCGGAGGAGGCTGGCGGGGGAGGATGTACCCAAGGAATACGAGTTTCGTGTCCTGCGCAAGGATGGGCGCCGGGTTCTGGTGAGAATGACCGTGGGTTTGATTCAGTATCTCGGCCAGGCGGCCCATATGGGCACTCTCGTCGACGTCACGCAAACCAGAGCGGCGGAAGAGGCGTTGCGGCGCTCGGAGAAGCAATACCGGGATTTGTTCGACTCCATTACGGACCTCATCTACACCCAGGATATGGAGGGTCGATTCCTCAGTGTAAACCCGGCCCTGGGAAAGGTCTTTGCTTACGCTCCCGAAAAACTCATCGGGCGGAAACCCTCTGATTTCATGAAACCGGCCTTGCGCGAAGCCTTCCATACCGAATATCTGAAACACATCAAGACCCGGGGATACCATCAGGGCGTTTCCGTGTACTTCGACCAATGGGGGGGGAAACACTACATCGAATATCGGAGCGTCCTGGTGAACCCGGATGAAGGGGAGCCCTATATCAGTGGATCGGGTCGAGAGGTGACGGAGCGCATTCTGGCCGAAAAGGAACTCAAGGCCCTTCACAGCCAGTTGCTTCAGGCCCAGAAAATGGAGGCCGTAGGCACCCTGGCCGGCGGCATCGCCCACGATTTCAACAATCTCCTGCAGGCCATAAGCGGCTACGTGGAACTGCTCTCCATGAACGACGCCATGGATCCGGCCTCGAGACACCAGGTGCGGCAGATCCAAATCGCTGCGGAACGGGGACGTGATCTGATTCAGAGGCTGCTGACCTTCAGCCGTAAGATGGAACCGGTTCTCCAACCCATGGATTTGAACCAGGCCCTACGTCATATCCTCGAAATGCTCGAACGAACCTTCCCCAAGATGATCCGTATCGAGACTCACCTGAGTGACTCGCTGTCTCCCATGCTCGGAGACGTTCGGCAAATCGAACAAGTTCTCCTGAATCTGGCCGCCAATGCCCGGGACGCCATGCCCGAAGGAGGCGCCCTGGTGTTCGCCACGGAGCCATTCAGCGCGTCGGAGAACCAGCCCACCGGCCACCTCGGGATGACACCCGGCGGCTACGTCAAGCTTACCGTTTCGGATACGGGTCACGGCATGACGGAAACGACCTTGAACCATGTGTTCGATCCCTTCTTCACCACCAAAGCCGTAGGGAAAGGGACCGGTCTGGGCCTTTCCATGGTGTACGGCATCGTCAAGGAACACCGGGGCTACCTATCCTGCCGCAGCGTCCCCGGCAAGGGCACTACGTTTGAGTTGTTCTTCCCGGCGCGGGAACACACGGTCGGCCCTCAGCCGGAAAACGAAGCACGGGAAGACCGGTTTCCCCCGTCCGGGCGTGAGACTGTGCTTATCGTGGATGATGAACCCGCCGTATTGGAAATTGCCGCAGAGGCGTTGGAACGAAGCGGCTACAAACCGATAACCGCATCGAACGGCGAGGAGGCCCTATACCTTTTCGCCAACGGGCCCAACGAAATCGACCTGGTTCTGCTGGACCTGGGAATGCCCGGCATGGGGGGATTGAAGGCTCTGGAACACCTATTGAAACTGGACCCCGGAGCCAAGGTTGTGGTATCCAGTGGCTACGCCGCCGAAGACAAGAGGCGGGAATCTCTGAAACGCGGAGCCCGACGCTTCATCAGTAAACCATACCACCTGGACGACCTCCTCGAGGTGATCCGGGAGGTTCTGGACGAAGAGACGGACTTTCGAACAACGCACGGCGCCGCATAGGCGACCCGGAATCTTTCCCGCAATCGCAACGAGTACCGTTGATTCGGAATGAAGGACCATCTGGAAATCCTTTTACGAGCCTGGGAAGCAGGCCGCCTGCGCGGCCGTTTCAACACCTCGGGAATTTTTTCGGTTTCCCACGAAACCCGGTTTCTGGATCCGGCTCAACTCGCGCGCTTGGAAGCGGAATTCAGGCGATGGGCGGAAAGTCCGGGCCGGGAAGACATCCGTCTCTCCCGAAAACGGATCCTGCTCATCTTCCTGCTGATCCGTTACACGGGAGCCCGCCTGGGCGAAGTTCTCACTCTAGATGTTCTACGTCATCTAGATTTGGAGGCGCTTCACATAAGCCTTGGAACGGATAAGGCCTCTTCACGGCAAGTACCCATCCCCTCCGATCTGGGGCTGGAATTGCGGCGGGTCCTCAACGAGTCGAAGCCGTCCGGCCCGAATCGAGCGTTCTTCCAACTCGATCCCGGGCATGTGCGGAGAAAGTTCTATGATAGAGCCGAGGCCTGCGGGCTTCCCAAGGATCTGGGAAACCCAACCGCGTTGAGACGCTCCCGGGCCATTGAACTCCTGCGGAACAACGTGCCTTTGCCTCTGGTTCAAAAGATCCTGGGGCATTCCACCGCCAACCTCACCGCCTCTTATTTGGATTTCTCCGCCCAGGACATGCAGCGGGTGGTCCGCCATTTCATGGAAAAGGAAAGTCGGCGCCGAACGAGCGCCCGAAACACGTTCTTTGGAAGAGTCACGCGTATTCATACCGGCGATATTCAGTCGGAAGTGGAGTTGACCACTCTCGGCGCCGCCCGTATCACGGCCGTAATCACCAATGAGAGTCTGGAAAGGCTCAAACTCGACTTGAATGTCTTCGTATCCGCCGAGATCAAGGCGCCCTGGGTGATCGTGGCTCCCGGTCCTCAGGAGCCCCGAACCAGCGCCGGGAACCGATTCCGGGGCGTAACGGACCGCATCCTCCGCGGCGCCGTCACCACGGAAATCGTGGTGCTCCTGGAGGACGGAACGGAACTCTGTTCCCTGGTCACCGAACAAAGCAGGGTCCGGCTGGGGATCCGGGAAGGCGACACCGTCTGGGTGATGTTCAACGACTTCGCTCCCATCCTGAACGCGGACTGAGCCGCAACAGACCGTTGAAAAACGCCGTCCGCCGTCACGCCTTCGGCGCGCCTTACATCTCATCGTTTTGCGCCGGCCTGTCCCCAATACGGTTCATCAACGCACTGTCAAGCCCCGGAGCGCTTCTTCAATTCTTCATCTCTCAGCACCCGCCTCAGCACCTTGCCGACGGGCGAGGTGGGCAGACTTTCCCGGAACTCGATCTGCCGCGGTCGTTTGTAGCCGGTTAACTGGGATTTGCAGAAATCCAGGATTTCGTCCTCGCCGGCCTGTTCCCCCGGTTTGAGCTGGATGAATGCCTTGACGGCTTCACCCGTATGGGGATCCGGCACTCCCACCACCGCCGCCTGCGCCACCTTGGGATGGGTGTACAGGACTTCCTCGACTTCCCGGGGATATGCGTTGAACCCGCCCACGATAATCATGTCTTTTTTCCGATCCGTGATGACCAGAAAACCGTCTTCATCCAGGTGGCCTATGTCCCCCGTCAGGAAAAACCGTTTGCCTTCCAGCCGGCGAAATACCTGCTCGTTGGCTTCAGGCTTGTTCCAATATCCTTTCATGATTTGAGGACCACAGGCTGCGATTTCGCCGTCCTGCCCTTGAGGCAATTCTTGGGTTCCGGTTTCCAGATCCACGATTTTCACCTCGGATCCCGGAATAGGCATTCCCACGGACCCGATTTTCCGCATCTCCACGTGGGTCGGGTTCACCGTAATGACGGGGCCCGTCTCCGTCAGCCCGTATCCTTCGAAGATTACGGCTCCGGTCCGCTTTTCAAACTGGCGCACCACCTCCGCCGGCAACGGAGCCGCGCCCGAACCGCATCCCACAATGGAGGTCAGGTCGAACTTATCCGTCAGAGGGTGGTTCACAACGGCGGAATAAATGGTCGGAACGGCCACCACCACCGTCGCCTTGTATTGCTGGATGGACGCCAGAACATCCGTGAAAGGAGGTTTTCCCGCCCTGGGATCCGGGATGCACACCAGTCGGGAGGCGGTGGCGACGCTCATGACCATGCACAAGGTAAGGCCGAAGCTGTGGTACCAGGGAAGCACTCCCAAATAGGTGTGCTTGCCTCCATGCTCCAGCTTGCGGGCCGGACCCCCGGTGGGCGGAGACAGCCGGATCCATTCCTCACAAGCCATGACGTCGTATACGATGTTGGAATGGGTTAAACAGGCCCCTTTGGGGACCCCGGTGGTCCCCCCCGTATAAATGAGAAGAGCCGGGTCCTCCTTGGGATCGATTTCCAAAGAGGGAGGTTCCGGCCGGGAATTCCCCACCACGTCGTCAAACATGAGATGCCCCGCCTCGATGCGATCCGCCCGTGGGATCTTCTTGAGCAAGGATCCCAGAAACCCCTTTAAGGCCGGGAGATAGGATCGGATGTTGCATACGATCACCCGTTCCACGTCCGTCCCCTGCACCGCCTCCAACGCAGTGGAATAAAACATGGGGTGATCCATGACAAACACGGCCCGGGCGCCACAGTCCCGCAACTGATAATTGAGTTCCTTGGCTTTGTACATGGGGTTGCATGTCACGCACACGGCCCCTGCTTTCAGGATCCCGAAAAAGATCTCGGGATATTGGGGCAAATTCGGCAGGAATACCGCAGCCCGGTCTCCGCTCCGAATACCCGAGCCGGCAAGAAAATGCGCCACCCGGTCCGCCGTGTCTTTCGCCTGCCGGAACGTGCGCCGAGCTCCTTGAAATATGGTAAAGGTCGCATCGGGATACGCCCGAGCCGACTCGTCCAGAAACGTGAACAACGGCTTGTCATACCCTTGGATGTCATGGGGTACGCCTTCCGGCCATCTGGATCCGCGCCATGGTTTCGAAGTCATGCACACCTCCCGGCATCGCCTGTGATTAAGGTAACCGATAGGAAACTCAAACCCTTACGCTAATCCTATACCAAAGATTGTATACAAACTCCCGCAAAATCCGCGGCCGGCCCCATCGCGGTACGGAAGACGTCCGATTCTTCATGCGGGGGAATGCTTGGAGAACGAGCGACGGCTCACGATCTGGGGCGGCTCCTTGAGGCGAAGGCGAAAACAGGACATTCCACAGAGCCGCCGCATGGGAGGACCCAGAAGAAATCTCAACCCGGGGTCCTCTGCTCCAGGGGATCCACGTGGACGGTGACCTCCGCCACCCGTTCCACTTCATCCAACAGGCACCGCTCCACCTCCTTGGCGACGCGATGTCCTTCGGCCACGCTCATGGACCCGTCCACCACCACGTGAATCTGGAGTTGATAGCGCCCTCCCGTGCTCCGCACCTTGAGATCATGAACCCGTTGGACCCCTCGAACATTCAGGCTGCATTGAGTCATCCGGTCGAGTATCTCCGGGGATGGGGCCGTATCCACCATTTCCCGGATGGAATTCCAGCAGATACTCCCCCCCACTTTCAGGATAAGCAGGGACACCACCAGCGTGGCATAGGCGTCCAGGATCCCCCACGCCGGGTTGACTAGGGCTCCGCCCACTCCCACGAGCACCGCCACGGAAGAAAGGGCGTCCGAACGATGATGCCAGGCATTGGCCTCCACGGCGGAACTTCCTATACGACGCCCCACCCGCGCCGTATATCGGTACAACGCTTCTTTGACGATAATGGAGAGCAACGCCCCGGCAAAAGCCATCCAGTTCGGGTGCATGGCCGTTCCGCGCCGGATATGGAGAAGGGCTCCATAGGCCAGAAGTCCGGCCACCAGAATCAACGTTCCTCCCACCAGAAGCGACGCCAGGGTTTCTATGCGTCCATGCCCGAAGTGATGATTCGCGTCCGGCGCTCGGCGTCCCATGCGAAGCCCGACCAGAACCACGGCATCCGTAAGGAAATCGGAGACGGAATGCACGGCGTCGGCAACCATGGCCTTACTGTTTCCCAGGATGCCTGCGGCGAATTTGCACGCAATCAGGAAGACATTCCATGCCATCCCGATCCAGGTAACCCGCTGGCCGGCCCTCATCCCCTCCAAATCCGACCGGGACGTATCGAGACGTTTCTTAGATCCCACTCTCCCGTACACCATCTTGGTCCTCACGCCCGCCCCCCGCAGTCGACCAGAAACGCCTTCAACGACCCATCGTTCCTCATTCCCAGCCTGGTGAGGACAAAATCGTACCGAACCGGGTCCTCCGGGGACAGGGATCGAAACGCCGACGTCACATCGAGAGCGGTTCGGAGGTCCGCCTGGCGCCGCCGGGTCAGTTTAAGGGCAAGGGAAATACGATGCATGTGCGTATCCATGGGAACCAAGAGCATGGACGGAGAAAGAAAACTCCAGCCCCCGGGATCCACCCGGTCCGATCGAACCATCCACCGGAGAAACAGATGGAGCCTCTTACACGCACTCCCCTTGTCGGGGGCGGGCAGTAGGAAATTCAAATCCTGTCGGGCCGCTTGCCGAAGCCTGCGGGCGAATACGGTAAGCGCAGGAATCACGGTATCATCCCCCGATTGAACGCCCTGGGAGAAGCAGGCGCCCAACGACCCATGGTTTTCCAGGAGCCGCTTCATCCCCCACATCAACCCTACAAGATCATCCCCCCTGGTGAACCGGTGGGTGAACCCCTCGAATCGCGCCTCGAGATCGCGCCGCTCCGCCGTTCGAACAAAGGCCGCGGGCTTTCCCAGGCAGCCGAGGACCCGGGCCACGCTCCCATGAATCTGAGCGACGCGCCCGTAAGCCAGCAATGCGGCGATGAGGCCTACGATCTCACGGTCCTCCACCGCCGCATACGGATAAAGAAACCCGACCGGATCGGGATATACGAACCGCCTCTCGCTGTACCGTATATACAAGCGCTCCAGAGGCTTCTTGAGATCGGGGCGAAAACTTCGGCAATTCATGGCATGGAAATCCGTGCGTAAAGATTCCGGGGCAGGACAGGGTCTTGGAGCGTTTCAGGAAAGGCGGCGGGTCGAAGAAACGAGATCCTCCAATCCCTGGCGGTCCAGAATTCGAATCCGGGGACCGTCCAGCTCGATGAGTCTGTTCCGGACCATCTTGGCCAGTATCCTGGACAGGGTCTCGGGAATGGTCCCCAGCCGGCCGGCCAGTTGCCCCTTGGAAATGTCCAGCTCGAGATCCGGACCTCCCTCGTCCCGGCGGCTCAGGGAGAGCAGATACGCGGAAAGGCGTCCCGGCACCTCCTTCAGGGACAAGTCATCGATCAGATGCGTGAACACTCGAAGTCTCTTGGAGAGAATCGCCAGCATGTTCAGCGCCGCCGACGGATGTTGCTCGATGAGGGCGATGAAGCTCTTTCGCGCGAAAAAAAGCACCCGGCTCGGCTCCATGGCCATCGAATGCGCCGGAAACCGCCGTCCCGCAAACACGGCCACTTCCCCGAACGGCTCTCCGGGCCCCAGGATGTGCAGAATCTGCTCCTTGCCCTCCGGAGACACCTTAAAGACTTTCACTCTGCCGGCGACCACCACGTAGAAGCCGTTTCCCTCATCTCCCTCCAGAAAGACGGTGTCGCCCTTGGACAGACGTTTCTCCACCACGATGGCCGCCAGACGATCCAATTGTTCCGTCGGCAATCCTTCGAAGAGGGGCACTCTGGAAAGAAATCGGGCAATGTCCATCCATGGTTCTCCGGGTTCAATGTATACGTCCCCTTGACCTAAGTCAAAGCCAATCCGGTGTCCGGGGCATATCCTGTGATCGCGTGGTTCGATTCCCTCTTACGGAGTGTTCGGAATGAAATGGAGCCCGGAAGCAGAACATGCCTTGAAAAGAGTGCCCTTCTTCGTTCGCCGCCGTGTTCGGAAGCGGGTGGATGAGGAAGCCCGCCGGTGCGGAGCCGCCGAAGTAGAGCTGGAACACTTGGAAACCTGCCGGCGAAAATTTCTCGAAAACATGGAATCGGAGGTGGCCGGGTATCGGGTGGAAACCTGCTTCGGAACTCAGGATTGCCCGAACAGGGCCGTTTCCGACGAGGGGCTCGCGGATGAACTCGAAGAGCGTTTTCGAATTCGAAACCTGAAATCCTTTCTTCGCGGGCGGGTGCAAGGATCATTGAAACCGCATCACGAGTTCTGCGTCACCCTGGCTCTGTGCCCCAACGCATGTTCCCGCCCGCAGATCGTAGATGTGGGACTCGTCGGCGTGACGTACCCCCGGCTTCAACCCGAGGAATGCCAAAATTGCGGGAAATGCCGGGAGGCGTGCCGAGAGCGGGCCGTCCAATGGGACGAAACCGTGTCGCGCCCATCCCTGCTCTCGGACCGGTGCCTGGGTTGCGGGGAATGCGTCCGCGTATGTCCCTCGAGAACACTGGCTCCGGGGGAAACAGGATTCCGGGTCCTGTTGGGCGGGAAACTGGGGCGGCATCCCCAACTGGGGACGCCTCTCGAAACGATCTACGGGCGCCGTGAGGTTCCCGATCTTCTGGATCGTTGTCTGGATGTGTTCATGCGCCATTGCACCCAGGGACAACGGTTTGGCGAAATCCTGGCCGGGGTCGGTTTGGAGTTCGTTCGGAAAGGATTCTAAAATAATGTGCAACCGCTTGACCTAGATCAAATCGTTTCAAGGAAATCCACGATACCCTGGTCTTAAAGAAAGTCGGAATACGACTCGTTATAGACGTCCAAGATTCACCCATTTGATGTACTAACCCAAAGGAGGTCCATCATGTTTTGTTACCAGTGCGAACAAACGGCGAAAGGTCAGGGATGCACCCAGATCGGAGTGTGCGGAAAAACTCACGAGGTGGCGACGCTGCAGGACACTCTGTTGCACGCACTCAAGGGCCTGTCTCAAGTGGCGGTGGAAGGCCGCAAGGCAGGGGTGAGCGACGCGGAAGTCAACCGGTTCACTTGCGAGGCATGCTTTTCCACACTGACCAATGTGAATTTCGACCCCGAGCGTTTTCCTCCCTTGATCCACCGGGCCGTGGAACTGAGGGAAAACCTTCGGTCCCGAATCAAGTCCGCGGGAGGCCGGGCGGATTTCACAAGCGGGGCGGCGACCTTCATCCCCGAGACCACCACGGCCGGTTTGATCCGCCAGGGAGAAAGTCTGGGAGTCAAGTCCGATCCCAACATCGATGCGAACATCCACTCCCTACAACAGACCACCACGTATGGGATCAAGGGGATTTCGGCGTATGCCGATCATGCTCAAATCCTCGGGCAGGAAGACGAAAAGGTCTACAGCTTCATTCACGAAGGACTGGCGGCCACCCAGAATCCGAACCTGACCCTGGACGATTGGATCGGACTCACACTCAAGGCCGGGGAAGTGAACCTGCGGGCTATGGAACTTCTGGACGCCGGGAACACAGGGACATACGGACACCCGGCGCCTACTCCCGTGCCTCTGGGACACAAGAAAGGCAAAGCCATCCTGGTGTCCGGGCACGACCTGAAAGATTTGGAGGAAATACTCAAGCAGTCCCAGGGTAAGGGTATCTATGTGTATACCCATGGCGAAATGCTTCCCACCCACGCTTACCCCGAACTCAAGAAGTATGACCATTTTTACGGCCACTTCGGAACGGCCTGGCAGAATCAAATCCGCGAATTCGGAGATTTTCCGGGAGCCGTTTTGATGACTACCAACTGCATCCAGAAGCCGCAGGGCTCCTATAAGGACCACATATTCACTTCCGGGCTGGTGGGATGGCCGGAAGTACCGCACATTTCGAACCGCGACTTCTCGTCCGTCATTCAAAAGGCCCTGGAACTTCCGGGTTTCGTTGAGGACGCGCCGGGGAAAGAGGTTCTTTGCGGTTTCGGGCGGAACGCCGTGATGAGTGTGGCGGACAAGGTCATTGACGCCGTCAAGAGCGGCGCCATTAAACACTTCTTCCTGGTGGCCGGCTGCGACGGCGCCAAACCGGGCCGCAATTACTATACCCGTTTCGTGGAACAAGTACCGCAGGACAGCGTGGTATTGACCCTTGCGTGCGGGAAGTTTCGCTTCTTCGACAAGGACTTGGGGACCATCGGCGGAATCCCCCGGCTCCTGGATATCGGGCAGTGCAACGATGCCTACTCAGCCATCCAAATCGCCGTGGCCTTGGCCGGTGCTTTCAACTGCGGCGTCAACGACCTGCCCCTGTCCATGATCCTGTCCTGGTATGAGCAAAAGGCCGTGGCCATCCTGCTGACGCTGCTTCATTTAGGGATCCGGGACATCCGCCTGGGGCCCTCGCTTCCGGCTTTCGTCACTCCCGACGTGCTGGACGTTCTGGTAAAAAACTTCAACATCATGCCTGTCACCACTCCTGAGGATGACCTGAAGGCCATCCTGGGATAAACTGGACCCGGCGGGGGCGATGGATTTCATTCCGTCCCCCGACCGGCTCGATCCGAAACCGAACGACTGCAACGGGAGTTCATCCATGAAATGCCCAGGACAGGAAACACAATACTGGAAGCCCGGAGCCATTTACGAGGCCAAGTGCCCCAAGTGCGGGCACGAAGTCGAGTTCTTCAAGGACGAACCTTCCCGGAAATGCCGGAACTGCGGGGAACGCATGGTGAACCCCAGGATGGACTTCGGTTGCGCCGCATACTGCAAATATGCGGAACAATGCATCGGCGACCTTCCTCCTGAGGTGTTGGCCGGCCGGGAAGACCTCCTCAAAGACCGGGTGGCCGTGGAAATGAAGCGGTACTTCAAACGGGACTTCAAGCGCATCGGTCACGCGGGCCGTGTGGCCCGATACGCGGAAGAAATCGGTCGCAAAGAGGGAGCCAATCCGGCCGTGATCCTCTGTGCGGCCTATCTGCACGATATCGGCATCCCGGAGGCGGAGCGCAAGTATCAGAGCACCGCACCCCGGCGCCAGCATGAGGAAGGGCCGCCCATTGCCCGGAAATTACTCGCCGGGCTGGGGGCGGCGGCGCCGCTCATCGATGAAGTGTGTGACATCATCGGCCACCATCACGCTCCTCGATCCGAGGAAACGGTGAACTTCAAGACCCTGTACGACGCGGATCTCATCACCAACCTGGAAGAGGAGCACAAAGAGCAACCCCTCTCGTCCGAGCGAATCGAACGTCTGCTTTCCAAGGCCTTCCTGACCAAGAGTGGAAAGGAACTGGCCCGGAGAGTTCTCGGGTTCGAGTCCGGTGGAACGGGCGCCGTCTCCGCATAAGTTGGGGCTGTTAGAGGAGAATACCATGAACGTAACACGGAAAATCATAGCGATCGACGACGAGTTATGCGACGGCTGCGGAAACTGCGTGCCGTCTTGTGCGGAGGGAGCCATCGAAATTCAGGACGGCAAGGCTCGCCTCGTGGCGGAGAAGTATTGCGACGGTCTGGGAGCCTGTTTAGGGGAATGCCCCACCGGCGCCCTCAAAATCATCGAACGGGAAGCGGAGGAATTCGATGAGGAAGCCGTGGAGGACTACCTGAAACGAAAGGAGGAATCGGAGTCCAGCCGTCCTTCGACGATTCCTGCAGGGTGTCCTTCCGCCACGGTTTCCCTGTTTCGAACTCCCGGACCGTCGGAGCGAACCCCATCCCCCGAGGCCGGCGTGTCCGGAGTCTCTGCGTTGACACATTGGCCGGTCCAGATACGGCTGGTTCCCCCGACGGCTCCTTTCCTCAAGGGGGCTCATCTCCTGGTGGCCGCGGACTGTGCGCCCGTGGCGCACCCTCGATTTCACCAGGATTTCCTGGAGGGTAAGACGGTGCTCCTGGGTTGCCCCAAGTTCGACGATGTCAATGAGTACGTGCAACGATTCGCCGACATATTCGCCGCCGCCGAAATCCGGAAAGTGACCGTCGTGGATATGGAAGTCCCCTGCTGTTCCGCCCTTCCGCGAATCGTGCACAAGGGCATGGAGATGTCCGGAAAGAACATCCCCATGGAAGAGGTCGTCATCGCCCGGAACGGGGACATCCTCCGCAAACACTCGAAAGCCTCGTGAAACCCATGTCTTCGATGTCCGCGCCCATCCAGGCTCACCCTTCGCGTGGGCCTGTGTGAGCCGGCGGGAATCAGGAATACGTTCTTCTCAATGCCTCCGTAACTCTCCGTAAGAGGCCGTTGAAAAACGCGATCTGCTGCGTTCCGCCTCATCCTTCGTCATTACGGCGTACTGGTTGTACGCCTCATTCCTCTGGATTCGCACACCTTTATCTCATCGCCTTTCACGTCGCCTGCCCGCCTTGCTGTTTATCACGGGCCGATCCGAATACCCGCCGGGTCTCCACGGGATCCAAACCCTTCCCTAGCTTTTCGAGTCCGGCGATGCGTTTCCGCGTCCCGGCATCCTTCGAAGGTTCTCCGCAAGCAACCCTTCCACGGCGCGCTCACAAGGATCCGGATACTCTTGACAGGAACCCGCATGCACGGTTTAAATGAGGAAGAGTCTCGGCTGTTCCCGTCCTTCCTGCTTCCGGAGGGGTTGCCATATGGGGTGAGGTTGAGGAAAGAACCACCAACCAAGGGGAAACGTATGAAATGGAAAGGGTGCGTGTGGTTGTTTGCGGTTCTCTGCATGGTTGCAGCAGCAGGCGCCGTGGTAGGCTCGGAAACCTGTGTGGAATGTCATAAGCGGATTACGCCCCAGATCGTTACGGACTGGGGTCTAAGCCACCACAGCAAGAACGACGTGGACTGCGCCGTTTGTCACGGAGATAAACACAAGTCCGCGGACGACGTGGCGGAAGCCCGTCTCGCCACCCCGGAAACGTGCGAGGCCTGTCACGAACCTCAAATCACCCAGTTCAAAGCCGGCAAACACGCCTTGGCGTGGGCCGCCATGAAAGCCATGCCCACGGCCCACTGGCAACCCATGACCCTGACCGAGGGCATGAAAGGATGCGGCGGTTGCCACAAGATCGGAATCAAGTCCGAGGCGGAAATGAAGGAATTGGCCGCCGGCGGAGCGGGATTCGGGGTGGGATCCTGCGATGCCTGTCATACGCGCCATCTGTTCTCGGCTCAGGAAGCCCGGCAGCCCCAGGCTTGCCAAACCTGTCACATGGGATTCGATCATCCCCAGTGGGAAATGTACTCATCGTCCAAGCACGGAGTTCGGTATCTCTTGAAGCAAAAGAACATTCTCCCCGAAGCCGTGGCCGCACCCACCTGCCAGACCTGTCACATGAACCAGCGTAATCATGCGGTGCGCACCGCCTGGGGATTTCTGGCGGTGAGACTCCCCATGCCGGCGGACAAGCAATGGGCGGCGGATCGAGCCGCCATCCTCCAGGCTTTGGGGGTGTTGGACCCCAAGGGGAACCCCACGCCTCGCCTGGATGTGGTCAAAGCCGCGGATTTGGCCCGATTGACCCAGGAAGACTGGCAGCAGGAACGAAACAAAATGCTTGCGGTATGCAACCAGTGTCATTCCATGAACTTCGCACGGGTGGAACTGGAAAAAGGGGATCGGATGATCCAGGAAGCGGATCGTCTCATGGCGGAAGCCATCCGCGTCGTGGCCGGGCTGTATCAGGACGGTACACTCAAGAAACCGGAAACGTATGCGTACCCATTTCCGGACCTGCTCGCTTTTCATGATGCTCCTACGGTGATTGAGCAACGGCTCTTCGTCATGTTTCTGAAGCACCGTATGCGGACCTTCCAGGGAACCTTCCACGCCAACCCGGATTACGCCTTGTGGTACGGGTGGAGCGAAATGACTCGAGACTTGACCGAGATCAAGGAAATGGCGGAGACGCTCCGCGCCCGAACCGCCATGAAATAAGGGGGCTCAAATCCCGAGAGACGGGTCACGGAATCACCCCATCGGTTGGTTTGGTTTTCCAGTCAGCCGGCGGCGCCACACAGCGTCGCCGTCGCCCTTCCCATCGGCCGTGACGGAAGGCGCTGTCTCCGGAGTCGCGCCAACGGCGCGACGCTTCATCCTTCGTCATTGCGGCGTACTGTATAGTACGCCTCATTCCTCAGGATTCGCCCGCAGTCTTTATCCTCAAAAGTCGAAGCATGCGTTCGAATGCCTTCGCGTTCCGCATGCGCCGCCTAAGGATCCGATTTTCCGGAATCCATCCAGGGGCCGCACCGAAGCGGGAAAGGAAGGGAACGAAGACCCTTTCCGGGTTGCCGACGATTTGAAAGTATAGTATAGAAGAAATTATTTCCGGACAGTCAATTATGCAGGAGATGCGCCCATGCGTATGCAAAGTAAACTTGAGGCCGGGAAATTCGTCGTTCTCGCGGAAGCACAACCCCCCAAAGGAGTGGATGTCTCCAGAATGGTGTCCTCGGCTTCCCGGGTCAAGGGCGCCGTAGACGCCTTTGTCGTCCCCGAAATGAGCAATGCGGTCATGCGCATGAGTTCCCTCGGCGGCGCCATGATCCTGCAGGCAAAAGGGATGGACGCCGTACTACAGGTCTGCTGTCGCGATCGAAATCGAATCGCACTCCAGGCGGACCTGCTCGCCGCCTATGCATGCGGCATCTCCACCGTCATGGCGGTCACCGGCGAAGACCCGAGCTTCGGCGATCATCACCAGGCGAAAGCGGTTTACGACCTCCAGGTTTTGGAGTTGCTTCGGGGTATCCAAAGCCTGCAATCCGGACGGGACATGGCCGGCATCGAGCTTGCCGGAACACCTACATTCCTGGTGGGATCCACAGTCAACGCCGGGGTCGAAGGCGCGGCGCTGGACTCCGAACTCCGAGAAATGGATCAGCGCATCGAAGCCGGAGTGCGTTTCTTTGTCATACCGCCGCTTTTTGATGTCTCTTCCATTGAACCCTTTCTCAAACGCGTGGATCACCGCCAACTGAACATCATTCCCACGGTAGTCTTACTCAAATCCGCGGGTATGGCTCGATACATGAACCAGCACCTGAGTCATATCCATATTCCCGGCGCCTTGATCGACCGCATTCAGGAAGCTCCCGATCGGGTAACGGAATGTATTCGAATCGCCGGGGAAACCGTAGCAGCCGTAAAGCGCGAAGGCTTTAAAGGGGTGCTGCTTTCCACCATGGGTTGGGAAGACAGGCTCTCGGATATCCTGGAACGGAATTGGGGGTAAGGGTATGCAGGGTACAAATGAGACCATCTCGAGTTCGGGCCTCGGCACAGTCGAAGTCCGCCCCTCGGGATCCGTAATGGTGGCCGGGGGAGGAATCGCCGGCATGCAGTCCGCGCTGGATCTGGCGAACTCGGGGTTCTATGTGTATCTCGTGGAGCGATCCTCCGCCATAGGCGGCCTGATGTCGCAACTGGACAAGACGTTCCCGACCAATGATTGCGCCATGTGAATCATCTCTCCCAAACTGGTCGAGGTCGGCCGGCACCGCAATATCGAACTCTTGACGGGAACCGAAATCTTGGGACTGGAAGGACAACCGGGTAATTTCACCGCTCGAATCCGGCAATCCCCCCGTTATGTGGACCTCTCCAAATGCACCGGTTGCGGAGAGTGCGCCAAAGTCTGCCCCGTCGAAATCCTGAGCGAATACGATGAAGGTTTGATTTCTCATAAGGCCGTTTTCAAGCGATACGCACAGGCCATTCCAGGAGCCTTCACCATAGAGAAGAAGGGAACCTCCCCTTGCAAGGCCGCCTGCCCCGCCCACATTTCCGTGCAGGGATACGTGGCCTTGGCCGCTCAAGGTAAATTCCAGGAAGCATTGAAACTCATCAAGGAAGAAAACCCGTTCCCCGCCGTTTGCGGGCGCGTCTGCCACCATCCCTGTGAATCCAACTGCAAACGGGGAGATCTGGACGAACCTGTGGCCATTAATCCCATTAAGCGGTTCATCGCCGATTTGGATCTGAAGGAAGCCACACGATACGTTCCCGCGTGTAAGGAAGCGAAAGCGCAAAAAGCCGCCGTAATCGGTTCGGGCCCTGCGGGTCTCAGTTGCGCCTACTTCCTGGCCAGGGAAGGGTATCCGGTAACCGTGTTCGAGCAACTTCCGGTTGCAGGAGGCATGCTCGTTGCCGGAATACCCGAGTATCGGCTTCCGAGAGATATTATCGAAGCGGAGATCCGGATCATCCGCGACATGGGGGTGGAAATCCGAACCGGTGTCCGAATCGGCCAAGACATAACCATAGCCGAGCTTCGCCGCCAAGGATATAATGCCTTCTTCGTGGCCGTCGGCTCCCACGAATGCAAGGATCTGGGTCTGGAAGGCGAGACGCTGGCAGGCGTTGTACCCGGACTGAAATACTTGCGGAACGCCAATCTGGGAAAACCCGTCTTTTTGGGGAAACGAGTGGCCGTCATCGGAGGCGGCAACGTGGCCATGGACGTGGTGCGCACCGCCCGACGGATGGGATCCGAGGAGGCGTTCGTCGTTTACCGCAGATCCCGTGACGAAATGCCCGCCAATCCGGAAGAGATCGAAGAGTGCGAAGAAGAAGGCATTTCCGTTCGGACCTTGCTGCAACCCGTTCGTATTCTGGGCGAGGAAGGCCGCGTAACAGCCCTCGAGGTCATCCGGATGGAGTTGGGCGAACCGGATGCCGGCGGACGGAGAAAGCCGATCCCCATTCCGGGATCCGAGTTCACGATCCCCGTGGATGCCGTGGTTCCCGCCATCGGCCAGGAAACGGACTGGGCGTGCCTCACTCCCGAATGTGCATGCACGTTGACGAATTGGGGCGCCATGCAGGTGGATCCCCTGACTCTCCAAACTTCCGATCCGGACATTTTCTCCGGCGGCGACGCGGTGACGGGGCCCGCCACCGTAGTGGAAGCCATCGCAGCCGGTAAGGAAGCCGCCCGGTCCATAGATCGGTTCCTTCAAGGGTTGGATCTGCGGGAGGGAAGAGAAAAGGAATGGAAAGCCGTCGAGGATGTCCCGAAGGATGCCTACGATGCTTCTCCCCGCGTCCGTATCCCGCGCATCGAGCCGGAAAAGCGGCGGGGAAATTTCCGGGAAGTGCAGCAAACGCTCTCGGAAGAAGCGATTGTCCGAGAAGCCCGGCGATGCCTAAATTGCGGAATCTGCTCCGAATGCTACCAATGCGTGGAGGCGTGCCTGGCCGGAGCGGTACTCCACGAGCAACCCGCCATGGAACGCGATATGCGGGTGGGGTCCGTCATTTTGTGCCCCGGCGGCGAGGCGTTCGATCCATCCCCTCTCGAGGATTTCTATCATTACCGCGGCAACGCGGACGTGGTTACGAGCCTGGAGTTTGAAAGGCTTTTGAGCGCGTCCGGCCCGACCCTGGGGCATCTGGTGCGTCCCTCGGATGGAAAGGAGCCGAAGAAGATCGCATGGCTGCAATGCGTCGGGTCTCGGGATGTAAATCGCTGCAAGAACGGATATTGTTCCGCCGTGTGCTGCATGTACGCCGTCAAAGAGGCCATGATTGCAAAGGAACACGCGCATGGAGACCTCGATTGCGCCGTCTTCAATATGGATATTCGAAGTTTCGGAAAAGATTATGAGAAGTACTATCTTCGGGCCAGGGATAAAGCGGGCGTCCGTTTCGTCAAGGCCAGAATCCACACCATCCAGGAGATCCCGGCCACGGGAAGCCTGCGGGTGGAATATGTGGATGATTCGGGAGCCTTCTACGGAGAAGAATTTAACATGATTGTACTCTCCGTGGGACTTCAAATATCCGGGGCCACCGTGGAAACGGCCGAGCGTTTGGGTGTCGCGCTGAACAAGCACCATTTTGTGGACGGGTCCCCCTTCGCCCCCGTGGAGACTTCCCGACCCGGTGTCTTTGCGTGCGGTGTGTTCCAAGGTCCCAAGGATATTCCAAGTTCGGTCATCGAGGCGAGCGCGGCTTCGTGCGCCGCCGGAACCCTGTTGTCCGAATCCCGGGGTGCATGCATCAAGCAGGTTGCTAAACCACCCGAATTGGACGTCACGGGTCTGACTCCCCGTATCGGGGTCTTTGTCTGTAATTGCGGAGTGAACATCGCAGGCGTCATCGACGTCCCGGAACTCCAGCGATATGCCGCCACGCTTCCCAACGTCGTCTACAGCGGCCAGAATCTGTTTACGTGTTCCCAGGATTCCCAGGAACAGATGAAACAGCTCATCGCGGAGCATCGCTTGAATCGAGTGGTAGTGGCTTCGTGCAGTCCCAAAACCCACGAGGCTATCTTCATGGACACTCTGGAAGCCTGTGGGCTCAACCGGTATCTTTTCGACATGGCCAACATACGGAACCAGGATTCATGGATCCACTGGGAGAGGCCGCAAGAAGCGACCGAGAAGGCCAAGGAGCTGGTGCGCATGTCCGTGGCTCGCGCCTCCGTTCTCGTCCCACTCGATGAAAAAAAGATCACCGTCAATAAACGGGCGCTGGTTGTGGGCGGCGGCGTGGCCGGAATGAACGCGGCGCTAAGCATTGCGGACCAGGGATTCGAGGTGGTCCTGATCGAGAAGGAATCGCGGCTCGGGGGCCTCGCCGGGAAACTGCACGCCACCATCGAGGGACACGATGTACGGGCCTATGTGGACCAGTTGATCCAAAGAGTCACCGCAAATCCGCGCATCCAAGTGCTGACAGGGTCCCTCATCGTGGGCTTTTCCGGATTCAAAGGGAATTTCACCACGGAGGTGCTGGTGGGGCCGGGTATGTATGAGCGTAAGATCGAGCACGGGGTGGCCGTTATAGCCACCGGCGCCAAAGAATACCGGCCCGTGGAATACGGGTACGGCCAAAATCCTAAGATCGTGACGCAGCTCCAAATGGCGGACCTTCTGGAACGGGAAGGCGCAGACCGTTTAAAGAACGTCGTGATGATTCAGTGCGTGGGTTCACGCAACGAAACGAATCCCAACTGTTCGAGAGTGTGCTGCCAAACGGCCGTCAAGAACGCCCTCCATATCAAGAAACTGAATCCCCAAACCGAAGTTCGGATCCTGTACCGGGACATCCGAACCTACGGAGTGATGGAAGAGTACTACACTGAAGCCAGAAAACTCGGAGTGATCTTTCACCGGTTCGAACCGGAAGCTCCGCCCGTGGTGGAATCCTCGCCCGAGGGTGTGATGGTCGCCTTTACGGATCACGTACTGAACCGTCCCTTGCGGGCGTGCGCCGACGTACTGGTCCTGAGTGCGGGAGTCGAAGCGGAGGATACGGCGGAACTCGCTTCCATCATGAAACTGGCGCGTAACGCCGAAGGGTTTTTCCTGGAGGCTCACGTGAAACTTCGGCCTGTCGACATGGCCGCCGAGGGGGTATTTGTATGTGGAACGGCCCATAGTCCGAAACTGGTTTCAGAAGCTATAGCCCAGGCCCTTGCTTCGGCATCGCGCGCCATGACGCTGTTGTCCCAGGACTTCCTGACGCTTTCCGCGGTAACGGCGCGTGTGACGGAAGAGCGTTGCGCCGCCTGTCTCATATGCCTGCGGGCCTGCCCCCGCGGCGTGCCCAGGATCAACCGCGAAGGAGCCAGCGAAATTGACCGGGCCCTTTGCCGCGGCTGCGGCATTTGCGCCGCGGAATGCCCTTCCAAAGCCATTGAACTCGACTGGTACGAAGACATACAGATTTTACGTGAGGTGGACGCCTTATTGGAGGATGTTGCATGAAGAAGCCATTTGAACCCACGATTCTGGCGTTTTGCTGTAATTTTTGAGGGTACAACGCTGCGGACCTGGCAGGTTCCATGAGACTCCAGTACCCACCCAATATACGAATCCTCCGAGTTCCTTGCACCGGCAAGGTGGACATTCTCCACATTCTGCACGCATTCGAAAAGGGCGTGGACGGCGTTTACCTTGTGGGATGCATTGAAGGAGACTGTCATTTTACGAGCGGCAATTTGAGAGCCCGCAAGCGTGTGGAGCAAGCCCGGGTAATTCTGGAGACGGTCGGCACCGGAGGGGAACGCGTTCAGATGTATAACCTGTCCTCCGGGGAAGCGCCTCGGTTCGCCCAGATCGCGGAAGAGATGACGGAGCGGATCCGAAAGCTGGGACCTAACCCCATAACAACGGCCGCGGTGAAAATCGCAGTGTAGACTTCCGGGAAGAGAGGACAACAAGAATGATTGTCGCCGAGAAGAAACCTATTTCGGAGATCATCGAGACCATCCAGGAACATAGCAAGGTTCTGCTGGTCGGGTGCAAGGAATGCGTTACCGTGTGCGAGGCCGGCGGGATGAAGGAAGTCGGAGTTCTCGCGTCCGCGTTGCGCCTGTACTTCCTGAATCAAGGCAGGAATGTCCGAATAGACGAAGCCAATCTGGAACGACAATGTGACCACGAATTCCTGGAAGAACTCCGTGACGTCATCGGAGAATACGATGCCGTGGTTTCCCTCGCGTGCGGCGTCGGGGTCCAGTTCATGGCGGAAAAGTATATGTCCACTCCCGTTTATCCCGGGGTGAACACGTGTTTTATGGGGGTTACGGAGCGAAGAGGCTTTTGGACCGAACGATGCCAGTCGTGCGGCCGGTGCGTTCTGGCAAAAACAGGAGGCATCTGCCCCATATCCCGGTGCGCCAAACGGCTTCTGAACGGCCCGTGCGGCGGATCCAGCAACGGCAAGTGCGAAATCAACAAGGAATTGGATTGCGCCTGGCAACTTATCATAGATCGTCTGACGGCCTTGGGGAAATTCGATCTCTACGAGGAACTCGTTCCCATGAAGGACTGGTCCACGGACAGAGCGGGCGGACCCCGCAAAGTGGTCAGGGAGGATGTGCAGCTATGACCCCGAAGACTCCCAGCAAGCTGGAAAGAATACTTTCCTCCGGACGCCTGGCCGTTACCTCGGAATGTGGGCCTCCGAGAGGGAGTGATCCCGAGGTCATTCGGTCGAAAGCCCTCAAGATCAAAGATCACGTGGATGCCATCAACGTTACGGACAACCAGACCTCGGTCACCCGTTTGTGCAGTCTCGCTTCCTGCATCCACTTGAAACTCATGGGGATGGAACCGGTTCTTCAGATGGTTACCCGGGACAGAAACCGGATCGCCATTCAGAGCGACATCCTCGGTGCGGCTTCTTTTGACGTTCACAACATCCTCTGCCTCTCGGGGGACCATCAGATATTCGGGGACTGCCCTCAGGGACAGAACGTCTACGACATGGATTCCATGCAGCTCGTCCAAACCGTGCGGCATATGCGCGACGAGGGCAGGTTTCTGGGCGGCGCGGACATTGAACGCCCCCCCAAAATGTTTGTGGGAGCGGCGGAAAACCCTTTTGCGGATCCTTTTTCGATACGGGTGCCTCGTCTCGCCAAGAAGATCGCGGCCGGCGCCGAATTCATTCAGACTCAGTGTGTTTACAACCTGGATAAATTCGAACTCTGGATGAAGCAGGCCCGAGATCGGGGACTCCACGAAAAGGTCTTCATTCTGGCGGGCCTCACTCCCCTCAAATCCGTGGGTATGGCCCGATACATGAAAACCCGCGTGCCGGGCATGGATGTCCCGGACGAACTGATCAAGCGCCTGTCGGGCGTACCC
>Ga0068714_10001581_pt1 | contig 32545 bp, 31 predicted proteins | sample MTBNYHSulfiMetaG_FD_62988 | JGI IMG/M metagenome (GOLD analysis project Ga0068714, IMG submission 62988) | Enrichment culture microbial communities from rom New York Harbor, USA that are MTBE-degrading - MTBE-NYH (New York Harbor Sulfidogenic)... | ecosystem: Environmental > Aquatic > Marine >...
GCGGGAGCCGTGTGACAATAGAGATCGATCGGGACTCCGCGAGCGTCGGCGTCGCGGGGAACGCGCCGATGGCGATCGACGTTGCGACTGCTACGGCGCGACGGACGGTCAACCCGGGAGAGACATCTCGGTTCGCGGTACGAAGCGTCTAGGCCGTCCGGTCTCCTTGCGGATCACCGGGGCGATGGATAGAGTGACGGGCCGAAAGCGAAGGAGGCCGGATGGACTGCATCGGTATCGAACGGTACGTGGGGATCATCGACCCGCAGGTCATCGCGGACATCCAGCGAGCTGCCCGTCGGATGTATGGGCTCCGAGTGTTACACGTGAACTCGACCTTCCACGGCGGCGGGGTCGCCGGGATGCTGAACTCGCTGGTCCCGCTGATGAACGATGTCGGGATCAACGCAGACTGGAACCTGCTCTACGGGGATCCATCGCTGTTTGCCGTAACGAAGAAGATCCACAACGGACTCCAGGGAGAGAATGTGACGTTGACGCCGGCTGAGTTCGACGCGTACCTGTCGGTCAACCGAACGTTCGCCCTGTACAGCCCGATCGTGCACGACGTCGTCATTGTTCACGATCCACAGCCGCTGCCGATGATCCGCTTCCGCCAGCGCGAGAACCCGTGGGTCTGGCGATGCCATATCGACATTTCGACCCCGAACGATTCGGTGATGGACGCGCTCTACCCGTACATCCTCCGGTATGATGGTGCCGTCATCTCCTCGGAGACGTTTCGCCGTCCGGGAATGTCTCTCGAAACGCACATCATCCCCCCGGCGATCGACCCGTTTTCCGACCTGAACCGGGACCTACAAGAGAAGGAGATCGACAGCAAGCTTGCCGAATACGGGATCGGGAACAGCAAGCCGCTGATCGTCCAAGTATCGCGGTTTGACAAGTGGAAGGACCCGATCGGCGTCCTCCGGATCTTTGAGAAGGTACGCGAGGCAGTCGATTGCCGCCTCATCTTGCTCGGAAACATGGCGACCGATGATCCCGAAGGGCCGATGATCTTCGAGCGGGTGAAGGAGATGGCGGACGCGATCGACGATGTTCAGTTGATCACCCAGACGGATCCGCTCCTCGTGAACGCTCTCCAACGCCGCGCGGCCGTCGTCGTGCAGATGTCGCTGCGGGAAGGGTTTGGCCTGACCGTTTCCGAGGCCCTCTGGAAAGGAACTCCGGTGGTGGCGACGCGCGTCGGCGGGATCCCCCTTCAGGTTGAAGACGGCCAGACAGGGTATCTCGTCGAGCCCGGTGATCACGACGCGGCCGCCGAACGGATTGTCTCCATCCTGGAGGATCCGATCCGCAGGGAGCGCCTTGGCGCGCAAGGACGAGACCACGTTCGAGCGAACTTCCTCACCCCGCGGCTCCTGCTCGACTGGCTGAAAGTCCTGCGCGGACTGGCCTAGACACACCCGCCCGGATGCCAGGCGATCGAAGACTCCTGTGCCGAGCGGCGTCTTCTCAATCTCGCCGGCCGATCAGAGCCGCAGCGCGTCGAGGATGATCCGGACGATCAGTAAGGCCCACCCGACGACGATGCCGATCCAGATGATGCGCCGGGCGAACTCGAGCAACCCGAACAGAAGAAGGATCAGCGTGATGAACGCGAGATAGCCGATCGGCTTCTTCAGATCCGGCGAGACGCGATCGTTCGTAATCAGGTTCAGAACGTAGAGGACGCCCTCGCCGAGGTACGTCGCCGCGCTGTCGATGTAGGTCAGCGCCTGGTTGACTGCCGACTCCGAGGTGGCTCCTGTGGTCGGAGCTGTCTGCTGGCCGAGCGCGGCCGTTCCGAAGAGCATAGCGACGACCGCAATGCACAGAAATCCCAGGATCCGTCTGTTCAACATACCCCCTCCTTGCGCTTCGGTGCCAAGCTACTCTATCACGAAACGCTTGCGCATAGAAGAACGGACGATGCCGCTCGGCCCGCTCGATGTGCGCGACGAGTCGCCTTGGGAGGATCGGAGCGCCCTCGTGTGGTTCAGCCAAGCGAGCGGCTTCTCCCCGAGTTGAGTAGCTCGACGGAGACTCTCTGCGGAGCGAAAGAAGCCGGGCTGATAGGGCTCCTCGGATCGGACGACCCGGGACGCGATCACTCTCTCTAGCAGAGCATGGCGAACGCGATGATCCCGGTGCGAAGAAAGCGGGTCGAGGGGGAAACGAATGCCTTCTCCCGTGTGGTCGAGAGATGCCGCCGGTACGCGATCTCACCGCCGTTCTCCGGCCCGATGAGCCGGAACCGCCCGCGATCTCGACTCGGCAGATCGGGCGACGGGATGCCGAGGACCGGCGCGGCTCTCCGCCTGCAGCTACTGCTCGACTGCCGCGGGAAGCTGCACAACAGAGCCGACCGGGGCGCGGAGGAGGCGAAGGCCGCGGGAGACCATCAGCGCGGTGACGACGGCCGCGAGGCCGTCGGCGATCGGAAACGCAATCCAGATACCGTGTAACCCCAGGAATCTGGGCAGAATAGCGATCAGCGGAGCGAGGAGAAGGACCTGCCGCAGGAGAGCGAGGATGAGTGCTGGAAGAGCGAACCCGAGAGCCTGGTACATCCCGGCTGCCATGATCTGGAAGCCGACCGTGGGGAGGGCGATCACCACGATCCGAACGGCCGAGACGCCGAGGGAGATCAGGTCGGTCTCCTGTGTGAACACCCGCAGGAGAGCCGCCGGTGCAGCGGCGAGGAGGATGGTGACAACGGTTGAGAAGATCGTCGTAGTGATCGTTGTTAGCCGGACTGCATAGCGTGCCCGATCGACCCGGCGCGACCCGTAGTTGAAGCCGACGATCGGCATCATCCCCTGGATCACGCCGAACATCGGGAGCAGGAAGAACATCAAGAGCCGATTGATCACGCCGAACGCTGCGATCGCAAGGTCACCGCCGTACCGTGCGAGTGCGTTGTTCAAGATGATTGTCGTGATGCTGCCGGCTGCCGAGCGCAGTCCGGAGCCGATCCCGATCGATACCATCTCCCAGACGATCCCGCGGTCGAGGCGAAGATCCACGAGGCGCGCGCGCAATGCGCTTCGCCCGCCGAGGAAGTAATAGAGAAGATACACAACCGTGGTCGCCTGAGCGACGACGGTCGCGAGCGCAGCTCCTCCGACGCCCATTTCGAACCCGTAGATGAACAGCGGGTCAAGCGCGATGTTCAGTAGACCGGAGATGACCATCGTCCACATGGCGACCCGGGCGTTCCCTTCGGCTCGGACGACGGCGTTCGTCCCCATCGCGAACATGAAGAATGGAGTACCGACCAAGATCACGCGGAGGTACTCCCGCCCGAATGGGAGGATCGATTCGGTCGCACCGAAGATCTTGAGAAGAGGCGCGAGGAAGACGCTGCCGAGGACGGCGATCGCTGTGCTGGAGAGAATCATCAGCGTGTAGAGGTTTCCGAGTGTTCGATCGGCACGTTCCGGGTCGCTGGCTCCGAGGCTGCGCGAGACGATCGACGCGCTGCCGATGCCGATCGTCTGCGCAAACGCCATGACGATGATCTGGACGGGGAACGATACTGCAATCCCCGCGATCGCAAGCGCTCCGACGCCCCGGCCGACGAAGATCGTGTCGGTCAGGTTATAGAACGCCTGAACGAGCATCCCGACCGTTGCCGGGGCGGACAGGCGCAGCAACAAGCGGGCGATCGACTCGGATCCGAGTCGTTGGCTGTGATCGATCATCGGCCGTCCTTCCCGGGCGTCAGCGGTTCCGGCGGTCGTCCTGTCGCAGGACCCGACCGTCCGATTCTACCGGGGATCGGATGGGACCGGTAGGACGCACTACGATGCGCCGAGCGCGTCGGGGTCAAACTGCGATGCGGGGACCTCGTCCGTCGAGATCTCGAGGATCTCCGACATCGTGCGGTTCCCGGCGAGGAGCCGGTTCACGATCTCCTGTCGTCGGACGTAGACGTCCGCCCCCCCGCGCACGGCGTACTCGAGGTAGTGAAGATCGTACAGCGGGAGCCCCGAGATCGCGTGCAGGACCGCCGAGATCGGTCGCAACGAGTCGGGATCCGCGATCACCGTGATCTCCTGGAACGCGACCGCCGGGTCGGTCGCCACGAGCTCGACTTCGAGCAGGAGCGCGCCGTCGTCTCCCGCGATGCTCCGCCGTTCGGCGATGCGGTAGTCGCCGGAGAACGCGATCCCGCTCGTCTGAGCGACGGCGGCGTCGCCGAATACCTCGGCCGTCGCGCCCGTTCGGATCGGGAAGTCCAGGTCCGGGCCGAAGAAGAACGTCCCGTCCGGGGTCGAGAGGTAGATCTGCCCCGCCAGCTCATCGGGGGCGAGGAACTCAATCCGGGCCGAGGATCCGGCATCGGTCGACCGGAACTGCAGACGGATCGTCGCATCGCGAGTCCCGTCCGCCGTCTCGGAGACGATGCGGACGATCAATCCCGTCGCGTCCGCATCGAGAGCCGTCGCGGCATCGAACGCCGCGAGCAGCGATGCATCGTCGATCTCCTGCGCGGCGATCGGTAGGGCGAGGGCGCCGCAGGCAGCGCCGATTGCGAGCATCCGCACGATTCGATCCATTCCGTGACTCCTTTCACTCTGGCTCATCGACTTCGGAGTGCATCGACGATGGGGAGGCGGGCGTTCCTCCACGCCGGGTAGAGCGCGCTGATCAGCGTGGCGACGATCGCGGTGGCAAACGGGATGAGAACCATCGACGGGTCGATCTGCAGGCGAATCGCCTGGGGGATCGCCGCCCCCGGGGGGGTCCAGGTGAACCCGATGGCGTTGAACGAGAGTGCGACCACCGCCCCGACGGCAGCACCGAGCGTCCCGCCGATTCCCCCGAGGATCCCTCCTTCGAGGAGGAATCCCCGGAACACGCGTCCTCGCTCCGCCCCGAATGCGCGGACCGTCCCGATCTCCCGGGTTCGCTCGAGGAACGACATCGTGAGGACTTCGAGAACGCTGAAGAAGACGAGGACGGCAACGGAGACCGCGGCCAGCCCGGAGAACGCGGAGTAAAACGACTCGAGGGACGCGTAGCTCTCGTTCAGCTCCTGCCAGGTCCGAACCGCGAGCGGGATCCCCTCCTCGGCGAGCCGCGCCGTCAGGCGGTTGGCGACCGCGGCCGCCGCCGCGAGGTCCGCGAGGCCGACGAGGATCCGTTCGACCCCCTCGGTTCGCAGAAGCCGCTGTACGAACGGGAGCGGGAAGAGGGCGAGCTGCTCCTCGACCGACTCCAGGCTGTACGTGAGGAGGCCGACGACGCGCACGGTCGCGGCATTGAAGTTCCCGGATACAGTCCCCGTCGCGATGTTCACCCGATCCCCCGGGGCGACGTCGAGCAAGCGCGCCAGTGCGCGCCCGAGAATCGCCTCGCGGGCGGAGTCCTCGGCGAGCGGCGCGCCATCCGTCACGATGCATTCGTAGTCCTCGACGCAGTTGCAGGGGATCACGCCGCGCCCGATGACGAGTGTGCTCCCCGATTCGTCGCCGATGAGGCCGGCGAAATCGAGCTGCCAGGTCACCCCGATGACGTCGGGCTCGGATTCGATCAACGGGACTGCCCTGGAGAGGATCTCGGGCGGGATCAACGCCTCGTACGGCGACGCGACACCTTCGTAGATCCTCGGATCGGCCAACTGCACGGAGCCGCTCTCGCAGGCGAGCGATCGCTGCGTCGACGAGAGGGCCTCGCCGACGAAGCCGAGCACGAACGAGAGGAGGGCCGTTCCGATCCCGATGACCAGGATGCTGAACAGCGTCCGGCGCCGGTTCCGGAAGACGTTTCGGGCGGCGAGTCGGATCTGCATGATCGTCCCCTACTCGACCCGGAGCGCATCGGCGATCGGGAGGCGCGATGACCGCCATGCCGGGAACAGGGATGAGAGAACGGCGGCGACCCAACCGGCGGCGAACGGGAGCGCGGCGGTCCCGGCGCCGATTCGGACGGCGAGTTGGACCGGCTCGATCGTCCCGGGTGGGCGCCACGCGATCCCCGCGGCGTTGAATCCCCCGCCGAGAAAGGCGCCGGCGGCGATCCCGGCGGCGCTCCCGATGAGGCCGAGCCAGACGCTCTCCGCGAGGAAGAGCCGCAGCACCTCGCCTCGCGTCGTCCCGAGCGCCCGGATCGTCCCGATCTCGCGCGTCCGCTCGAGGAACGACAAGGTCAGCACCTGCAGCACGATGAAGAAGACGAGGATCGACACCGCGAGCGTCAGGAACCCGAACAACAGGTCGAAGTACGACGAGAGCTGCCGGTAGATCGGCGACAGTTCGTCCCACGTCCGCACCTCGAGGGCGATCCCCGCGTCCGCCATCCGTCGCTCCAACCGGGACTTGACCCGGGGGGCTTCGGTGAAGTCGTCGAGCTGGACGATGATTCGGTCGACGCCGTCCGTCCGCAGGAGGAGCTGCGCGAACGAGAGGGGAAGGTAGATCCGCTGGCGCTCGACCTGCTCGGTGGTGAACCGGTAGATCCCTGCCACCTGGACTGGGGTCGCATTGTACGCGCCGTCGAAGGTCGTCAGCGTGAGCGACGCCGCGGTGCCCGGCGCCAGATCGAGGCGATCGGCGAGCGAGCGTCCGACGAGCGCGGCCGCGGCATCGCCGGCCTCCAATCCGCGTCCGGACTCGACGAACCGGTTCGCGTCCAGGACCGAGTTGCCGGGGGCCTGGGACGTGACCTGGACGACCTGCGTCGACCGGCCGACGGCGAGCAGGCCAGAGAAATGGAGCTCCGGCGTCGCCCCGGCGACCGACGGCTCCTCAGCGAGGATCTCACCGAGGAGCGAGCGGACGTCCGAGGAGATCAAGATGCTCGCCGGATCGGTCGACCCCGACCACTGGCCGGGGTCGGCGATCTGCAGCGCCCCGAACTGGTCGACGGTCGTGACCTGGATCTGAGCGCGGGCGTTCTGTACGAAGCCGAGGACGAAGAACGAGACAGCCGATCCCAGTGCGATCACGGCGAGAGAGAGGAGGGTGCGCCGCCGGTTCCGCCAGAGGCTACGAAGCGAGGTCGGGATCCCCATCGCCCCTCTCTTCCGAGAGCCGTCCGTCGCGGATCCGGATGCGGCGGCGCGCGTGGGCACTGACCGCCGGATCATGCGTTACGACGATGAGCGTGACGCAGTGGTCCTCGTTCAGCGATCGCAGGAGTTCCATCACGGTCCGGCCTGTCTCCGAATCGAGGTTCGCCGTCGGCTCGTCGGCGAGGACCAGCTTCGGCCGCGAGATCAGCGCCCGGGCGATCGCGACGCGCTGGCGTTGCCCCCCGGAGAGCTCGTTCGGGCGGCGTCGGCCGAGCGCTGATAGATCGACTTCCTCGAGGATCGCCGCTACGCGCCGACGACGCTCGGCGGTGGGGACCCGCTGCAATCGAAGGGGATACTCGACGTTCTCCGCTGCGGTGAGGACCGGAATCAGGTTGAACGTCTGGAAGACGAGGCCGATATGCGACTTGCGGATCCTCGCCAGCTCGCGCTCGGATTGTCCGCTCATCGCCTGCCCATCGATCAGAACGTCCCCCGACGTCGGGCGATCGATAACCGCAATCAGGTTGAGGAACGTCGTCTTCCCGCTCCCCGAAGGTCCGTTGAACACGACAAAATCGCCCTGTCCGGCGGCGAAATCGACGTCGCGGAGCGCCTCGACGGTCGTCGATCCGAGCCGATACGATTTCGTCAGACGGCGCGCTTCGAGCGCGATGGCTCCCCGCTGATGACAGAACTGCCCGCTCTCTCCCATGGCATCCCCTCCCGAACGGCGTCGATACTCTAGACGAATCGAGGAGGTTCGGCAACCGAGGACCGATTCGCGCGCGCGGCGACCGGCAGGTAGGCTGTCGGGGTCTCGATCCGACGAGACGGGAGGTGGCGATGGCGGAGAGATGCGCAGTGATCCCGGCGAACGGGAAGACGAGGGTCCTGGAGATGTGGGTTCTGTCCGGGAAGAACGTGGTCCGGAGCGGACGGATGCGCGAGCGGGGGCGCTTCCGGTTCGGTCCCGCTAGGATCTCGGCGGCGACCAATCCCCGGATCGGACTCGGATGCCCGGTCGAGTCGGCGGGGTCGTCGATCTCCGACGCAATCCGGTGCGGGCTCGTCCCGATGGTCAGGTGATCGCGGTGCGAGGGACGATCGAGGCCGATCGGCACATCTACTCGTTTGCCCCCGATCTCGCGCCCGTCGCCACGGTCCCTCCGGGATCGACGGTCGTCTTCGAGACGCTCGATGCGTTCGGAGAGCAGATCCGCTCGGAGAGCGACACGGTCTCGGGGATCGACTTCTCCCGCGTGAACCCCGCGACCGGACCGCTCGCGGTCGAGGGCCTCGAGCCGGGGGATACGCTCGTCGTCCGGGTGGAGGAGATCGAGATCCGCGGTCAGGGGGTGATCGTGGCCGGGCCAGGGATGGGCTTCCTGCCGGATCTGCTCGCCGAACCCGCGACGCGGATCCTGCCGATCGAGGGGGGGCGGGCCCGGTTTGGCGGGGTCGAACTGCCGGTCGTGCCGATGATCGGGGTGATCGGCGTCGCGCCCGCGGAGCGGGCGTACCCGACGGGGACAGCGTATCGCCATGGCGGGAACATGGATACCCGCGAGATCGGGATCGGGAGCACCGTCTACGTCCCCGTCTTTCGGCCTGGGGGCATGCTTGCGCTCGGCGATCTGCACGCCGTCATGGCGGACGGGGAGATCTGCGTTTCGGGCTGCGAGGTCGCGGGGCGCGTGACGGTCCGAGTCGATCGGATTCCCGGGCGCAGCGCCGACTGGCCGCTTGTGCAGACCGCCCGGGATATCTCGATCGTCGTCTCACTTCCGACGGTCGATGCAGCGCTGCGGGAGGCCGCCGGATCGGCGGTTCGAATGCTGCGCCGGGCGCTCGGGGTCTCGACGGCGGATGCCTACATGCTCTGCAGTCTCAGAATCGACCTGCGAATCAGCCAGCTCGTCGATCCGCATGTGACTGTTAAGGCAGCGATCCCGGTCGAAGTCCTGTCGATATCGGGCGATGAGATCGGGAAGCTTCTTCTTGAGGGAGGATAGCGTCTCTGGGTGGAAGGATCGGCCGGGAGTGCGGTATCCTGCAGGATCCGACGTTGCACGCGGAACCGCCGGCAGCGCGATTCGACGGCCGGCGCCACGGAAAGAGAAGGAGGGACCCTAATCGTGCTGGCCATTCACGCGGGAACGGTTCTCACGCCGGCTGAGGAGATTGCAGATGGCGTCGTCCTGATCGAGGGCGGCAAGATCGTCAAGGTAGGAGCGAATGTCCGGATCCCGAACGGGGCGGACGTGATCGACGCGCGGGAGCGGTTCGTCGTTCCGGGGCTGATCGATGCGCACTGTCACACGGGGATCTTCCCCGACGGAATCGGCACGCATCATTCCGACGGGAACGAGATGACAGACCCGATCACGCCACATCTGCGGGCGATCGACGCTGTTCATCCCGCCGACATTGCCTTCCGCGACCTGCGTGAGGCAGGGATTACGACGATCAACACCGGTCCCGGCAGCGGGAATCTAATCGGGGGGCAGTCGGCGGTCCTGAAGACGCGCGGCCGGACGATCGAAGAGATGCTGGTCCGCGCGCCGGTGGGCATGAAAATGGCGCTCGGCGAGAATCCGAAGCGCGTCTACGGCGAGCAGCAGAAGAAGATGCCCTCCACGCGGATGGGGAACGCAGCGGCGATCCGCGAGTGGCTGACAAAGGCCGCCGTCTACTTGGAGAAGCGGCGCCGTCACGAGCGGAAGCTCGCGGATGTTCGGTCGGGCGTCGAGGGGGCGGCAGAGCCGGAGCCGTTCGAGGTTGACCTGCGCCTTGAGGCACTGAGCCGCGTGCTGACGAAGGAGATTCCGGCCCACATCCACGCCCATCGGGCGGACGACATCATGACGGGGATCCGGATCGCCGAGGAGTTCGGGTTCGATTTCGTCCTGATCCACGCGACCGAAGGGTACAAGATCGCGGACATCCTCGCTTCGAAAGGGGTCCCGTGCGTTCCCGGGCCGGTCCTCTTTTCGCGGATGAAGTATGAGCTGCACGAGATGACGCCGAGGAATGCAGCACTCCTCGCGCGGGCCGGCGTGAAGGTCGCGATTCAGACCGACGAGATGTCGGCGGTCAAGTACCTAACGCTGAACGCGGCTGTCGCGATCCGGGAGGGGATGGATCCCGGCGAGGCGTTGCGGGCGATCACGCTGACTCCTGCGGAGATCCTCGGGATCGCGGATCGCGTCGGAAGCCTCGCTCCCGGCAAGGACGCCGATGTTGTGATCCTCTCGGCGCATCCGTTCGACATCGCACGTTGCCGGGTAGAGCGGGTTCTGATCGAGGGGACCACGGTCTTCTCCCGCGAGGGGGAATGACGCGCACCCGGTGGGAAGGGAAGGACCATGGAGTGTCGCAGCTTGGGGAAAACGGGTCTTCGCGTCTCGACGCTCTGCTTCGGGACGATGTCGTTTGGCGGCACGGCCGACGAGGTGACAGCCGCCGCTCTCTACCGGAGATGCCGTGAAGCCGGGATCAACCTCTTCGATTGCGCGAACGTCTATGCCGGCGGTCGCTCGGAGGAGATCCTCGGCCCGCTGATCGCCCGGGAGCGGGACGCTGTCGTGGTGACATCGAAGGTCGGGTTTTCGGCGGGCGATGGGGTCAACGACCGGGGGCTGTCGCGGAGACACCTTCGCCAGTCGGTGGAACGGAGCCTCGGGCGGTTGCGGACCGACCGGCTCGACGTGCTCTTCGTTCACACGTACGATCCGGCGGTCGCGATGGACGAGCTGCTTCGGGCACTCGACGATCTGGTGCGCCGCGGCGACGTCCTCTACCTCGGAGCGAGCAACTGGGCGGCGTGGCAGATCGCCCTCGCGCTTGGGAAGAGCGCCGCCGAGGGCTGGTCGCGGTTCTCCTGCATCCAGCCGATGTACAACCTCGTCAAGCGCCAGGCGGAGGTGGAACTCCTTCCGCTCGCGGAGGCAGAAGGGCTCGGCGTCCTCACCTACAGCCCACTCGGCGGCGGGCTCCTCTCCGGGAAGTACGGCGTCGGCCGTCGGCCGTCGGCGGGACGCCTCGTTGAGAACCAGATGTACGGGGCCCGGTATGGCGATTCGGCGTACCTTGGCGTCGCCGACCGGCTTATCGAGCTGGCGAGGACGCACGGAGTCCACCCGGCGGCGCTCGCTGTCGCTTGGGTCGCGGCGCACCCCTCGGTGACTGCGCCGATCATCGGGGCTCGAACAGTGGAGCAGCTGGAGGGCTCGCTCGGCGCCGCCGAGATCGAGATGACGGCCGATCTCTACCAGAAGATCTCGGGGCTTTCGCCGGCGCCGCCCCCAGCGACCGACCGGAGCGAAGAACGTATCGGCGTGCGATACGGAGGAGTCCACGAACGGGAATAGGGCGATTCGATGAGCGTCGTCATCCTCGACTTCGGTTCGCAGTACACGCGCCTGATCGCCCGGCGGATCCGGGAACTGCGCGCTCGATCGGTTATCCTCCCAGGGAGCGCGCCGCTCGAGGCGATCGCGGCGGAGGAGCCGAAGGCGATGATCCTCTCCGGCGGGCCGGCGTCCGTCTTTGACCCGGGGGCGCCGCGCCCCGATCCGCGGGTCCTCGAGCTCGACATCCCGATTCTCGGGATCTGCTATGGGATGCAGCTCTTGGCGGAGGCCGCAGGCGGCACGATCGTGGACAGCGGGCGGCGGTCATATGGTGCTGACGCCCTCGTTCGGGCGGACGGGCCACTCTTCCGAGGGATTGAGGGGAGCGTCCCCGTGTGGATGAGCCACTCCGCTTCGGTCGATGAGCTCCCCCCCGGCTGGCGGACGGGGGCAGCGACGGACGGGAACCCGAACGCGTCGATTCACTCCCCCGACGGGCGGCGGATCGGGGTGCAATTTCATCCGGAGGTGGCGCACACGCCATCGGGATCTGAGATGATGGCGAATTTCCTCGAACGGGCCGGCGTACTGCGCAACTGGGATCCGGAGAAGGTTCTCGATCGCTTGCTCGCCGACGTCCGGCGATCGGTCGGCCGGGACCGGGTCCTCGTCGGCGTTTCAGGGGGGGTGGACTCGTCGGCGCTCGCTCTCCTCCTCGCCCGGGCCGGGATCGATCACGTCGGCGTCCTCGTCGACCACGGACTGCTGCGCGCCGGCGAGCGGGATGAGGTGGTCGAGGCGCTGGGACCGCTCGGCGTCCACCTCGTGGTCGCCAACGCCGCCGGGCGGTTCCTCACGGCCTTGCGGGGGGTCGTCGATCCGGAGGAGAAGCGTCGGATCATCGGACGGGAGTTTATCGCCGTCTTCCGGGAGCGGGCGGATCGGCTCGGACCGTTTCGGTTCCTCGCGCAGGGGACGCTCTACCCGGACGTGATCGAATCGGCGGGGGAGTCGGGAGCGGCGAATATCAAGAGCCATCACAACGTCGGCGGGCTCCCCGCCGACCTCGGGTTTGAACTCCTCGAGCCGTTCCGGGAGCTGTTCAAGGACGAAGTCCGCGAGATCGCCTCGCTCCTCGGCCTCCCCGACGCCGTGCGCCTCCGGCATCCGTTCCCCGGGCCGGGGCTCGCGGTCCGGATCCTCGGAGACGTCACTCCGGAGCGGGTCGAGGTCGTCCGTCGGGCGGACGAGATCTTCATCGAGACGCTGAGGGGGCACGGGGTCTACGGGGACGCATGGCAGGCGTTGGCCGTCCTGATCCCGGTCCGAACGGTCGGCGTCGCCGGGGACGAGCGAAGGTTCGGACACGTCATTGCGCTGCGCGCCGTGACGAGCGTCGACGCGATGACCGCCGACTGGGCGCGCCTCCCGTCCGACGCGCTCGACGACGCCGCACGGCGGATCACGCGGGAGATCCCCGACGTCGGCCGCGTCGTCTACGACATCACGAGCAAGCCGCCAGCGACGATCGAGTGGGAGTAGGCGGACCGGCCGCCCGGCGCTGGACGATCGAGCTGGCTCGCGGCTACTCCCATCGAACGCGCAGGACGGCTCCGGAGAAGGCGCCCGCGAACCATCCGGCGACGGCGAGGAGTTCCCGCCAGACAGCGCCGATCCCGGCCCTCGTCACCATCACAGCCATCACCACGATCCCCGGCAGGATGTAGTCGGTCGCTCGGATTCCGAACTCCTCCCACCGCATGTCGCCGTACACGAGGCCGAAGAGGACGATGAAGAACATCGGGAACCCGAGCGTCCAGAAGATATCGTCCCGCTGGCGGACGAACCGCTTCGTCTCGAGCCGGGCCTGTCGGAGGAGGGTCTTCATGAGGTGGGACCTCCTACTTCCGCAGCTGACGCCCGGTCGGCGTGAGGAACAGATCCTCGAGGGTCGCCCGTCGAAGGGAGACCTCCCCCCGAAGCTCGAGGTTCATCCGATTGGCGAGCTGCGTGATCTCCATCAGCACCCGCGACGGCTCCGCAGTCCGGAGAACGAGCCTTCCGTCGACGTCGTCGATCTGGACCGCGAGGCCGAGCTCATCGACGGTGGCCCGGAACTCATCGCCAACGTCGCCGATCTCGACCGCGGACTCGAGGCCGGCGGCCGCGATGAGGGCATCGGGGGAGTCGAGCGCGATGATCCGCCCGTGGTCCATGATCGCCACCCGCCGGCAGAGCGCCTCCGCCTCCTCCATCGAGTGGATCGTCAGCACGACCGTCTTCCCTCGATCGGTCCACTGTTCGATGATCCCCCAGACGTTCCGACGGGCCTGGGGATCGAGCCCGGTGGTCGGCTCATCGAGGAAGAGGACGTCGGGATCGTTCAGGAGCGCCAATGCGAGCGCGAGCCGTATCGCTTGGTGAGCCCCTGGACCCGCACGATGATGCTCATCGACCTCTCCCCGTGAGAGATCCCGTTTTCGCGACGCAGTGTCGCCGCCCGTGCGGGGATGGTAGGAGACCGCGTTGCGAGGGTCCAGCGACGCGGGAGCGCCCGCCCGTCGACGCGTCTCCGGCGGGATGTGTACCATCGGTCTGGCAGCGTGGCGAATCCGGGGAGGGAAGGCGATGAGTCAATGAGGACGGTCGGATGGGTCCTGGTGGCGGCGCTCGTGGCGGGGATCCTCGGGATTGCGGGGAGGCGGGGCCGGGTCGATCCCCTGGCGCCCGTCGCCGACGGGATCGGAGGGACGGTCGCGTTCGTCGACGCGAACGTCCTCCCGATGGAGGACGAACGGGTTCTCGAGGGGTACACCGTGATCGTTGAAGGCGGCGTAATCACCGGGCTCGCCCCGTCGGAGCAACTGGCGCCGCCGGCGGGGGCGACGGTGATCGACGCTGCGGGCCGCTACCTGATCCCCTCGTTCGCCGACGTGCACGTGCACCTCGGCGGGCGATCGTGGGATGCAATCGTCGCGTTCGGGGACAGTTCCGGGTTCCCGGACGCGGCGGTCGAACGAGAGCTCTACCTCTATCTTGCGCACGGGGTCACGCTCGTCGAGTGCCTGTCGGCGGCGCCCGAGCATATCGAGTTGCGGGAGGAGATCCGTCGGGGCGACCGGCTCGGGCCGCAATTGGTCCTTGCGCGGATGATCGACGGGCCGGGGTCCGGATGGCCGCCGCCGATCTCGGATTGGGTCTCGACGCCGGCGGAGGCGCGCCGGGCCGTCGAGCGGGCCGCCGCCAGCGGCTACGATCGGATCAAAGTCTACTCGTACCTCAGCCGGGAGAGCTACGCCGCCGTGATGGCCGCCGCGGCCGAGTTCGGCTTGCCGGTCGACGGGCATCTCCCGTTCAGCGTGTCGCTCTCGGAGGCGATCGCCGCCGGGCAACGGTCGATCGCGCACGCGCAGGAGCTGGTGCGGGCGATCGAGCCGGCGACCGGAGACGGGATCGTCGAGGTCGTCCGCATGCTCGTCGAGCACGGCGTCTGGTTGACTCCGACGCTCGCTGCCGCCCGAGCCGTGCAGAGCGTTCTGTCGGATCCTGGGGCCGCCCTCGGCGTCGAAGAGGGGCGATACCTCAGCGCCGCGACACACGCTATTTGGAGGGCGCTCGCCGATCGGATGAACCGCCAGATCTCGTCGGAGACGCAGGCCGCGCTCGATGAGGCGATCGCCGCCGTCCTCGGGCCGCTGACCGTCAGCTTCGCCCAGGCAGGGGGGCGCTTCCTAATCGGGACGGATGCGATGCTCCCGGGTGTCGTCCCCGGGGCGTCCGTGCACACGGAGCTCGAAGCGCTGGTCGCGGCCGGCGTCGCTCCGTGCGACGCGCTCCGGGCGGCGACGTCGTCGCCCCGGGAGTTCCTCGGCCAGGGAGCGGGGACGATCACGATTGGCGCGCGACTCGATCTCGTCATGCTCGGGGGAGACCCCCTCCAGACGATCAGCCACACGAGGGAGATCGACGGCGTCCTCGTGGGCGGGCGCTGGATCCCCCGATCGGAGATCGAGGACGAGCTCGACGCGATGGCGGAGGCGGGCGCTGTCTCAGTCGGCGCCGACCACCCGGACGACATCTGAGGAGACGCACCCGTCCGCGGTCGTCACGATGACCGTGTACTCCCCGGGGCCGGTCACCGTGAGGGTCGCGCTCACCCCGACGAGCTCCCCGCATGCGTCTCGCCACTGGAAGATGTACGGTGGCGTACCCCCGGTCACGGTCGCCTCGATATCGACGCTCGGGCGATCGCACTTCAGCGATCGATCGGGGCCCGCATCGACCGCCGCCGGATCGATGCCGCTGTGCACGCGGACGCGGTCGAACGCGGAACACCCGTTCGACCCGACTGCGCGGATCGTGTAGGTTCCGGGCCGCTGGACGGTCAGGGTGAGGTCGGTCCCCAACAGATCGCCGCATTCGTTCGTCCAGCGGAACTCGTACGGTCCGCATCCGCTGCAGAGGGGCGGAGTCAACCGAGCGGTGGGAGCGGCGCAGGCGTAGGGGGAGCGTTCGCCGAGGATCACGGCCAGAATTGTCATAGTCGGCGCCGAACAAGGGATCGACCGATCGGCGGTCGCCGTGACGGTCGGGCACTCCTGATCGAGAGCGACGACTGCGCTGTCGCTCCCGGGGCATCCTCCGAGCGTCTCGACGATGCCCGAGGATGCCCCGGGCTCCTCGACGGTGAGCGATCGCGTGTCGGCGATCGGCTCTCCGGCTGAATCGAGCCACAAGTATCGAAGTCCATCGGGGGCCTGTTCGGCGTCAGCGGTCAGGGTTGCCGTCGGAACGGCGCATGTGATCTCTCAATCGGGGCCGGCATCGACGGTCAGCGGGGCGGGCGGTGGAGGGCCGACGCGGTCGGCATCGTCCTGGCGGCTCGCCATCTCGCAGAACCAGGCGATCCCTCCGTCTCGCCCGGCGCACTCGAGGTCGCTCGGGCGGTCGCATCCCCCCGTCGGCGCACCCGGGAGCGGCCCGGTGACCGGGTCGCCGCTCAGCCAGTAGGCGACGATCTCCTTGAGCGTCTCGTACCCGACGGTGTATCCGCAGGTGTGAGGAACCGGCTCCTCGGTCAGCCAGAACTCGACGGCCCGCTGCACCTGATCGAACGTGATCCGGTCGGAGAGGGTCGCGTCGAACCGGTCCTCACCCCCGTTCCAGCGAGAGATCGCCAGGACGACGGGGAGGCACCGCCAGCTGTACACGGATCCGTCGCCGTCGACCGGCGACTCCTCGCACCCGAGCGCGCTCGTCACTGCGCCGATAAACGGGACGTCGCGGCCGCAGCACCCGTCGGATTCGGCGAGATCGTCGCCCGCCGACGGGAGGACTTCGACGGTGTAGACGATGCGCAGCGTCTCCCCCGCCGCCAGGCGCCCCGGGTACGCCCACTCGGCTGCGGCTTCGCGGTACCACCAGCCATCGTGGCGGATCGGGGTGACGCGCCATCGCGCGGGGAACGACTCGCGGTACCCGATCCCATACGCGTCATGGCCCGATGTGATGTCGACCGTCACGGAGAACCTCCGTGCGGAGAGGCCGGGATCGAGACACCCTTCGGGGAGGAGAACGCTGTCGCCGGGAAGGAATGTGTGGATCGTTCGCACAGCGCCAAGCTGCGGATCGAGCGTGAGCGGGAGCGGGTGATCGACGGGGGTGCACGTCTCGTGGTAGGCGACGAGACGATCGATCATCGGGAGATCGATCCGCGCTCCTCCGGTCCCGGCGACGGCTGCTCCGGCGCGCCAGAGCTCGAGCGCGCGGTGAAGCTGGTCGGCTTCGATCAGCTTGGAGAGCCGAAGGTCGATGCGATCCGGGTCCCACTCCGTCTCCGGTACCAGATGCGAGATTGCGCTCTCGATCGGGAGATACGACGTCACCTCGATCGATCCTTCACCTCCGATCGGGGTCTCAAACGCAGGGACGGTCGACTGAAGCGTCCCGTCGACGTGGAAGCACTGGGGGAGCGGGTCGCGGAACAGCCGGCCCGCCTCAGGGACCGTGAGTTCGTAGACGATCCGGCGCGTACCGCCGGCCGGAATCGGCTCCGCGAAGACCCACGTGCCGGTGGAACGCTTGAACGCAGCGCCGTTGCTGTCGAGCGGATGGATTGTCCAGCCGACGGGGACGTGTTCGTCGATGCTGACGCCCGCGAGATCCCGATCGGCCGTCAGGACGAGGGTGATTCGGACGGTCGATTCCGGAAGGGCGTACGCTGCGGAGATCGATCGCGTGGCCCGCGCGGGCGACGGAGCCGGGCTCTGGGCGGTCGCGATCGCGCAGATGAGGAGGGACAGGATGATCGCCGTCGGGGCGATCCGTCGGTTGATGGCATGCATGCAGCGGCTCCTTCGCCCGCCTTGCCGTCCGGGCACGCGGGTCTCGCCCCATTCTCCCACGAACGCGGCCGAAAGTCTGTGATCTGGATCACGGCGCGACTCCGTTCGGATCGGATCGGAGCCATGGCGCCGACTCAGCGGGGGCGTCGGGACGGCCTCCTCGACGACGGGCGGGATGGCAGGACGTTCCCTGGAAGGTCGACGTTTCCGCCGGAGAGGATGATCCCGACGCGGCGCCCCAGCACGGCGATCGCGCCGGTCCACAGCGGGGCGACCGCGACCGCACTGGACGGCTCGATGACGATCTTCATCCGTTCCCAGACGAACCGCATGGCGTCGGCGATCTCGTCGTCCGTGATGAGAACGATCTCGTCGACGAGTCGGCGGATAATCTCGAACGTCCGCTCTCCGAGGGGGGTTCGGAGGCCGTCGGCGATGGTCTCCGGGACGAAATCGACGATCCGCCGGCCGGCGAGGAGCCCGCGGTGGGCATCATCCGCCCTAGCGGGCTCGCACCCGATTACGCGCGCCCGAGGGTGAAGCCTCCGGATGGCGATCAGGGTCCCCGACAAAAGCCCACCCCCGCCCACGGGAACGAGCACCACGTCAAGGTCGCCCGCCTCCTCGACCAGTTCGGCGACAGCAGTCCCTTGGCCGGCGATGACAAGCGGATCGTCGTGAGGATGAACGAATGTCGCTCCCGTCTCGTCTCCGACTCGCTCCGCCGTGGTCCGGCGGCCCTCATCCGTGGGGGGGCACGGGATGACGCGTGCGCCGTACCCCTCGGTCGCCGCTCGCTTGACGGGGCAGGCGTCCGACGGCATGACGATGTAGGCCGGGGCGCTGTGGAGACGGGCAGCGAGAGCGAGCGCCTGGGCATGGTTTCCGCTCGAGTGAGCGTAGACGCCTCGGGCGCGCGCTGTCGGCGACAGTGCCGCAACGGCGTTGGCGGCGCCGCGGAACTTGAACGAGCCGGTCCGCTGGAAGTTCTCGCACTTGAATCGAACGGCGGCGCCGGCTCGTCGGTCGACCGACGCGTTCGTCAGTACCGGCGTGCGATGCGCGAGCGGCGCGATTCGCCGGGCGGCAGCTTCGATCTCACGCCACGTTACGTCGGACATGACTCTCGCTGAAGAGCGCGGATCGGTAGAACCGGAGTTCCTCGATCGACTCGAGGATGTCGGGGAGCGCACGGTGGAGCGACCGCTTCTCGAATGGAGGCGTGATCCCGGGGAACCAGCGATACGCGAGCTCCTTGACCGTGCTCACATCGATGTTCCGGTAGTGGAGGTGGGTCTCCAGACGGGGCATGTGGCGGATCAGGAAGCGTCGGTCGAAGCAGATCGAGTTTCCGGCGAGCGGGCACGCTCGCGGCGGGCATTGTTCCTGCAGGAAGGCGAGAGTCCGCTCCTCGGCATCGGCGAGGGTGATCGACGATCGTCGGACGGCCTCCAGAAGGCCGGAGACCCGATGCTGCTCCGCGCACCACTCGTCCATCTCTGCCAGGACCTCCTCGGATTGCCGGATCACCATGGTGGGTCCCTCCGCGATGATGGTGAGGTCATTGTCGGTCACGATCGTTGCGATTTCGACGATCGCCCGTCGCTCGACATCGAGACCGGTTGTCTCCAGGTCGAGCCAAACCCACTTCGAAGAACCCTTCTGGACGTCCATGCGAGATCCTCTCGTAGCGACCAGCGTAGTATCCAACGTCCAGACGATCCACCGGGGGGCGCCCCCGCCCGTCGGATCGCCGCAAGGCAGGCGCTATGGCAGGCCGGACGCCGGCCGGACCGGCTTCAGGGCGAACAGGCTGATCCCCAGTCCGAGCGCGGCGAGCGCCATCACTGGCAGGAAGACCGGGAGGTATGCGCCGGTTGCGTCGCGGATCATCCCCGAGAGAAGCGTACCGGCGATCGCCCCCACCCCGTACGAGGTGAAGACCAAGCCGTAGTTCTTCCCGTAGTGCTGCGTGCCGTAGTAGGTCGCCGTCGCCGTCGGGGCGATGGCGAGCCAGCCGCCGAGGTTCAGGTAGAGGACGGCGAAAGCGATGAAATAGAGGACGGGATTCCCCTCCCCCCAGAGGTAGAGGAGCGCCGACGCCGCTAGAACCAGCACGAACGATAGGCCAGCCGCGTTACGCGGAGTGAGCTTGTCGGTCAGCCATCCGAAGAGAGGGCGGCCCAGACCGTTGAAGATGGCGAACAGCGAGACCATGGTGGTGAGAAGGGTCGCCATCCGTGCGTCGCTGTAGCCCGCCGCAGTGAGAATCTCATTGCCGAACGGCTTCGCGATTCCGATGGCCATCAGCCCTGCCAGGCAGCCGATGGTATACGTGCCCCACAGCGCGTAGAAGGTCCTGGTCTTGACCATTGCGCCGCGGTCGAGGTCCACGCCGCTCGAGCCCTTCGCCGCGCGTCCGTCCCAACCGGCCGGCTTCCAGCCGGCCGGCGGATCGCGCAACGGCAGGGACAGGAGGACGAGGATGGCGAGGAACGCGATGCCCAGGTACTGGAATGCGCCGAGAGCCCCGATCGCCGGATTGTCGATCATCGCTGTCATGATCGGAACCATCAGGAGGGCCGAAAGGCCGAACCCCATCACCGTCAGCCCGACGGCGAGGCCCTTCCGGTCGGGGAACCATTTCGCCGAGACCGCAATCGGGACCCCATAGATGATTCCGACGCCGCCTCCGGCGATGACGCCATAGAAGATCGTGAGCCAGGTGATGCTCGGCGCGAACCCCGACAGGATCCATCCGGCTCCGACGAGCGTTCCCCCGAGAAGTCCGGTCTTCCGCGGTCCCCATCGGCCGATGAGCCCGCCAGCGAGAGCCATGAAGACCGCGAACATCGCCAGGAAGACCATGAACGGAAGACCGCTCTGCGTCGCACTGATCCCCCACCCACCGAGATCGACCGCCTTCTCCAGCGGCCCCCTGAAGACACTGAACGCGTAGACCGCGCCCAGGCAGATGTTCATCAACATTCCGAGCAGCACGAAGACCCACCGCCCGCCCTGCGGCTTCATGCCGAATACCTTCTCATCCGACATACCCACCCTCCATGGAATGAAGGCGGGAACGACGTATCGCCGTTCCCGCCCCTCGTCTCTCTCGTTCAGACTGCACGCGCAACGACTAGCCCTTGTATCCGACAGCCCTCTTCAGTTCGTTGACGCTCTCGGGATTCTGAAGCGTCGTCAGATCCCCAACGGGTTCGTCGCGGACAAGTGACTTCAGAATACGCCGCATGATCTTCCCGCTCCGCGTTTTCGGGACATCGTGCGCGAAGACAATCTCTTCCGGACGACCGGTGGGACCGATCACCTTCGTCACTGTGGCGAGGAGCTCCTTTCGGATCTGGTCCGATGGTTCGACGCCCTTCCGCAGGAGGACGAACGCGACCGGGACCTCGCCCTTCACGTCGTGCGGCTTCGACACGACAGCGACCTCGCTGACGTTCTCGTTCTGAGCGAGAGCGCTCTCGACCTCGGCTGTCGCCAGCCGGTGGCCGGCAACGTTCATGACGTCGTCGACGCGACCGGTGATCCGGATGTTCCCTGCGTCGTCCTTCCGCGCGCCATCGCTAGTGAAGTACCGCTCGGGGCCGTACTCGCTGAAGTACTGCGACTGGAAGCGTTCCATGTCGCCGAAGATCCCACGCGTCAGCGCCGGTGGGAACGGGCTGTAGATCGAGAGGTACCCACCCTCGCCCGGCTTCACCGGGCGTCCACCGGAGTCGAGGATGTCGGCGACCACTCCCGGGAAGGCCCGGCCGGCAACCGTCGGCATGAACGGTCCGACACCGGGGAGGCTGTTCACCATATTTGCGCCGGTTTCCGTCTGCCACCACGTATCGACGATCGGGCAACGGCCGCCGCCGACGATCTCGAAGTACCACATCCACGCATCGACGTTGATCGGCTCGCCGACGGTTCCGAGCAGTCGAAGGCTGGAGAGATCGTGGCGTTGCGGCCATTCATCGCCCCACTTCACGAACATGCGGATCGCTGTCGGTGCTGTGTACAGCTGGGTAACCTTGTGCTTCTCGATGATCGCCCAGAACCGCCCAAAGTCGGGCGTGTCAGGAGATCCCTCGAAGATGACGCTCGTGACGCCGTTCATCAAGGGGCCGTAGTTGATGTAGGTATGACCGGTGATCCATCCGACGTCGGCGGTACACCAGTAGATGTCCCCGTCGTGGAGGTCGAAGTTCCATTTCGCCGTTGTGTGAGCCTGTACGGCGTATCCCCCCGTCGTGTGCATGATCCCCTTTGGCTGCCCGGTTGTCCCGGACGTGTAGAGCAGGAATGAGAGATCCTCAGCGTCGAGAGGCTCGGCCGGGCAGTCCACTGATGCGTCGGCCATCAACTCGTGGTACCAGAGGTCGCGCCCCGGGACCATCGCCGCGCTCCCGTTGAGGCGGCGGACGACGACGACCTTCTCCACCGGCGTATCGGAGATGCCGGCGTCAGCGCTCTTCTTCAGATCGATCGCCTTGCCGCGGCGGAAGTACCCGTCGGCGGTCACGAGGACTTTCGCCTTGGCATCGACCATCCGGTCGCGGAGCGAATCGGGACTGAACGCCGAGAAGACGACGCTGTGGGGGGCGCCGATCCGGGCGCAGGCCTGCATTGCGATGACAGCCTCGGGGATCATCGGCAGGTAGATGCCGACACGGTCGCCTTTGCGGACGCCCAGTGACTTCAGGACGTTGGCGAACCTGCAGACGCGTTCGTAGAGCTGCTGGTAGGTGAGACGGATCGCAGGCTCGTCGATCGGCTCGGGCTCCCAGATCAGTGCGATGCGGTCGCCTCTTCCGGATTTGATTTGGCGATCGAGGGAGTTGTACGAGAGGTTCATCTTGCCGCCGACGAACCACTTGTACGCATGAGGGGAGAAATCGTACGCCTTGGTCCACTTCTCGAACCAATGGAGCTCCGCCGCCTTCTTCTCCCAGAATGCCACGGGGTCCTTGTTCGCCTCAGCGTAGATCGACTCGTCGGACACCCACGTCCGCCTCTTCAGCGCTTCGGTCGGCCAGAAGACGTTCTCCCCCGACGGATCCTTCTTCACCCATTGCATAGCCTCCGACACGTTTGACCTCCTCGTCATGATGTCTGCCTTCGAAGTCGCGCCGATACTAGCCCATGCGTGCGGGTCGTGCAACGCTAGATGGGAAGCGGGGGAGTGATTCGGTGGAACCACGGGAAGCGGAGGAAGACGCGGTAGAACGGGAGCGTTCGGAGGACGCGATCGACGTACGCGCGGGTTTCCGGGTAGATGGACTCGTCCCTCCCGTCCCATTGGGCGACTGTGGTCGGCCCGGCGTTGTAGGCCATCAAAGCATCTTCGATCCGCGAGAATCGGTCGAGAAGGTGTCGGAGGTACCACGTTCCGAACTCGATGCTCGTCTCCGGCACGAGAAGGTCCAACGGATCGAACGCCGAGGCACCCAGCTGCCCCGCGATCCACGCGCCCGTATCGGGCATGATCTGCATCAGGCCGACGGCACCGCGCGGTGAGATCGCGCCCGGACGGTATCGGCTCTCGCACTGGATCACGGCGGCGACGAGGGCCGGATCGAGGCCGCGCGCGGCCGACCACGTGCGCAGTGGGAGTTCGTATCGCAGGGGAAGGGCGATTGACAGAGCAAGAACGCCCGCGTAGACGACGCACGTCACGGCGAGCGCCCAAACGATCGCTCTTGTGGGGAATGCAGCCCCTCGCATGTTGATCTATAATACACAGAACGGATCCCCGGCCGCGGGGAGCGTGAGGGGAGAGCATGAAGAAGTTCCTCATCTGGTTTCGCACGACGCTGATCAGCGGGTTGCTTGCGATCATCCCCATCGGCGCCACGATCTACATTGTGTGGTTCCTCTACCGGCTGATCGATGGCTTGGTCGGGAGAGGCACTGGATTCGGGATGACGGTCGAGCGAGCATTGGGGCGTTGGATCCCGGGAATGGGGATCTACGTAACGATCCTGATCGTGCTTCTTGTCGGCGTCCTTGTTCGGAACGTCCTCGGCCGGACACTCCACGCGTTCTTCGAGCGGATCTTCTTCGCAGTCCCGGGAGTCCGGAAGATGTACGGGACATTGAAGCAGTTCACCAATGCCCTCCTCAATCGGCAATCGACGAGGGCGTTCAGCAAGGTCGTGATGTTCGAGTACCCCAAGCCGGGGATCAACGTGCTCGGTCTGGTGACGAACGAGGAGCTGGGCCGACTTCAAGACCTCACAGGCGAGGACTGCATCCTCGTCTATGCGCCGACCGCCCCGAACCCGCTGTCGGGGTACATGATCATCATCCCCCGGCGGCTTGTGACGTACGTAGACATGCCGGTGGAAGACGCGCTCTCGATGATCGTCTCCAGCGGATCGGTTCTTCCCAACAGTCTGAGGGTGGGCGGGGGTCCTGAGCAGCCGGCGAAGAGGGCGCGATTCGCGCTTTTCCGGCGGACGCAGTGAGGTGATCTAGTTCATGGCGATCTTCAAGGAGCGGCAGTACTTGCGGGTTCATGTCGACAAGGAGCCCGATGACAGCCTCTGGATGAAATGCAAGTCGTGCGGAGAGCTGGTCTTTAAGCGGCGTGTTCGCGAGAACAACAACATCTGCCCGAAGTGCGGCGATTACTTCTTCCTGACGGCGGCGGAGCGGATCGCCTCGCTCGTTGACGAGGGGAGCTACGAGGAAATCTCGAAGCCGATCGCGTCCGACGACCCGCTCGGCTTCGCCGATAGCCGTGCGTATACGGATCGGATCGAAGATGCGCAATCGAAAACCGGCATGAGGGACGCCCTCATCGTCGGACGGGCTTCGATTGGCGCCATCCCGATCGTCATCGCGGTCATGGACTTCCGGTTCGTCGGAGGGAGCATGGGGTCTGTGATGGGAGAGCAGATCTGCCACGGGATCGAAACGGCGATCGAACTCGAACGTCCGTTTGTCCTGATCTCTTCCTCGGGCGGAGCGCGCGTTCAAGAGGGCTTGTTCTCGCTTCTCCAGATGGCCAAGACGGCGGCGGTCCGGGCTCGGCTCTCCGACGCCGGTCTTCCGTTCATTTCCGTCATGACCTACCCGACGTCCGGCGGTGTACAGGCCTCGATCGCCAGCCTGGGGGATCTGATCATCGCCGAACGAGGGGCGATGATCGGGTTTGCCGGCCGGCGCGTGATTGACCAGACGATCGCCGAGCAGGAGCTTCCGCAGAACTTCCAAACGGATGCGTTCGCGCTCGAGCACGGTCAGATCGATCGAGTCGTCAAACGGGAGGATCTACGGGACGAGCTCGTGCTCCTGCTCTCCTACTTCGTGGAGACGGTCCGATGAGCGACGAGAGGACGCTCGATCTGCTCGAAGCGAAGATCGAGGAGCTGCGGCAGATGAACTCGCAGAACGGGATCGACCTCTCTCACGAGATCCGCACCCTCGAGAAGAAGCTGGAGCGCCTTCGGCGCGATCTGTTCGAAAACCTGAGCGACTGGGAACGTGTGAAGACGGCGCGTCACCCGAAGCGCCCGTACGCGCTGGACTACATCGGCGAGATCTTCACCGACTTCTACGAGCTCCACGGGGATCGGATCTCGGGCGACGACCAGGCTCTCATCACCGGCCTCGCTCGCCTGGAAGGCCGCCGGATCGCCGTGGTTGCTCAGCAGAAGGGGCGTTCGACAGCAGAGAACAAGGAGCGGCTGTTCGGGATGCCTCGCCCGCGGGGGTATCGAAAGGCCCGACGGGTGATGTGCTTGGCGGACCGGTTCGGGATTCCCATTGTCACTCTGATCGATACGCCGGGCGCGTACCCTGGGCTAGAGTCCGAGGAAGAGAACATTGGCGGGGCGATCGCCGAGAGCCTGCGGACGATGGCGGAGCTCCGCGTGCCGACGATCGCGGTCGTGATTGGCGAAGGCGGATCGGGCGGCGCGTTGGCGATCGGCGTCGCCGACTGCGTAATGATGCTCGAGAACTCGATCTACACGGTCATTAGCCCAGAAGGAGCCGCGGCGATCCTCTGGAAGGACAAGGACCGCGTCAAAGAGGCAGCAGCCGCGCTTCACCTCACGGCGCCCCACCTTTTGAAACTGGGATTGATCGACGGGGTGATCCCGGAACCCCTCGGCGGGGCGCACAAGGACTTCGAGCGGACTGCAGCAGCGCTGAAACGGGAACTCGAGCGGCATCTATCGGAGCTCACGGACCAGGTGACCGACGAGCGGATGGCGGCGCGCTACGCGCGGTACCGATCGATCGGTCGATTCCACGCGGTCGAGTGACGCGGGTTCCCGTGCGGATGCTGATCGGAGTTGGGAATCGCCTCCTCGGGGACGACGGCGCGGGCCCGGAGGTCTCAGTGCGCTTGGGCGAGAGCGGATGGCTCGCTGTCGATTGCGGTCCTTCCCTCGAGAACGCAGTCGGCCTGGTGACGAGGTGGCGCCCGGACTTGCTTGTCGTCGTCGATGCTGCGCGCATGGGGCTTCCTGCAGGAGCCGTTCGAAGCCTTCCCCGCCCGTCGGGCGAGCGGATGCTCGCCTCGACACACGGCCTCCCGCTCTCGTTCGTCTTGGACCGGGTCGAGGAAGCGGCTCGACGAATCGTGCTGATTGGGATCGAGCCGCAGGATCTGACGCCGGGCGCGGGCCTCTCGGCGCCGGTTCGGGCAGCGGTCGAGCGGCTAGCCTGGCAGCTTCAGCGAGCTTCGGTTCACGAGATTCCGGAACTGCAGTGATTTGAGGGAATCGGCCGGTTGCGCCGCCGCCGGCTGCGTGCAATGATTGGGCACGGTCGGCCGTCGCGGCTGTCGAGCGGAGAGAAGGGGGCAGCATGCCGTTTCGCGGAGGAGACAGACTGCGTGAGGCGTACCGCCGCGCAGAAGCGGCTGGGTACGCATTCATGGCGAACAACATCGCCGAGGGAAACGTCCTGGTTGGGCTGCTCGAAGCCTACGCCGAGGCTCGATCGGACCTGCTTGTCCAGGTCAGCCCCGGTGCCGCGAAGTTCGCCGGCGCCGGGGACAAGGGGACGGGACTCCGTGTCCTCTGCCGAACGGTGCGTGAACTGGCTGAGCGGTATCCGATCGCCGTGTTCATCAACCTCGATCACTTCACGGCGGGAGAGCGCGACCTGATCGACCTTGCGATTGAGGAGCGACTTGTCTCGTCGATCATGATCGATGCGTCGAAGGAGCCGTTCGAAGAGAACGTTCGGATCAGCCGGGAAGTCGCGGACGCAGCGGAGGGGAGCGGAATCCTGATCGAAGCGGAGCTCGGGAAGATCCGCGGCGTCGAGGACGAGATCTCGTCGGACGAGGCGTTCTACACCGACCCTGACGAAGCGGTGGAGTTCGTTCGCGAGAGCGCCGCCGACCTGTTGGCGATCTCGATCGGTACGGAGCACGGCGTATCGAAGGGGCGGAAGATCCGCCTCCGGACCGATCTCGCCCGTGACATCCAGCGGCGACTCGGCTCCGCGGGATTGGAGACCCCCCTCGTCCTGCACGGATCGTCGGGGCTGCTGCCGGCCCAGGTCCGGGAAGTCATTGAGTATGGGATCCGAAAGCTGAACAAGGATACGCACTATCAGTACGTCTACGGCCGGACGTCGTGCGAGTTCTACGTGGCGCATCGGGAATCGATCATCCCGCCCGCCGGGGTGGAAGACGACATCGTCAACCTGTTCGCCGGCAGCGACTGGAGCCCGAAGAAGGGAGACTTCGACCCGCGGGCCGTTGGCGAGCGGGTCCGGGACGGAATCCGCTCGATCGCGAGGGAGCTGCTTGCACAGGCGGGCAGCGGGGGGCGCAGCATCGAAAGGCGAGGATAGAAGGAGAGGAGTATGCCGAGGGCAGGGGTACTGACCGGAGGAGGGGACTCCCCGGGGATCAACGCAGCACTGCGGGCGATCGTCCGGTTCGGGATGAAGCATGGAGTCGAAGTCGTCGGTTTTCTCGAGGGTTGGCGAGGACCGCTCGAAAACTTGATCCAGCCGATGACCGTTGGCGACGTCTCGGGAATCCTCCACATCGGGGGAACGATCCTCGGAAGCTCCCGGACGAACCCGTTCAAGACCCAGGGAGGGCCAGAGCGGATCGTCGAGAACCTGGAAGTGAACGCGATCGACTTCCTGGTGGCGATCGGCGGTGAGGACACAATGGGCGTCGCGCATCGGCTCTCCAACGAGCTCGGCGTGAAGGCAATCGGAATCCCGCAAACGATCGACAACGACATCGCGATGACCGACTACTCGATCGGTTTCTGGTCGGCGCTGGAAGCCGTAACGGACGCACTCGACCGCCTCCACACGACGGCCGCATCGCACCACCGAGTCCTGATCCTCGAGGTGATGGGGCGGGATGCAGGCTGGCTGAGCCTGATGTGGGGCGTCGCGGGCGGGGCGGACGTGATCCTCATCCCGGAGGAGGCGTTCGACCTCGATTCCATCTTTCGCAAGATCAAGCGCCGGGAGCTTCTAAAGAAGCGGTTCAGCATCATTATCGTCGCCGAAGGGGCGCGACCGGAAGGGCTCGGCGGTCAAGTGATCGCCGAGGCGCAGGTCGACGAGTTCGGGCACGTCCGTTTGGGCGGCGTGGGGCAGTTCATCGCCAACCAGCTCTCCGAGCGAATGCGAATGCCGGTTCGGGTCACGAATCTGGCGTACCTCCAGCGAGGCGGGAGCCCGGCGCCGTTCGATCGAATCCTCGCCACACGGTTCGGGGCGGCATCGGTCGAGTTCGCGCTCGAGGGGACGTTTGACGTGATGACGGCCTTGCGCGGCGTGAAGATCGAACCGGTCTCGCTCGCCGACGCGCTGGCGAAGTCGCGGCCGGTCAGCGAAGGGCTGCGCTACCTGATTGGCCTGTTCGAGTAGCCAACCGCCTCGAAGGAGCTCAGGGTCCAGGGGATCCGCAGAGGGCGCGGATCTCCTGCAGCTGGTCAGCTCAATCGAGATCCGAGACGGGCGCCTCCCGCAGGTACTCGGCTGCCCGTTCCGGTGGTATCGGGTTGACGTAGGAACCGGTTCCCCACTCGAATCCGGCAACTCTCGTCAGGCGAGGAAGGATCTCGATCCGCCAGTGGTAGTCGTACTGGAGCGTTTTCCAGTGTTCGGGCTTTCCAGGTTGCTCTGTTGGATTCGGAGACGTCTGAAGGATGAGGTTGTAGGGGATGTCGCCGAGCAGGTTGCGGAGCCGCTGGAGTGTCCGCTTCAGCGTTCGCGCCAGTCCCCAACGTTGTTCCTCGGTGAGTTGCGTGAAGTCGCAGCAGTGCGCTTGGGGGGAGATCAGGACTTCGAACGGGAATCGAGAGTCGTATGGAGCCCAGGCGGCGTAGCCGTCGGTCTCGTCGATGATTCGCTCACCGTTTCGCATCTCCCCGAGCATCACATCGCAGAAGAGGCATCTTTCCCTGCGCTTGTAGTACTCCTTAGCGATGCGGAGAACATCGCGGACGTCCCTCGGGACGATCGGCACGGCGATGATCTGCGAGTGCGGGTGGAGAAGCGATGCACCGGCTTCCTTGCCGTGGTTCTTGAACAGGACGATGTGCCGGAGCCGCGGATTCTGCATCAGGCCCGAGAGGCGGGCGATGTACATGTCGATCACCCGCTTGACCTGTTCGGCGGGGAGATCCGGGAGCTCCCTGTTGTGGTCGGGCGTTTCGATCACGACCTCGTGTGCCCCCTCCCCGTTCATCCGGTCGAAGCCCCCCTCGACTCCGTCCCGGGAGAGCTCTGCATAATCCTGTAGTGCTGGGAATTTGTTTGGGACCACGCGGACCTGCCATCGACCGTCGGAGCCGTTCGTCCGCGCGATCTCGGGCGGCGTCATTGTTTCATTTCCGCTGCAGAACGGGCAGTGGATGGGCTCCTGTTCGTCCGGTTCCGCGGCGCGGGCATCGTAGTCTGACGGGCGCTTCGCTCGATCGGGGGCGATGATCACCCATTGGTTTCGGATCGGACCTCTACGCAGTTCGGGCATCCGTCTCCTCTCCTGCGAAGCTTGTTGCGGGTCTGATGCGCTCAGACCGGAGCGTTCAGATCGATGTCGCCGGTCATCGGGCGCATTGTACTCGATGGCCTCGGCCCGAGGTAGCAGCAGGAGCAAGCGGATTCCGGCCGCAGAACGAGGCGACGGGTGCGCTCCAGGCGCTGGCGAACCCGGATTCAGAGCGCCGCGTCTCGGCTCGGCTCGACGTCGGATCCATGAGCGCGCCGGCCGGCGACCCGATCTTGCGAGAGCCGGAGCGACGACACGACGGCCCGTTCTCTGTCGCGGTCAAGGCACGGGGTGCGCGATCCGTATCGCCCCGTTCGCTAGGTCAGGAAGGGGCGCGCAGGGCGACGATCCCTCGTTGACGAAGGGCGTCCACGTAGACGTCGAGTCCCCGGGGGATTCGGTAGTGCGTGACGAACGGGTCCCGATGGACGAGCTCCTGCGCATCGAGGAGCGACCGATTCACGAGGTCTCCATGCGGCTCGCTCACAGGGAGGTACAGTACGTCGCTCGCGACCATATCGGCGTAGAAGTGAGTCCCGTACGATAGCTCGGCGGCGAACGACGCCGTCGACATCTCGACGATCACAGCCGCTCCGGAGATCTCCCCATACTGGACCGGGACGCCGAGTTGCGGGTTCGACGAAGCCCACCGACCCGGCCCGATCAGAATGTAGGGTTCGTCCTGCTCCACAAGCTCGTGATTGATCCGGCCGATCGAGCGGGCGATGTCGTAGGCGCGATCCCATCGATACGTCGACGGCTCGACGAGAATCAGATGACGAATCCCGGCGCGCATTCCGTTTCCGAGCACGCGATGGGACTGCAGGACGACCCGATGATCTGGGACATCGGGCGCAGTGATGCGGCGATGCTCGGGCCGGTTCCCGAGTGGCCGCACCTGCAGCAAGTAGAAGAGCGGCGCCTGCTGATCGGACGCCTCGGGGCTCGAGAAGTCGAGGGCGAACTCGACATCGACCGGGAGCGACATCAACTCCTCGAGCGAGTGGAGGAGGTGTCGAACGAGCGGGGTGAGCGGCATCAACGTGTTCCCCTCGATCAGCCGGGAGAACGAAGCGACGAGCCGCTCACCGGACGTGAGCATCGCCGCGGACGACATGGGCTCCCGGAGGGAGCCGTCCGATCCGACGATCGAGCAGATCTTGGTCAAGAGCGGGTTGTCAAGTTCGTGGAGCTTTCGGGTTTCTAGGCGGTCCTGGTGCATGTCGAGCACATCGACCGTCTCTTGCGAGAACTGCACGATCGCTGTCGGATCGTTCCCCTCGGGGCGAAGGCCGGGCATCCTCGGGGAGAAGACGCGGGCGTACTCCCGGCCGACGGCGCGGGTCCCCACACCGACAACCAGGCGGACGACGCCGTCCTCGACAGAGAGCCGCTCGGTCCAAGGGTAGTAGTTTCTGGAAAAGGCGACCCCGCCGACGAGGGGGTAGAAGAGACCGTGGCTGTACTGGCTCCCGATCATGTTCTGGATCAGTACGGCCATTTTCTCTCTCCGCCAATCGAGATGGTGCCGCTTCCGATAGGCGCGCGCGTTCGACGCAAACGTCGACGCGTAGACCCGCTGGATCGACGCGACCAGTGCCGAGAGGCGCTTCTCGAGGGGGCCGCGGTTCGTCAGGAACTCCGACAGGTAGATCCCGGCGAACGAATGGTCCGGATCGTCCTCCATGACCGAGGAGGAACGGACGACGAGCGGGCGATGCTCTCTACCGAGGAGCGGGAGCAGCTGTTCCTTCCATTCCGGCGGGAACTCGGCCGACGCAATCCGCTCTCCCAGCTCGGCGAGGGTGATCCTGCGGTCGCATCCAGCCTGAACGTCCTCGTCCAGGCGATTCCGCTTCATGAACGCGTCGAACACGTCCGTCGCGAGCACAGTCGAGCGTGGGAACCGAAGCAAGTGGTCCACGTCGGCCAGCCGCCCTCCCCGCTCGATGTAGTGCATGACGAAGATCAGACCCCGTGCCTTCCCGCCGACGTCGCCGTCGCCGATCAGCTCGACGTTGTCGGGAACCAGATTGGGGGGCAGCCGGTACCGACCGTCCGGTTGGCGTCCGAACGCGAAGAACGCGGACGCGTGGTGCGCATCGGACGGCGTATGATCGTGCTGATGAGGGGGCATGTCGTGCTCCGATTCCGTCGGCTCAGCCGAAGCGGCGCAGGTACCAGAGTGCGGCGACGATTGTCTTTGCGTCGACGATCGCCCCGGCGGCGATTCGCTGTTCGATCTCCTCGGGCGCCACGGCGGCAACTGCAGCGATCTCGGCGGTATCCCGCTGCGAGACCGGCCGGAGGTGCCGGGCGAGGTAGATGGTAATGTGCTCGTCGCTGAAGCCCGGAGTCGTGTAGATCGCACAGAGCTTGCGCCAGTCGTCCGCGTCGTGTCCGGTCTCCTCGCGCAGCTCCCGCCGGGCGCAGTTGTCCGGCGACTCTCCGGGTTCGAGTTTGCCTGCCGGGATCTCCCAGAGGCGTTCGCCGACGGCGGGCCGATCCTGCTGAACAAGGAGGATTCGCCCGTCGGGCAGCACGGGGAGGATCGCTGCGGCGCCCGGGTGGAGGACGACCTCACGCTCGGACAACTCGCCGCCGCGTTGCGCCGATCGGTCGATCGCGAGACGGAGAAGCCGACCGGAGAAGACGATCGTTCGGTCTGCGTGCGCCGGGTCAGGAGACAGCGTCGTAACCCTCCTCGAGCGCTCGGCGGTTCACATCGACGAACCGTTCCTTCCCCGTCTCCTCCATCGAGCGCTTCATGGCGCCGACCACCGCTTTCAGCGGGACGACGCCGGTTGCCTTCACGTAAGCGCCC
>Ga0068714_10001582_pt1 | contig 32537 bp, 38 predicted proteins | sample MTBNYHSulfiMetaG_FD_62988 | JGI IMG/M metagenome (GOLD analysis project Ga0068714, IMG submission 62988) | Enrichment culture microbial communities from rom New York Harbor, USA that are MTBE-degrading - MTBE-NYH (New York Harbor Sulfidogenic)... | ecosystem: Environmental > Aquatic > Marine >...
ATACCGTGCACACGCGACGCGCCGTCAACCGCCGGACGACCTCTTCTCGGGCGAGCTCGATGTTCACCACGACGTCGAGCTGCGAGAGCCGCGCAAGCGCCTCCGCCTGCTCGACGGTGCGGGGGAAGCCGTCGAGGAGGAACCCCCCCTCGGCAGCGCGGATCCGCCCGCCGATCATGTCGAGAATGAGCCGATCGGGCACCAGCTCGCCCCGCTTCATGTAGCCGTCCGCTGCCCCCCCAAGCGCAGTCCCCCGCGACACCTCGTCGCGCAGGATGTCTCCGGTCGACAGATGCACAAGCCCCGTCTTCTCGGCGATCTGCTTCGCCTGCGTCCCCTTCCCCGCTCCGGGGGGGCCGAGAAGCGCCACCCGCGTCCGATGGAGCCCTGAGTTCGCCATCTCGGCTATCCTCGACGGCCGAGCAGCCGGCCGGACTTCGTCAGGCTCTCGTAGTGGCGCATGACGAGGTGCGCTTCGATCTGCATCACCGTGTCGATGCCGACGCCGACCACGATCAGAAGCGACGTCCCGCCGATCAGGAAAAGGCTCTGCGAGCCGCTCAGCCAGGACAGCACGAACGGCAGCACGGCGACGACGGAGAGGAAGAGCGCGCCGATCAGGAGCATCCGGTTGAGAATGCTGTTGATGTGGTCGGATGTCGGTTTGCCGGGACGCACGCCGGGGATGAACCCCCCAGCCTCGCGGATGTTCTTCGCGATGTCGTTCGGGTCGAACACGATCGAGCTGTAGAAGTAGGTGAAAAAGAAGATCAAAACGACATACGCGAGGATGTACGCCAGGCTTCCCGTCTGCACATACGGGACAATCCAGTTCAGTCTCGGGATGGCATTGAACAGCGTCACCGGAAGGCTGAGGAGTGCGGAGGCGAAGATGATCGGAATCACGCCGCCCTGATTGACCCGCATCGGGAGGTGCGATGTGTGGCCGCCGTAGATCCGCCGGCCCATCGTCCGCTTCGCATACTGAATCGCGACTTTCCTCTGTCCTTGTTGCACAAGCGTCATCCCCGCGATGACGACGATCAGGAGCGCGATGAACACGAGCCCCCAGATCGCGTGGACCGTCCCGGTGCTGATGTCCGTCCAGAGCTGCTGGAGGTTCAGCGGGAATCGCGAAACGATGCTGATCATGATGATCATGCTGATTCCGTTCCCGATCCCGTTCTCGGTGATTCGCTCGCCGAGCCACATAAGGAAGATCGTTCCCGCCGTTAGATAGACGATCGTCGAGATGTAGAACCAGATCCCGGGGCTGACGACCGCCCCGCGGATCAAGGACGTCATCGCCGCCCCTTGCACGATCGCCAGCGCGACGGTCGCGTACCGCGTGTACGCCGTGATCTTGCGCCGTCCCTCCCGTCCCTGCTGCTGCAGTTCCTTGAGCTTCGGCACGACCGCCGTCAGCAGGCTGAAGATGATCGATGCGTTGATGTAGGGCGTCACTCCCAGCGCGAACAGCGAGAACCGCTGCAGTGCTCCCCCGGTGAACATGTTGAAAAAGTCGAAGATCCCGCCGGCCTGCTGCGCGAAGAAGTTGCGAAGCAGCTCCCGGTCGATGCCCGGAACCGAGATGTGCGTCCCGAGCCGCACGACGATGATCGCGCCGAGGGTGAACAGGATGCGCTTCCGCAGCTCCGGGACCTTGAACAGGCTGGCGAACTTCTCCCACATGCCTAAATCACCTCGGCCTTTCCTCCCACGGCTTCGATCTTCCGCTTCGCCTCGGCGGTGAACCCGTGCGCGCGCACGACCAGCGGCCTATCGAGCTCTCCGCGGCCGAGGATCTTCACCCGACCGATCCTCCCCTTGAGCAGTCCGACCGCCACGAGGGCGTCAGGCCCCACCTCGGCGTTTGCCTCAAACCGCTCGGCGAGGGAATCGACGTTGACGCACGCGTATTCGACACGGGTGTAGTTTCGGAACCCGCGCTTCGGGAACCTCATCCAGACCGGCGTCTGTCCGCCTTCAAACCCCGGCCGGACCCCCTTGCCGCTGCGCGAGTTCTGCCCCTTCGTCCCGCGACCTGCGGAATGGCCGCCGGCGCCGGCGCTGTAGCCACGCCCCACCCGCTTTCGCCGATGGGTACTCCCTTGCGTCGGCCGGAGATCCTCAAGTTTCATCGCCGACCCCCCTGTGCCACCCCAACGCCGCGCAACGCCTCGATCTCCCGCCAGCTTCGCAGTTGCTTCAGTCCGTCGAGCGCCGCGCGCGATAGCGTCAGAGGATTCGTCGTCCCGATCGACTTGGTCAGCACGTCGCCGATCCCTGCCAGGCGGCAGATCGCGCCAACGGTCGTCCCCGCGATGAGGCCCGTCCCGGGATAAGCGGGTTTGAGGATGACCTGCCCCGCTTTGAACCGCCCCGTCACTTCATGCGGGATGGTCTTCTCCTCCATGTTGACGTGGATCATGTTCTTCTTCGCGTCACGGATCGCCTGCTGGATCGCACGCGGAATCTCCGTCGTGCTGCCGACGCCGACACCAACGTGCCCTTCCTTGTCCCCCACAACAATGGTGACGCGGAACCGGAGGTTCCGTCCTCCCTTCGTGACCTTGCTCACACGACGGATATCGATGATCTCGTTCTCAAACTCGTCGGTCGCTCTCAAAAGCGCAGTCCTCCCTTGCGACACGCCTCCGCGAAGGAGGAAATCACTCCGTGATACGGATGCCCACCGCGATCGAACACCACCGCTTGGATGCCCTTCTCCGACGCGCGCTCGGCGAGGATCGTGCCCAGCTTCTCGGCGGCGGCGGTGTTCGGACCGGAGACGGCCCCGCGCAGCTCGGGCTCGAGCGTCGACGTCTGCGCCAATGTCCGGCCCGCGTCGTCGTCGACGATCTGGGCGTACATGTGGCGCAACGTTTTCGTCACGCAGAGCCGCGGCCGCTCGCTCGTCCCCCGGATTCGCCTGCGGATTCGTCGATGTCGTTTGAGCCGCTCATCGGCTCGGTCGAACCTTGCCATCGCCTTCACTCTCCCTACCCTCCGCCACCAGGACCGCCGAGCTTCCCGGCCTTCTGAATGACCTGCTCGTCCTTGTAGCGGATCCCTTTCCCATCGTAGACATTCGGCTTGCGCAGCGCGCGGATCTGCGCCGCCACCTGCCCCACCCGCTGTCTGTCCGCACCTCGGAGGATGATCTCGTTCTGGTTCGGCGTCTCCGCCTCCACGCCGTCCGGGAGCTTGTATTCCATCGGCGTCGAGTAGCCCAGATCGAGGATCACCGCGTCCCCCTGAATGCGCGCGCGGTACCCCAGCCCGCGGACGAGCAGCGACCGCTCCCACCGCTGCGAGACCCCGTGGACCATGTTCGCGAGGAGGCTCCGGTACAGCCCGTGGAAGGCGCGGTACTCTTTCCCCTCCTTCCGTCGGCTGACGGTCGCTTGGCCGTCGCGAACGGAGATCTCCACCATATCAGAGCGATACGGCTGGACCAGCCTCCCATGCTTGCCCTCCACCGAGAACGAACTCGGTCCGACAGACACTTTCACGTCGTCGGGTATCGCGACCGGAACCTTCCCCACCTTAGACATCTTCTGCTCTCCCTACCAGACCTCACAGAGGATCTCTCCGCCGACCCCGCGTGCCTGCGCTTCCTTGCCGGAAACGACCCCTTCCGACGTAGAGACGATGGTAATCCCCATCCCGCCGAGCGGGCGCGGGATCTCGACCTTCCCCGCGTAAACCCGACGGCTCGGCTTGCTTACCAGCCGGATCTCGGTGATCGCCTGCGCGGCGCCCACCCGATCCCCCATGTACTTCATCCGAATCCGCAGCTGCGGCTGCGGTCTTCCTTCGATCACTTCGTAACCCTCGATGTAGCCTTCCTGCCTGAGGATCCGCGCAATCGACTCCTTCATGCGCGAGTGCGGCATCGTCACATCCCGCTGATACCGCCGATTCGCGTTTCGGATCCGCGTCAGCATGTCCCCGATCGGGTATGGAATCATTGTCTCCCCTTGTCCTACCAGCTCGCCTTCTTCACACCAGGAATCTCGCCGTGGTGCGCCAGCTTGCGGAAGCACAGGCGACAGATCCCGAAGTCGCGGATGTACCCGTGAGGACGTCCGCACAGAAGACAACGATGGTACGCTCTCGTCTTGTGCTTCGGTGTCCTCTTGCTCTTCACGACCAGCGCGGTTCGCGCCATCCTCGTCCTCCTAGTCCCGGAAGGGGAGCCCTAGCCCCTTCAGCAGCGCGTAGCCCTCCCGATCGGTCGGAGCCGACGTCACGATCGTGATGTCCATGCCCTGCGACTTCACGATCTCGCTGTACTCAACCTCCGGGAACGTGATCTGCTCGCCCAACCCGAGGGTGTAGTTCCCCCTCCCATCGAACGACCCCGAAGGCAACCCCCGAAAGTCGCGGATTCCCGGCAAGACCACGTTGAACAGCCGGTTGAGGAACTCGTACGCCCGGTCCCGCCGAAGCGTCACCATGCATCCGATCGGATCGCCCTTCACCAGCTTGAAGTCGGAGATCGACTTCCTCGCCTTGGTGACGACAGGCTTCTGACCCGTCATCTTCGCCAGGTTGCCCACCGCCCCCTCGAGCACCTTGGGGTTGTCCTTGTCCCCCACCCCCATGTTGACGATCACCTTGACGATGCGAGGCGTCTCCATCGCGTTGGTGATCCCCAGCTCCTCTCGGAGCTTCGGGGCAATCTCCGTCATGTATCGTTCGCGCAGCATCGTCACTCGAACGTCTCCCCGCATCGCTTGCAGCGACGCATCTTCCTTCCCTCGACCTCGGCATGCCCCACCCGGGTCGCCTCATCGCACTCCGGGCAGATCGGGAGCACGTTCGAGACGTGGATCGTCCCCTCACGCTTGATGATCCCCGGCTCGCGAAGGCTCTGCGTCGCCCGCTGGTGCTTGGTGATCATGTTCACGTTCTCGACGATGATCCGATTCTTCTCCGGAACCACCGCAAGCACTCTCCCGATCCTGCCGCGATCGTCCCCCGAGACAACCTGAACGCGGTCTCCCTTGCGCACCTTGCTCATTCCGCTCTCCTACAGAACCTCGGGCGCGAGGGAGATGATCCGCATCATCTTCTTATCGCGCAGTTCCCGCGCCACCGGACCGAAGACGCGGGTGCCGATCGGCTCGCCCTGTGGATTCACCAACACGATCGCGTTGTCATCGAAGCGAACGTACGTGCCGTCCTTGCGTCGATACGGCTGGCGTGTCCTCACGATGACACCGCGGACGATTTGCCCCTTCTCGATATCGCTCGTCGGCAGGCGCTTGCGCACCGAGCCAACCACGATATCGCCGATCTCCCCCATCCGACGGTTCGAAGGGCCGAGGATGTTGATGCAGCGGACCGCCTTCGCGCCCGAGTTGTCCGCCACCTTCAGCATGCTTTGCATCTGAATCATCTCTAGCCCTCCGCCCTTTCCACGATCTCCACCAATCGCCATCGCTTCGTCCGGCTGATCGGCCGGCACTCCTCGATCCGCACGAGATCACCGACGGACGCCTCTTCGCGCGGGTCATGCGCGTGGAACTTGAAATGCCTCATCACGTGCTTCCGGTACTGCGGATGCAGGCGCCGCTCCTCGGCGCGGACGACGATCGTCTGCTTCATGCGATCGCTGACGACCCGTCCGGTCTTCGTCCTTTTCATCGCGCCGCCTCCTCCGACTTCTGTCGTCTCACCGTCATGACCCTCGCGATGTCCTGCCGCGTCTTCCGCAGTTCCGCGGTGTTGTCAAGCTCCCCGCCGGCGCGCTGGAAGCGCAAATTGAACAGCTTGCGCTTGAGCTCCGCCTCCCTCTGCTTGAGCTCGTCCACCGTCAGCTCGCGCAGTTCCGCCGCCTTCATACTTCGCCTCCCAGCGCGATCCGCTGTTTCATCTGCGTTCGAATCGGGAGCTTCTGCGCGACGAGCTTATGAATCCGCTTCGCCTGCTCCTCGCCGACCCCGGAAATCTCGAACAACACCGTGCCGGGCCGAACCGACGCGACCCAATGATCGACGGGCCCCTTGCCCTTTCCCATGCGCGCTTCCGCCGGATGCTTCGTGATCGGCTTGTCCGGAAAGACGCGAATCCATACCCGCGCCCCTCGCTGGGTCGTGCGGGCGATCGTCGTGCGGCAGGCCTCGATCTGCGCCGCAGTGATCCATGCCGGTTCGAGCGACTGGATTCCGAAGTCGCCGAACTCGACGTACCCGCCCCGCGTCGCCTTGCCCGTCCTCCGACCGCGATGGGTCTTGCGATGTTTCGTACGCTTAGGAAACAGAAGCGGCATGTCAGCTTACCTCGTCTCGCGGGCCGCGGTGCGGCCGCTCTCCGCGGAAGACCCACGCCTTGACGCCGATGTGACCGTACTTCGTCCGCGCTTCCACCAATCCGTAATCGATGTCCGCGCGCAAGGTCTGCAGCGGGATCCTTCCTTCTTTCATCGTGATCGAGCGGGCGATGTCTCCGCCGCCCAGCCGGCCACTGACCTTGATCTTCACGCCCTCGGCACCAGCGCCCATCACACGCCGCATCGCTTCCTTCATCGCCCGCGCCGGCGCGGTTCGGTTCTCGATCTGCATCGCGACGTCCTGGGCGACGAGCCTCGCCTCGAGATCCGGGCGGTCGATCTCCTGAATTGAGATCTTCACCATCCGCTTCGTGAGGTGCTCGAGCGCCTCCTGCAGCTTCTCGATCTCGCTGCCGCCGCGGCCGATGATGATCCCGGGGCGCGCCGATCGGATCACGATTGAGACGCGATCCTCTTTCGACCGCTCGATGTTCACTTCCGAGACCGACGCGCGCCGATACCGTTCCTGAATCAGCTCCCGAATCCGCCGATCCTCGGCGATGTACTCAGGCGCCAACCCCGGGTTGAACCAGTTCGAAACCCACTTGCGGTTCACCCCGACCCGGAACCCGACCGGATGCACCTTCTGCCCCATTACGATTCACTCTCCCTGTCCCCAACGACGATCGTGATGTGGCTCGTCGGCCGACGGATGATGTCCGCGCGGCCGTACGCACGGGGGTTCAACCGACGCAGCGCCCTGCCCATGTCCACCGTCGCCTTCACAACGAAGAGGTCATCGACATCGACGTCGAAGTTGCTCTCGGCGTTCGCGATCGCCGACTCGAGCGTTTTGCGGATCGGCGTCGCTGCCTTCTTCGTCGACAAGCGAACGACGCGCAGCGCTTGGTTCACGTCCTTCCCGCGAATCGCATCCACGACGAGCCGAGCCTTCCGCGGCGAGATGCGTACATACCTTGATACCGCCCGTGCTTCCATCTTCCCTCTCCTACGTCAGGCCCGGGGCCCGCTTCTTCTTCATCCCGCTGTGGCCCCGGAAGGTGCGCGTCGGCGCGAACTCCCCCAACTTATGACCGACCATGTTCTCGACGATGTAGACGGGCACGTGGACCTTGCCGTTGTGCACCCGGATCGTCAATCCCACCATCTCCGGCGTCACCATCGAAGAGCGAGACCACGTGACGATCTCCCCGATGTCGCCCCGCTTCGCCCGCTGAACCTTCCGCTGAAGGCTCTCCGCTACGTACGGACCCTTCTTCGTCGATCTCGGCATCCCTTTGACTCCTTACCGGCGACCCTTGCCAGCACGGCGCACAATCCACGCGCTGCTCTTCTTCCGCCGCATCCGCGTGCGACCGCCCTTCGCCAGCTTGCCGGTCGGCGAGACCTGCGGACGACCGACCCGCGCTCGGCCTTCCCCGCCGCCGTGCGGATGATCGACCGGGTTCATCGCGACCCCTCGAACCCGAGGCTTGCGCCCGAGGTGCCTTACACGTCCCGCCTTTCCGTGTTTGATGTTCTTGTGGTCGGGGTTCGACACTTCGCCGATCGTCGCGCGGCAATCGGTGCTGAACATCCGGACCTCGCCCGAGGGGAGCCGAACGTGCGCCCGCTTGCCTTCCTTGCCGATCAGCTTCGCCGATGTCCCCGCCGACCGGGCGATCCGGCCGCCGCTTCCGGGCGAGAACTCGAGGTTGTGGATCACCGAGCCGAGCGGGATGCGCGACAGCGGCATCGCGTTGCCGACGCGGACCTCCGCCGTCTCTCCCGCCTCGACCTGCGCCCCGATCTCGAGTTCCACCGGCGCCAGGATGTAGCGCTTCGCGCCGTCCGCGTAGTGCAGAAGCGTGATCCAGGCGGAGCGATTCGGGTCGTACTCGCGCGTCGCGACGCGCGCCGGGATGCCCTCCTTATCGCGCGCGAAATCGATCGTCCGATACTGCCGCTTGTGACCGCCCCCGCGCCATCGCACGGTGATGTGCCCCTGGCTGTTCCTTCCGCCCTTCTTCCGCGCGGGCTTGAGAAGGCTTTTCTCGGGAGCCACGTCCGAAAGCTCGCGGAAATCGGGATGCTCGGCGTGCCGGCGTCCGGGAGATGTGGGTTTGTATCGTTTGAGCGCCATGCGAGCTACCCTCCCATGATGTCGATGCGATCTCCGGGCACGAGACGGACAATCGCCTTGCGCCACCGGGCGGTCCGGCCGTGAAGCTGCGTCAGACGCTCTCGTCGCGGCTTGCCCTTCATGTTCGCGGTCCAGACCTTCTCCACGCGGACCCTGAACAGGTCCTCCACCGCTTTCTTGATCTGTATCTTGTTCGCCCCGAGCGCCACCCGGAACGCGTACTTCCGGTCCTCCATCTGCCGCCACGTGTTCTCGGTCATGATCGGCGCGATCACGACATCTTCGGAGTGCGCGTGCTTCGTCATGTCCGGAACCTCTCCTCCAGCTCTTCGACCGCGCCAACCGTCATCAGCAAATGGCCATGACGCAGCACGTCATAAACGTTGAGCCCACCGCACGCAATGCACTTCACGTGAACGAGGTTCGTGAACGACTTCTTCACCGGCCGCGTGTACTCCTCCGAGCCGACGACGACCAACACGCTCCCCGACACCCCGAGCCGCTCGAGCAGCGCCACCGCGGACTTGGTCTTCGGCTCGTCAAAGCCGATCCGATCGATGAGCACCAGCTTCTCCTGACGTGAACGATCGGACAACGCGGAGGCGAGGGCGCCCTGCTTCATCTTCCGCGTTAGCTTGGTCGTGTAGTCGCGCGGCTTCGGGCCAAACATCGTCCCCCCGCCGACCCACAGCGGCGATCGGCGGGATCCGGCGCGAGCGCGTCCGGTCCCCTTCTGCCGCCACGGCTTGCGGCCGCCGCCGCTCACCTCGCCGCGCGTCTTGGTCGAGTGGGTTCCCTGACGTCGGTTTGCAAGCTGCATGCGGACGGTGCGATGGAGCAGGTCCTCGTTGACCGTCGCTCCGAAGACCCGCTCGTCCAGGCTTCGCGTCCCCGGCTCGCCTTCTTCGATGAATCGGTGCAGCCTCGCCTCAGCCATGTCGCTTCCCCAGTTCCAGGATCGTTCCCCGTGCCCCCGGCGTCGCGCCGCGCAGGACGAGGAGATTCCGCTCGCGGTCGACCCGCAGGACCTCTAGCCCTTTCACGGTCACCCGACGCGCCCCCGCGTGACCCGGCATCTTCTTGCCCTTGGTCACGTGGCCCGGCTCGACGCACGTGCCGATCGATCCCGGGCGGCGATGGAAGTTCGAACCGTGCGACTTCGGGCCACCGGCGAACCCCCACCGCTTCACGACCCCCTGGAAGCCCAGCCCCTTGGAAATCCCGGCGACGTCGATCTTCTCGCCCTCCGAGAAGATGTCCACGCCAACCGACTCCCCGACGTGATACTCCGCTGGGTTGGGGACGCGCACTTCGAACAACCGCCGACAGGGGGCGACCTCCGCCTTGCGGTAGTGGCCGAGGAGCGGTTTCGTCGTCTTGGACTCCTTGATCTCACCGTGGCCGAGCTGCAAAGCGTTGTAGCCGTCCGTCTCCACCGTCTTCACTCGGATGACCTTGCACGGCTCCGCCTCCACGACGGTCGCCCCAACCGCTCGGTCTTCGACGAAGACCTGCGTCATCCCTATCTTCCGCCCGAGTATCTTTCCTGCCATCGTCCCGCTCCTCCGTCGGCCCGTCTCAGAGCTTAATCTCGATGTCGATCCCCGTCGGCAGCTCGATGTCCATCAGGGAGTTGATCGTCTCCGACGTCGGCTCCTTGATATCGAGCAACCGGGTGTGGATCCGGCGCTCGAAATGCTCCATCGATCGCTTGTCGACGTGCGGAGACCTCAGGACGGTGTACACGCGGCGCTGCGTCGGAAGCGGAATCGGACCCGCGATCTTCGCGCGCGTATCCCGGCCCGACTCCACGATCTTGCGAACCGAGCTCTCGACCAGTTCGTGGTCATAGCCGCGCAGTTTGATTCGTATCTTCTCTCTCGCCATGCTTAGTACCCTCTGCTCCGAGCAATCCTTCCCTTCAACCCCGCGGGGACAAGGTCGTACCGTGCCACGCGCAACGAGTACGTCGCCCTCCCCTGGGTCAAAGAACGCAGCCGCGTGGCATACCCGAACGTCTCTGCCAACGGCACCGCTACGCGCAGAATCTGCACCGTCTCCCGCGGCAGGAGTTCCCGGATTTCCCCGCGCCTGCGCGCCAGGTCCTCCATCACTTCGCCCAGGTACTCGCCCGGGGTCAGCACCTCTCCCTCCATGATCGGCTCCAACAGCTCGAACACTCCTTCGCCGTACGCCTTGCGCATCGCTTCGGAGGTAGCTGCCCGGAACGCGATCTCTGACGAGTCGACCGGATGAAATGACCCACCCAACAGGGTGGCTCCGATATCGGCCAAAGGATACCCGGCCACCGGCCCGTTTGTCAACGTGGCGCGCAGAGCGCCTTCGATTCCGCTGCGGTATTCCTTGGGGATCTCCGTCTCCGGCGCCTCACAGCGGAACTGAATCCCCGTGCCGCGCGCGAGCGGCTCCAGCCGTAACCGCACATGCCCGTACTGACCTCGGCCGCCCGCCTGCCTCGTGTACCGCTCCTCTACGTCGAGCGCCGTTCCGAGCGTCTCACGGTAGGCAACCTGTGGCAGGCCGACATGAACCGCTAGGCGGAACTCCTCTTGCAGCCTTCGAACGAGCACTTCGAGGTGCAGCTCCCCCATCCCGGCGATGATGGTCTGATTCGTCGTCTCATCGACCCGGACGTGGAACGTGGGGTCCTCCTGTGCCAGTTTCGTCAAGCCGTCCATCAGGCTGTCGAACTCCGCCTCCGTGCGGGGCTCGACGGCGACGAAGACCACCGGCTCGGGAAAATCGATCTTCTCAAGCAGAATCGGGGCCTCCTTGTCGCACAGGGTGTCCCCGGTCGCGACCGGCTGCGAGGCGACGATCGCGACGATATCCCCCGCCTGCATCTGCTCGATCGGGGTGCGCCGATTGGCGTGCATCCGGAAGATCTTGGTCACGCGAAGCCCCTTCCCGGTGGACGCGTTGAACGCGTGCCCTCCCGCCGTCGCAGTCCCGGAGTACACGCGGATGAACACGAGCCTGCCCGCGTAGGGATCGCCGACCACCTTGAACGCCAGCGCGGAGAACGGTTGCGCCGGACTCGGCTCCCGCGCCGATTCCCCATCCGCGCTGCGGACCGCCGGCACGTCCGCCGGCGAGGGGAGGTAGCGCACGATCGCGTCGAGCAACAGCTGGATGCCTTGGTTCTGGAAGGCGGTCCCCCCCAGCACCGGCACCAGGCGGCGGTCGATGCAGCCGCGCCGAAGCGCCTCATGAAACAGCTCGGTCGGCACCTCGTTCCCAGCGAGGAACCGCTCCATCACCGCATCGTCGATCTCGGCGACTCGCTCAAGCATCTGCTCCCGCATCCGCCGCGCCTCCTCGGCCCGCGCGGGCGGTATCTCACTGCGGCGGATGCTCACGCCCAGCGAGTCGGCGTCCCAGGTCAGGAGCTCGGACTCAACGAGGTCGATCAGACCGACCAGACGCCGGTCCTCATCTCGGTGCGGAAGCACAAGCGGAATCGGCCGGGCACCGAGGCGTTCGGCGATCATCTCGACCGTCTCAGAGTAGCTCGACTCGACGCGATCCAGCTTGTTGACGAATGCGATGCACGGCACGCCGTAGCGCTCCGCCTGCCGCCAGACCGTCTCGGACTGGGATTCGACCATCTCGACTCCCGAGAAGATGACCACACCGCCGTCCAGAATCCGCAGCGATCGCTCGACCTCGGCGGTGAAATCGACGTGGCCCGGGGTATCGATGATGTTGATCGTGTGCCCCCGCCATGGGCAGGTCGTCGCCGCAGAGGTGATCGTGATCCCCCGCTCGCGCTCCTGGGCCATCCAGTCCATCTCGGTGTCCCCTTCGTGGACCTCGCCCATCTTGTGGATCTGGCCCGTGTAGAAGAGGATGCGCTCCGTTGCGGTGGTCTTCCCCGCATCGATATGCGCCATGATGCCGATGTTCCGGATCTTCGCGAGATCTGGCGTCGCAGCATCCACCATGGCTACTCCCGTGCAGGGTTCGGCCGCCGGCTCGATGGGCCAGAAGCCCTACCAGCGGTAGTGCGCGAACGCCTTGTTCGCTTCGGCCATTCGGTGGGCGTCCAAGCGCTTGTTGTAGGCCTTGCCTTCCTTCTTCGCGGCGTCAAGGACCTCTCCCGCAAGGCGCTCGGCCATCGTGTTCTCGCCGCGCTCCCGCGCCGCGCGGACGATCCAGCGGAGCGCAAGCGCCATCTGGCGATCAGCCGGGACTTCGTAGGGAACCTGGTAGTTCGCGCCACCCACGCGGCGGGTGCGGACTTCGAGCCTTGGCGAGCAGTTACCGATCGCCTCGTTGAACGTGTCCAGCGGGGCGGCCCCGCCCCGATCGCTGACGATATCGAGCGCTGAATAGACGATCCGCCGGGCCGCGGCTTTCTTGCCGTCCAGCATGACGTAGTTGACCAGCTTCGCGAGAAGCTTGCTGTTGTACTTCGTGTCGGGGCTGACGTCTCGCCCGGGTATCTTCATGCCCTCTCCTAGCTCCCCTTCTTCGCCCCGTACTTCGAGCGACCACGTCGCCGGCCGTTCACGCCTTCCGTGTCCAGTGTCCCCCGGACAACGTGGTAACGGACGCCCGGCAGGTCCTTGACGCGCCCCCCCCGCACGAGCACCATCGAGTGCTCCTGCAAGTTGTGCCCTTCGCCTCCAATGTACGCGGTGACCTCTTTGCCGTTGCTGAGCCGCACGCGAGCCACCTTCCGGAGCGCCGAGTTCGGCTTCTTCGGGGTTCGCGTCGTCACCCGGGTGCACACGCCACGACGCTGCGGACAAGCATCGAGTTGAGGCGCCTTCGTCTTCTTCGCCTTGGGCTTGCGCCCCTTGCGGATCAACTGGTTAATCGTTGGCATCTTGTCTCCTGAACCGGGCGGATTATAGGCACCGCCCTCGCAACGCGCAACCGAACCCTACTCGGCGCTCTCCTCGCCCACAGCGATCGGCTCACCTTCCACGCCGACCGACGCCTCGGACGCCCCCGGAACTTCCCCTTGGGCACGATGGACGAACCCGGTTCCGGCGGGGATCCGCTTCCCCACGATGATGCTCGGCTTCAGCCCTCCCAACTCATCGACCTCGCCGCGCAGCGCCGCCTCCGAGAGGACCTTCGTCGTCCGTTGGAACGAAGCCGCGGAGAGCCACCCCTTGGTCTGCAGGGCCGCCTTCGAGATCCGCAAGAGCTCCCGTTCTCCATCCGGAAGGCGCTTGTCGAAGACTGGAACCTCCAGAACCTCGTCGTCGCGCCGAATCCGGACCATCACGATCCCCATCCGCGCCGCCTTCGCCAGCGCCTCCTGCATCAGAGCCTCCCCGGCCGTTGCGATGATGTGGCCGCCAGAGGCGATGTCCTCCGCCAGCTCCCCGCCGAGCGCCTCGCTCCGCAGCCGCTCCCCCTTCTCGTTCCACTCGACGAGCCCGCGGATCTCCTTGCGGAATTCCTCCAGCGTCACAAGATCTCCGATCAGGAAGCGGGAGTCGCCGCGGTCGATGATCCGAACGTTGTTTAGGATCTGGCGGATGATGACCTCGAGATGCTTGTCGTTGATGTCGACGCCCTGCTGCTTGTAGACCTTGTGGATCTCGTTCATCAAGTACTGCCTCGCCTTCTGCACCCCCGCTGCCTCGAGCAGCGTGTGCGGCGCCACGACGCCCTTGGTGACGAGATCGCCCTCCTCCACCTTGTCCCCGACGCGAACGGTCACCGCTTTGTCGATCTTCACGGTGCTCTTCGGCTGGAAGTGGATCGTCGCGATCCCCCGTTTCCTTTCGATCGCCTCGACCCACAACTGGCCCTCGTGCGAGATCTCGAGCGAAAGAAGCTGCTCGCCCGCCTTCACCCGCTCTCCATGCTGCTTGAGCGGCTTCAGGTCGCTCGTCAACGGGATCCGAACCGATCGGCCGTCCGGGTTGTAGACGATGATCCGATCCGCAAGCACCTCCGCCGTCCCCTCCGCCTCCGTCGCGATGAAGATCGGCTTTGAGCGGGAGGTGAGCTGGTCCCCTTGCTGGACCCTCGCCCCTGGATCGACCATCAGGCGCGCGCCGTAGGGGATCTCGTGTTTCACCGCGTTGCCGTCCTCGTCGACTAGCTCGAACACGCGATCCTCATCCTCCGACAACCTCACAGTCCCCCGGCGATCGGCGACAATCCCCTCCACGCTAAATCGCTCCGTCAGCGCTTCCCCTTCCGAGACGCGCTGGCCCGCCTCGACCTTCGGCCGCGCGGACGGCGGGAGCAGGTATGATCGATCGCCGCCCCCGGCGTCCAGGACGAACATCTCTTGACCACCCTTCGCCACATCGACGAAGACGACTTCGCCTGCACACGGACTGGCCGCGTCGATCAAGGCGCTTACGTCGATCTCGTCCGCGACGTCGGCCTTCAACAGGCCCTCTGGAATCCTCGCGGTGCGGAGGTCCCCGGTGATCTCCACCTGGTCTTCGCCGGCGGAGGTCGTCGTCACGGCGGTCACATACCCGTCGAGCGGCGCGAGCCCGGCCTCGCCGCTCTTGATCGTCTTGCGAGCTTCGAACAGCTCCTCGGCGCGCGGCAAGCCCTGGGTGATGTCCTCCCCTGCGACGCCGCCTGTGTGGAACGTGCGCATCGTCAACTGCGTCCCTGGCTCGCCGACCGACTGCGCAGCGATGACCCCGACCGCCGTGCCCAGCTCGACCGGCTGGTGCTTGCTCATGTCGAACCCGTAGCAGAGCTGACAGATCCCACCGGCCGTCTCGCAGGTCATCGCCGAGCGGATCACAACCCTGGGCCGCACCCGCACGGTCTTGATCCCCGCGTTCTTCAGCGCTTCGATCTGCCGGGGCGTGATCAGCTCGTCGGCCTTCATGATCACGCGTTGCGTCTTCCCGTCTCGGATCTCGTCCACCGTCTTCGTCCCGATGCACCGCTCCCGTTGCGCCGGACTTCGCAGCGGGAGCTCGCACTCCAGCCGCCCTACGAGAGACGCGATCTCTCGCGTGATCCACTGGTTCCCTCCGACGAGGATCTCCCCCGTGCTTGGGTCGACAACCGGCTGCGCGGTAACGCGACCGTAGATGCGGTCTTCGATCGCCTCCATGATCTCGGTCCGGCTGAACCGCAACGGGTCGACATCGATCCCCTGCGTCGTGCCGCAATCCTCCTCCAAGATCACCGTGTCGGACGAGGCGTCGACAAGGCGCCGTGTCAGGTACCCCGAATCGGCGGTCTTGAGCGCGGTGTCGGCTGCTCCCTTCCTCCCGCCGTGGCTGGAGATGAAGTACTCCATCATGTCCAGCCCCTCGCGGAAGTTCGAGATCACAGGGCGTTCGATGATCTCCCCCGAAGGACCGGCCATCGGGCCGCGCATCCCGCAGAGCTGCTTCACCTGGTCCGGGCCACCCCTTGCGCCGGAAGTGACGATCCCGTAGACCGGGTTGAAGCGGTGTCGACGCAAGTTTTCCATCGTCGCTGCTTCGACGTCATCCACCGTTCTGCGCCAGATCCTGATCACCGCACTGCGGCGCTCCTCTTCGGTCGCCAGGCCCATCCGGTGCATCGTCTCGATCCTCTGGACAGCCGCGTACGACGCTCGGATGATCCCTTCCTTCTCCTCGGGGATGAGGCAGTCCGGCAACGAGATCGTCAGCCCGGCCTGCGTCGCATACCGGAAACCTAGTTCCTTGAGGGAATCCAAGACGGCAGCCGCACTCTCCCACCCGAAGCGGTGGTGGCACTCCATCACCAGGTGTTTGATCGCGCGGCGGTCCATGGCCATCCCGTAGTCGCGGATCTCCTCGGGGAGCCTCAGATTCAGCTCCGCGCGCCCCAGCGTCGTCTGAATCCTCTTCCCATCGAGCCGGATGGAGACGGGGCTGTGCAGCTCGATGATCCCTTCCTCATACGCCCTGCGCGCTTCGTCGATGTCCCGGAACGCTTTGCCCGCGCCCTTGCCTTCCTCGTTCTCGATCGTCAGATAGTAGTAAGCGTAGACAGGGTCCTGCGTCGGCAGGCTGATCGGCTCGCCGTTCGAAGGAGAGAGGATGTTCCGCGGTGCGGCCATTAGGGTTCGCGCCTCCGCGATCGCCTCTTCGGACAGCGGAAGGTGCACCGCCATCTGGTCCCCATCGAAGTCGGCGTTGTAAGGGGGGCAGACAAACGGGTGGATATGGATCGCTTCCCCGTCAACGAGGACGGGCTCGAACGCTTGCATCGAGAGACGATGAAGGGTCGGCGCGCGATTCAGCAAAACCGGATGTTCCTTGACCAATCGGTCCAGGATGTCCCACACCTCGGGCATCTCGCCCATCAGCGCCCGGTTCTTGATCTCATCGAAGTCGGAAAACGTCGTCGTCTCGAGACGATGGAGGATGAACGGCTTGAACAGCTCGAGCGCCATCTTCTTCGGCAAACCGCATTGGTGCAGCTTGAGCGTCGGGTCGACGACGATCACCGCCCGGCCGGAGTAGTCCACGCGGCGCCCCAGCAAGTTGCGCCGCAGCCGCCCGTGCTTCCCGTGGATGCGCTCGGAGAGGGACTTCAACGGTCGGTTGTCCCTCCCGCGGATCGGGCTCTCCTTTTTCTCGTTGTGGATCAGCGCGTCGACCGCCTCCTGCAGCATGCGGCGCTCGTTCCGGAGGATGACCTCCGGCGCCCCCATGTCGATCAGCTTCTTCAGCCGGTTGTTGCGGTTGATAATCCGGCGGTAGAGGTCGTTCAGATCGGTGGTCGCGAACTTGCCTCCCTCGAGCTGGATCATGGGACGCAGCTGCGGCGGCAGCACGGGGATGACCTCGAGGATCATGTCCTGAGGGTTGTTCCCGGAGGCGCGAAGCTGATCGACGATCTCCAGGCGACGGATCAGCCGCCGCTGATTCCCGGCCGCCGTCTCTTGCCGCAGCTCCTCCATCAGCGAGCGGTGAAGCTTCTCGAGGTCCATCCCCGCGAGAATTCCCTTGATCCCCGCCGCTCCCGTCTCGGCCACGAATCCCTCGGGGTGGATCCGCTCGTAGGCCCGCATCTCGAGGAAGCTCAGACGGTCTCCGATCGACAGCGGGACCTTGGGATCCCTGACTCGAGTCACCAGGAACGCCAAGCTGTCGAGGATCTCCTGCTCCAGACAGGTCCCCCGGACGGAGGCACCGTAGCGGTCCACAAGCATCTCGTAGGCCGTCTTCGAGCAGAGCTCATCGACCGGCTGCGCCGCGATCACCGCTCCTTCCTCGATCTCGTCCCCGTCCTCAACGAGGAGTTCCACCTCGCCCACGATCGGGTATTCCACCGACCCGACGACCACGGACACGACCTTCTCACCGTTCGTCAATTGGCGGTCCTCGATCGTGACCCGTCCTGCCTCCTCCGCGAGCACCCGCGGGGCATCTTCGACGTAGTACGCCGGCTCGACCTCAAACGAGAACGCACCGGACATGACGTCGATCTCCGAGGAATACAGCGTTTCCCGCGGCCGGATCTCCTTGCATTCGGAGGAGGTTACGATGTAGAGAGCCTGCTCGATCGGCTCCGTCTCGTAGTACGCGATCCGTTGGAGCTCCCGCTTCTTCATCCCGAGCAACCGGCTGAGCAGGCTCGAGACCCCCTTGAGAAACCAGAAGTGGACCACGGGGCTCGCGAGCTGGATATGCCCCATGTTGACCCTTCGGACGGACGAGTCCGTGACGAGAACATGGCACTTCTCGCAGGTGATCCCCTCGTACTTCTTCCCCTTGTACTTGCCGCACGCGCACTCGTAGTCGTTGTCGGGACCGAAAATCTCCTCCGCGTAGAGCCCGCCGCGCTCCGCGCGATGTGTACGGTAGTTGATCGTCTCCGACTCGGTCACTTCACCGTGGGACCAGTTGAGGATCACCGCTGGGGGAGCCAACTGGAGCTTCACCCGCTTGATTTCATCGCCCGAGATCACTTATCTCACCTCGATATTCCGAGACAACGAGTTCGCCAGGCCGCGCCGGCAAGCGATTCGCGCACTCTCGCTCGGGGCTCGCAACGCCGTGACGAACCGCAGGGGATCAGGGATTGCTGCCGCTCGAAACCATCGGCCCACGCGCGGGGGTCCGCCGCCCGAAGCCCCCGGCTTCAACCCACATCTCGCTTCCCTCGACCAGATGCGCTGGCCCGCCTCTCGTGTCGTCCGGTTTCGGTTCGGGGCGCATGCAGTCTGGACCACAACCTTGAACTTGATCCCTCCAGCCACGTCGCACTGTTACGTAGAGCCCCGGAGCCTGGCTCAACCCGTCCGCTCCAAGGTCCGAAAACACAGAAAACCCCTTTCCCTCTTTCCGGGGTTTCGCCTGAATCCGTCCTCCTGAGAGCGCTCAGACCCACTTCCTGCGCGCCACAACCTTACCAGAACGGGAGTATAGCGCGTCCGGGTTCGATGTCAACCCGCGAGCACGGGAACCCCGCCCAGCGGGATGAACTCCACACGATCGAGCCCCGCGACCTCCTCAATCTGGCGAAACGGACTGGCATTGACGAGGAGGGTCTCGTCTTCCTTCTCGAGCCGGTAGTAGACGGGGACCGACTCGCCCCGCGTCATGCTAGCGACCGTCGCGGTGATCCGCGCCGCGAGCTTCACGATCCACTGCTGTTCTCCCCGGCTCCGGGCGTCCCACTCCGCGCGCACCAGGGTCATCGGTCCATGCGGCGTCGCTGCGTACACACGCACATCATCAGGGAGAAACAGATTCTGCAACTCACGCCTCTCCCGCTCATCGCAGGCCAGGACGATCTTAATCCCCGCATCGACCTTGAAGTAGAGAGGGAAGTCCAGCAGCCGCAGGGTGTTCAGCGTGAAGCCCGTTTCTCCGAATAGGCTCGCCAAGCGTTCCCCAAACCCCGGAGTCAACAGCTTGCACCGCCGGCAAGCGGCCATCGGATCCGCGCCATCAAGCCCGACATCCACGGCGCGCCTGTGCAGCATCGCGCGCCCATCCGCGGGAGCCATCCCCTTCCCATCCCGCCCCGCCCAGCGGTTGAGGCCGCGCGCGCGGGACCTGACCACGCACAACGGGCGGAGGATTTTGCCCGTCATGCCGACGAGTTCGTCGGTCTCGGACCGGTCCTCCGTCGCCAGCGAATCGGGCAGCTCTCCTGACACGATGTACTCCGCGCCGATTCGCTCCATGTATCGAGCTGCCCTGGACAACAAGAGAAGGCGGCAGTTTCGGCAGCTCCCGGCAAGGGAGAACCGCCCCTCCGGGGTGATTTCCAAGAGCCGGCGGTACTCCTTCTTGATCGACTGCGTTCGAAACACCGCATGGGACCACTCCGCCCGCACGAGCTGCCGCAGCTCCTCTCCCTCGCGGGAGAACGGGGATCGGAAGTGGAGCAGCGTCACGCTATCGACGTCCGGGTGTTGTTCCACCAACCGCGTTGCCACCCGGCTCGCCAGGCTCCCAGAGAACAATGACAGTACTTTGGCCACGCGCTTCCCTCGCCCCCCGCCGGCCGGTCGCTACCTCCGTGGTTCGATCAGCCCAAGGTTCCCGTCCCGGCGATGGAAGAGGATGGCCACTTGATCGGTTTCCGAGTTAACGAACACGAGGAAATCCTTGTCGATCGCGTCAAGCTGCAACGCCGCCTCTTCGGGTGACATCGGCTTCTGGAAGTACGCCTCCGTGCGAATGATCTCCCGACCGTCGGTCTCCTTACCATCGTCTGCCGCGGATTGCACGGAGGACCCAGCACTCCGGGTTCTCACGTCTTGCAGCTGGTCCTTAAACTTGACCAGCTGGCGCTTGAGCCGGTCGACTGCCTTGTCGACCGAAGCGTACATGTCGCCCGATTCCTCCCGAGCCACGACGACCTTGCGGTTCGTCAAGTGCGCGCGGAAGTCCGCGATGTGCCGCTCCTTTTCCACCGACAACACGATGTCGACTGTCACGATGCGATCGAAGAACCGATCCAGCGTCTTCGTCTTCTCCAAAACGTACTGACGCAGCGCTTCGCTTGCGTCGGTGCGCCGCCCCGCGATCTTGATCTTCACCGCTTCCTCCTCCAACGAGATTATAGCAGAAAAGGGGAAACCGGTCAACATGCGGCGGGGTGAGAGGTGGCACGTTTCGCCGCAGGATCCAACCGCGATGCCGCTACTCGATCGAGCCCAGCCGCGTCCGCAGCAGCCCCGTCACCCGGTGAAGCCCGTTCTCGCCGATGTCCGGTTGATAGACGGCGAACTCCCGATTCACGAACGATCGCAGCGCCCCGCGGTAGTGGACCCCATCGCTTCGCCGCTCGCGGCAGACCAGGCCCGCATCGAGAAGCTCCTTCGGCGGGTCCTTCTCGATCATCTCCGAAGCACAGCCCGTCCAGGCCGCTATCTGCCCGACGGAGTACGCCCCCGGCGCATGCGCCACCAGGAATCCGATCAGTTTCCGGTGCGTCACCTCGCTTCGTCCGATGCGGGCGACGAGCCGGTCGATGTGCCGTAGAACCGCTGCAGGGATCTCGTCTCCGGGGGACTCTTCCTCGACGTCGATCGTGTCGGCGCCGTCCCCTCCGACCTCTTGCTCGCCGTCGACCGTTGGCACCCCCCTGCCGACAGCCGCGGGGCGGCCCGACCGATACGGCAGCGCCTCGGGACGCATCGCATCCGCCGACAGCAGGAGCGGCGCGATCGGCGACGGAAACTCGAGCTTGATGTAACCCAGGGTCCTCGCGACCTCCTCGAGCTCGGCGATCCGCTCGTCCTTCGCAACGAGCATCTCCTCGAGCCCGGCGACCCGCTCACGAAGTCCGTCCTCAACGGTCTTGCGCCGCTTCCCGTTTCGCGCGCGCTCGATCGCCTCGATGATCGATTCGCTGACCTTTTTCAGCTCGGGGGACTTGACCGACTCCAGCGATGGCGTGAACCCCGCATGGTAGGTCTCACGCTCGCGGACGTAGATCGGCAGAACTCGGTCCCCGTTCACGTAGATGCAATCCCCCGTGTCGAGTGCGCCGACGATCTCCTTCGCCTCGCTCTTCCGCCAGGGCAGAAGCTCTCCATAGACCCGCATGTCCACCTCGTGGACGACTCGATGCAAGAACAGCATCCCCGCCTGGCTCAGCACGTCCTTGTCTACTTTGGCACTGCGCTGGGAGACGATGATCGCGCCCAGCCCCCGCTTGCGTCCGCGCAGTGCGATCCGAGCGATGAGCTCCTTGAGCTCAGTCTTCACCCCTTGGGGGATGAACTCGTGAGCCTCCTCGATCCCGATGATGTATGGACGGCGCAGCGTGCCAGCCAGGTTCCACAGACTCGAGAGGTACGCCTTCAGGAGCTCGGTCCGCTCATCGGAGAGGAACCCGCTGAGGTCGAGGACCACCGGCACGTTCTGCTCGATGCTCACCTGCGCGATCTCGCCGGCGCAGTCCGCATCGATCTCGATCTCGACCCCATCGCCGGTCCCCACCACGAGCAGCTCGTACTTCTCCTTCAGTCCGAAGTACTCCCCCTCGATGTCCACAATCGACATCGGGTATCGATGACGCAGCAGCTCCTCGAAGATCACGCCGGCAGTGTTCGACTTCCCGGAACCGCGGATGCCAAGGATCGCCACGCACTGCCCGATGATCTCCTCGAGATCGAGCGTGAGATCCCGACTGATGTCCAACGGTGTCGCCACAGGGATCCCCTTCCGGATGACGTGATGCGCCCAACGTACCCGGCCCGTGAGCTGCCGGACAGGTCGGTTGTCCCGTCACCGGTTCACGTGCGTCTCCCCTCCGGCCCGTTCCATCAGCTGGCGCGCCTCAGCCACCGCTTCCTCCTGCGTCGAGATCTGGCCAGCGAGAATGCGATCGTGCAACGTGTCCAGAAGAGCACCGAGCTGCGGCCCCGGCCGCATCCCGAGGGACATCAGGGTGTGGCCGTCGATGATCTCGTGCGCCTTCCGCAGTCCGCAGACGATGTCGATATGCTCGACCACATCGAGCGTCGCCCTCAGGATCGGCTCCCACCCCGAAGCCCGGTGCGCGCTCGCCTCGCAGTCGCAAACGAGCAGTTGGAGAAGCTGGAAGAACAGCCGGTAGCGGCCTGCGTCGCCGACCCCTTGTGGGTCCTCCCCTTCGGACACGAAACGGACCTGCTTGCCGCGGCCCATATGCGGGAAGTCGGCAATCCGCATGTGATGACGCACGAGATGGTGCAGCCGAAAGACGTCCTGCCGCGGCAGCCGCAGCCGACGGCCAATCTCCTTCGCTTGCCTCGCACCGATGGCGCAGTGTCCGCCCATATTCGCCCCACCGCTACGTTCCAAGGCCGCCGGCTTGCCGATATCGTGCAGGAGCACTGCCAGTTTGACGACCGGATCGCGCACGAATCCATCCGCGAGGCGAACGGCCTCCAGCGTGTGAACGAGCACGTCCCCCTCCGGGTGATACGCCTCCGGCTGAGGGACCCCCCCGCAGGCTGCGACCTCCGGGAGGATCGGTCTCAAGAGCCCAAGTTCGTTCATCCACGTTAGACCCTTCGCCGCCCTCGGGCTGCCAAGGATCCGCATCACTTCCTCGCCGATCCGCTCGTTCGACACCGTCGTGATGCTCTCCGCGGCGGCAGCGACTGCCGCTGCCGTCCCCGCCTCGATCTGTCCGTCGATCTGGCAAGCGAGCCGAACGGCGCGCAGCATCCGGAGGCGGTCCTCGACGAACCTCGCCCTCGGGTCGCCAATCGCGCGGATCCTCGCGGCGACGAGATCCTCCACGCCACCGACGAGATCGATGACCTCCCCATCTCTCGTCGCCGCAAGCCCGTTGATGGTGAGGTCTCTGCGCCGCACGTCTCCAGCCAGATCGCGCAGCAGGCGCACTTCCCCCGGCCGCCGCCCGTCGTATTGACCCTCCTCGCGGAAGGAAGCGATCTCGTACGACCGGCCTCCGGGCGCGACGACCAGGAGGACGCCGAACTCCTCGCCGATTCCCACGATCTGCCGATCAGGGAACACCGCCCGAATCTCGTCCGGCGTAGCGGACGTCGCAATATCCACGTCCGCCGGGGGGAACTCCACCTCGCGCCCCATGTTCTGCAACAGACCGTCTCGTACCACGCCGCCGATGAGCACCGCCTCGTGTCCGGCACGTTCGAGACGAGACAGAATCGTCTCGACGTAGGGATGGACCGACAGGACGAACGCGACGTCGATCCGATGGGGTGCATTCATGACGTGATCGACTATACAGACATGGTTGCGTCTACCGCAACCACGACACCAACGCCCTGCGCGCGAGCCGTCGCCGTCCCTTGGCTCAAGCCGCAGCGCTTATGCCTCCCCAAGGCTGCTTCGGTCCTCGCGCAGGGCCTTCCCAAGGCGAATCGAGCGCTCGACCGCTTCGTCAACCAGGAAGGAGAGCTCCGGCGTATGGCGCAAGGAAAGCCTCTCCGCGAGCTCACTACGATAGAATCCCCGGTCGCGCGTCAGGGCTTCGTGCAGCGCCACGCGATCCGTCTCTGCGCCGGCGCCGACGTACACCTTCGCGTGGCGCGCGTCCGGAGACAGCCGTACCTCCATCACCGTGGGGAACGCATCCCGGACAACTGGATCCCGGCTCTCGAATTCGACAATCGCGGCAAGCTCCCGCTGGATCTCCTCACGCAGCCGCTGGAGGTGTCGCTTGCTCATCGGATCTCAATCCTCGATTCCGCGATCTCGTACCCATCTCCCCGCTCGAGCTCCCCCTGGAGCGTCGCGAGCGCTGCAGTGCTGAGCCGCGGGTCATTCGACACATGGGCCACACAAAGCGTTAGGCGTCGCAGGTCATCGTGATCCCCTGCCTCGCACGCAGCAAACGCCGCGCCGCGTCGCCGCACATCCGCCACGAGGCGTCTGACGATGGAGCGCTTCTCCTTCAGGGATTGAACAGCGTAGAGCCGAAACCGATACGTGGCCAGCCCAACGTTCATCGTGTTGTACTAACGGGTGACCTCTTCCAACTCGAAGAGCTCAAGCCGATCGCCGATCTCGACCGCATCGAAATCCACGATCCGCACGCCACACTCACGCCCGGCCTGCACCTCACGCACGTCCTCCTCGAACCTTCGAAGCGACGCGATCTCCCCCGTATGCACCGGCGCCCCGCTGCGAATCACACGGACCTGCGCCCGCCGCGTCACCCGGCCATCCGTCACGTGGCAACCTGCCACAATGCCGTTGGGAATCTTGAAGATATCACGCACCTCGGCGGTCCCAATCCGCACTTCGGTGAACTCCGGGGCCAGGAGGCGCTTCAGCGCGCGCTCGACGTGTTCGGTAAGATTGTAGATCACATCGTATGTCAAGACAGCAACGCGCTCACGATCCGCAACCTTCATCGCCTTGGGATCCGCCTTGACCCCGAACCCGACGATGAGGCACTCCTCTGCAACGGGAGACGCCAGAAGCACGTCGCTCTCGGAGATCCCCCCTACACCCGCGTGCAGGAACTCCACCTCGACGTCGCCAACCTGTAGTCCTTCGATCTCGCGACGCGCAGCTTCCAACGCCCCGGTGGAATTCGCTTTCAGCACCAGACGAAGTACCGCCTTCTCCTGCGTTTGCGCGAAGAAGTCCTCGAAGCTCCTCGGCCGCTCCACAACCCGGCTCGGCTTCTCGGCACGCTGGCTCTCCTGCGCCATCCGACGCGCCGCCGCTTGGTCCTCGGCGACGAGGATCGCGCTCCCCACCTCCGGGACGTCGCTGAAGCCGAGGATCTCCACCGCCATGCCGGGAGCGGCTTCCGCGATGCGGCCGCCGCCGTCGTCCAAGAGGGCCTTGATTCGCCCGCCCACCGACCCCGCAACGACCCAGTCCTTCTCGCGCAGCGTTCCGTTGCGCACGACCGCGGCGGCCACCGGCCCTCTTCCGCTGGTCAGGTGGCTTTCGATGATCACCGCTTCCACCGCGCCGTTCGGGTCCGCTCGAAGGTCTTCCATGTCCGCGACGAGAAGGATCATCTCGAGCAGCTCCTCGATGTTCTGCCCGAGAAGGGCCGAAATCTCGACCGTGATCGTGTCCCCACCCCAGGCTTCCGGCGTCATTCCCTTGCGGGCAAGGTCGTTCATCACACGCTCTACGTCGGCGTTCGGGCGGTCGATCTTATTGACCGCCACGATCATCGGGATCCCAGCCGCGCGGATGTGGTCGATCGCCTCCACCGTTTGCGCCATGATGCTGTCGTCCGCAGCGACGACGAGGACGGCAATGTCCGTGACGCGCGCGCCCCGCGCGCGCATCCCGCTGAACGCTCGGTGGCCAGGGGTATCGATGAACGTGATCCGTTGCCCGCGCAGCTGCGCTTGATAGGCGGCGATTCCCTGCGTGATCCCCCCAGCTTCCTTGCTCGCAAGGTGCGACTTGCGGATCGCGTCGAGCAGCGTCGTCTTGCCGTGGTCGATGTGACCGAGAACCGACACGATGGGTGGCCGCGGCGCACCCTCCGTAGGCCCACGGCGCTTTGTCGCCGCCGGAGCGGCCACCGGCGCAGCGGACTCAGCCGCGGCGGCCCGTTCCTTGCGCTCCCCCTCCGCCGATCCTTCCTTCCACACCTGGAGGATCAGCGAATACTCCTCTTCGCCCACGGAGTTCGCCGCTCGCAGCCCGGGCATCCCCAGTTCATCTAGCTTGCTGATCAGATCCTTGCTCGGAACCCCAAGCTCTCTTGCAATTTCGTAGATTCTCTTCTTAACCAACGGTCTCCCTCGTTCTTCACAGCGATATCCGATGAACGCGGCCCTGACTATACGGGATCGGCGCGATGCCGTCAAACGTCCGTTCGGATCGACGCTTTCTCGTTAGCGCCCGAAGAGATAGATCAACGCCGCGACGAGCGCAAATCCACCCAGGATCCACAGGAAGACCCTCGTGCTCAGGAGCCGGATCCGCCGCCTATCGCCTGGGGAGAGGTCCGGGTTTCGCGGGTGGCGAAGCGCCATTCGCTGCGCCTTCTTGTACGTCTTCACGTATTGGGAGATCTTCTTCTGCCGCTTATAGACGACCGCCAGATTGTGCATCGCGTTGGCGTGTCGTGGGTCGACTTCCAGCGCTCGGTTGTAGGCGTATTCCGCCCGAGCGAGATCCCCGCCGTCGAAATACACGTTCCCCAACCGGTAGTACACCGCAGCCTTCTCGACGCCGTACTGCAGCGCGTCGACAAGGAGCTCGATCGCCTCCTTGAACTGCTTGCCCCTCCGCAGCCCGTCCGCCCGTGTCATGGCGTCCTGTACGAAAGCGACCCTCTCCTCACCGGTCTCCGGCAGCGTGGTACTCATCGAGCCACTTCCTTACCCTTTGGATGTCCTCCCACGTTTGATATTTCGGGCTCCCTTTCGCTTTCGACGGGTTCCGCAGGAGATAGCTTGGATGGAACATCGGATAGAGCAGGATCCTCCCCCGCCACGGGTAGAACGTCCCATGGGATTTGGTGATCCCCGGCACGTCGGGAGCCAGCCACTGCGTCGACGTGTTCCCCAGCGTCACGATCAGCGCAGGCTGGATCAGCGCGACCTGCGCTTCCAGGTACGGGAAGCACACCTCCATCTCCGTCCTCGTCGGCACGCGATTCCCCGGCGGCCGGCATTTCACCACATTCGTGATGTAGACGGCCGCGCGCGCGATCCCCACCGACGCCAGCACCTCATCCAGTTTCTGACCGGCGGGGCCGACAAACGGCCGGCCGGTTTGATCTTCGACCTCCCCCGGCCCTTCGCCGACGAGCATGATGGCCGCCGCCGGATCCCCTCCTCCGAACACCGTATGGGATCGCGTCTCGTGCAGAGGGCAGCGAGCGCAGGAGGCGACGCGATGGCCCAGCGCCTCCAAGGTCAAGAACGGCTCGGTCGGTGCATTCATCGAGGTTCCCCCGTCTGAGCCCGGACCGGCATGACAACACACGAGAGCGGGCAACGGGACTCGAACCCGCGACCCTCAGCTTGGGAAGCTGATGCTCTACCACTGAGCTATGCCCGCGAAGGTCGAAGCATTATACCCCGGACCCGCTGGCCGGACCAATTGATGCCTTCAGCGCTTCGAGCGCCGGCAGGTGCTTGCCCCGCAGCAGGGCCAGACAGGCTCCGCCCCCGGTCGACACGTAGGAAATCCGATCCAGGAGGCCGAAGCGAGCCATCGCATCGCCCGTCTCGCCGCCTCCGATGACGCTGTATCCTTGCGCGTCCGCCAGCGCTTGGCCGACCCCACGCGTGCCGTGCGAGAACGGTTCAACCTCGAACGCCCCGAGAGGGCCTGTCCACACGATCGTCTTCGCATCTCGGATACGAGCCGCGAACCGCGCGACCGTCGCCGGCCCGATGTCGAACCCCTGCCAGCCACTCGGAATTGCGTTCGCGCCGCACGTCCGCGTCTCCTCATGCAAGAAGAGACCCCGCGCCACGATGACGTCCTCTGGCAGCAGAATGGATGTCCCCTCACGCTCCGCGATCTCCTGAATCTCTCGCACCTCGTCGAACAGCTCCGCATCGACAACCGAACCGCCAACATCCGCGCCCGAGGCGGCGAGGAACGTGAAAGCCACTCCCCCTCCGATCAGGATCTCGTCGACCCGCGACGCGAGATCGCGCAGCGCCCCGAGCTTGCTCCGCGCCTTCTTCCCGCCAACGACCGCCAAGTACGGCCGTTCAGGTTCCTCCAAGCGCGACAGCGCCGCTACCTCCTCCTCCATGAGAAACCCGGCGTACGCGGGCAAGTGGTCGGCGATTCCCACCGTCGAGGCATGCGCTCGGTGCACGGCGGCAAAAGCATCGTTGACGAAGACATCCCCAAGGCCAGCCAACTGCCGCGCGAATCCAGACTCGTTCGTCGTCTCTTCCCGATGGAATCTGACGTTCTCCAGCAGGAAGACGTCCCCTGGCCCTGCCGCGTCGACGGACCGCGCCACCTCCGGACCGATCGACTCGTCGAGCTGACGCACCGGGCGGCCGAGCAGCTCTGATAGGCGCGCCGCAATCGGACCCAGCCGAAGCTCCTCGACGACTCGACCCTCCGGGCGGCCCAGATGCGTGATCAGCACCAGCTTGGCACCGCGGTCGAGCAGGTAGTCCAACGTCCTGAGGGATGCGCGGATCCTCGCGTCATCCGCCACGACCCCGCCGGACAGCGGGACGTTATAGTCCACCCGCACCAACACCGTCTTGCTTTCGACGTCCGCACCGCGGACACTGCGCAGCTCCATCGAAGCTCCCTTCCCCGCAGCCTGTCCACATCGAGATCGCGTTTGAATGCCGTTCCGATGGGGATTATAATGCGATCGAATGAACAATCAAAGCCTCATCCTCCTCGCCATCGGGCTGTTCATGGGCCTCATCGTAACCGTCGCCGCGATCGATGAGTACCTCACGGACAGGCATCCCCCGTCCGAGGTCAGCGGATTGATCTGGCGGATGGAGAACGCGTTTTCTCGAATCACGGACCTCGAAGCCGTCCTCGAGGTCAGCAAGAGCCACGCGCCAACCGACCCCATCCAGCTTGTCATCCGTTATCTGAAGAACCCGATCCCGGCGCTCTCGGCCCGCTACGTCCGGCCCGAGAGCATGCGCGACGAGCGGTTCGTCGTCTACAACGATCAGCTCTCTCACTACCTGCCGCAGGACAACCTCGTCATCATCAAGCGATGGGTCGGGCTTCCCCTCGCCGCGGTGGGCCTGGCGCAATTGGACCTCTCCGCCCTCAAGCGGGATTGGAGCTTGGGCCGTGTGACGATCAGCATTGTCCAGGATGTTCCAGGATTCACGCGCAACCTGTTCGAGACGCCCCTCGCCCCCGACGTCAGCTTCTGCCTGATCGACAGCGGGACGGACATGCTGAAGACGTCGCTGGGGACCGCTGCCTGGCCCTTCACCTTCACCTTCCAGTCGGAGGGCTCGAGGCCGGCGCCATCGTACTGGATCAGCGACCAGCCGATCGCCACGCTCAGCGCCACCGCTTCGATCGCCGGCAGCTACATCCTCGAGATCCGGGATGCAAAATCGGGAGAGCTGACCCGCATGATCTGGGTCGATCGCGAAACGTTCCTGATCCGAAGGATCGTCGTCTTCGAGGCGGGCCAGCGGGCGAGCACGCTCCTGGTTGAGCGGATGGACCTGGATCAGGGGCTGACGGCCGACGACATCCTGACGATCCCGACGCGCGGAGTGGAGACCATCCGCAGCTAGCGGCTTAGTCCTCGCTTTTGGGCGCGAGGTGCGTCCACTTTCGGAATTCGCGCAGATCGAGGGAGTCGTCGACGAATTCCTGAAACTCGTCCTCATCGGCGAACGGCGACTCAATCGCTGCGGTCTTGAAGACCTCATCGCTGATGAAGATCGGGCACCCCGAGCGCAAGGACAGCGCGAGGGAGTCGGACGCGCGGGCGTCGAACTCGAGTTCGTCCTCCTTCGCATCCCGGACGAAGATCGAGGCGAAATACGTTCCGTCCTGGACAGTGCGGATGACGACCTTCTCCACCCGCGCTTCCAGCTGCTCGATGATCTGCTTCATCAAGACGTGGGTCAACGGGCGAGGAAACTCCTCACCCTGCAACCCGAACGCGATCGAGATCGCCTCAGCGTCTCCGATCCAAATCGGCAACGCCTTCCGGGACCCTCGGTCCTTCAACAACACCACCGGCGTGTTGTTCGACGGATCGACCAGGAGCGCCTTGATCACGACTTCACGCATTCCGGTCCTCCTTTGAGAACCTCGCACGCCGGGATTATAGCGATCAGATCCGACCGAGCCAACTCCCCCCGCCGGTTGGTCCCCCTCACGCGATGGGCTACAATCCGTTCGGTTGGGGTACGGGAGGTGGGTACGCGTGTGCGGGATCATCGGGTACATCGGCAGTCAGAAGGCACTGCCGCTGCTCCTCGAGGCGCTGAAGCGCCTGGAATACCGCGGGTACGACTCCGCGGGAGTCGCCCTCCTCGAGGACGGGCAGATCATGCGATTCCGACGCGCCGGGAAGGTTCGCGAGCTGGAGGAAGACGTCCGCACGGCAGCGACCACCGCCACGACCGGCATCGGACATACGCGCTGGGCGACGCACGGCAAGCCGACGGAAGACAACGCCCATCCCCACGTGGATTGCTCCGGTCGGATCGCAGTCGTGCACAACGGGATCATCGAGAACTACGCCGCGCTCCGCGACCGCCTCGCAGCCGAGGGTCACACCATCCGGTCCGAGACGGACACCGAAGTGCTTGCTCACCTCATCGAGGCTCACCTCGACGGCGATCTGCTCGCTGCGGTGCGCGCAGCCGTGGCACAGGCCCAGGGCGCGTTCGCTCTCGCAGTCCTCTCCGCCGATGCGCCGGACCGCCTTATCGTCGCCCGCCGCGGAAGCCCCCTCGTCCTGGCCAACGACGGCACCGGCTCCCTCGTGTCCTCGGACGTCCCCGCCCTCCTCGGGAGGGCGACGGACGTGCAGTACCTTTCCGACAACGAGATCGCCGAGCTCACGCGAGACGGATTCCGGATCTTCGACACCTCCGGCCGCCGGATCCAGCGGCCGACGCATCAGGTGACGACCGACCCGGTGGCGATCCAGAAGGCCGGCTACAAGCACTACATGCTCAAGGAAATCCACGAACAGGCAAGAGCCATCGGCGAGACGATCCGGGAGAAGCTCCTCCCGTCCGCGGCATCCGTGAGCCTCCCCTTGGTGCAATCGCGCATCCGCCGGTTCGATCACGTGTATCTGGTTTCGTGTGGGACGGCGTTTCATGCCAGCATGGCCGCCGAGTACCTCTGGGAGGGACTGCTGCCCGTCCCGATCCAGGCGATGATCGCATCGGAGTTCCGCGTCCGTTCGCCTCATCTGTCCTCGCGGACGTTGGTGGTGGCCGTCTCCCAGTCCGGGGAGACGATCGACACGCTGATGGCGCTGCGGCATGCGAGAGAGCGCGGCGCCCAAGTGATCGCGCTCGTCAACAACGAGCAGTCGGCGATCGATCGAGAAGCGGACGCCAGCGTGTACACACGCGCCGGAATCGAGATCGGCGTCGCCGCCACGAAGACGTTCACCGCTCAGATCGCCGCCCTCGGCCTGCTCGGCATCCACTTGGGTCAGGCCCACTTCTCCCTTCCCGCAGCGCGGGCTCAGGAAGAACTGGAACGCCTCGCGCGGTTGCCTGGCCGGGTCATCGAAGCGCTTCGCGCGAGCGACCAGATCTGTGAGGTCTCCGAGCGGATTCATCGCGCGCGCGACGTGCTCTACCTCGCCCGGGGGTCGCTTTACCCCGTGGCGTTGGAGGGGGCGCTCAAGTTGAAAGAGATCTCCTACATTCACGCCGAGGGTTACCCCGCCGGTGAGATGAAGCACGGGCCGATCGCGCTGATCGATGAGGGCACGCCGGTGGTGACCCTCCTTTCGCGTGGCACAGCGTACGACAAGGTGCTCGCCAACATCGAGGAGGTCAAGGCGCGAAACGGGTTCACCCTGGTCGTCACCGACGCCCCGGAGGAGCCGTCACTCGCCCACCTTGCCGACGTCGTCCTCGCCGTCCCCGCGGCCGAAGGGATCTCCCGCCCGATCCTGTTCGCGATTCCGCTTCAACTGCTCGCGTACTACATCGCAGTCCAAAGGGGAACAGACGTCGATCAGCCGAGGAACCTCGCCAAGACAGTGACCGTCGAGTAGGCGCCCTTGCGCCTCCACTGGCTGCGCGGACCGGGACCGTCCCACCGCTACCCCGAGGCGCCGATCGGCGGTTCCCCGGCACGGCGGTACACCAGTTCCCCGCCGACGAACGTCATCTCGACCGCTCGTTGCGCAATCCGGTCCGGAGCGCACACTGGATCTCGGTCCAAGACGACCAGGTCGGCTAGCATCCCCGGAGCGAGCCGCCCCTTGCTGCCCTCCTCGAACCCGAACCACGCCCCGCCCTCGGTGTAGCGATCGATCGCCTCCTTGAGGGTCAGCCGCTGCTCCGAGTGGGGCGCGTTCACGGCCCAATGGAGACCATAGAGGGGGGAGAGAGGCATCCCGTCGGAACCGAGCGCGAGGGGAAGCCCCGCGTCGACCACTCGGCGCAGCGGGTTGCTCCCCCGGTCCCGTTCCTCCCCAAGCCGGCCCACGTACATCCGTCCCGGCCCTGACCAGTTGCCGGTGAAGTTAGGCTGCATGCTGATGCATAGACCGAGCCTTGCCGCGCGCACCAGATGCCCGTCATGCGGA
>Ga0068714_10001584_pt1 | contig 32512 bp, 34 predicted proteins | sample MTBNYHSulfiMetaG_FD_62988 | JGI IMG/M metagenome (GOLD analysis project Ga0068714, IMG submission 62988) | Enrichment culture microbial communities from rom New York Harbor, USA that are MTBE-degrading - MTBE-NYH (New York Harbor Sulfidogenic)... | ecosystem: Environmental > Aquatic > Marine >...
CTCCTTCCGGGTCAGGTTCGGCTTCTCAGGCGCCCTGGCCCCGGTCGCCGGTCGCCGTCTCCAGGGTCTCCGGCAGAGCCAGGATGAGGGGCACGGCGACGAACAGGTCAACCGCCATAGCTGCCAGGAAGACCGCCTGGGGGCCGAGGCGCTCCCACAGGTATCCCCCGGTCACGGGGGCCACCATGTGCGCCAATCCGGCGACGAGTCCCAGGATGCCGCGCCATCTGCCTATACAATCCGATGGTACAAGCTCGGGACCTATTGAGCTATACACCACGGCGCCAATCATCCTGAAACCGAACATAAAACCGGCCACGATCATGATTATCGACTTCGGCCAAAGGACCAGGAGCACATTGGCCGCGGTGAAGACCGGAACCAGGTAGAGATATACTCGTCTGCGCCCCAGACGGTCGGCCATCCGGCCGAACACGGTGGAGAACACGACCTCAGCCAGCGTCGCAGCCGTACTCATCAGCCCCAGGACTGCGGGAGTCGCGAACCCCACTTCATACGCGTAGGGGTACAAGAACGTCAACAACATGAACATCGTGAACTCGCTCGTTGCGACCAGCGCCATGTAGAGCCTCAGCCCACGGCCCCGCTCGAAGACCTCCCCGAGGTCGGCCAGCGCGTTGGCCCTGCGCGAAGGCAGCCTCGACCGTTGGATCTCCGGTAGGTTCCGGTACACGTAGACGGTCGGGACGACTCCCGCCAGGAAATAGATCCAGTACAGCACACGAATGCCGTGTGCAGTGACCCCTCCCAAGAGCGTGATGACCACCGCCGCCGCGGCCGGGCCGAAGAGCGTCGGGAGGGCTCCCACACCCTCGCAGAGGGCCTTCCCGGTGGCCCGGTCGCGGTTTGGCAGCGACAGGTCGCATATCACGGAGCAGGCCCCGAGCCGCTGTCCCAGACCCATCAAGACAACGGCGGGGATAAGCCAGAGCCAGCCGGGGGCTACCGCGTACAGGAAGGGTACCATCGCCAGAAGCGTGATCCCGGCAAGGTAGATCTTCCTCAGGCTATACCGGTCCTGAGCAATGCCCAGAGGAAGCGAGATCAATGTACCGGCCAGGCCGGCGGTGCTCTGCGCGGCGCCAAGTTGCACCGGGGAGGCTCCGAGGAGCCGGACGTAGATACTTGCGTACTGCTCCACAAACCGCCGGAGAAACCGGTTCACGACCATCCAGGTTACGACCACCCGCCACGCCTTCTTCTGGCGGCGCCAGACCTCTAGCAGCTCCTTAAGAAATCGCTTCACCCCCGTGGCGCCGGAACGTGCGGCCGGTGTACCTGATTATGGTCAAGGCGTACATTTCTCGGTACACACGGTCGCTTCCTCCGGTCGCGCCTCTCGGCCGTACGCTCCCGGTCGCGTTCTCTCTGCCCGCGTTTCTCTCTGCAGCCTTCTCTTTGCAGCTTGATAGGTCTACCGCGGTGTGCTAGAGTGCTTCCCAAAGGAGCCAGACGCCCTGTCTCTCCACCGGGGGATGGGGCGCCGGTGCGGACCGACGACCCTGACGTCTGTCACGAAGAGCCTTCTTTCGCGGTCGGACGGCACGTCCGGCCGCCTTTTCGTTGCGACCCCGGCCGGCCGGGAAGGCCGGCGGCATAATACTCCACACGGCGAAGGGGAGGGGCTGGTTGGCTTCCGAATCTGTCGACAGGCAGGCCCAGGGACCGCGGATCATCGTCCAGAAGTTCGGCGGGACTTCGATCGCCACCGGAGAAGGTCAGGCGCAGCTTGCGCGCCACGTCGCTGAAGCGCTGGCGGGAGGATGGTCCCCGGTGGTCGTGGTTTCGGCGATGGGAAGGGCCGGGGCACCCTACGCGACGGACACCCTGCTGGGCCTGGTCGCGGAGTGCGGGCAACATGGCGAGCACAACAACGCGCGGGACCGGGACCTGCTCTTGAGCTGCGGTGAGGTCATCTCGGCGGTCGTTGCCGCGGATGTTCTGCGAAAGGCGGGATACGACGCTCTGGCTTTGACCGGCCAGCAGGCGGGAATCATCACGGACGACGCTCACGGCGCCGCCTCGATAGTCGAGTTGCGCCCGGAACGCGTGAGCCGGCACCTGGCCCGCGGACAGATCGTGGTCGTGGCGGGATTCCAGGGGGCAACCCGGTCGGGCGAGGTGACGACCCTCGGGCGCGGCGGGAGCGACATCACCGCCGTCGCTCTGGGCGCCGCGCTGGACGCCGGGCTGGTCGAGGTCTACACCGACGTGGACGGGATCAAGACCGCCGACCCGCGGCTTGTCCCCAGCGCCAGGACGATCACCCACATCAGCTACGACGAGACCTCACAGATGGCCCACGAGGGGGCGAAGGTGCTCCACCCGAGGGCAGCGGACATGGCCGCCCGGTTCAGGCTGCCGGTCCGCATCCGGTCGACGTTTGCGGACAGCCCCGGGACCCTGATAACCACGGACGGGCCCAAGGACCCGTGGTCGGCCTTGGCGGAAACCGGGCCGGTGGCCGGGGTCACTCATGTAGACTCCATAACGCTTGTATCCTTCGGCACCGAGGCCGGCGACAAGCCGCCCTACAAGCGAACCTTTCAGGCCCTGGCAGCGGAAGGCATCAACATCGACATGATCTCGGTAACGCCTCAGGCCTGCTCTTTCATCATTGCGAGCCAGGTAGCGCAGGCCGCTGATCAGGCCCTGCGCGGGGCCGGCGTCCGGGCAGCGCTCAGGTCCGGCCTGGCCAAGGTCTCAGTCGTCGGGAGGGGCATGCCCTACACCCCCGGGGTAATGGCTCGCGTCTCGGAAGCCCTGCTTGACTCGGGAGTCGCTATCCTCCAGACCTCGGACTCGTTGATGACCATTTCATGCCTGGTGGACGTGGCGGACCTCGAAACCGCGGTGCAGGCCCTGCACAGCAAGTTCGGGCTGGACCAGGGCGACGGGAACTAGCGGTCGGAGCCGGCGGGCGGGGCCGGCGCGCCCCGGGACGCAGCCCCCAAAGCGGGCTTGCCGGCGTACAGCCGCCGGATGAGCAGGCCGTGGACCAGGAACAGGCCGGCCAGTAAAGTGAACGCGGCCGGCATGGACGACCTGTCGGCTATGTACCCGACCATCGGACTGGTCAGCGAACCGCCCATCGACATGGCCCCGAAGACCAGGCCAAACGCACTGCCCGACTTGCCCTTCGGTGCTATCTCGGCGGTTATGGCGTTGAGGCATGGCCGCGGAATCGACCGCCCCGCGCCAACGAGGATCAAGAGCAGGACAAGCCCGGCGACGCCCACCGGCGCCCAGGCCAAGGCCACGACAAAGACCGCCGTCGCGGCCGTCGCCGCCAGGACGACAAGCGAGCGATCGAACCGGTCCCCTGCCCTTCCGCCGCCGATCGAGCCGACCGTCCCCGAAAGCAGCATGATCGTCGAGAAGGCCCCGGCCACGGCCGGGCTCACCCCGCGGGACGTCGTCAGGAACGACGGCAGAAACGACGTCAGGGTATTCCCAAACGCCCCGGAAAGGGCCGCGGCGGCGGCCAGCGCCACGACTGGAAGCCACTGCCCAGCCAGGGGCGGCCGGGGCGCCGCAGGCAACGGCTGCGGAGGCTCGTCGGGCTCCGGCTTGAGCTTCCCACCTTTCGGCTGGTCCTCGTCTTCGCCGGCTGGCAGCCGGGGGTAGACGAGTACCCAGGCCACCGTTAGCGCCGCTCCGACGGCGACAAGCAACCGCAGCGAGCCCCGCCAACCGAGGGCCGATGCGAGCAGGGCGGTCAGGCTGTAGCCCATTGACATGCCCAGGTTTCCTCCGACGTTGTGCATGGCCATACCCATGCCCACGCCGGAGTACCTTGTCGCCCGCGCCATTTCAGGGAAGCTGCCGGGATGAAACGTCGCGTTGCCTATCCCGGTGATGACCCGGGCCAAGAGCATGGCCGGCACCGTACGGGCGCCGGCAAACAGGAGCGAGCCGCCCAGCGTCAAACCGTAGCCGGCGAGCAGCAGGCTCCTGGCGCCGAGGTAGTCCACCAAGAGCCCTGCGGGGAACTGGGCCAGCCCTCCTGTCAGGTTGCCGACCGCAATGATGATTCCGACGTCGGTGAAGCTCAGGTCTAGCTCCTCCCGGATGAAGATCAGGAGGACCGGCAGCGAAGCCGATAGGACGTGCTGCGCGGCGTGCGCGGCAATGAGCAGGTTGCGGGCGCGGTTGGCTTTCGCCGGCGTCAGGGTTGTCTCATCTGCCGGGGGCGCTTGGGACGCGGGCGCGGACAAGCCGGGACTCCTTTCGTCTGCCACGGGCGAGCGCCTAGGGGTTCAACACGTTTCGAAGGAAGCCCTGCCAAGAGGGGTTGCAGCGGAGCCGCAGCTAAGTCCGGGGCGGTACCGGTACGCCTGTCCCCCCCTTGGAACTAGGCAGGCTCAGAACGTCGACCGCGGCAATCTCGGCGGCAAGGCCGTCGAGTCTCCTCAGGAGAGCGCACAGCAGGGCTGTCGCCAACGGCGAAGCCGTCCTCTTTTGTCCCCAGGAGTAGTCCTCGAACCCCCTATAGCACGACCCCGGCGTTACCCGGCCCGACGCGTCGAAGTTATAGGCCACCAGGCACGCAGTCAGTTCGCAGACCGCCTGCCGGTGGTCCGGCCGGGTGGCGGGCGCCGGCCCGTCCCAGACCGCGGGGTAGCGGCTCAAGGCGTCCAAGACGGAGTACGCGTCGTACCAGAGGGAAGGCCATTTGACCGTCTTGAAGCGCCGGCCATGGCCGAACATATACGGCTGGCTGACGCCCCGTGTAAGCCAGACCTCGCAGACCGTGCGCGCAGCGTCTTCGGCGATGGGCGGGCGCCTGGAAGGCGGCACGCAGGACAGGGCCCGGAGGGCTTCCAAGGTAGCCTGCGGGCATATGTCTCCCCTTCGCCCCGGGCCCCTGAAGCCCGTCGCAGTGTGCGTCCTGCAGGGCCAGCCGGGTCCCTGGGCGGTTTCCACGGCGTCTCCCGCCATACACCGCAAGGCTTGTCCGACACGGGCGTCCCCGCCGCGGCCAAAGAGCAGCAACACCTCGCAGATTGCGTGGGTATCGCAGAGCAGCAAGCCCCAGCGGGGCTCCTCTTGCCCCCGCCATCTGGCCCAGGTCTGGAAACGCCCGTCAGCGTCCTGGTGTAGCAGCATCTGATCGAGAATCCGGTCGACGCAGGGCGAGTCTCCTGCCCGGACGCCCATCCTCCATAGCCATAGAAGGATGTTGGGCGCGAAGGTAGGGCTGTTGTGCCCCGTCGTGACCGCGTCCTGCTCCCAGTCGGGGAGGCGCCCGATGACCGCAGCGGTACCCGGGTCGGCCAGAGTCTCTTGGTGTGCACGCCGGACCTCGGGGCTCTCCGCCGGCCTGCCCAGGAGAGCGGTCAGGCCAAGCCATCGGGCCGCCGGCTCTGGCGCATCCAGGATCCAGGGTCTTGGGTCGGCCCCGAGCAGCCTGACCCAGGCTTCGTCGGGCAGTTCCGTCAACCGGGGACCACCTCGCAGGCAACAGGTTCGCCGGCGATACCGCTCTAGGGTTTCTTGACCATCGGCTTGCCGCAACAGCTCAGCGTGCTGCCGCCCTCCTTCACAACCTTGACCTCGGTGCCGCAGACCTCGCAAGCCCAGACCTCGCCCTCCTTGTGCAGTGGCATGTGTCCACCTCCTCGCCCCTTAGTGGAGCAGGACTACTCCTGCTCGGAGATAACGGCCATGGGCTCGCCGCAGCACCTGACGATGCCCTTTCCTTCACTCACGACCTCGACCTCAAGGCCGCAGAGCCTGCAGAGAAGCCGGGTGCCTACTGCGCTGGACATGTCCCCATCGCCCCCTCTCGCGTTGCTGTCCAGGTGTTCGCAACGCGTCCGGCGCTTTCCTCCGAAAAGATGCGGGCATCGCCGATGGACCCGCCCGTCTAGCGAAAGGCCAAACCGGTCCCTGGTTCGAAGATAGCTCTGGATAGTCCTAGCCAAGCTGACTGATTCACGCACCAGGGAAGGAGCTGCCCTGTGAGTATCGAGACCCGCGGGGTCTCGCCCTCGGAGTATCCGGCCGTAGGCCGGGTGATTCTCAGCGCCTTCAAAGAGGATGAATTCGACCTCTGGGAGTACCTTGTGGCCCACGACCCGGCCGTGGAGCCTGACGGGGTGCGCGTCGCCACGGCCGGCGGCAAGATCGTCGCCTGCACCGTGGTGGTTCCGAGGCAAATCCGCACCAGAGCGGGCTGGGCGCCGGGCGCCGCGATCACCCTGGTGTGCTGCGACCCTGCCTTTCAGGGCCGGGGCTATGGCGGCGCGACGGTTCGGAGCGCCGTTGACTACTGCCGCGCGCGGGGCTTGGCGTTAGGCCTGCTCTACGGGATTCCCGAGTTCTATCCCCGCTACGGCTTCGTGCCTGTGCTTCCGAGGTTGTCCACCGAACTCAGTGCCGAGCGGGTGGCAGACAGCTTCCGTCCCCTGGCCCTCGTTCCGATGTCCCCCGGAGACATCCCTGACGTCACCGCCATGTACCACGAGACCCTTGGCTCCTGCGCCCTGGCCGTCCGCCGGGGAACCGGCGAATGGCTCTGGCGATACCGCAGTCCGAAGGCCGGATGGAACCTGCTTGTGGCCCGCGGCGGGCAAGCCGACCTGATCGCCTACGCCCGGCTGGAGACCGACCTGCGCGAACCCGGGGCGGCACTGGTCCGCGAGGCGGGCGTCAGAGCGGGGCCCGAAGCTGTCGGCCTGCTCTGCGCCCTTGCGGCCCGGGCCCTGAACCAGGGGCTGGGCCGCCTGCGGCTGGTGCTACCGCCGCGCGAGCCGCTCGTCCGCGCGGCCTTGCTGCTCGGCGCCGAGCAACGGTACCGGCCGGCAACGTCGGGGATGGCGGTGGTCACCAGCTGGCAAGCGGTGCTTCCGGAGGGCTATTCCGTGGAAACCGGGTTTCAACCCGGAAGTCTCCTACTGAGACACGCCGACCGGCCATTGCTCGGCGCCGGCCCCAGGCTCATGACGCAGATGGTCCTGGGTTACCGGGCCGCGGCGGACCTGCTGATGCTGCCCGATGTAGACCGCCTCGGGACGCGCGATGACGAAGAGGAGCTGGCCCGGAGTTTCCCCAGGCTCTATCCCTGCTGGACCGAGGCCCCGTTCTGGTGGTAGGACGGGGCGTGCCCGGTCAACGCCTTTTCTCTTCGTAGAGATGAAAGAAGGCCGTGCGCACGAATACCGCCAGAACGGTTTCCCCGGCGAGCCAGATCGCCTTGACAACCTGCCTGGACCGGTCCATCTCCGGCATCAGGGGGCCCGGCAGCCTCGCCGCGATGTCGCTGGAGACCAGCGCGGCGACGAGAGCGAATATCAGCAGCGGGGCGTACTTGCCTACATTGGACGTCAGCGACCGCCAGCCACGGACAATCCCGTCAAAAAGCCCCGCACCGCCCATGACCACCTCGGCAAACCAGACGTGCGCCAGGCCAAGGAACACCCAGAACGGAAACGACCAGGTATACCTGAGGGGCAGCAACGTTGGCGGGAGGACGAGGAGGCAGTAACCGCCCGCGATGGCCAGATAGTACCTGCCGGAGTTGGCCGGTAAGTCGCGCAGGCTGGTCCTGCCGTCTCGCACGGCGTTTCTCGCCAGCGCATTTACCCCGCTGGACACGGCCGGTGCAAGCGGGAGCGCGAGGAGAGGCAGCCACCCGTATCCGCGCGCCGCGCCGAAATCTCCGGCCGCGCTAAGCGCCCACGCCAGCAGGGCGAAGCCGGCGGGAACGTACCACAGGACCGGGAACCTGCGGAAGGTATCTGCCGCGCGACCAAGATAGGCCAAAGCTCTTTGCCCCCCAAGCGGCCGGAAAAGCGCCCGCCATCGTAGTCACCATAGTCATCTTACTAGGGATTCAAGGAGTTCAGACCATTTCCTGGCAGGGTCCCGCGCTACGCCCTCTCAGCCAACGCCAGGCTCCCGACGATCACGGCGGCGCCCGCGACGGTCGCCGGCGATACGGTTTCGCCGAGAAGGATCACTCCCAGCACGACGGCAACCGGCGACTCGAGATAGATCCAGGATGCCGCCCTGGCCGCCGGGAACGTCCTCAGCGCTCGGTTGTAGGCGAGGTACGCCATTATCGAGCAGACCACTGCGAGGTACGCAACAGCCCCCCACTGGGCGGCCGACAAGGCATGGAGCGTGCTCCAGTCTTCTGTAAAAGCCGACACGGCCAGCAGGCCGGCGGTTCCCGTGAGCATCGTTGCCGCAGTAATCGTCACCGGGCTGTACCTGGCGGCCATTCTCCGGACCAGGACCGAGTAGAAACCAAAGCACACGGCATCGAGGATGAGGCACGCCGCGCCGAGCAGGTACCCGCTCTCGAACGCCACCGTGAGCCCGCGCTGGCTTGCGACGACCGTGATTCCGACCGCTCCGGCGACGACGGCGGCGGTCTTCCGGGGGCCCAGAGTCTCGCGCTCAAGCACGGCCGAAACCGCCATCGTGGCCAGCGGGATGCTCCCGACAACCAGCACGGCGGAGACGCCTGCGCTGGTCAACCGGACCCCGGTATACTGCAGGAAGAAATAGAGTGAAACAGCCAAGGTACCCAGCAGCAAGAGCATTGGGAGGTCCTTGGCATCGAGCCTTTCGCCGCGCAAGTGCCTGCCAACGAGTACCGGGGCAAAGAACAGCGAGGCCAACAGGAACCTTACCGTAGCGAGAAGGGCGGGGCTCAGGCCCGAGCCTCCGGCCGGAGGATTGAGGACGGTCCGTGCCGCAACGAAGGAGGCGCCCCAGGCGACAACCGCAAAGAAGAGCAGCGCCCGGACCACGAGCGGGCTGTCAGCCTCGGCGGACGCCTGCACCTCCGGCGTCTTAGCCCTCCGCCATTCCGTGCGTGGACACGTAGCTGTGGATGAGTTCCTCAAGGAGTTCGGAACGGTCCACGTGATGAACCAGCGACCGGGCCCCGAGGTGGGCCGTTATGTAGGTGGGATCGCCCGACAGAAGATAGCCTGCAAGTTGCGCCACGGGGTCGTACCCGCGTTGCGAGAGCGCCTCGTATACCTTGAGGACTATCTCCGCGGCTGAGCACGTCCGGACCAGCTTGGCCGAGAAGACCTTGGTATCGCCGCCTTGTTGCTCCAAAGGTTACCCACCGTCCCTCGACGCGAGACTTCTGCCTGACCGGCACTGCAGCCCTTCACTCCGGGGTACCATGGCGCCTAGCACTCAAGTCTCACCAGGTCGCTGCGCGAGATGACAGCCTGGCGGCGCGTCCCGGGAGAGTTGGCGACGTGCCAGACGGTATACTGCTCAGCGTAAGGCTCACCGGCCGATAGGCAGTCGACCGGTACCACAGCCCTCAATCCCCGGGCTGCGGCGCCCGCCGTCGTATGGAGCACGGCCCCGTGAGCGGACGTTCCGGTCACAACCACGGTGTCGATTCCTCTCGCCCGCAGGACCGCTTCCAGCTCCGTGCCGTGGAACTTGTCCACCCCTGACTGAACCACGGGTTCGCCGGTCCCGGGGGCTACCTCCTCACGGATGTCTCCCGGCGCTGCACCGCGCGTCAGGCTGTAGACCACGAGCGCCCCGGTCCGCCGGGCTTCGGACAGCAGCCTCCGGATGTTGGGCAAGGAGGCCTCGCAGCGCGGGCGTCGCTCCGGACTGCAGTTGCCGCGCTGGATGTCCAAGATCAGCAGCGCGGCCCTTGCGGCTTGGACCGAGACCGGCTTCACCTCCGGCGGAGGCGGGACCTGTACGTCAAACCACTCATCGCAGATCGACATCCGGCTATCCCTCCAGGTATTCGTGGCGGACGGGCGTGAACACGTCGGCGATGGTGCAGTCCTCAAGGACGACCGCACCGTGGGACTCGTTGGGGGCAAAGATGATCCCCGAACCCGCCGGTCCGTCCCTGTTCTCGCCTCCCACAGCCCATTGCACGCGCCCGCTGACCACAAAGCTTGCCTGTTCATGCGGGTGCGAGTGGACCGGGAGGACCGTCCCTTTCTTCATTGCGACCCAGCACTGCATCAACGACCGGCCGACGGCCACGACGTGAACGACAATCCCCGGCGCTACCTCTTTCGTGTGAATCCATGACGAAAGCTCAGCGATGACAATCACGCCCTCCGGTTTGCGGCGGCGCGGGGATCCGCCCCGCCAAGTGCTGACTAGTGACTTCGCCCAGGCATCGGCAGGTCCTGTAGGGGAGATCCCCCGGGTATTCCGGGGGATCCTGTGCCGGCCGGGGGCCCGGCGGGATATCAATCGGCCGGTCTACCGGGCTACGGTGAGCTTGTTGACGACTCCCGTTACGTCCATAAGGCTCAGGGCGACGCGTTCGGCGTTGGCGCGGTCGATGTCGGTCGGTACTGCACCCTCGAGGGTCAGGATACCCTGATTGACCGACAGTTTGAGCTGTTTGGCAAACGCCTCGGTCTTGGGGTTGATCCGAAACTCCACTCTTGCCTTGAAGAGCGCGGTGCTGTCTTGCGGGCTGAGTGCTGCTGCGCTTGTTGTCATCGTTGATCACCTCATTGTGGTGTATGGTCTCAGCCGGCACTTTCGATATGTAATACGTATCATGCACTGGAAGTTTCACGAAATGTCCAGTTCGTTCTTAAAGGAGGCACTCGCCAGCGGTAGTATGGCCATCACCCCATAGGACACCGTGCTCCTTGAAGTGCTGGACGCAGGTTGGCATGTTGAGTGATCTATGACATCTCCGTGGCAAGGCCGTCGATGCAAGGAGTATTGCGGCAGGCAGACGGCGAAGTCTGCGATCATGGTGGAGAGAAGGCTTGGTGATGCGGCTGGGTCGGGGGAAGGGATCCGCATCCCGACTCGGGACGGGTTTCGGATCCGGACTCACGAGCCGGGAGACCTCGGATGGATTGTCAGCCGGCACGGCGCCCTATACGTCCAGGAGCATGGCTGGGACCCCCGGTTCGAGGGTCTGGTCGCCCAGATAGCAGCGGAGTTCCTGGCTCACTATGATCCTTCCCGGGACCGTTGTTTTGTGGCAGAGTTGGACGGGGAGCGGGTCGGCTCGGCTGCCGTTGTCCATGCGGGCGACGGCAGCGCCAAACTCCGCGTGCTCCTCGTCGAGCCGCAGGTCCGGGGTAAGGGTATTGGGTCGGAGCTTGTGCGCCGGTGCGTCCGGTTCGCCTGGGAGGCGGGCTACTCTCGACTGGTGCTGTGGACCGTGAGCAGCCTGGACGCGGCAAGGCGGATCTACGAGCGGCACGGGTTCAAGCTGGTCGGCAGCAGCCCGCATGCGCAGTTCGTGGAGGGGTTGGAGGATCAGACGTGGGAGCTAGAGCTGTTGCATGGGGACTCTCGAACGGAAGACAATGACAGCTAAGGGAAGCAGAAGCCAGCCGGGTGGGGATGTGTCATGGATGATAGCGAGCGCCTAGCAGATCCCAGAGAGCACGCAACCCTCCTGGAGTCGGAGCTCGAGAGGTTTGTGACCAAACTGCGGCAACTCGGGGCGGAAAAGATAGTGCTCTTTGGCTCATTTGCGGAGGGCAGGAGAGACCAGCATACGGACCTGGATCTCTTTGTAGTGCTGGCCAGCGGGTTGCCCTTCGTTGAACGAGTGGCATGGCTCTATCGAGAACTGGAGCCTCGAGTTGCTTGTGATATCCTCGTCTACACCCCACAGGAGTGGACGGTCATGCAGGAACGGCCTTTTGTGCGAGATGCGCTGTGCAAAGGAGAGGTCCTCTATGAGAAGAAGCGGGCTTGAGGAAGCCCAGCGGTGGCTCGACCAGGCAAGAGATGACCTGAGGTGGGCGTCCTTGCTCAATGAAGCGGGCGGCTACCATCTAGTGTGTTTCCTCTCCCAGCAGGTCGCCGAAAAGGCCATCAAGGCCTTTCTCTACGCGCAGGGCGAGTCACCGGTACTGGGTCACTCTGTGACGGTCCTCAGCCGCAGGGCCGGGGAGTACGACGAGCGGATAGCGCTCAAGGCAAACTCGTGGTCAGTGTTGGATGGTTACTACGTGGCCACACGATACCCAAACGGGCTTCCCGACAGCATTCCCTCCCGGGTCTACAATGCTCAAGCAGCCGGTGAGGCAGCCCGGCTGTCCAGAGATTGCGTCGAGACAATAGCAGAAACGTTGGGACTATGACCGTGTGAGAGCACCGACCCTCAGATCGTACGCGCGCTAGTCCTGACAGATCCTGGACCTTGGACCGGTTTCGGAACCTCCCCCTTGGAGCGCGTGTCAGACCGGCTTTCTCCAGGGGGTGCCGAGCTCCCCGAGCCTGATGAGCTCGCGCTGGCGCCGGAAGATATAGCGGACAAGCTCCTCTTGGGTCTGACGGTTGATCTTCTCGAAGGCCATCCCGACGAGGTCCTCGGTTTCGCCGGGTTGCACCCGGACCGCACGTGCCGCCGCGCACAAAGTAGACGCGGCCCCTGGAACGTCAACCTCTACTTCGTAGAGCCCTCCGGGAGAGAACGGCCCGGCCGGGATGGCCACAAGAAGCCCGTTTCCGCTGAGGTCTCTGACCTCCCCGGCTACCTCTCCGCTCCTGAAGGGCAGGCCTGCCTTGACGCGGTAAAACGTCCGCCTGTCAAGCGCCCTGGTGGCGCGCGGAGCGGAGGTCACGATAAGCGGGGGGTCGCCCCGTTTGGCCGCTATCACGGTGACGGTCGTCATGTAGGTGGTGATCCCCTTGTAGCGCCAGAGGGTCAGTTCGGTGCCCGGCTGGATTCTCGCCGTACCGCTGCCGTCCGGTGGAACGCCTAGCACAAGCCGGTGCGGCTCAGCCGCCACGATGGTCGTGTAGGCGGTCCGGCGGGGGGCGTTCTTTGTGGCAGCCACGTCCATCTGGACGCGTGCACCGGGTTTGAACGGTTGCTGCACCGGCTGAACCTCCGTCGGGGAACGATGTACCTGTCCCATGCATCGCCAGAGAAACTGAGTTCTTTAGCTACTACGAGAACATGGTCCGATACGAGGCCGCGAAGTCGCCCGGCAAGGCCGGCCAACTCCCCCTTGCGCAAACCGCTATCGCAAAGTAAAGTTGTTCTGTTTGGAACGTTCACCAGAGAACAGATGGCATCCGGATGTAAGGGGGAAGACCAGTTGGCCGAGCGTTTTGAGCTGCTTACTTCCCTGCTCAAGGGCGTCAACCGGGGGGTGCACGAGCTCGCAAAGGGCATTATTCATGGACATGCCCTCGCTCCACCGAGCCTGATGGTGATGCGGCGAGTGTTCGAGGACCCGGGCATCACCGTCAGCGAGTTGTCCAGGCAGACCTCGATGGCCAAATCTCACGTCTCAAGGACCGTCGAGAGCCTGACCCAGGCAGGTCTGCTTGAGAAACGGGCAGACCCTTCGGATCACAGGCTGCTGCGGATCCATCCCACCGGGACCGCAGAAGCGCATTTTCGGCAGATGCACTCTGCCGTGAGACGCCGGTTCGCCGCGGTAATCTCCACGCTGCCCGACGAGAAGGTGGACGCGCTGATCGAGGGCCTGCAGGCGGTCCAGGCCGCGCTCGAGCGGGCCCATGAGACAGACCAGGGAGAGCGCAACCGTGAGTAGGCTGCTGCGATACGCAAGGCCCTTCGCCTGGGGCGTGGCGGGCGTGGCGGTCCTCGTGTTTCTACAGACGCTGTCCCAGTTGCACTTGCCCAACCTGATGGCCGAGATCGTCGATCAGGGGATCGCCCGCGAGAACATCCCGCTCATCTGGCGGACCGGCGGCGTCATGCTACTCGTCGCCATGGGCGGGTCGGTCTGTGCGGTGCTGGCCGGATATCTCTCGGCCAGGACGTCGACCGGCTTCGGCAAGGTCCTCCGCAGCAAGGTCTTCTCGCACGTCGAGGGCCTCTCGCTGGCGGAGTTCGACAAGATCGGCACGGCGTCGCTGATCGTCCGGACGACCAACGACATCACTCAGGTCCAGACCGTCGCGCTGGTCTTCATGCGGATGGTGATCAGCGCCCCGATGATGTGCATCGGCGGGATAATCATGGCCGTCTCCAAGGACCCGAAGCTGTCGCTGATCCTCGTCTTCGTCGTGCCCGTGCTGTTCCTGGGGGTCTTCCTGGTCGGATCCCGCGTCCTGCCCCTGTTCCGGGTCATGCAGAAGAGGCTGGACAGGCTTAACCTGGTCCTCCGGGAGGCGCTGACGGGGATCAGGGTCATCCGGGCGTTCAACCGGACGGACTACGAGGAGCGCCGGTTTGACGGCGCCAACCGGGAGCTGACGGGCACGGCGCTGCAGGTTCACAGGTTCATGGCGGTGATGATGCCCTTCATGATGCTGACCCTCAACATGACCACGATCGCCGTCATCTGGATCGGCGGGCACCGCATCGACGCCGGAAACCTCGAGGTCGGTGCGCTCATGGCCTTTATCCAGTATGCCATGCAGATCCTGATGTCGTTGCTGATGATGTCAATGGTCTTCGTGATGCTTCCGCGGGCGTCGGCCTCCGCCGAGAGGATCAACGAGGTGCTGGACAGCGTGCCCGGCATCACCGATCCGGCCGAACCGGTAACCGCCGGGGGCGAAAGGGGCACTCTGGAGTTCCGCAACGTCACCTTCAGCTACCCCGGCGCCGCACGCCCGGCCTTGAGCGGCATCTCGTTCAGGGCGGAGCCCGGCGAGGTCACGGCCATCATCGGGGGGACCGGGTCTGGCAAGTCGACCCTCGTGAACCTGATCCCGCGCTTCTACGACGTGGACGAGGGGCAGGTCCTGGTCGACGGGGTGGACGTCCGCGAAATGGCCCAGTCAGACCTCCGGTCCAGGATCGGGCTCGTACCGCAGAAACCAGCACTCTTCAGCGGATCGATCGCCGGCAACATCCGCTACGGCAGACAGGATGCCGGCGACGAGGAGGTGCGCCGCGCGGCGGAGATCGCCCAGGCGCTCGACTTCGTAGACAGCGCCGAATCAGGACTTGAGTCTGCCGTGGCCCAGGGCGGGACCAACCTGTCCGGTGGCCAGAAGCAGCGTCTCTCCATCGCCCGCGCCATGGTGAGGAGGCCGGAGATCTACATCCTCGACGACAGCTTCAGCGCCCTGGACTTCCGAACCGACGCCCGGCTCCGCGCGGCGCTGAGGCAGGAAACCGGGAACGCGACTGTCCTGATCATCGCCCAGCGGGTCAGCACGGTAATGGACGCGGACCGGATCATCGTCCTGACCGATGGCCGCATCGCGGGCATGGGACGCCACAAAGAGCTCCTGAAGACCTGTGAAGTATACCGGGAGATTGTCTTGTCCCAGCTCCCGGAGGAGGCAACGGCATGATGGGCGGGCCGCACGGCGGGCGGGGAGGACGCAGGGGCGTCGTGGTGATGGGCCCCGGCGGCGGCGGGGGCAGGATGGGCTTCGGGATGCCGGTCGAGCGGGCCAAGGATTTCCGTGGCACCCTGAGGCGGCTTATCGCCTACCTCGGCCCCCGAAAGGGTCAGGTGCTGGTGGTTCTGGTCTTCGCCGCGCTGAGCACGACGTTCGCGATCCTCAGCCCGAAGGTCTTGGGCAAGGCTACCACCCGGCTATTCGCCGGTCTGTTGCTAAAGCTTCAGGGCGTTCCGGGCGCGACGATAGACTTTGGCTACATCCGCGGCATCCTTTTCGTGCTGGGCGGGCTCTACGCGTTGAGTGCCTTCTTCAGCTACGTCCAGCAGTACATCATGGCCGGCGTCGCCCAGGGAACCGTCTACGACATGCGCCACGACGTCTCGGCCAAGCTCTCCCGCCTGCCGCTCAAGTACTTTGACTCGCGCACCCACGGCGAGATCCTCAGCCGGGTGACCAACGACGTGGACAACATCAGCAATACGCTCCAGCAGAGCCTTGCCCAGATCATCACCGCCACCGTCACGCTCGTCGGGGTGGTCGCGATGATGCTGTCGATCAGCCCGGTGCTGACCCTCGTCACCCTGGTGACGCTTCCCCTTTCGGTGCTGGTGACAGCCTCGATAGCCCGGCGGTCGCAGGGCTACTTCCTGGGACAGCAGAGGACCCTCGGCGAGCTCAACGGGCACGTCGAGGAGATGTACGGCGGCCACAAGATAGTGAAGGCGTTCGGGCACGAGCAGGCGGCGATAGACACTTTTGAGGAAACCAACGACCGGCTCTACGAGTACGGCTGGAAGGCGCAGTTCATCTCGGGAATCATCATGCCCCTCATGCAGTTTGTGAACAACATCGGTTATGTCGTGGTCTGCGTGGCCGGGGGGCTGTTTGTCATCCGGAGGGCGATAGAGCTTGGGGACGTTCAGGCCTTCATCCAGTACTCGAGGCAGTTCACCCAGCCGATCGTTCAGACGGCGAACATAGCTAACATAATCCAGTCCACGGTAGCCTCCGCGGAACGGGTGTTCGAGGTCCTCGACGAGGCGGAGGAGGTCCCCGACGCGCCGGACGCCCCGAGGATCGACTCGCCTGCCGGCGAAGTGCGCTTTGAGGACGTCAGTTTCTCGTATCGCGAGGACGCTCCTCTGTTCGACGACATCAACATCGACGTCCGTCCGGGCCGGATGGTGGCCATCGTCGGTCCGACCGGCGCCGGCAAGACGACCCTCGTCAACCTGCTGATGCGTTTCTACGAGGTTGGGGCCGGCCGGATAACCGTGGACGGGGTGGACATCAGAGACCTCCGGCGAGGCGACCTACGAACAATGTTTGGAATGGTCCTCCAGGACACGTGGCTCTTCTGTGGGCCCGTCCGGGACAATATCGCCTACGGCCGCGAAGGCGCCTCGGAGAGCGAGGTCGTCGAAGCCGCGCAGGCCGCGAGGGCGGACCACTTCATCAGGATGCTCCCGGAAGGGTACGACACGGTCCTGAACGAAGAGGCATCCAACATCTCGCAGGGGCAGATGCAACTCCTGACCATCGCGAGGGCGTTCCTGGCCGACCCGGCGATCCTCATCCTCGATGAGGCAACAAGCAGCGTTGACACCCGCACGGAGATGCAGGTCCAAGCGGCAATGGCCGAGCTGATGGAGGGCAGGACAAGCTTCGTGATAGCTCACCGCCTGTCAACGGTGCGCAACGCGGACACGATTCTGGTCATCAACGAGGGAAAGATCGTCGAACAGGGCACGCACGAGGAGCTGCTTGCCAGGGGCGGTTTCTACGCCGAGCTGTACAACAGCCAGTTTACGGGGGTTCGGGCGACGGGTGCCGCCGCGGCCGGCCCTAGCCCCGGGTGATGAGGGGTAAGAGACCCGGAAGGTGGGAGACGCAATGGAACAGCGGACGGCCGACCTGACGTCGTTTCGCCGCTTCCTCAGGTCCAAGGGCAAAAAGGAGCACGTGGCCGACGACCTGTGCCGGCGGGTCTCGTCTTTCGAGTCGTTTCTCGGCGGCAGGGGTAAGTCGCTGGAAGCCGCCCAGGAGACCGACATCCGGGAATACCCCGGAGCGGGCGACGGCGGGCGCAACAACGACCTGCGGGCTCTCGCTCTGTACTTCCGGTTCTGCGGCCGGGCCGAGCTGGCCGGGATAGCCGGGGGCCTGAGGGAAACGGCCATCGCCGCCGGGAGGCAGCCATTCCCAGTCCGTCAATTTCTCGGCGTGGACCCGGCTCACATGGAGCTGCTGGCCGCCGAGGGGATTGTCAACGTGGACCAGATGATCGCGGCCGGCGCGACCCCTGCGGCCCGCCGGGACCTGGCTGCCAGGACGGGAATCCCTCCGTCGGCGATCGACGAGTACGTCAAGCTCTCCGACATCAGCCGCGTGGGTGCCATCAAGACCAAGCGGGCCAGGCTCTACGTCGACGCCGGGCTGGACACGATCGACAAGATCGCCGCCCTCACGGCGGAGCAACTGGTTTCCACGGTAAAGGAGTACATCCGCAAGACTGGCTTTGACGGCGTGCCGACACTGCCCAAGGAGGCGGCGAACGCGGTCGCCACGGCCAGGAAGATAGAAAGGCTGGTGAAATGGGAATAGGCCGCCGGGCTTCCCTTACCCCCGCCTTTCCAGACGGGCCATCAAGAGCAACTTAAGCGTCAGATAATTCCCACCTTGCGGACAAAGCAACAACCCTTACGAATAGTAGGGCAGATGGTTCACGCGTGTTTGCCGGTGCGGCAGGCATCCGGCAGTGAACTGGACCACGGCAGCAACTCGTCGAAGTTACCGTCGCCCAGGTTCGGAAGCCTCTCAAAGAGGTAGTGGAGCTATTCGAAGGCAATCGGGCCGTTCTCCTTGGCCGTCTCGAAAATGCTGTACACAATGGCGCTGGCCCTGGCCCCTCGCGGCGTGTTGGAGAACAGCCAGCCCTTGCGGCCGATCACGAACGGCTTGATGGAGCGTTTGCTCCGGTTATTGTCTAGTTCCAGGCGGCCGTCCAGGAGGAATGCCTCAAGTTTGCCCCACTGGCTTTGGCAGTACTTGACGGCCTGGCCGAGCGCGCTCTGAGGGAGAACTGGCGCCGGGAGAGTGCTGCGCCAAGGCGCGAGAACTGCTGCTCCTGGCGGTAGAGGGGCAGGCCGTCCACGTACTTGCTGTTCATGATATGGGCCACGGCCGAGGGGGAGGCCAGGCTGCCCGGGATCACCGGGGACGGCGCCGGGGCTGCAACCACCGGCACGCTGATCTCTTCATGCTCGCAGCGCCGGCAGGAGTAGACGTGGCGGACGTGCCTGGCCAGTTTCACCTGGGCCGGGACGATCTTGATCTCCTGCCGCACCTCGGTGCTCATCTCGTGCAATTCCCTCGGCAAGCAGGAGCGGGCAAACGGGCCCTGGCGGTGGGTCGAGCTCGCGCCGGGATGATTGGCGCCTTCGTCAGCGACTGGTTCGGTGGAAGGGCAAGGGGCGACGGCGGCGCATCCTAGTTGCCGTTACTCCGGTGGTCTGGCCTGCTCTGCATGCATGCTGAGAAATGACTCAACGCGTCCGTAAGATGCGTCCAATCACGCGGCAGAAGGTTGTCCAAGCTGCCATCCACTATCCGGAGCGTCAGCACTGATTGGCGCACGGAGGTCAACTGCTCGCAGACTTCACGGAGGAAGGACCGGTCTGCATCCGACAACGTGCCTACCGCATGAAGGTATGTGACGTAGCTGACTAGCGGCTGGAATCGGGAATCGTTCAGGTCTAGGACCTCGTGCCGGATCAGCCAGCGGTCGTGGCCAAACACCTTGGCAAAGAAAACGAGCCTCTGTGCACTGTCATCAGTAATAAGGAGCCGCGATATGATGTCCTCGGCTGCCGCATCGCTAAAATCGGGGTCCCCGGCAAGTTGGTTGAGCTGTGAAGCGACGTGCTTCAGGTTCACGCTGAGAGTAAGCAGGTCGGTGTAGACGGTCCAGGCTGCTATCTTCTCAAGCTGCTGCAATCGTACTAGGCCCAGGAGCAAAACGAGTCCGATTAACGAGTTGACTACCACGAGCAAGAGCCGTCTTCGCCACAGAGCGCTCATACCATGCTCCTCCTTGGATCTGTTTCTGGCTTCCTCCAGTTCCACGTTCCCCCCTCAACTCCTCCCAGCTCCTGCCATATGCCTCAAGGCTGTATGAGGTGCGAGAAGGGGCTAACTGTGGAGGTATAGGCGATGACCCACTGGGCGGAGAAGATCCTCGCAGGGGCCAGGGAGCGCGGGGCACTGAACGGGTACCCGGACGGGACCATGCGGCCGGACGACCTGGCGACCCGAGCCCACCTCGCGGCCGTGGCGAATCGGCTCTACCACCTGACCAAGGAAAGCTTCAAGGACGTCGCGGCCGCCGTGGAATGGGCGGTCGTGATGGTCGTCAACGAGGGAAAGAGGGTCGTTGAGGACGGCCGCAGGGTGCCGACGGTCGACGCGACTGGCTCCGGGGTCTCCGCCGGGGGCGGCGTGGTGACGACGAACGCGCACGTGGTCCTGAACCCCGACGGGAGCAGGGACCCGCTCTCCGGTATCGTCTGGCACTCCTGGGGGTACGGCGAGGACGGCCGGATCCGCTACGCGATGGCCGAGATGCTCGTCCTGCCACTTGGGGACCTGGACGAGTTCCGGCACATGCAGCCCGTCGTTGTCTTCGGCAGTTCTGTCGGGATGATAGGGTCGGGCTCGGCGGGCGTCGGCGGCTACAAGGGCCGGACGGTCAGCTACCGGATTCCGCCGGACCGGATGGTGACATCGACCCCTGTACAGCGGCGGCGCCCTGATGAACCTCGCGGGCGAGCTGCTCGGCGTCCCGGGCGTCGAGCTGCAAGGTCTGGCTTACGAGGGCCTCGGCTTCGCCATCGGCATGGCCACGGTCCGGATGGCGCTCAACATGGCCGGGACCTGCCTGGCGGCAAAGCCCCTCATGTAGCGGCCAGACCACGAGAACCTGGCTGGTACGTGACGCCCGTCACGCATACCCACCAGCGCCCGGTCCTCCAGAGCCTGCTGCTGTTCGTCGCAACGATCCTGCTGACTTGGCCGCTTCCTGATGCGCTAGATTGGGTCTGGACGGCCTTTGTGAGCTTCTGCAACGGAGTACTAGTCGCACTACGGTCGATAGGCGTCCTCAGGCACAAGACTGGTAGACCTCACCCAGGCCAAACGATGAGTTCTCCTCCAGCAAAGAATGACTCCGAAGCTCCTGCGGAGGTGTTTGCAGCAAGCGTTCGGCATAATGTGACACGAATCTCCAAAACCCTGTGTCTAACTGCAATTTCATCCGGAGCCTATGGGAAATCGAAGCAAGATTGGGTCTTGCAGCCAATATATAGGCTCTGCTAGACTCAAACTGCCCACAGGTAGGCCACCACTAGGGAGGCAATCAGGGTATGCGTAAATTGCTGGTCAGTATTATCTCCGTAGCTCTATGCGTCGTGCTGGTGAGCGCTGTCGCCTATGCTGTCGACACATACTATGAAACGTGGGGATATCCGGATGCGACGCTGTTCGAAGGCGAGGACTGGCTCAAAGTCTATACTTCGGACTACGTAGAAGGCTTCGGCCGGCAGGTGACCCTTTGGCAGTTGCCAGGGGATCATCTGCAAATCGTATCGCTCTTCAAGGATATGGTCTACGTAAACCATGAACGAGAGCCTGAGGATTCTGGGTATCTCGAGGATGAGTGGTTGTGCATCTGCGGCCCGGTTGAGGGAGAGGATTATGGAACGGGCTCGTGGGAGGCAAACATGTGGCACTACGTCGAGATAGACTTCTACGGATATGACAGTTACGACAACTACATCGCCGAGTCTTCAAGGCTAATGTCATCCCCTTCCAGTAAACTGACAGCAATCCACGCGGATGTGCTTGGGCGACTCGATGTGGATGCTACATGGTCGTACGCTGCGAATCTTAACCCGTCCGATGCAACCAGCAACATGAGCAGGTCGGATCGGTGTGCCCTGAATCTGCTATACCATGCGAGGTTGTGGGCATCGGAACTGAGCAAAGGAGACTATTTCCCGTTCCTCCTCCTGCACAAGTCTGGCCACTTGGCGAAAGCCGTCTTTCCAAAGGCTAGCGGCGAGATTCGAGTGTTCAATATCAGGTTGTCAGGTGAAGGTTGGAACGTTGAAGGCATAGAGACCATCAAGTGAGCACTTGGGCAGGTAGGGTGACGTCGCCCTACCTGCCCAGGTCAGGTTGCCAGGGCATACAGTGATGACAGTTGTGGAGCCGATTCATGGTTCTCTGCAATCAGAGGTATTTGCCTCCGACCGAAGAGCGACCACTTGGCCAACACCACTCGATCCAGTGGTAGTCAGACTGCTAAGGTTTACCTGACCCCTACTTTCTCCTCTCGCCCTCCTTTTTCACCTCTCGCCTCGCGCACTTGTACGGTTCCATTACTAGCCGGTAGTGGCTATCACCAGTACTTCTGTTTGACAACAAGCAGGTGGATGAGCTTACATCTGGCTGGAATCTCCTGCTGGAAAGCATGGCCTACAGCTCTCGAAGGTGTGAGGCGGTATCAGCAAGAGGTATATCGGCTCCTCGCAGCAGTACCTGGAGACCACCCAGAACCAGCATGCTGACAGCAAGGTGTGCCCAAACCTGCTCCGCCTCGGCCGGCTGGACCATCAGATGCTCATTGAGTCAATCGCGGATTGCCTGAGGTCGGAATGGATCCCCGAACTGGGGCCGTGGCCGTCTTCCGCCAGCTGTGAGAGAACCTGGGGCCGCCGGGCTTTCCTTACGCCCGCCTTTCCAGACGGGCCATCAAGAGCAATGCCACGGCGACCAGGGCGGCCGGCACCCAGAGGCCGATCTGCCTAGCCGCCGTTCCGGTCAGCGTCGCGGCAGCCGTCCAGATGCCCGTGCTGACCGCCTGACGCTTCCCCCGCCGCCGCATCAAGGCCCATCCAGCGAGCCCGAAGGCGACGGGAAAGACGAGAAACACGGCAAACAGCGGCCCGTCAGCCCAGAACCCCACGCCAGCGAATACGGCTATCAGCCCGAGCGCGGGATAGGCCGTCTTCGGAAAACCCGTCTCCATCTGCGGCTAGAAGCTCTTCACCACCTCGTCGATGAGCGAGCCCACGTAGGCGACCGCCTTCCTGATCGGGTCCGGCTTCGTCATGTCCACACCTGCCATAGCCGCGAGCTCGATCGGCTTCTTGGTGCCGCCGGACTTGAGGACTGCCAGCCAGCGTTCGACGGCCGGCTCGCCCTCCTCGCGGATCGCCCCGGCCACCGCCGTGCCGATCGTCAGACCCGCCGAGTAGGTATACGGGTACAGCCCGCGGTAGTAGTGCGGCTGCCTCATCCACGTCAGGCGCGCCCCGTCGTCGACCTCCACCGTGTCGCCCCAGAACTCCTCGAGGATCTCGCCCTGGACGCGGCTCAGCACGGTCTCCGTAACCGGCCGTCCCTTCTCGGCCATCGCGTAGATGCGCCGCTGCAGCTCGCCCTCGATGAGGTGGCGGACGAAGTTGTGATGGTAGGTCATCAGGAACTGCATCATCACCCAGCGCCGCATGCGCGCGTCGGTACTGCGCCCGAGGATGTCGTTCCCCACCAGCAGCTCGTTGATGGTTGACGGCGCCTCAATGAAGAACATCGAGGTGCGGGTGTTGGACAACCTCTGGTAGCGCTGGGCCATGACCCCGTGGCCGGCGTGCCCGAGCTCGTGCGACAGGGTCAGGGCGTTGCGCATGTTCCCGGTCCACGTGATCAGGATATACGGGTGCACGCCGTACACCGAGTTGCAGAAGGCGCCGGTCGACTTGCCGATGTTGTCGGCCCGGTCGATCCACCTGCTCTTGAGTCCCTCGGCGATGATGGCCGTGTACTCCTGGCCGAGCACCGAGAGCCCCCTGAGGATGACCTCCGACGCGGCCTCATAGGTCGTCTCCGGGCTGAAACCGGGATCCAGCGGGGCCTCGATGTCGCAGTAGAGGAGCCTGTCAAGCCCCAACACCCTCTTGCGCAACTCCGCGTAACGCCGCATGTGCGGGGCGAGTTCCGTGAGGATGATGTCGTGGAGGTTGTCGTAGACTTCCTGGGTAACCTCCTGGCCGCTGAGGATCATGTCGATAGCCGACTTGTAGCCGCGCAGCCGTGCCAGGACGACGTTCTTCTTAACCTCCGTCGCCCAGGTGGCAGCGTAGGTATTCTTGTAGGCCTTGAGCCCTTTGGTGAACGACGCGAAGGCGTTGCGGCGCAAGGTAACGTCGGCCGACCTCTCGTAGCGGCCCTCATACCCGGCGAAGGACATCGGCAGCTGGTTGCCGTCCTTGTCGGTGACCGGCTCAAACGTCATGTCTGAGCTTTTCGAGCGCTGGTACACTGTTGAGGGGGCGTTGAGCACCTCACTCAACGCGGCGAGGGCAACCTCGGTTTCCGCGCTGAGGACGTGGGGTTTCTCCTCCAGCAACTGCTCGATCATGCGCCGGAACGACTCCAGCCCGGGCTCCTCCGCCAGGTAGCGCTCGAGGGTGCCCTCCGGCAGGCTGAGAGCCTCCGTACGGACGAAGGACGTCGCGGCCTGCATCTTGGCCATCAGGGCGCCCACGCGGGCGGCCGCGGCCTGAGCGGACGGCGAGGTCCCGTCTGCCGAGAGGTTCAGGGACGCGTAGGACATCACCGGGATCAGGCACTTGCGCAGCTCCTCTTGGGCCTCGAGGCAGGCGAGAAGCGTCGCTGCGCCCTCCGCCAGCTTTCCTTCGTACTTGGTGACGGAGCCGATCTCGCCCTCGGCCGCCGCCATCGCAGCCTCCCAGGCGTCCTCGTCGGGGTAGATGTCAGTCAGATTCCACGTTAGTTCAGCAGGGACTTCGGCACGGGTGAGGCGTTTCTGCATGGAGATCCCTCCTTCGGGGAGTCGGGCGGTGCCGGCAGGCCGGGAACGTCGCATGTGCCGCGGCCGGCTTCCGGCGCGGGATACCGGAAGACCTACTTCCCCGGCCGTGCTTCGTGCCCTGCCGGGGGAATTCAGAAAGAAGGGTCGAGGCAGATCAGGTCTCGTCTGGAGGGACCGCGTAGGCAGTATAGACGAAACAATGACGACCTATCCCGACCTATGCTACACTGAGTTCGAGCGGCACGCAGGATCAACGGCGTCCCGCACCTGCTAGAGAGGTGTTCCGATGGCCGATCTCGGTGAACTGACTGAAAGCCTTGCCCGTGTGGCCGAGCAGCGGCTCTACCTTGAGAAGCTCCGCCGTCGGGCTTCCGGGCTGCACGCCGAGATCCGGGAGGCAACTGCCTCCGCTGAGCGCCTCGTGAGCCAGCTCACCGCAGAAGAGCGGGATGTCCAGCGGCTCGAGGGGGCTTCGATTTCGGCTCTTCTGGCATCGCTCCTTGGGACCAGGGATGAGAAGCTATATAAGGAACGGCAAGAGGCCATTGCGGCGCGCCTCCGGTATGACGAGGCCTGCGTGCACCTTGAGCGGCTGGCGGCCGAGTTGAACCGCGTCGAGGGAGAAATCGCGGGACTTGATGGAGTGGAGGACCAGTACCGCTCCCTGCTCGCCGAAAAGGAGCGCGTGATGCTCGAAGGCCAAGCCCCCTGCGCCGGAGAGCTGGAGCGGCTGATTCAACTTGAGCAGCAGGCCACATGGCATCTCAAAGAGCTGCGCGAAGCGCGGTCGGCCGGGGGCGAGGCCGGAGCCGCGCTGGCGGACGTTTTGTCGACAGTGAGGTCGGCGGGCGCCTGGGGCGTCTGGGACATTCTCGGCGGGGGCTTGATTTCGACAGCCATCAAGCATAGCCGGATCGACGAAGCCCGGGAGAAGCTGCGCTCGGCGCAGGAGCACGTCTCCCGTTTCCGCCGTGAACTGAGGGATGTTCAAACCACTCTTGACGTCCCGCCAGCGCTGGAGTTTTCGACTCTCGCTGTTTTCGCAGATTTTTTCCTGGACGGGCTTTTCATTGATATGGTTGTCCAGCAACGGATCAACGAGGCGTCAGCCCACGTGCAGCGGGCGTGTGACCAGGTAAGCGAGCTGTGTGGGTGGATAGACCACCAGACCGCCGAGATTGAGTCAGAAATCGCCGGCGTGCAGCGCCAGCGACGCGAACACGTAGAGGAGTACGAACGCCCTTCATGACCTGGCAGTCTCGACCATGACCACTATGGGCCGATCCGACTTGTCCAGTCTTAGATTTGACCGTTCCTGCCAATTCTTATTGACAATTAGCCCTCTTACCGATAAGATTTACCCGCCTAGGTAAAAGAGGAGGAATCCAGACCCTTGCGCAAGGTCCTTGAGAGGTGCCCTACTTGCGAACAGCCCATGAAGGTTACCCGGATGTCGTGCGACAACTGCGGCACGACGGTGGAGGCGGAGTACTCGCCGTGCCCCTTCTGCCACCTCGGCCCGCGCGAGAGCGCCTTTCTGCAGACCTTTGTCAGAGCCCGCGGAAACATCAAAGAAGTTGAGAGGGAGCTCGGCGTCTCCTACTCCGCGGCGCGCTCCATGCTCGATGACCTGCTGGATGCGATGGGCTACGACACGGGCCTGGCCAAGATTCTGGGCCCAAACCCCTCGGACAAGGAAGTACTGGCGGCCCTCGCGTCCGGCCGGATCAGCAAGGAACAGGCCTTGCGCCTGCTCACCAGCAGGTAGCGGCCTCGCCCTTACCATGACTGCAGGATAAGGAGGCTCGACCCACAGATGGAATCCAAGCTCGAACGGTTGATTCACCTTTTGCGCTCCATTGCGGCGCGCGCCGACGGGATGACCGCGGGCGGCCATGGTCTAGGCAGCTATGCGGCCGTCGGAAGGATGTTCAACGACTATCTCAGGCAGGCCAGGCAACTGGTCGGTGGAGACTTCATAGGGACGCTGGACGAAATGGAGATACCCGCCCACGAAGACGACGCGGCCGCCTTTCTCGGCGAGCTTGCCCTGCGCGCCTGGCAGATCGCGGAGGAACTCGAATTCGCCCTGGCGGAGCAGGAAGGTCCCGAGGGGGACGAGGAATGGGAGGATGCTGCGGACGCCCTGGTTCGCCTTCAGGAAGCCGGGGTTGACGTCGACGACCTTGTGGCGAACCTTACCGCATCCGGAGGGCCCTTCAAGCTGAGCCGCCGCCGCGTCGACCAGATATGCAAACTGGCCGAAGCCGGGATCGACGTGGAGAATCTCGTTGCAGACTTCAACTTCCTGCCCGGTCCAAGACGTCACGACCGTCACGCCAGGTTGGTTGAGCGACACCGGCACCCACGGCACAGACACCCCGCTTCTTTCACGGTCAGGTGGGGTCCGGACGGGGGCCCGCGCCCCCAGATGGTCATAAGAAGCGATCGTGACCAGGTTGAGCTTCATGACGAGGAAACCCGGCGTACCGCGTCCTCACGTGACAGCAAGACATGGCAGATGGAGATCCTCTCTCGGGTCGAGAAGGGCGAGATCACGCCCGAGGAGGCGGCCGATCTGCTGAAGACCCGCCACGAGGACTCAGGCGACGAGGTCTAGCAAGAGCACTATCAGGTCTGCTAAGAGGGGTGCCCGGCGACAGGTCCGGGCACCCCTGGCGTCTCCCGGGCGCGCTCACACCCTCCTCCTCAGTTCTCCCGGACCAGGCCAACAGCCTCCTTCACCCGTCCCAGCGTCCCGGCCGCAATGCTCCGTGCCCGTTCTCTCCCCCCATTCAGAGCCTCCGCGACTTCTCCCGAGGCTTTCAGTTGCCCGTACCGCTGCTGGATGTGAGCGAGCATCTCGTTGACTGCCGTGGTCAGCTCGCGTTTCAACTCGGCGTAGCCCCGCGAACGGAAACGCTCCTCGACCTGGTCCAGCGGCTCTCCGGCGCACAGCGAGTAGATCACCATGAGGTTTGAGATCGCCGGCTTTTGCTCCTCATCGTAGCGGACCTCGGAGCCCGAGTCGGTCACAGCCCCCCGGACCTTCCGTGCGACGACGTCAGGCGGGTCGAGCAGCAGGATCGAGCCCTCCGGGTCCTCAGACTTGCTCATCTTGCGGAGAGGGTCGTCCAGCCGCATCAGGCGCCCGCCCTGGCGCCTGCCGGGAATGACGGGCTCCGGCATCGCAAAGAGCCTTCCGAAACGGCCGTTGATTCGCCCGGCGAGGTCGCGGGTGAATTCCAGGTGCTGCTTCTGGTCCTCCCCAACCGGTACGACCTCGGTGTCGTAAAGCAGAATGTCGGCGGCCATCAGCAGCGGGTACGTGAAGAGCCCCGCGGACACGCTGGCGCGGCTCCGGGCCTTCTGCTTGAACTGGGTCATCCGGGCGAGCACGCCGAACGGGGCCATACAGCCGAGCAGCCACGCCATCTCGCAATGCTCCGCCACATGCGATTGGACGAAAACCGAGCTGGGCTTGACCCCGCTCGCCAGAAAGAGACCGGCTGTCTCCAACGTCAGCGCCCTCAGCCTCTCCGGGTCCTGCTGGACGGTGAGGGCGTGCAGGTCGACGACGCATAGCAGGCACTCGGCCTCGTTCTGAAGCCGCGCGAAGTTGCGGATCGCCCCGAAGTAGTTTCCCAGAGTCAGACTCCCGCTCGGCGTCACCCCGGAGAAGACGCGCCTCATGGTTGTGCCCTCCAATCTATAAACGAGCCGTACGGCCAAAAAAGCCCCATCCCGTAAGGGACGAGGCTTAGCTCGCGGTGCCACCCAGGTTGGTCCTCAAAGACCCGCTCGATCGCGGCACGGACCGCTTCCGGCCGGTGCCGCCTGCCTTCTAACGGTCGCAGCTCCGCCGGAGACTACCTGCGGCCGGTCAAAGCCGGGAACCCTCACCGGCACCTGACCGAACCCAGCCGCCCTCGTTCCGGGGCTCGCGGGTCCATTCACCAATGGGCTGCTGTGCGCCGGTTTTTCAGCTTCCCGGCTCTCTATAGCCGCAGACCCAGGCTACTACTCCCGTTCATCGCCTGCTTTTTTCTGTCATTGTACCGGCCGGCCCGGTAAAGGGTCAATCGTCGCCGCACGCCTGCCCGACCGGCACCCCGCCTCACCGGTCGCGGTTTCCTCCGGTGCGAAGGTGGGCGAGCCGGGGCCCCAGAAGGGAACTGCGACGCGCTCACGCCGTTAGTAGGCCCGTGGACGGCCGGAGGGCCGCAGACTATGAAAAGCGGGGAGATGCAGTCATGTTCCGCCGACCGCACGCCGTGCCGGGGCGGCTGGCCCTGGTCTTCGTGTTTGTCATCGTGCTCGTCTCGACGCCTGCCTGCACATGCCGGCAGGAGGCAAGCGAGTTCACCGTGCCCAACGACAGCTTTGACCTCACGCCCCTGCAGGGAAGCACGCTGAGCGAGGCCTTCAACGCCGAAGGGTCGCTGGGCAGACTGGAACAGGTAAGGGAGGCGCTCGGCAGCTTCACCCGGATGACGGACCAGAGCAAGGGCAAATTCACGCAAGCCCAGCTAGAAGTCATCGGGAACACCGGTTGGGAAACCCAGGTGCTCGGGTTTCATAACTGGACCGGGACGATCGAGGGGACCCTGCTCTACCAGGACTACCAGATCCGCAAGCTGGAGTTTGAGCTCGTAATCCTGATGTACGAAGCCGGCAAGATAGGGCGGGAGGATGTAGAGCTGGAGCAGAAGGACTACGAGCGGTCAAGGACAAACCTGGAGGAGTTTCTGGCTTCCTACGGGATCGCCGATTGAGGCTCTGATGCCGCGGGAGCGGGCTCTCCGCCCACCGTGCGCATCCTGAGCAGGATTGTGGTCAACTCGAGGGCCAGCCCGACGACGAGGCCGATTGCGCCGATCAGCGGTCCCAGGGCCGGCCAGGCCAGGGCCAGGCCGAATACCGAGATAAAGGTCGCCCCGAGGTTCGCCGCCTTGGCGGCGCCAACCAGACCGGTTGTCCCGTTTCGCAGCAGCTGGCCCACGTAGAGCTCTATAAGCGCCCACAAGACCGGGACCGGGCTGACCGCCATGAACATCCTCCCCCCCAGAGCGGCCGCATCCGCCGGAGTCCCGAGCACCTGGCGCAGAAACCAGACCGCGCTCCCGGTGGCCCCGAGGCCGGCCATCGCGGCCGCCAAGGCGCACCCCAGACCGAGGCCGAACTTGCGCAGGGCCGCCAGGCTCTCCCGGTCAGTCCAGAAGATGATCACAGTGTGGCGGAACTCGGTCTCCAAGGACAGCAGCAGGAATGCCGCATACCACGTTACCTGAAAGGCGGCGATGCTCAGCTCGGGATTGGCCGTCCGCGCCATTGCGGCGTTGATGATCGGCCGCCCCATGGCCAGGAGAAAGCTGGTCGCCACCAGCGGTCGCAGGAAGTGCCAGATCCGGCCCGGCCGTGGGGGCGGCTGCCCCTCCTCCGGGGCATCCGGGAGCATCGGCAGCTGCCGGCGCGCCGCGAGGATAAGAAACGCGGCCTCGACACCGATGCCGGTGATCCACAGCACCCCGCCGATCAGAGCCCCGTCGATTACCTGAAACCTGCCGATGGCTAATGACAACGACCACATCCAGACCAGCCTCAGGCAGACTCCCCAGGCCATGAGGTTGGTCCGTTTCCTGAGCATGATGATCGCCTGACCGGCGTTGCGAAGTGCCCAGAGGAAGGGCATCGGCAGGCACACCCGGATGACGGCGTTTATGCCGGCGTAGAGGTGCTCCGGGGCACCAAAGACACGGCAGTAGATCCAGCGGCCGGCCGGGGTCCAGCCGGCGACGGCAAAGACAGCAGTGACCGCAAGGACCAGCTGGAACAACACGCGGGCGCCGGCACGCAGTGAACCCCGGTCCCGGCCCCGGGCGACAATCCACACGTTGCTCAGCGAGGCCGGCCCGGCGAAGAGGTCAACGAGGCTCTGAGCAACCGCGAACGACGCAAGGGCGGCCGCGGCTCCGGGTCCCGACCTCGCCATGGCGGAGTTCATGATGTTAAAGGCTACGGCGTACGCCAAGACGGTGGCTGCAATGGGAGCATGGAAACGAAGAATGGTGCCCTGCCCAAGGGACGGCCGTTCCTTCGTCCCGGCCTGACCTTCTCGCTGCGATCTCCTGAGTTCGACTGGTGCCAGGTCCGGGTCATCCTTTCGCCCGCCGGCGTCGGCCGACAGGTCAACTCTCACAGAGCTTCGTGCTTAGGTACTTCTCACCTCCGTCCGCCATCACCGTGACCACCGTCTTGCCTGCGCCGAGCCTCGATCCCACCCGCAAAGCCCCGCAAACGGCCGATCCCGTGGATATCCCGCAGAAGATGCCTTCCTCGCGGGCAAGCCTGCGAGCCGTCGAGAGAGCTTCGGCGTCGGTAACCAGCTCGACGGAATCAACCAGGCCTGGATCCAGTATGCCTGGCACGATCCCATCGCCGATGCCTTCCTGAAGATGATTCCCGACGGCGCCCCCGCTGAGAAGGGAGGCCTCGGACGGCTCCACCGCGACGATCTCGATTCCCGGGACCGCGGCCTTGAGCCGGCGGGCCACCCCGGTGATCGTTCCGCCGGTGCCGATCCCGGCAACGAACGCGTCGATGCCGGAGCCGAGGTCTTCCAAGATCTCCCCGGCCGTGGCCTCGAAGTGGGCGGACGAGTTCGCCGGATTGTCGAACTGGCGTGCCCAGAAGACCCTGCGGCCCTCGCCCGCGATCTCCCTGACCCTCCCGAGACAGGTCTCGAGCGTCTCCTTGACGTTTGCGCCGGAAGGGGTCAAGACCAGCTCGGCCCCGTAGGCCTGCAAGACCTTTCTCCTCTCGATGCTCATGCTGTCAGGCATGCAGATGACAACGCGGTATCCCTTGACGGCCCCGATCATCGCCAGGGCTATCCCCTGGTTTCCGCTTGATGCCTCGACGATCGTGTCTCCCGGCCGCAGCTCGCCGCTCCTCTCGGCCGCGTCCACGATTGCCAGCGCGCTCCTCGCCTTGACGCTCCCGCTTGGGTTGTAGCACTCCATCTTGAGCGCGACCCTCGCCCCGCCGGGCGCGGGGAGCCTCCGCAAGGTGACCATAGGAGTACGTCCAATGCACCCGAGCAGGTTCTCATACACCGGCATGCGATCACCCTCCCGGTTTGACGTGGCGGCGGGCCGAGGCCGGAATGCTCTCCGGCAGTCCGCGGACCGGTCAGTCTCAGATGCAGGATACTGGCGGCCTCAGGAGGTCGAACCCAGGGGGCAGCGAATCACCCGTTAGATTGTTCCCAACATTCGAAACGGAGGGGATCCCCATGATCGCCTGCCCAGCCCGCAGCGGGAGACGCCCCGGGGCACGGCGCTCCACTTTGCGGAAAGCCCTGCTCCTGTCACTGATTATTCTCGCGATCGTAGCGCTGGTCGCGGTCCCGGTCCTGGCCCACGTCAAGGATTGGTACGAGTGGTGCAAAGACCCGGCAACGGGGAAACCGAAGAGGACGCTCAAGGTCTGGGTCGACCCGGCCGGAGGCACCCAGCTGCAGCAGTGGACCCAGCAGGCGATAGACAACTGGAACAACGCCGGAACCGGCTGGACGCTGCAGACGACGAGTGCAATCGAGGGGGCGGAGGTGACGGTGCACTCCGCCCCAATCCCCAACAACCCCGACGGGAGCGACCCCGTGGGCCGCTGCCAGACCGACTTTGACGGCAGGACGGGCGAGGTTATCGGGGCATCGATCACGCTAGACAGCACCGAGAACTGGGGCACGACCGGGGAGGATACGCTTGACCCCGTCAAGACGTTGAAACACGAGCTCGGCCACGCGATGCGGCTGACCCACTCCGAGCTCGGCAACCTGATGGACGAGAGCATCGCGCCGGGCGACCACGAGCGGGAACCCAACAACGACGACATCGACGAGGCCAAGGCGGCCTTCAGCACGACCAGGCCGGAGCCCGAGAAGAAGACCGAGGCCGGCAAGACAAACATGCACTCGGGCAGCTCGGACCTGACCCTCGACGCCGTCGACTACGACGAGGTAGGCATCATCTTCGGGACTCCTCCGACGGTATTCCCGCTGGAGGGCGTCATGCTTCCCGATCCACTGGCCGTGCCGCCTGAGACGGCCAGAGTGGTTGTGGCCGCCGGCATCTTCCCGGTTTCGGCGGAGTTTCTGACCGCGGCGGAGCTTACCCTGAGCTGGGACGACAACGCGATCGAGGGACTGGAGAACGTGCTCGGAGAGCTGCACAGGCACCCCCAGGCGCCTCTTGATCCCTCGGGGATGATACCGGTCTGCTGGGTCGCCGACCCGACCGGGTCTGGAGGCGGGGTTTGGGC
>Ga0068714_10001585_pt1 | contig 32481 bp, 29 predicted proteins | sample MTBNYHSulfiMetaG_FD_62988 | JGI IMG/M metagenome (GOLD analysis project Ga0068714, IMG submission 62988) | Enrichment culture microbial communities from rom New York Harbor, USA that are MTBE-degrading - MTBE-NYH (New York Harbor Sulfidogenic)... | ecosystem: Environmental > Aquatic > Marine >...
CTATCCTTCCATTATTCCAATTGCGAGCGAAACTTTATTTATAGCACGGGACGGGCAGGAGGAGAAGGATGAAAAATCGGGAATGAATCAAAGGTGTTTTTCAGACCGCCTCCTATTGCGATAAAGCATCAAACGTCTTAATATAGATTACAAAGTGCCGACTTCAGTCTCTTGTCCCTCCTCTCGGCGATCTTCCCGGCTGAAAACAGGACGCAGTCCCGGCGCCGTTTCGGAGAGGCGATCATCCTCCACTGCCAAGCAAAAGGAGAGCACTGCTATGGAGATCATCCGGAAAACCATCGGCCAGATGCTCAACGAAACCGCAGCCAGTCATCCCAACCGTGAAGCCCTGATCCACACGGAGGTAAGTATCCGCTACAATTACTCTCTTCTCTTGTGGGAGGTGGAAAGGGCGGCCAAGGGGCTTATGAACGCCGGCATTGCCAAAGGAGACCGGGTGGCCCTCCTGGCGCCCAATATTCCGGAGTGGATTGTGGCCATGCTCGCCCTGAACAAGATCGGGGCGGTTCTTGTCCCCCTGGATCCGGAGGCAGGACCGGAGAGTCTCAGGTATGTTCTGGGCCAGTCTGAAGCCCGGGCTATCATCCTGGCTCGGGGTCTTGAAGCCGAAGAGTACGTGGACTTGTTTTTCTCCATCCAGGACGGTCTTCCTTCCCTGGAACACACTTTTGTTATCGCCACCCAATCCTACCCCGGGACCGTGCCCTGGGTCGAATTGACCGCGCTGGGCGAGGACTTGGACGACGAGATCCTCAGAAACAGGGAAAAAGATGTCCTCCCGACCGATCCCGTGGCGATCATGTACACCTCGGGGACGACCGGTTCACCCAAAGGAGTGGTCCTGGATCACCTGGGGCTGATCAACAAATCCCTCGCCTCCACGAGGCGCCAGGGTCTGAGCCACGAAGACAGGCTGTGCCTTTTTCTCCCCCTTTTCCACATGTTCGGGAATACCTGCGTCGCCCTGTCGAGCCTTCTTATAGGAGCCACGATCGTGATGCCCTGCCTGGCCTTTGATCCTTCCAAGGCCCTGGAGGCGATTCACAGGCAGAAGTGCACGGCAATTTACGGCTCCCCGAGCATGATAATCGGCCTTCTCGATCATCCGGAATTCAAGAAGAAGAGATTCGCCACTTTGAAGAAGGGAACCATGGGAGGGGCCCCCTGCCCGATGGAGTTGATGAAGAGACTCGTTCAGGACATGGGCGTATCCGACATTACTGTCGGCTACGGAATCACCGAGGCTTCATCATGGATCACCATGACCCGGCCGAACGATTCCCTGGAGCGGCGGGTCTCCACCATCGGGGCGCCTCTCGAGTGCAACGAGGTCAAGATCATTCATGCGGCCACGGGCGAAGATTTGCCCCCTGACAAGCAAGGGGAGCTGTGCGTCAGGGGTCTCCTGATGAAGGAGTACTACAAGATGCCGGGTGCAACTTCGGCGGCCATTGACAAAGAAGGGTGGCTCCACACCGGGGACTTGGGGGAGATGGACGGAGAAGGGTATGTGAAGATCACGGGCCGCACCAAGGACGTGGTCGTGAGGGACGGGGTCGAGATCTACCCCAGAGAACTGGAGGAGGTGCTGTATTCGCTCCCCGAGGTCGCCGAAGTCCAGGTCTTCGGGTTTCCCAATCCGGGAAAGGGACAGGAAGTGGCGGCGTGGGTCAAACCGAGGGAGGGCGCCAAGCTCACCGTCAATGACGTGGCGAGATTCGCACGGAGAAAAATTGAAAAGACCAAGGTACCCCACTACTTCAAGATCGTGAAAGATTTCCCCATGACCCCCACGGGCAAGGTTCAGAAGTTCAAGCTGGCGGAACTGGCGGAAAAGGAGTACCGGAAAGAGGAAAACCCCCCCGCCTCCCGCCGGGCCCCGAAAAGCCCGGCCAAGAAAAAGAAGAAGTAGGAAAGGTTACCTTGCGTTTTGAGCCTGAAGATCCTGGGCCAAGCGCCCAAGTGCATCCCTTGCAAGACTTCTGATAAAGGAAAAGTCTTTTGCAGCGCCGAAATCAATGCTTTCCCACGAGGAAGCGAGGAAGCGGACTACCGGCTTTCTTGCCAGAAAAACAGCCTGCCTGACTTTGACGGACAGAACGTAGGTCATCAGATCCGTCTCCTGAAACTTCGCGGTCCTCACCTCCACGTCCAAACGGCCGATCGGATAGCTCCGTGAAGCTACGAGCCGGTCGAACTCTTGCTTTCCCACGAGCTTAATGCCCGCGTCGGAAAGGATGCGCTCCACGTCCGATTGGATTTGGAGCACGGCGGGGCTCGTCTCCAGGAGGGCCCCGTCTTGATAATGGTGGATGCGAGGCTGAAGAGTGGCCAGCCCCGCGAGAGCGTCTTCCGCCCCGCTTATCCTCTGGAATTCCGCGGAAAGGACCGAAGCCGGGCCGGTCACGCTGAGAAATGCCGTCAAGGTAAGAATGAAGAATATTTTTCTGTTCATCCGCCCCCTCCTGTTGTGGTACGGCATGCCGCGATGACCGAGCGAAACCGGTTCAGGAAAGACCCGGGGAGGGTCAGGAATTCATCACATCCTTAACCTTGTCAACCTTCTTTTTCATGTCCACAGCCTGTTTCACTCCTGGCACATGATCGAGCACCTTGTCTTTGACCTTGTCTTCCAGAGGAAGAGGCTCGTCTTTCCTGATGCTTTTGAATTCCCGGATAGCGCCTCCGAGACCTTTTCCGATTTCCGGCAGCCGCTTGGCTCCGAAGATGAGAAAAATTATCACCCCGATGACAATAAGCTCGGGGGTTCCAAGACCGAACATAAGTTACTCCTTTATGAGATCTGCCGGCGCAGGTTCATCGTGCGCGTCAGAGAGTGAAGTGGATGGACTCCTCCTCCTCTTCCCTCGAAGCTACCTCGCCAACATGATAGGCGACCTCGCCCATAGCCTTCAATCTTGAAAGAGCCTCGTCGGTGTCCTCACTGTTTACAATTATAATCATGCCGAGGCCGCAGTTGAACGTTCTCGTCATTTCCCTGAAAGACAATTCGCCCTCCTGGCGCAGGAACTGGAAGATGGGGGGGATGGTCCATTTGGAGGTGTTTACGATCACCTTGCACTGCTGGGGAAGGACGCGGGGGATATTGTCGAGCAGTCCTCCGCCGGTGATGTGGGCAATGCCGGATATCCTGAAATCCCGTATCAGGTTCTTGATGGTCTTGGCATAAATTCGGGTCGGCGTGAGGAGTTCCTCGCCCAGGGTCCGGCCGAATTCTTCTACCCTGTGGTTCACGGACATCTTCAGCCGGTCAAAAAAGACTTTGCGGGCCAGAGAGTACCCGTTGCTGTGGAGCCCGCTGGAAGCGATGCCTATCAACTGGTGGCCGACCGCGATCTCGGAGCCGTCAAGGATTTGATCATTGTCCACAAGCCCTACCACGAAACCGGCGAGATCGTATTCCCCCGGTTCATAGAAATCAGGCATTTCCGCGGTCTCACCGCCTATGAGAGAGCACTCGGCTTCCTCGCAGCCGGCGACGATTCCCCTGACCACGTCCGTGGTCCTGTCCACGTCCAGCTTGCCGGTGGCGATGTAATCAAGGAGGAAAAGAGGGGTGGCGCCCTGCACCACGATATCGTTGACGCACATGGCGACGAGATCGATCCCCACAGTGTCATGTTTGTCCATCATGAAAGCGATCTTGAGCTTTGTGCCGACTCCGTCGGTCGACGCTACGAGGACCGGATTCTTGACATTCTGGACGTTGAGGGAAAAGAGGCCTGCAAATCCGCCGATATTGGTGATCACCCCGGGTCTGAAGGACTTGCTCACAATCGGCTGGATCCGCTTGACGAATAGGTTTCCGGCATCGATGTCCACCCCGGCCTGCGCGTAACTGTCTTTCTTCTTGGTGCCCATAAGTCTCATTCCTCTGTCACCATATAGCTTTCTTATCCTTGCGCTGTCAACGGGTTTCTCCTCTTGGAGCGCTCCGCCGCGGCCGGTGGAGACTCCCCACATGGATCGAAAATGATCGTATCCCGGGCCTGAAGGCCCGTCAGGGTTCAATGAGCACTTTTAGAAAAAGGTCTCCCCGATCGAGCCCGGAAACCGCCTTACCCAGGCCGGCGAGTCGAAGGGTCGAGCCGTTTCTTATTTCGGGAGGGATCGTGACCCGGAAAATGCGGCTGTGAAATCCCCAGGGGATGTTCACGAGCTTCCTGGTCCCGAGTGCGGCTTCCCTTGGCGTGATGGAGAGAGTGCCGTACAGGTTGGGATCTTCCTGAGTGCCCTGGGCCCTGATGACCTGGAGGCGAGGTGTTTTCTGTTTCGAAGTGGCGGCTCGCATTTTGCGGCTCAACCCCGTTTCAGGCACCGTGTGGAACAGCTTCAGGAGCACCATCCCGAACAGGAAACCGCCGACGTGGGCCCACCATGCGATGCCCCCCATATCTGCCCTCGATCCCGCGGCGCTCAGGAACTGGAGGAGAAACCATATCCCGAGAAAAAAGAAGGCGGGGATCTCTATGAAGTAGGGGATGAAAAAAATGGGAATGAGGGTCAGGATCCTGGCATGAGGAAAAAGAAGCAGATAGGCGCCCATGACACCGGCAATTGCGCCGCTTGCACCGATAGTGGGAATGCGGGAGTTCGTGTTGAACATGAAATGGGTGAGCCCCGATAACCAGCCGCACAGAAGATAGAAAATCAGGTACCTGAAAGGGCCCAACCGGTCTTCCACGTTGTCGCCGAAGATGTAGAGCGACCACATGTTGCCGAGGAGGTGCAGGAAGCCTCCATGGAGGAACATGAAAGAGACAAAGGCTACGGCCTGCTCAAAAAAGGTGAAGTGATGAGCCAGCTCGGGGACCGTGTAGCGGGCAGGGACCAGGCCGTAGGTGAAGACGAAACGTTCAATCCCCGGCCCCTGCATGATCTGAACGAAGAACAGGAAGGCGTTTATGCCGATGAGGATGTTGTTGGCCACCGGGTAGTTCTTTGACCGGGTTGTGTCGCGAATCGGGATCATGGCGCTCGCTCCTTCATGTTCATGCCTCCTGGAGAACCTTGTGCCGCCGGGCCAGGAACTCCAGGGACACCACCACCACAAACCCCGCCGTTGCAAGAGCCAGGGCAGCGGCCACCTCCCCGCTCCACTGGGACGGCAGGAAGTTGACCTGTGAAATGGGCATGACGCGGCCATGCTCGTCCACCAAGGTTTCCAGCGTCTTTTTCCAGGGCCAGACTTTCCTCAGAGAACCGAGCATGAGACCGATGAGCAGGGAGATGATCGTGTCGTGACGGCGCTTGAGAAGCCAGGTCAGGAGTCGAACAAAGGATGTGATGCCGAAAATGGTCCCCGCGGTGAATACGGCCAGGACGAAAACGTTCCTTTCGTTCACTGCAGCCAGGACGTATTGGTACTTTCCGAGAAGGACGAGGATGAAGGATCCGGATATGCCGGGAAGGATCATTGCACAAATGGCGATCGCTCCGCTGAGAAAGAGAAACCAAGGCGCTTCCGGGGTCTTGACCGGCACCATGCCCACGAGAAAATAGGCCCCGACGGTTCCCAATGCGGCCCAGACCAAGGCCGGCAAGTTCCAGCGCTCGATGTTTCGGCCCACGGTCAGAACGGACGCCAGGACAAGGCCGAAGAAAAAGGCCCAGATGAAAACAGGCCTGTTTTCAAGAAGCCAGGCAAGAGCCTTGGCCAAAGAAAAGACGGCGATTAGAATACCGAGGACCAGGGCGCCGAGGAATCTCCAGGACACGAGATCGAAGGCTTTCCTGATCTCCAGGGAAAGGAGGGTCTTCACGAACTTCAGGTTGAAGGAACGGATGGCTTCGAGCAGCTCCTCGTAAATGCCCAGGATAAACGCCATGGTGCCGCCCGAGACGCCCGGCACCACGTCCGCGGCGCCCATGCAGACCCCTCTCAAAGTGATGCCGAGGTAACCAAGCAGCGATCTCTTCGATTTTTCCATTTTCTCCTGCGGTTCCACTTTATCCCGGTAACTACCCCTTTCCCCCTAAGGAATCCGATGGATTCTCCAAATTCGAAATCCGAATGCTTGTCCCGTACTCGATACGGGATCGAAACTCGAAACAAGTTCGAATGATGAAATCTGTGTCAGCAGATTTCATGGCTGATGCTCCTCGCGCAGAAGGTCCAAAACGGTCTTCACCGGGCTGAACGTCGTAAGGGGGACTTCCACGAATATAGTGTTCCAGCCGGCCATGGCGCCGTTCCACAAGCCCGGCAGTTCGAGAGCCTTCAGGTCCCTGCCTCCCATGGACTTGGTCGAGATGAAGGCCGTGCCAGGATCTACGAAGTCTCTCAACGAAAACGGTTTTCCCTCGTGGTCCCGCAAACCGCAAACCAGGTCCACCGGGTTGAAATGGGTCGATGAGTTCCATATCTTTCGCTGCTCGGGAGATCGCATGTCCACCTGGGATGACTCCACGATCTGGCGAGAGAGAGTTCCATCTTTTTTCCTGACCCAGAAGGGTCCGCCACCCGGCTCCCCCTGGTTCTTCACCATGCCGCAGACGCGCAGGGGACGGTGCAGAGCGCCGGCCAGCAAATCGACTCTCTCCCTGAGGGACAATCGCTCGTCGATGGAGACCCTGAAACGGCGGCCGGCGAATTCTGCGGCCTCCTCCGCCGGAGAGGGGCTGCACTCTCCGTCCAGGAGTTTTTCCAGGTAAAAGAAGACCTTCTCCTGGACCAGAACGAGCAATCCGCCCAACAGCTTCTTGTGCAGGTAAGTGTCCCCTTTCCGCGAGTCCGGGGCGACGTTATCGATGTTCTTGATGAACACGATATCCCCATCGAGCCCTGCCAGGTTCCCTATCAGGGCTCCGTGTCCGCCGGGGCGGAAGACAAGCCTGCCCCTTTCGTCCCGAAAGGGTCTGTTCTCCATGTCCACGGCGATAGTGTTCGTCGAGGGATGCTGGATCGAGAACTCCACATCGAGGATCGTGCCCGGTCCCTCATAAGATGGCGTCACTCTCTCCACCCTGTCCCGCACAACCTCTTCATGTTCGGGCGATACGGTGAAGTGGACCCTCGCTCTTCCTTCTTTATCCCGCACATATTCCGCTGCCTCCACGAGGTGTTCCTCAAAGGGGGTGCGCGAGCGCCGGCCGGCGTAGCGGTGAAAAGGGATCAGCCCTTTCGGAAGATTTGCAAGATTGAGACCCTTCGGCGTCACCAGGTAATCCAGGATCTCCCTGAATTCGCCGGCCTCGATTTGCTCTTCGCCGTTCAGGCCGTCCCGGGTCATGACCGCCATGAGGTCCTCGTAAAAGGCGAATTCCTTGATTCCTTTCATGAAACGGAGAAGCTTACCGCAGTCTTCATCACCCTGCGCGGCGCGGGCAGCCGCTTCTTCCACCCTAGTTTTCCCGCTCCCTTTGTTGAAGCCCAGCAAGAGCTTGAACATCCGGCTGGCGGCTCCAGAGGCGGGAACGAACTTCATGGCCCTTCCGGACAGGGAAGCCTTTTCGCAGGCGGCGAAGCACTCCTTCCTTTCCTCAGCCCCCAGCACCTCGATGCCGTCTCCAACGGTGCACGGGCGGTCAAGGGTGAGGAATTGAAAACCTTTGCTGAAGACCTCAATCTGGGCAAGGATTCTTTCCGGTGTGAGTCCGGTGCCGCGGATTTGCGCAAGATCCTCTTGTGTGAAAGTAAAACTCGCCGGCGTCATCCTCTTCCTCCCCCCTGGCCCGGTAAAGTCGGTTTGGAGGAGAATAGGAAAGAAAGGCTGTGATGTCAATGACCGGAGAGCCGAAAGGAAAAAGGCTTGTCTAAGAGAGCGTTATGTTCTAGTAATTATAGCTTCGGAATTGCGCAGAAGTGAACGGCTCGCTTAAAAATTCCAGGCCCGCGGTTTATTCCGTGAGCGGCCTGAGTCAGGAAATCAGGGACCTCCTTGAAGGGCATTTCGATTTCGTCTGGGTGGAGGGAGAGATATCCAACTTCAGGATTCCTTCTTCCGGACACTATTACATGGTGCTCAAGGATGAAAAAGCTCAGATCAGGGCCGTGATGTTCCGTCCCCAGACACGGTACCTCAAGTTCGTGCCCGAAGACGGAATGAACGTGGTTGTTCAGGGTCGGATCGCAGTGTACGAGCCCAGAGGGGAGTACCAGCTTCTCCTGGATTACGTGGAGCCCCTAGGCGTGGGCGCCCTGGCCCTGGCATTCGAGCAGCTCAAGAAAAAGCTTGCCGGCCAGGGGCTCTTCGATGAAAGCATCAAAAAGCCTCTCCCTTTCCTGCCCCGGTCCATCGCGGTGATCACTTCGCCGACCGGCGCAGCCATCCGGGATTTCCTCAAAGTAATACAAAGACGCTTCGCCAACATCGAGATCACGATAGTCCCCGTGAAGGTGCAAGGGGAAGGGGCGGCCGAGGAAATGGTTGAAGCTCTCAGGACCGTGAACAGTGAACTCGACGCGGATGTGATCGTTCTCACGAGGGGAGGGGGATCGCTGGAGGATCTGTGGGCCTTTAACAGCGAAGAACTGGCTTTGGCAATCAGGGCATCCCGCGTGCCCGTGGTTTCCGCTGTGGGCCACGAGATCGATGTGACCATCTCGGATCTTGTCGCGGACTTGCGGGCGCCCACTCCTTCCGCGGCAGCGGAACTCCTGGTGGCGGAAAAAGAATCGCTCAAAACAAGGATCCTCGACATTAGGGACCGCCTTTTCACCGCCGTTAAGGCCGGCCTTTCAGGCCGTCAGGAGAATCTGCGGTTCCTTTCCAAGGGCCTCCGGGATCCGAGGAAGGAGTTGGCCCGGTCATGGATGGACCTGGATGACCTCCACGGCAGGCTGACGAGGGTGATGACGCTCGCTCTCGGCGCCCGGAGGAGAGAGGCGGCAGGGGAAGCTCGGGCCCTGGCCCTGCACTCGCCTCTTCAACGCATGGAAGGTCTCAGGCAGAAAACCGATTTCCTGAGACGCTCCCTAATGTCCCTTACCCTCAAGGCGATCAAAGACCTCGGGATGAGGGTTTCCCTGGCCCGGGCAAGAATGAAATCCATGAGTCCCCTGGCGGTCCTGAAGAGGGGATACTCCATCACGAGAAGGCTCCCGGAAGGGTGGATAGTGCGATCCGCTGACGAGGTGCGGAAAGGGGATCGGGTGAGCGTAAAGCTCGCAAAAGGAGAAATGGAATGCAGTGTGGAAAAAATCTTGGGACAGTGAAGGCGTCCATGAAGAGCTCGAGACCCGTGACCGCGGCTTTGGCGGCGCTCCTGGTCCTTCTACCGGTCTTCGGGGGTGCTGCGGCCTCTTCCGGCCCGGACATCGTCGTTTCGTCTTCACGCATCGCACAGGGAGACAGTGCGTTCGTCCTAATTCGAACCAGGGGCGGGACAGAGCCCCGGGCTCTCTGGATGGGTAAACCCCTTTACCTTGTTTCCGACAGGGAAAAGAAGAATTGGTACGGCTTTTTAGGCGTTGACCTGACCGCCGAGCCGGGCGCAGCCCCTCTGAGTGTGGAAATCGAGCCGGGGGGAGAAAGGCGGCGGCTCGAAATGAGCATATTGAAGAAGGACAGGGGCGTCCGGGTCTTGACCCTGCCCAAGAAAATGGTGGAGCTTGACGCCGAGACCCTGGAGCGGGCGAGAAGAGAATCCGGGATCATGAACAAAGTGCTGGGATCCCCTCCTGTCGCGCCGCTGTGGAGAGGATTCTTTGACAGGCCCCTCGAAGGGGAAGTGGTCGGTGCGTTCGGCACAAGGAGCGTTATCAACGGGGAGGCCAGGTCTCCTCACTCGGGCGTGGATCTCAGGGCCGCTGCGGGGACGCCGGTGAAATCAATCCAAAAGGGAAGGGTGGCCCTCCTGGCAGACCATTTCTTCAGCGGCAAGTCTGTGGTCATCGACCACGGAGGAGCGATCCAGAGCATGTACTTCCACCTTGAAAAGACCATGGTGGGAGAAGGCGAAGAGGTAGAGCGAGGCCAGGTGATCGGCCTGGTGGGGTCCACCGGTCGTTCCACGGGCCCTCACCTTCACTTCGGAATGAGGGTCAACGGGGCCAGGGTGGATCCAATGCAATTTATAGCTCTCAGCGAGCAAACGGTGCAGCCATGACAGAAAAAAAGTTTGAAGAAGCGATGGAAAGATTGGAAAATATTGTGGAGAAGCTGGAAAGCGGAGAGCTCTCCCTGGAAGAATCCCTCAATATCTTCGAAGAGGGAATGAACCTCGTGAATTTCTGTTCCAGGAAGCTCGAGGAGGCTGAGCAGAAGGTGACGATGCTGATGAAGGATCAGGACGGCAAGTACAGCCGGCAGCCCTTCGAGGCGAAGGAAAAAGAGAGCGAGTGAACATGGACCTGAAAGCCTATCTGGCGGCAAAGAGAGAGCGGGTCGATGAGGCCCTGAAAAGCGTTTTTCCCGCACCGGAAGGACCCGCCGCCGAGGTGGTGAAGGCCATGACCTACAGTCTCTTTGCCGGCGGAAAGAGGTTGAGGCCCATCCTGTGCATTGCCGGGGCCGAAGCGGTCGGGGGAGGGGGCGAACCGGTCCTTCCAGTGGCCTGTGCATTGGAGCTTATCCACACCTACTCTCTGATCCATGACGACCTTCCCGCAATGGACAACGATGACCTGCGAAGGGGCAAGGCGACGAGCCACAAGGTTTTCGGCGATGCCGTCGCCCTGCTTGCAGGAGACGGCCTTCTTACAGAGGCGTTCCGGCTCATGAGCGCCGCGGGCGGACCCGGGGCCGCGGCCCATGCAGATCCGCGCGCTATCCTGCGGGTGATCAGGCTCGTGGCGGAGGCGGCCGGCCACGAGGGAATGGTGGGCGGCCAGGTGGTCGACATCCGGTCGGAAGGCAGGCAGGTAGAGCCCGGGATTCTGGAGTTCATCCACAGGCACAAGACCGGTGCGATGATCGCCGCATCCGTCACGGCGGGTGCCATCATGGGCGGAGGCACGGAGGAAGATGTGGAAGCCGCGGCCCGCTACGGCCGGCACATCGGTCTTGCCTTCCAGGTGGCCGATGACGTGCTGGATGTCGAAGGGGACAGCGCCAAACTCGGCAAAGGGGTGGGCGGGGACGCCAGAAAAAAGAAGGTCACCTATCCTTCAGTGTTCGGCCTTGCCCGCTCCAAGGAGTTCCAGAAATCCCTGGTTGAACAGGCCTTGGACGCACTCAGGCATTTCGACGAAAAAGCGGAGCCCTTGAGGGCCATCGCCGTATACATCATTGAAAGAAAGAAATGACAGACAACAAGAATCGCTTACTGGAGAAAATCGACACTCCCTCGGACCTGAAAAGACTTTCCCTGGAAGAACTCACGCAGCTTGCTGCTGAGGTCCGCGAGAAAATAATCGAGACTGTAGCCAAGACAGGAGGTCACCTGGCTCCCAACCTGGGGGTGGTGGAGCTCACTCTCGCCCTCCATTACGTATTCGATGCGCCGAAAGACAAGATAATATGGGATGTGGGGCACCAATCCTACACCCATAAGCTCATCACCGGGAGGAGGGACTCTTTTCACACCCTCCGCACCTACGGCGGCATCAGCGGGTTTCCGAAACGGGAAGAAAGCCTCTACGATACCTTCAGCACGGGCCACAGCAGCACCTCCGTCTCCGCGGGCCTGGGCATAAGCACCGCCAAGGCTCTCAAAGGGGAGGAATCAAAGGTGATCGCCGTGATCGGCGACGGGTCCACCACCGCCGGTATGGCTTTCGAAGGGCTCAACCAGGCAGGAGACAGGGAGAAGAACCTCATTGTGGTGCTCAACGACAACGCCATGTCGATATCGCCCAACGTGGGCGCCTTCTCCTCTTTCCTGAGCCGGAAAATGACGGGGAGGCGGTTCGTCTATTTCAGGGAAGAGCTGAGGAATTTTCTCAAGTCCATCCCCGGGGTGGGGGAAAACATCCTCACCTTTATCAGGAAAAGCGAAGACTCCTTTCTTACCTTTTTCACTCCCGGCATGCTCTTCGAAGCGCTCAAATTCAAGTATATCGGCCCCATCCAGGGCCACCGCCTGGACCGGCTGATAGAGACTTTCCAGAACGTGAGCCACCTGAAGGGGCCGGTCCTGGTGCACGTGCTGACAGTGAAAGGCAAAGGTTACGCTCCGGCTGAAAAAAACCCCGCACACTATCATGGCGTAGGGTGCTTCGAAGTCGCCACCGGGAATCCAAGAAACGACTGCCCGCCCCAGCCGCCCACCTACACAGAAGTTTTCGGACTGACCATGGTGGAACTGGGGCAAAGGGACGAGAACCTCTTCGCAATCACAGCGGCCATGCCCGAGGGGACGGGCCTCAACCGATTCGCCGAGTTCTTCCCCGAACGGTTTGTGGACGTTGGAATCGCGGAACAGCATGCCGTGACCTTTGCCGCAGGTCTTGCCACGGAAGGATTCAGGCCCGTGGTGGCCATTTACTCGACGTTTCTCCAGCGGGCCTATGACCAGATCATCCACGATGTGTGCCTGCCCCGGCTTCCGGTGATCTTCAGCATCGACCGTGCGGGGCTCGTGGGCGAAGACGGCCAGACCCATCAGGGCCAGTTTGATCTGACCTACCTCCGAAACCTGCCCAACATGACCGTCATGTCGCCCAGGGACGAAAATGAACTGAGGCACATGCTCTACACGGCCCTTAAGCACGACGGGCCGGTTGCCATCCGCTACCCTCGGGGCCGAGGGTACGGAGTTCGGCTTGATCCGGAATACAGGACCATTCCCATGGGCGAGGCGGAGTGTTTGAAGCAGGGGAAGGACGTGGTCATTATGGCGCTGGGGACCATGGTCGTTCCCTCCCTGGAGGCGGCTTCGGAACTGGAAAAGGAAGGTTTTTCCGTGGGAGTGGTGAACTGCCGGTTCGTCAAGCCCCTCGACAATACTCTCGTGGACTATGCCAGGGCCGCGGGGAAGGTTCTTGTGGTGGAAGAGAACATCCGGCAAGGCGGGTTGGGGAGTGCGATTCTGGAGCTTTTCAGCGACAGGGGGACGTCGGAGGTGACGGTGCGGCGCCTGGGTTTGCCGGATGTTTTTGTGGAGCACGGCCCCACCCACATTCTCCGGCAAAAATTCGGGCTCGATAAGGAGGGCATTCTGAGGGAAGCACGCGCCCTGTGCCTGATGCGCAGCGCCGGGTCCGGACCTGTGGTCGGGTAAGTGACGAGCGGAGTGAAGTGTTCGGTGTTCAGCGTTCGGTGTTCAGTAGGGAGTTCATGAAGAAATCTTTCCTGAACGCCGAACACTGAACACTTCTTTTCTCCTCTCTCTCGTCACCCGTCACTCAAGAGAAAGATGACCGACAAAATCCGACTCGATGTCCTGCTGGTTCAGAAAAACCTTGCGGAAAGCCGGGAAAAGGCCAGGGCCATGATCATGGCGGGAGTGGTGTTCGTGGACGGGGCGAGAGTCGACAAACCCGGGCACTCGGTTTCTCCGGCCTCCCGGGTTCTGGTCAGGAAACCCTACCCGCCCTTTGTCAGCCGCGGAGGGGTGAAGCTCGAAGCGGCCCTCAAGGAGTTCCCGGTAGACGTTAGAGATAAGGTGATCCTGGACGTGGGCGCTTCCACCGGCGGGTTTACCGACTGCCTTCTCCAGAGGGGAGCCGGCAAAGTGATCGCCGTGGACGTGGGCTACGGCCAACTGGACTGGAGACTGCGCCGGGATCCGAGGGTGGTGGTGCTCGAGAAAACAAACGTGCGCCGCCTCGAGCCCCGTTCCTTCGATGGAGAAATAGACGGGGCGGTCATCGACGTGTCTTTCATCTCCCTGAAGCTCGTGGTTCCTGCCGTCTCACGGCTCCTCAAGGATGATGCCTTCATCATCGCTCTCGTGAAGCCCCAGTTCGAGGTGGGGAAAGGAAAAGTAGGCAAGGGTGGAGTGGTCCGGGATGCGGCGCTTCACGAAGAGGTCATGGAAGAACTGATCCGGTTCTTCAGGAGCGAGGGATGGGAAGCGGCGGGGCAGATGCCCTCGCCGCTTCTGGGACCCAAAGGGAACAAGGAGTTCCTGCTCCACCTTGTGAGACAGTGAGCAGTAAGGAGCAGGCAGTATGCAGTGAGGACGGGAGGCGGCATGTCAGCAGTGCGAACTGTGAGACCCGCCCTGCCTTCTGCTTACTCCTTACTGCCTACTGATCTTGTACGGGCAGACTTGTCCCTACAGAGATTCGGCCTTCCCGGCGGGCGCCGACTTCCTGTTTCGAAACTCCGCCTGATTAGCGGGCTGCGCGCTTGGAGGCTTTCAGGGGGTTTATTTTCTGGGCTTCCTTGGCCGGGGTCTTTGCCACGTGGGTGGCCATGCTGCACTTCCCGGTTCGCCATTTGACCGCAGGCTCGGGGAAGATGAGGCAATAGTTGCCGGCGGGGAATTCCTTGGCTTTCTGGCACCCTATGCACTGCTCGACGATCTGATTGCAGGTGCCGCCGTTGAACTGGCAACCGTTCTTGCTCATGAAAAAACACTCGACACCCAGTTTCACGCTTGTGCAAACCATGGTTATCACATCCTTTCGTTTAGAATGATCTATAAAGAACGAACTCCTACGCCCGGAGGCATAAGAGTTCTTGAGCATATATATTAGCCAAATTTTCGGCCCTGTCAATGGGTAAAAATCAAGAATCGGTCGTTTCCGCGAGGGCAAGACCCAGTTCCTGAAGCTGGGCCCTGTCCACCCCGGAAGGGGCATTGGAGAGGGGGCAGGAAGCGGTCTGGGTCTTGGGGAAGGCGATCACTTCTCTGATCGAGTCAAGACCGCAGAAAATCGCCACGAGCCTGTCGAAGCCCAGAGCTATTCCCGCATGGGGGGGGGCCCCGTACTTAAGCGCTTCCAGGAAGAAACCAAACTTCATGCGCGCTTCCTCCGGCGAAATTCCGAGATGCCTGAACATCGTCTCCTGCAAGGCCGGGTTATGTATCCGCACGCTCCCTCCTCCGATCTCGCTTCCGTTCAGCACTATGTCATATGCTCGCGCGCGCACTTTTTCCGGATGAACTTCGATCAGGGCAAGGTCTTCCTCGAGGGGGGAAGTGAAGGGGTGATGCACGGCTTCGAGCCGGCGCATCTCTTCGTTATATTCGAGGAGCGGGAACCTTGTGATCCACACAAGAGCGTGTTCGTCCTTTCGCAGGAGGTCCAGCCGCTTGGCGAGGTCCAGCCTCAGCATGCCCATCACCTGGCCGGCGAGGCGGGGCTGATCCGAGACGATCAAGATCACGTCCCCGGGCGCGGCTCCTACGGCACGGTTGATCCGGGCCTCAAGTTCGCGGGTGAAGAACTTGTCAAGGGACGATTGCCAGCCTTGCTCAGTCACCTTGACCCATGCAAGCCCCTTGGCTCCCCAAGCCACGACGAGCCGAGACAGCTCATCCAGGATCTTTCTCGAGAACACAGGCCCCGCCTTTTCCACATTTAGGGCCTTTATCGAGCCCCCCGAGCCGGCTGCCGCCCTGAACACCCTGAATTCAGATTCCCCGGCGAGTTCAGTGATGTCCCTGATCTCCATGCCGAAGCGAAGGTCCGGCCTGTCGGTCCCGAATCGCTCCATTGCCTCGCCGTATTCCATCCGGGGCAGGGGAAGGGAAAGACGGATTCCGAGGATCTTTTCGTAGAGCTCCTTCATGAGCCCTTCGATAATCTCTATGACCCCTTCCTCGTTCGTGAAAGACATTTCAAGGTCAACCTGGGTGAACTCGGGCTGACGGTCAGCCCGGAGGTCCTCGTCTCTGAAGCACCGCACGATCTGGTAATAGCGATCGAAGCCCGAGACCATCAGAATCTGTTTGAAAAGCTGGGGAGACTGGGGCAGGGCATAGAAGAGCCCCTTGTGGATGCGGCTGGGGACGAGATAATCCCTCGCGCCCTCCGGGGTGCTCCTGGTGAGGTATGGCGTTTCGACCTCCACGAATCCGTGGCGGTTGAGGTAGTCTCTCACCGCAGCCGCCATGAGGTGCCGGCGGCGGAAAGTCTCGAAGACCCTGTTCCGCCTGAGTTCGAGGTAGCGGTGCTTCAGCCTGAGGGTTTCAGAGGCGTCGACGGCCCCGTCGACCTGGAAGGGGGGCGTCTCGCTTCTGTTGAGTATCCTGAGATCCGTGACCTTGACCTCCACGGCTCCGGTGGGAAGCCTGGGGTTTTCCTGTCCCGGGATACGGGCCTGCACAATTCCTTCCACGGCCACGACCCATTCGTTTCTCAACACGTGGGCTTTCCTGTGACTCTCCTCGCCGACCTGAGGATCGAACACGATCTGGGTGATTCCTTCCCTGTCCCGCAGATCTATGAAAATGAGATTTCCCAGGTCTCTCCTGGAATTTACCCACCCCATTAGAAGAGCCTTCCCGCCGATGTTTTCTTTCCGCAGGCTTCCGCAATCGTGCGTTCGCTTCCACTCGCCGATAGGATCGACGAGAACTTCCGACGATTCTTTCATGAATCACACCATCTTGTTGAGGTTTTGGACAAGATCCTGAAGCGGGACTTCCGCCTGGGTTTTGGCGGCCATGTCCCTCAGGAGGGCCCTGCCGGAGGCGAGCTCGTCCTCTCCCACTATGAGAACCCGCCTTGCCCTTAGGCGGTCGGCCCTTTTCATCTGGGCCTTGAGCCCCCGTGGCTCATAATCCATCTCAACCCAAACGCCTTGCCGTCTCAATGCATAGACCCACTTGAAGATTTCCTTCTCAGCCTTTTCTCCGAGGCCGATCATGAAGAGGTCGGGCCCGGTCTCATCAGGTCGGGTCTCTTCCTCCAGCAGGGCCACCAGCCTTTCCATGCCGAGGGCGAAACCGATGGCGGGATGATCGGGGCCTCCGAGCTGGCTGCACAGGCCGTCATACCTTCCTCCGCCCAGCACCGCGTTCTGTGCTCCGAGTCTGTCCGTTTGAATCTCGAAGGTGGTGCGGGTATAGTAGTCCAGGCCCCTCACGAGCATGTGGTTCACCGTAAAGGGGATGGCGAGAGTGTGCAGGTCTTGCTGAAGGGTGAGGAAATGCTCCCGGCAGACCTCGTCGAGAAAATCGAGGATCGAGGGAGCGCCCGAAACGACGGCCTTGCAGGTTTCCACCTTGCAGTCGAAAACCCTGAGGGGGTTGGTTTCCGCCCTTCTCCGGCAGTCGGAGCAGAGAGCCTCCTTTTTCCCGACAAGATAAGTTTTTAGTTCCTTGCGGAATCCCGACCTGCACTCGGGGCACCCGAGGGAGTTGATCTGAAGGGAGAGGCCCGTCAAGCCCACCGATTCGATGATGTTCAGGCCAAGGACAATAATCTCAGCATCCGAGCGCGGGCCCGGATCCCCGAAAATCTCGGCGTCTATCTGGTGGAACTGCCTGAACCTGCCCTTCTGGGGTCTTTCGTGCCTGAACATGGGGCCTATGGTGAAGAGCTTCTGGACCGGGTTTCTCTCGTAAAGACGGTGCTGGATGTAAGCCCTGACAAGGGAAGCGGTTGCTTCCGGCCGAAGACTGATGCTCTTGCCCTTGCTGTCCGTGAAGGAATACATCTCCTTTGAGACGATGTCCGTCTCCTCGCCTATGCTCCTGCTGAAAAGTTCCGTCATCTCCAGCAGGGGGAGCATGATTTCCCTGAAGCCGAAAGACCGGAGAATCTTTCTCGCCTCTTTTTGCAGCTTGTCCCATGTCCCGGCTTCGGAGGGCAGGATGTCCCTGAAGCCTTTGATGCTAGAAAAATCCAACGCTGTTTCCCTTTCCCTTTGACGGGCCGCAGCCCGTTTTGCTCACCGCAGAGACCGCAAAGAACGCAGGGAACCAAAATTGACGGACTCGCAAACACGCATGACCTTATTTCGGTCGACCCCACGCATGAAAATTGCCCCCTCTCCAGCCTCCGGGGCGGGTAGGGTCGGCACGGCGGCCGGCCCTACGTTTTCATGCGCGGGGTCGACAAGGGCTCCGTGTCATGGGCGTTTAGGAGACCATCTTATTCGGTCCCCAACCAAACCGACGAAAAAGGCCGGATCAACCAATCGCCTGATATCTTTTACGCTTCTCGCGTCCGGGGTCTTCTATCAGAGCCGGTCTTGCTGCGTCAACACCTTACTCGGCCACCTCGATCCTGGTGGCCTTTTTCTCCCGGCCGGGACGAGTCCTTTTTTCCACTCTTTCGATGCTCTCGTCGAGGAGGGCACGGAGGGCCTTCAGGAACTCGATCCTGGATTGATCGAGGTGTTCGAAGAAGCGAGACTTCTTCGAAGAACAGTATGTCTTTTCGATGTCGGCAAAGAGCTTGCCCAGAGGGCAAACGACCATTTCTTCTTCATGTTGCTTCCTGGCCATGGTCTCCTCCTTGGAAAAATACAGTGAGATGCCGGCCTTCCAGCCTGGCTTTGGCGGATTCGGAGGCCGCCACCTGCCTCGGCAGCAGCAAATGGCGCTTGAATGCTCCTACCCGGATGATCAACTCGCCGGAAACCCTGTTGAGTTCAACGTTTTCACGGGTCGCAAAGGGAAGGTTCATCTTGAGTTCGTATCCTCCATCCTTCTTGCTCAGCTCATAAGGCTCGCCCACGAAAAACCTCTCCAGCGGGTTTCTTTCTCCGTATATTTCAGATGCCAGTTCCCTGATCCGTTCATAGCCGAGAATCTCTTCCCTGAAAAGGTTCACGGGAAATATGGGCACGGGATGGAAGTAGTCCTCCGCTTTTTCGAAGTACCGCCTCTGGCTTTCCCGCCAGCTTCGGAAATAGTCGTCGGTAACGTTGTGAGGCAGGAGCCTGTTCATGATGACGGCGTCTATGTTCATCTTGTAAAGGCAGAAGTACATGAACGCCCGCTGCGTCTCCTTGAGGACTATTTTCTCCGGGTTTGCGACGAGACGCACCGATGTGATGGCAGGGTTGGTAAGGATAGCGTCCACGCCCTGAAGACGGCCGAAGAGATCCTCGATGGCCGCGAAGTACTCGTCCCCGGGAATGGGAACGTCGTAGACCCTCTTGGCCAGGGGGCCGACATATTTGGCCAGGGTCCTTTCCATCTTGAATATTTTCTTGATATACCACTCGAGGGCCGTGGGTATGCTGATGAACCGGATCGACTCACCCGTGGGCGCACAGTCGAGGATGATGACGTCGAAGTCTTTTCTCTTCACATAGCGGTTGATGTAAAGGAGAAGGCTCACCTCTTCCATGCCCGGAAGTATGGCGAGTTCCTCGGCCAGGATCTCGTCGAGCCCCGTGGTGTTGAGGAGGAGAGAAACGTACCTGTGTATTTCCTTCCAATTCTTGCCAACTTCCTCCTGGACGTCCAGTTCCTGGATCCAGAGATTCTTGCCCACCTCGAGAGGTTTTCCCCGGTTCAGGTCGAGGAGACCTTTTTCAAGATCGAAGATGTCCGAGAGACTGTGGGCCACGTCAAGCGACAGGATGACTGTGCGGCGCCCCATCTCCGCCGCCCTCACGCCCGTGGCGGCAGCCACGCTCGTCTTTCCCACCCCCCCTTTGCCTGCAAAAAATATGATCCGCATCGGAACTGGTTCCCTCTTCCTTATCTTCTCATCAGAACGGGTTTCACGCTGTCGACTGTTTTAGAATCATAATGTTCCCGGCTCTCACCGTCAACAAGCAACTAGCGAGCTTCTGATAAGTTTAGCCGTTGGTATTAAGACCCTGCAATGGTGCGGAATTTCAAATCCGAATATCGAAACCCGAAATACGGGACAATCGCCAAATTCAAATTTCCAAAATTCAAAACGAATGGGTTCGTAAACGCTCATGACATGGGAATCTTGCCGCCCCCGCGCATGAAAATCCCTTTCGAACCCGCTTTTTCAGGGGGGGAGAGGGCCAGGGGGGTCCCCACGCTTGCTCTCCGACAATAGGGGGACGGACACCTTGAAACGTGCCTCATCCGATGTTAAATGGAGGTGGCAGCATGTCGGGGAAAATTATGGACAACGTGGTGATCTATCGAAGAGAAGATCTCTCCTCCGTGATCCAGGCGCGGCCAGGAGAGAAGAAGTTGGGCGAGGCGATGGCCTTTCTTCAAAATGGAGAAGGGCTGGAGGCTCTCCCTTCTTATTCAGCCCGGGGGGTCAGGTTCGTCCTGCTGGGCATTCCCGAATCCATCGGTCCCATGGCAAACTACGGAAAATGCTGCACGGAATTCGGCTGGAAAGTGTTTCTCGACTCCTTCCTCAACATGCAGAGCAACCGGTTCCTGAGAGGCGAGAACATCCTCTGCCTGGGTCACGTGAACACAAGAGAACTTAACGCTGCGACATCGGCCCTTTCTCTCGTCGACCCCCGGTACATCGAGAAGCTGAGGACCCTGTGCTCGAAACTCGACGGGACGGTGTGGCCCGCAATCCGATCCATAGCCGACGCAGACCTGGTGCCCGTAGTCGTCGGCGGGGGGCACAACAACGCCTACCCGATCCTCAAGGGCCTGAGCGGATCGCGCCGCTATGCCGAGGGGATTCAGGCAGTCAACTGCGACCCCCACGCCGACTTTCGGCCTCTCGAAGGAAGGCACAGCGGCAACGGTTTTTCTTATGCCTTCGAAGAGGGACTACTGAAGCGCTATTTCGTCTTCGGGCTCCACGAGAGCTACAATTCGGAAAAGGTAATGGAGGATATGGAAGAGAAGCGGGACATCGGATATTCCTCCTTTGACACAGAGGCCGATGTGGCGCTCCACCTGCAAAGGGCTTCCGCTTTCCTGGGCGAGGCCGACCTGCCCGTGGGCATCGAAGTTGACATGGACAGCATGATAGACATGCCCTCAAGCGCGATGACGCCCAGCGGGTTCAGGGTCGAAGAGGTGCGACTCTTCGTTCGGGCCATGGCCTCGCAGTTCAGGATCGCCTACCTTCATCTACCCGAAGGAGCTCCCGTCCCAGGCACCAGGGATGAGGCGGTGGCGGGCAAGACTCTCGCCTACATCGTCCACGACTTCGTGAAGTCATGCAGAGTGTAAGGTGGACAACCGCGCCTGCCTTGCCAAATCCATCTCTTTCTTCTAGGATGCATGACCTATGGAAAAGCTCATCATTACAACCGCCCTGACGGGAAACGTGCCGACCAAGGAGATGAACCCCAACGTGCCGGCAACACCGGATGAAATCGCCGCCGACGTTCAGCGGTGCTTCGATGCAGGCGCTTCCGTGTTCCACGTGCACGCCAGGGACTCCAATCAGAAACCGACGCTGGACATCGCCGTCTACAAGGCAAATGTGGCCAGGATCAAGGAGCTGGCGCCCAGAGTCGTCATCCAGTTGTCGACCGGGGCCCGGGCCGGCAAGGAATGGGAAGACAGGGCCGGGCCGATCCGGCTGCTTCCTGAAATGGGGTCCTTCACAACCGGTTCGAACAACCTTCCCGGCATAGTCTATGAAAATTCTCCCCAGTTCATAGAGTACCTCGCCAGGGTCTTTCAGGAAACGGGCGTCAAACCCGAGATAGAGGTCTTTGAAACGGGGATGATCAACAACGCCCTCTTCCTGCAGAAAAAGGGACTGATCAATTTCCCGCTCCATTTCGATTTTGTCCTGGGCGCGGCCGGGTCCATGCCCGGAACCGTGAAAAACCTGCAATTTCTTTCGGAAAGCATCCCGGCAGGCTCTACATGGAGCGTCGCCGGGATCGGAAAGTCCGAGATCCTCCTCTCCGCTGCGGCGATCACCATGGGCGGCCATGTGCGGGTGGGCCTGGAAGACAATCTTTACTTGCCGGACGGGTCCCCTGCCTCAAACCCGCTGCTGGTTGAAAAAGTAGTTCGCATAGCAAGAGAAATAGGCCGGGAACTAGCCACCCCGGAGGAGGCCCGCTCCATCCTTTCCCTGAGTCCGGAGTACAAGGATCGGATTCTTTTCATGATCCGGGATTGACGGATTCCCCGGCCTTCGACTCTGCTCAGGATAAACTCCTGCTTGAAGGATCGGAGACCTGCCTCGGTGATCGAACCTATTTCTTCCTTTCCTCGAAAGCCTTCAAGGAATCCTGCCTTTCCTTCGTGAAGACGCAGGCCAGACAAGCCTCGATCTCGAAATCCATCAAGGCCTCCAGGCTCACCTCGCCCCGCGCCATGTTCAGCCCCCGCTTGATCATGGTGATGGAAAAGGAGGAATTCTTGGCGATCTTTCGAGCCATCTCCCTGGCCTCGTCCATGAGCCTTTCCTGCGGCACAGACTTGTTCACCAGGCCGATTCTTTCGGCCTCCTTCCCGTCGATGTACTCTGCCGTAAAAAGCAGTTCTTTGGCCTTTCCCGGGCCGATCAGATCCTGCACGAGCCGCATGGCCCCGCCGGTCACGGAAGAAGTGACCCTGGCCTCGGGAGATCCGATCTGCGCTTCATCTGCGGCGATCCGGATGTCGCAGGCAAGAGCCAGCTCATACCCCGATCCCAGGGCGTACCCGTTGACCGCGGCGATGGTCGGCTTCTCGAAGCGGATGATCTTCCTCGATGTTTCCTGGAGCTCCACCAGGTAATCCCGGTATTGCTCGACAGTCCTGTTCTTCGATTCCTTCAGATCCGCTCCCGTGGAAAAGGCCCTGCCCTCGCCGGTGACGATCAGGGCCTTCATGTCCGGGTCGTTTTTTACATCTTCCAGAGCCGCCTGAAAATCCAGCCAAAGCTGTTTGTTCATGGCGTTCATGACCTTGGGCCTGTTCAGCTTGATGACCGCGATGCCTTCCTCTTTTTCCTTTTCGTAGATGATACACTCGAATTCCATGTCTGCCCTCCTCTTTCCTACACAAGAATCACCCGGGAATCCACGACAGAGGCTCCCTTCTCGTGCACGATCACCGGATTCAGATCGAGCTCCTGGATCTCGGGGTTGTCAACGGCAATCTCGTTCAGCTTTGCAAGGATGTCCTTGACGGCTCCGATATCCTTGCCCCTCTCCCCCCGGATTCCTGTGAGGAGCTTGTACCCCTTGATCTCCCCGATCATCTCGTCCATATCCTGCTCCGTCAAGGGAGCCACCCTGAAGGAAACATCCTTGAGCACTTCAACAAAGATACCCCCGAGGCCGAACATGATCACCGGCCCGAACTGCTTGTCCCTGATCATGCCGACAATACACTCCTGCCCCTTGGGAGCCATGGGGGAAACCATCACTCCCAGGACTCGCTCCTTCGCGGCCACTGCGGAGGCATTGTCCATGATTTCCTTGAAAGAAGCCGCCGCGGCCTTCCTGGATCCCACGTTGAGCTTCACGCCTCCTGCATCGGACTTGTGCAGTATTTCCGGGCTGACCACCTTCATGGCCACAGGGAATCCGATTCTCGCGCTCGCCTCGGCCGCCTCTTTTCCACTTCGCACGAGTTCCGATCGGGGAAGGACCAAGCCATAGTCCGCAAGGAGCGCTCTTGACTCGGTTTCGAGAAGACTGTTTCTTTTCTCTTCCCGTGCCTGACGGAGCAAGTTTTTTACGGAAGGCCGTTCCTCCCCTTTTGTTGCGAGAAAGCGCGTACCTTCGAACTTCTCGCGGTTCAAAGCGAATTTCATCAACGCGCTCAGACACTGGGCCGTCCTCTCGGAAGACTCGAACACCGGGACACCTCCCGCCTTCAGGATGTCGAGCGAGGTGATCGGCTCTCTGGCAAAGCTGGTGTGGACAAAAACAGGTTTCTTCTTTTCCTTCACGAGGGCCACGAGGTCCCTCGAAGTCTGCTCTTCCAGTTCGGCTACGTGGGGTGCGATGATGTCTTTGAAACCGCCGAAAAACCCGGTGATGTATATTCCGTCAATCTGGTCGTCGTCCATGCACACCCTGACGCATTCCGTGATCATGTGAGGGTTCTCTTCCGCGGTGCCGCCGTAGTCGATCGGGTTGGAGGCAGGCATCCCTTCCAGGAGGAAAGGCTTCATCCTCTCCTGCGTCTCATTGGAAAGCACGGGTACTTCCATGCCGCAGATCTCCGCATTGTCCGCCGCAATGGAGTTGTCCCCGCCCCCTTCGGACAGGATGGCCACACGGTTGCCTTTCGGAATCGGGCAGGTGCTGAAGACGTGGGCCATGTCGAACAATTCGTCCACGTTGCCCACCCGCACAATTCCCGCCTGTCTGAAGGCAGCGTCCACGATGAGCGCATCCCCTGCGAGCGACCCCGTGTGGGAGGCCGCCGCCCTGGCCCCGGCCTTGGATCGCCCCACCTTGAGGGCGATGACCGGCTTCTCCCCGGCCGTCTCCCGGGCCACCTGGACGAGGCGGTTGCCGTCCTTGATTCCCTCCAGGTATATCATGATCGCCTTGGTGTTCGGATCGTCCTTCAGGTACTCGATGTATTCGGGAAAACTGACCCCGATCGCGTTGCCCAGGCTGATGATTTTGCTGAACCCTGCTCCCCTGACTCCGGCATAGTGGGTGAGCGAATCGATGACGTTCCCGCTCTGGGCGAGGACAGAAATCGCCCCCTCCTTCAAAGGGGGGACGCCGAGGAGATTCATCTGCGCAGAAGCGCTGAACATGCCGCTGCAATTGGGGCCGATCACGTAGGCTCCGGTCTTGGCCGCTTCCTGGAGAACTTGGGCCTCGATCTTCTTCCCCTCCTCGCCGGACTCTCCAAGGCCGGCCGTGATGATGATAATCCCCTTGGCGCCCATTTTCGCGCTGTCCGCAACCGCCTGCACAAGGAACCTCGGGGCCACCACGATCATGACCAGGTCCACTTCTTTTTCAACCGCTGTGATGTTCGGGTAGGCCTTTCTGCCGAAAAGCTCGGATCGCTTGGGGTTGATCAGGAAAATATCACCTCGATATCCTCCCTGGATCAGGCTCCTTGTTCTTCTTTCGGCGGCCTTCCCCGGAACCTCCGAGGCCCCGATCACCGCCACAGAACGGGGGTTAAAAACCTTTTCGAGTGAGTGCGCCATAACTCAGTCTCCTTCCAGATGTAGAACATTCGCTATCCGGCGCGGACTGCCGCCCGGCGCCGTTTTCCTCTCAACTTCTGATACGCACACAAGGCAAAATAAGCGCATATCCCCATTACCTGAATGGTGATGGGACCCACGGGAAGATGGGTCTCGATGATTGCCGCCTTGAAGGTGGTTGCGGCGATGACCAGGAGGAAAATCCGTTCCAGAACGTTGCAGCGCTCCACCAGTTGTCCCTGCAAGGCGGAGGCAAAGGCAAACATGGCAATGAGGCCGGAGAGGAAGACCCAGCCGATCTTGAACGGATTATCCAGCCAGATTATGCCGCCTGTCTCCGTTACCCCGGCGATCATCAACATTTCATTGTTAAAGAGAAAGATGAAGGGCAGGATGGCGGTGCGCAAATCATAGGTGAACCCCTGGATCCCGGTCCGGATGGGATCGGACCGGGCAATTGCGGCGCCGGCGTAGGCGGCCAGTCCCACCGGCGGCGTGTCGTCCGCAAGGATTCCAAAGAAGAAAACGAAGAGGTGGGCCGCGATGAGGGGGAACACCAGGCCTGCGTCGGTGCCCAACTGCACGATCACGGGAGCGGTGAGAGTGGCCATGATGATGTAGTTGGCCGTTGTGGGCATCCCCATGCCCAGTATAAGGCAGGTCAAGGCCGTAAAAATGAGCATGAGCACCACGTTTCCCATTGATATGGTGTCGATGAGAATGATGAATCGTCCCACCAGACCGGTGCTGGTGATCACGCCCACGATGATTCCTGCCGTCGCCGTCGCTACCCCCACGCTGATCATGTTCCTGGCCCCGCCGATGAGGCCGTTCCAGACGTCCCGAATCCCCGTCAGAAATGCGTTCCAGAGGGTGGCCGCCAGGTCCACGGAAGGGTCCAGCGTGCCGGCCCTGCGCTCGGCGCCTATTTTGAGGAATGCCATCACAGGCCTCTGGATGAGCATGATCACCACCACCGACTCCACGGCCAGGAGGGCCGCCATGATGGGGGATCGCCGCAGGACGACCAGGTAGACTATCAAAACGCCCAGAGGAATCAGGAAATGGCATCCCCGTATAAAGGTGCTGAAAAAGCGGGGCAGCTCCGCCCTTGGAATTGCCTTGAGGTTGAGCTTGAGAGCTTCCATGTGCACCACATAAAAGAGGGCCATGTAGGAAATAAACGCGGGAATAACCGCCGCCCTGACCACGTCGAGGTACTGGATGCCGAGGATCTCGGCCATGATGAAAGCAGCCGCTCCCATGATGGGAGGCATGAGCTGCCCGTTGGTGGAGGCCGCCACCTCCACGGCCGCGGCCTTGTAAGGGGGAAGGCCAACCTTCTTCATTAGCGGGATGGTGAAGGTCCCTGTTGTGACTGTATTGGCGATGGATGATCCGGAGACGAGGCCGGTCAGTCCCGAAGCCACGACCGAAGCTTTGGCCGGTCCTCCCCGGAATGTGCCCAGAGCTGAAAAAGCCACGTCGATGAAATACTTGCCCCCTCCAGCCTTGTCCAGCATGGCTCCGAAAAGGACGAAGAGAAACACGAAATCCGTTGAAACGCCCAGGGGGACTCCAAAGATGCCCGTTGTGGTCAGGTACATGTCGCTGATGATGAAGTCCATCGGCACTCCCCTGTGCCGCAGGATTTCAGGGAAGTAGGGCCCAAAAATAGTGTAAAGCAAAAAGAGGCTCGCAAGGACCGCCAGCGCAGGCCCCAGGGACCTCCTGGCCCCTTCGAGGAGCACCACGATCAGGGCGGTGCCCAGGACAATATCCGTTGTGCTGGGGATTCCTTGCCGCCAGACCAGCTTATCGAAATCCCACCATACGTAAAGGCAGACGACCACGGCGGCCAGAGCCAACAGGATATCCGGTATCGGGATTCTCTGAATGATGGAACTCCTGCCGAGAAAAGGAAACAGGCGTTGCAGGCCCCTCATCCAGAAAGGGGGGCGGTGCGGTTTATAGGCGGGGTACACGAGATAGGCCAGGGAAAGGGCAAAAGCCAGGTGCCAGGCCCTGGCCACGTGAGAGTCGATGGGATGGTAGGCTATATAGAGCTGGAAGCCCGACCAACTGAGGCAGAGCAGGGTGATGACCCATGAAGCGATCCGGCTCTTGGGCGCCCTGCTGCCCGACTCGGCCTCGGCCATGATCTCCTGCGCCGATTCTTTAACCGTACGCGATGGTCTCTCTTCGCTCGTCAAGTCCTTATTGGAGGCTTTTGGTGTCTGCTCCGTGGTTTTCATGATGGTTTTCATGCCCCGAAAGGAAAATGTGCGCAGTCGAGCCGGATGAGGGATACCGGAAACACAAGGGCGCACCGGAAAAAAACGGGAGCGCCGGCCGCCAAGAAAGCATCGAGGAAAATCAGAAGGGGCACTCAGGCCCCTTCATCGTTTTTGCTACATCCAGCCTTTTTCCTTGTAGTACTTGATCGCCCCGGGATGCAATGGAGCGGACAGGCCCTTCAGCATCTGCTTGGGATCAAGGACTCGGAAAGCGGCATGAGAGGCTTTCAGCTCTTCCAGGTGCTCGAAAACGGTCTTAACCATATCGTAGACAATTTCATCAGCCACCTTTTCATGGGTGACTACCGTGGCCGTCACCGCGTAGGTGGGAACATCATAATCCACACCTTTGTAGAGACCGGCGGGGATCTTGGTGTAAACGTAATAAGGCTTCTCCTCGGCCAGTTTCTTGATGTCGGGATGATCCAAGGGGATCATTACCATATCGACGGACTGGGCAGGCTCCTCGATTGCAGCGCTGGGGTTTCCGACCGTGTAAAAAAAGGCGTCGATCTTTCGGTCCACCAGGGCTCTCGAAGCTTCACCCTGCTGCAGGCCTTCGGCCATAATATCCTTGTTCTGGTCAATGCCGTAGATTTTCAGAACCTCCTCTGCATTGCCGCGCTGACCCGAGCCGGGATTGCCGATGTTGACGCGCTTTCCCTTGATGTCCGCAACTTTCTTGATTCCTGTGTCCTTGCGGGTGACGAGCATGACCGTCTCCGGGTGCATGCTGAACACGCTGCGCAGGTTCTTCACGGGTTTGCCGTCCCACTCCGCCAGGCCGTTGTAAGCCTGGAAATTGCGGTCCGACTGGGCCACGCCGAAGTCAAAGGTCTCCCGGATCATGGCATTGATGTTGAACACAGATCCACCCGTGGGCCTGCCGACGAAATTGTACTTCTGCCCCATGTGCTTGTTCATCAGGTTGCTGATCTGAAGGGCCACTTGATAGTACACACCGACAATGGCCGCGCCTCCGAACAGGACATCCGTCTTTGCCATAGCCTGAGGTGCGAAACCCAGCAACCCCAGCGCCACAATCGCCACGATCAAAACTTTCACCCTCTTCATAACTACCTCCTTTTTTTGTTTTGTGTTAATGTCCACACGATTCAGGCCCGTTGGTTGAAACTGACCCTGAATTGCTCCCTTGACAAATTCGAATGCATCAAACTGTTACTGCACAAAAGTCTCGAACCGATCGAGCTCTTTTTCCAACTGATCCAGGGCCGATACGGCATTTTCCTTCTTTTTCACGGCAACCGCCGTGATCAGGGCATTCAAAAGGCTCATGGGTGCGACAAAGGACTCGAAATAGGATGCAATGCCCGTCGGCGCGACCAGGATCTCGTCGGCGAGCCGGGTGAACGGCGACAGCTCGCTGTCGGTGACCGCGAGAACGTGGGCACCCTTGGACTTCACTTTTTCAGTGATCCTGACCACTTCTCTCGTGTAGCGCTTGAAGCTGATGGCCACGAAAACATCCGACGAGCCCAGATCGCGAAGCTGCTCGGGGATATCCCCGATACCCAGATCGATCAGGGTCACGGAGGCCAGGAAGAACCTGAGGTTGAAGGCCAGATAGAAAGCAAGGGTATAGCTGGACCGGAGCCCCAGCACGTAGAGTCTCCGGGCAGCGCAGATCTTCCCGACGGCGCTCTCGAAGGCGTCCTCGGTCACGCGGGCGCTCAGCATCTGGATGTTTTCCACGTCGTCGTTGAGAATGCGCTTGATCATGGGCGTCCGACCTTTCATTGCCTTGGCCGACTCGGCCAATCGCTCGGAGGTCGAAGAGTTTTCCAGGATGTAATGACCGACGGTCTTCTTGAATTCCGGAAAACCGCTGAAACCGAGGCCGGTGATGAATCGGAACAGGGTTGCCTCGGAGACGCCTGCATTCACGGCCAGCTCTCTGGAGTTCAGGAGGATGGCCTGGTTCAAATTTTCGTAAAGGTATTCCGCAAGCTTGCGCTGACGAGGGGTGAGTGTATTGTAGATGGACGATATGTGATGAAGGATATCTTTCATGGATTTGAAGAAATTACTTCATCATAATTCATAATAGTGACTTTTTTTCATAATTCCGCGCACCCTGTCAAACCGGCAGATCCGGCGGATGGTCTCCTGAGAGGTCGTGAGCATCCGTTTACTTATAGGATATTTGGAATGCTCAGTATCTCTGTCCATTTCTCTTGTGTGCACGAAAAAACGTCCTCTCTCCACCCGATCGGGGGGAGCGGAAAAGGGTGAGGAGGGCGCGAGTGTTAAAGAGGGGAGGTTTCTTCATGATAAGGAAGTGCCGTGAGAATGATTTCGCGGTGATCCTCGAGATCGTCAACGACGGGGCACAGGCATACAGGAACACAATACCGGAAGACCGATGGCGAGAACCGTACATGAGCGCCGAAGAGCTGAGAGGCGAGATGGGAGACGGCGTAGTCTTTTGGGGATACGAGGAAGACGGCGTGCTTACCGGAGTCATGGGCATCCAGGACAAGGGCGATGTCACGCTTATCCGTCATGCGTATGTTAGGACGTCGCGGAGGAATCACGGGATAGGCGGACGGATTCTCAGGTTTCTCGAGTCCATGACAGCCAAACCCATACTCATAGGCACATGGGCCGCAGCCTCCTGGGCAATCGTTTTTTATGAGAAAAACGGATTCAGGCTCCTGGAGCAAGAGGAAAAGGATCGCCTGTTGAAGAAGTACTGGACGATACCCAAACGCCAGATCCAGACGTCCGTAGTCCTAGCCAATGCCGGGTGGAGAGGCATGTGAAGGTCGTGAAGCAGAGCAGGGTTTTTTATGGACACATCCTGGTTCTCTCGGGATTTCTTATCATGCTGTCGATGTACGGCACGCTCTATTCATTCGGCGTTTTTTTAAAGCCGCTACTCAAAGAGCTCGGGCAAACCAGGGCTTCTGTTTCCGGGTCCTACTCATTGTGTTTTTTCCTCAGCGGCGCTCTTGCCGTCGCCGCCGGTCGGCTGAATGATACAATCGGCCCGAGAGTGGTCATATCGTGGTCGGGCACGATGATCGGCCTGGGCTACGTGCTGATGTCGACTACGACCACCGTTGTAGAACTTTATTTGTACCTGGGGCTGCTTGTCGGAGTGGGGATGAGCGGCGGCATCGCTCCCGTTCTTTCCACGATCGCCAAATGGTTCGACAAGAGAAGAGGGTTAATGATCGGCTTTGCAGTGGCAGGCGTCGGGACGGGAACCCTGGCCGTGCCCCCTGTTGCGAATGCGCTCATTTCCGCCCATGGATGGCGCGCATCCTTTTTTATCATGGGGATCACGACTTTCGCCCTGATCGTAGGGTTCGCACAGTTTTTCGTGCGGGATCCGGTCATAAAAGGCTTAAGGCCGTATGGTTCCGAAAGCGCAAAATCCGATGAGGATGACCATAACATTGAAGGCCTCTCCCTTCATGATGCCTGCCGCTCCGTGCAACTGTGGACCCTGTTCGCTATTTATGTTTGCTCCGGTTTCTGCGTCCAGATTGCGCTTGTTCACACCACAATCTATGCGATCTCTTTGGGAGCCTCCCCTGCCCGGGGCGCCATGCTCTTGTCCGTAATGGGCGTCGGCAGTCTCGCCGGCAGGATTTTCGGGGGCGCCGCCTCCGACAGGTTCGGGAACAGGCTGATGATGATCGCCGCGTCGATCCTGATGGCAATCCTGTTTTCTATGATAGTGTTGTCCGGGAACACCCGCGTGCTCCTGTTGTTTGCGGGGTTTTTCGGAGTGGTGTACGGCCAGATATTGTGCATGATGCCCCTCCTCCCCGCGGAGCTGTTCGGCCTGAAGAATCATGGCTCGATCCTGGGCGTTATCACCCTTGCAAGCACGATCGGGGGCAGCATGGGCCCGGTGGTTGCCGGCGCAATCTTCGACGGGTACGGAGGATACAGGAACGTGTGGGTCACCTGCACGGCCGCATCAGTTGCCACCCTCCTCCTGGCTCTTTCCATGAAAAAGCCCGAACCGGCAAATGGGTGAAAAACCTTCCTTTCCTGCAGGCCTTATGCTGTTTCTGGAGATGCAGCGTTCCCTGAGCAGACCAAGTGTGATAAAATATTCGTTATCCACGAAAGCAGAAAACAGGATATGTCATTTAAGGTCCAGGGCGCTCGATCCGGGCGAGGCGGGAAGGTGTGGGGCTGAGGAAACAGAGCAGATGAAGCATGACGAAAAGAAGCAGGAGCGTGAGGGAATCCCCTGGTGGCTGGCAAAACTTGATCTCGTAAGGGCCGAGCTGCGCGGCGCGCGTTTTCCCCGAACGGCGGAGGAAGGGATAAGAGAGTGTGCCGAGCTGTCGGAGGCATCCATGAGAGTCCTCAAGGAGCAGGTCGGAAGGTCCCTGGGCACCCGAAACGAGGAGACGGTCGATCTGGAGATTCGCCGCCTCATGGTCCGTTTCTCCAGCATGGACAAGAGGTGGAAGGCAGGTTGGAGGAAGGAGCGTGCCGCAGCCAAAGGACAATAGGGTTCTGGATGTTCTCGGGGCCGTCATTGACTCCCTGAAGGGAACGACAGTCCCATTCATGATAATCGGCGCATGGGCGCTTGCCGTGTGGGGCAGACCCAGGGCGACCGTGGACCTTGATTTCCAGGTCATGGTTGATGAGCAAGGCCTGGGTCGCCTCGAAGAAGAATTGATTCACGAAGGATTTTCGCTCGATGAAACATGGCTGGAATGGAATCCCAGGCTGAAGGACTTGCAGCGTCGAATGCAGTTGCAGGGGGTCACGGTCGATCTCATGCGGCCGCGTGACGTCCACGACAGCCGGGCTTATGAGAGGGGCAAGAAGAAGAAGGTGGCCGGCAGATTTTGCCGGGTCATCGCGCCGGAGGATTTCATCCTGCAGAAACTCAAATTGGGGCGTCCCAGGGACTTCGAGGATGCCCTCTCGGTGCTGGAACGGTCGCGGAAGATATTGGATTTCGAACACCTGGCGGAGTGGGCTGGACGGATTGGCTTGATAGCGGAGTGGGGTTACCTTCTCGGGGAATGAACCTGAACCTTTTCGGTGGTTCGGATGAGTAAACCAAGCCTCTTGTTTCCTGGCGACCGTCCTCCGTAGCAGACCACTGCGGAGGCTGGAGGAGAGGCTGGGGGACCACTCCTCCCTTTGGCGGAGAGTCTGTGCCGGGCTTCTCGAAGGAGAGGCCGCCTCCCCGCACTGCAATTCAGACAGTAGCGGGGCGTGCCGAGAGGAGATCGAGCGAGCCCGTGTAAGCCGCCCCAGATCGCCATTCTAACAACCAGGTGTTTTCCGGTAGATCCCCAGGAAAAGATTTTTGAGTGTCTTCATTTTTTCCTTGACCTTTTTTCAGATATCTGTATGCTATTAAAA
>Ga0068714_10001586_pt1 | contig 32472 bp, 26 predicted proteins | sample MTBNYHSulfiMetaG_FD_62988 | JGI IMG/M metagenome (GOLD analysis project Ga0068714, IMG submission 62988) | Enrichment culture microbial communities from rom New York Harbor, USA that are MTBE-degrading - MTBE-NYH (New York Harbor Sulfidogenic)... | ecosystem: Environmental > Aquatic > Marine >...
GGCTCGAATTCCTGGGCCAGACCGGGTTGCCTGGGAAAGTGCCGGACTCAAGCAGCGGGGTGGCCGTGGTCCAGGCATGTAAGTGTCTCCTTATCGGTAAGGGATTCATATACAACGCAGCCGAGGACTCATCCACGGCCCCCGCCCTACGCGCCACCGCGCCGCGCCGCGCCGGGTGGCTTGAGCTCCAGGTGGGGGGCTGGTAGGGTGCAGGACGCAGCCGCCCTTTCGGCCGCTGAGATCCGCGCCGCGAGCTCGCGGATCGCGGGCCACGTTTTCCGTACCCCGCTCGTGCCCTCGGCGCACCTCAGCGAACTCACCGGAGGGCGTGTCTACCTGAAGCTCGAGAACCAGCAGGTCCTTGGCGTCTTCAAGATCCGAGGCATGGCCAACCGGGCCCTGACGCTGACCGCGAAAGAGCGGGAGCTGGGCATCATCGTCGCCTCCTCCGGCAACCACGCGGCCGCCGCCAGCTATGCCGGGCGGCGATGGGGCTTTGCGGTCAAGGTTTTCGTGCCCGAGACCACGCCGGCCGCCAAGATCGCCAAGATCCGTCGCTTCGGCGCCGAGCTGGTCCTCACCGGGCGGGATTACGACGAGGCCCGTGCCGCCGCCCTGGACCGGGTGGGGGCCCGCGGCGGGCAGGTCTGGGTCGACCCCTGCGCCGATCCCTTCGTGATCGCCGGTCACGGAACCATCGGCTACGAGATAGCGGAGGATTTGCGCACGGTTTCCGCCGCGGACGCCGGCGCAGGCCCTGAGCTGGCCCGGGCGCAAGCAGGGCCTGACGCCGTCCTGGTTCCTGTCGGCGGTGGGGGACTGGTCACAGGCATCGGTCTGGCCCTCCGCGACTGCTCGCCCGGCACCCGGGTAATAGGCGTGCAGAGCGAGGCCTGTCCCGCTTTGAGGGCTTCGCTCGACGAGGGCGTCTGTCACCTGGCGTATCCGTCGGCGCCGTCGCTTTGCGATGCGCTTGTTGGCGGGATTGGAGAGACCGTCTTTGAACTCGCCGGGCGGTGCCTGGACGGGGTGGTCCTGGCCGGCGAGAGGGCGATATCCCGTGCGGTCCTCGACCTGATCCGGTACGAGCAGGTTCTCGCCGAGCCATCCGGCGCGGTCGGCGTCGCCTACTTAAGCGGGCACCCCGAGGAGTTTGCCGGCCAGACCGTAGTGATCGTGATTTCAGGTGGAAACCTGGACTACCCCGTTCTCGACGCGCTCGTGAGGGCCGCCGAGCCGGCCGCCGTCAGGCGACCGGGCCGAGAATCTCCCGCAGGAGGTCCAGGGGCAGGTTTCCGCCGCTGAGCATCAGCCCGACGCGGCGCCCCCGGACCATGTCGGGGAAGCGGATCGCCGCCGCGGTCGCGGCCGCCCCGGCACCCTCCGCGATAACGTGTAGCGACCTCGCGAGCAGACGGATCGCCTCGCGCATGTCCTCCTCGCTGACCAGCACGAAGTCGCCAAGCCCGGCGAGCATTATTCCCAGGGTCATGAGGTAGGGCTCCCTCGTCGCGAGGCCGTCCGCGAACGTGTCCGCCTTGTCGTACGTGACCACCTGCCGGCGCCGCCAGGAATCGGCGACCGCCGGCGCGTTGGCGGCCTGGACGCCGACGACCCCGGTCTCCGGTCTGACGCCGCTGCGCGCCAGGCAGGCCCCGCTCGCCCCGCTCCCGCCGCCGACGGGCACGAGGATCAGGTCGAGTTCCGGGGCGTCTTCCAGCAGCTCGAGGTATGCGGTCCCCACGCCGGCGATCAGCAGTGGCTCGTCTCCGGACGAGATAAACAGCATCCCGCGGCGGCGCGCGTTCTCCTCGGCAATGAGCTTGGCTTCGCCGAAATCCCGCCCTTCGAGGACGACTTCCGCGCCAAGGCGGTGCATGGACTCCACCTTGAGCGGGTTGGCCCCCGCCGGTGCGTGGATTACCGCCCGGGCGCCGGCGAGCCGCGCCGCGTAGGCGATCGACTGCCCGTGGTTACCGGTCGAGGCGGTGACTACGCCGCGCCGGCGTTGTTCCTCCGGGAGCGACAGCATCAGGTTTATCCCGCCCCTCACCTTGAACGCGCCGATGGGCTGGAGGTTCTCGCATTTGACGAAGGCCTCGCATCCCAGGGCCTCGTCCAGGGCCGGGGTCCGGACCGTCGGGGTGCGTCCGAGGTACGGCCCGATGCGCTCGCGTGCGGCAAGAACGTCCTCGAATGTCAGGTCGCACCTGGGCTCGACGCGCGTTCCGGCAGGCTGGCTGGTCATATGCTGGACTCCTTTGGCGGTTCGGATGAAGCTTGATTGCCCGCGCCGCACGGCAAGTCCTGCTTCGCGGCCCGGCGCCCGGTCTCCGGGGGTATCGAGCTAACGCAGGAATCCGCGCCGCGCCTGGGCGAAGTACTCGCCCGCGCCCGGCCGGGCCCGGGCGCCAGACCAATTCGTTTCCCCAAAGGAGGCTACAAATGCTGATAATCAAGGGCGGCAGGGTCCTAACCGCTTGTCGTCCCGGCGGCCCGGTTTCGCCCGTGATTGACGGTGGCGTGATTTTGGTCGAGGCCGGTAAGATCAGAGCCGTCGGCGGTCCGGACCTGCCTGTGCCGCCGGGATGCGAATCGATGGACGCGACGGGGTGCGTCGTCACCCCGGGGCTGATCGACGCCCACAGCCACATCGGGATCTACGAGGACGGCGTCGGTTGGGAAGGAAACGACGTCAACGAGGGGACCGACCCGAACACCGCGGACGTTCGCGCCCTGGACGGCATCAATCCCGCGGATACGGCGTTTGCCGAGGCCCTGGAGGGTGGGGTAACGACAGTCCAGGTGATGCCGGGGAGCGCCAACGTCATCGGGGGCGAGGTCGTGACCATCAAGTGCATCGGGAGCGTCGTTGACGACATGGTCCTGCGCCGGCCGACGGGCCTGAAGGCGGCACTCGGGGAAAATCCCAAGCGGGCTTACGGCTCGCAGCGGAAACGCCCCTCCACCAGGATGGGCAACGCGGCCGTGATGCGCGCCGCCCTCTCCAAGGGACGGGACTATCTGCGCAAGCTGGAGATCGCCGCCGAAAAGCCCGACAAGCGCCCCGACATCGACCTGCGGATGGAGATGATCGCCAAGGTTTTGAGGCGCGAAATCCCGCTTCGCGTTCACGCCCACCGGGCGGACGATATCCTGACGGCGCTTAGGATCGCCGATGAGTTTGGGATCAACATTTCCTTGGAGCACACCACGGACGGGAGCAAGGTCGCGAAGCTCCTCGCCGGGAGGGGCATTCCGTGCATGACCGGCCCCCTGGGAGGCCCGCGCACCAAACTCGAAACCCGCGACAAGGGCCCCCATGTCCCGGGCATCCTCGCGGCGGCCGGTGTGAAGATAGCCATCATTACCGACCACCCGGTGATTCCCCAGCAGTGGCTGCGGATCACCGCGGGGCTGGCGGTCCGCGAGGGGCTGCCGGAGGACGCCGCGCTCGCGGCGTGCACGCGCGACGCCGCCGAGATCATCGGCGTGGCCGACCGGGTCGGCACGCTTGAGCCCGGGAAGGACGCCGACATGGTCATCTGGGACGGTGACCCGTTTGAGTACCTGACCAAGGCCTGCCGCGTCTTCGTGGACGGCCGCACGGCATACTGCAGGCGCGGAGAGCCCTGCCTGCCTGAACTCGGCGTGACGGGGGGGTGCGGGCAGTGCTAGTCGCCGTCAAGGGCGCGACGATCTATCCGGTAGGCGGAAACCCGGTCGACGGCGGGGTCCTGCTCGTCGAGGGCGGGAAAATCAAGGCCGTCGGCGCCGCCCAGGCCATACCGGTACCAGCCGGCGCCGAGGTGATCGATGCCTCCGGCAAGGTCGTGCTCCCGGGGCTTGTCGACGCCCACGCGCACGTCGGGCTGTGGGGCGAGTGGTATGGTCAGGCCGAGTCCGACGGCAACGAAATGGGCGACCCGGTGACGCCGGAGGTGCGCGCGATCGACGCCGTCTGGCCGGACCACAGCAGCTTCGCGGATGCGAGGTCGGGCGGTGTGACGACCCTCCAGACGACGCCCGGGAGCGGCAACGCGATCGGGGGCGAGATGCTCGTCGTGAAGACGGACTCAGCCGGCAAGACGGCCGAGGAAATCGTCCTCCGGTGCCCGAGCGGGATGAAGGCAGCGCTGGGAGAGAACGTCAAGCGCGCCTACGGCCAGGGATTCAAGAAGCGGCCGGCAACGCGGATGGGAACGGCCGCAGTCATCAGGCAGGCCCTGAGCAAGGCCCGCGACTACCAGCGCAAGCTGGAGCTGGGCAAGGAGGATCCCTCCAGGCTCCCTGATACCGACCTGGGGTTGCTGTCCCTGGTCAAGGTGCTCAACCGCGAGATGCCTCTCCGCATCCACGCCCACCGGGCGGACGACATTGTCACGGCCGTCCGGCTGGCCGAGGAGTTTGGCCTGGACTACTCGATCGAGCACTGCACAGACGGAGCGGCGGTCGCCGGCTTCCTCGGCAGCCGCGGCGCCCGGGTTAACGTGGGGCCGACCTTCGGCGGGCGTTCGAAAATCGAGACCAGACCGCTCCATTTCCGCAACGCCGGGATCCTTGCCAAGGCTGGCTGCAAGGTCAGCGTCATCTCGGATCACCCGTTCGTGGCGATCCCCTTCCTGAGCCTGTGTGCCGCCCTATCCTGCGCCGAAGGCATGCCCGAGGAGGAGGCCCTCCGCGCGGTGACCCTCACGCCGGCGGAAACCCTTGGCGTGGCGGACCGCGTGGGGAGTCTGGAGCCGGGCAAGGACGCCGACTTCGTCGTCTGGAGCGGTCATCCTTTCAAGATAAGGTCCAAGGTCGAGCGGGTATACGTGGAGGGCAGACTGGTCTACCAGGCATGACTCAGCCTGATCTGACGGCGCGCGGGGCGGCCCCTGTGTGAAAGGGCCGCCCCGTCTCCTCAGCTCCGGGCTGCCGCCAGCCGGGCCATGAGGTCCGCGCTGGGATGCGGCAGTTCGCCCGCCGGAAGGGCGACGGCCGCCGCACCGGGGTGGCCGGGACAGGCCTTCAGGGCGTCCGAATAGGCCGCGAGGAGCTGCTCCGGGCGGTCTACCAGCTCGATCACCCGCGTCCGTCCCAGGCAACGATCGATCAGGCCGATCATCAGGGACCCGAGAACGTGGGCCCACGGGACCGGGTTTCCCGGTTCAGAGTGGGCCCAGGCCAGGCGGACCTTGCGGTTGTAGGCGGGTTCAATCGGCCCGGCTATCGAAAGCAGGCGCTCAAGGGACGCGAAAAGCTCTCCGGCCTTTGCGGAGCGGTTTTCCAGCATCGCCTTGTAGGCGAGGACAAGCTTGGCGGCGACGTCCGGGGCCGCCACCTCGCGCAGGTACTCCTCAAAGCCGGCGCCGGTGAAGTAGTACTGGGCAATCCCTTCGGAAACCACCGTGTCAATGATGCTGAGCGTGCACCCCAACGGGCTTCGGGCGTTGCCTTGGACCACCGTCCGCCATTGATCGGCCGCCCTTCTATTTGAGTAGCCGATGTGATGGAGCTCGTGTGCCCCTAGAGCCAGCTCGAATTCGCGAATGCTGCGTGGCGTGGTCTGCAACAGGTCAAAGGAAACCTCGCCCTCGAAGGCGGTCCCGTTGTTAAAGCCGTCCATGATGTAGTGAATTCGCGTGTTTAGGACCGTCCCGGCGGGCAGGACCGACAGCGCGGCGCTTTCCATCTGATCCCAGTGCGCCTGCGGCAGAGCATCAAGGATGCCGACGCAGCCGCCTATCTCCTCCAGACGCCGCATGCCGTCAAGGAAGCGGTCCCTTACCCCTGCCAGGCGCCGGTTCCCGGTCTCCTCCGCGGGGCCGCCCGCACACCGGGCGAGAGAACGAACCATGGCCCTGAATTCATCGGGCCCGAAGGGCTCGGGCATGCGCCGGTGAAAACGCAGGTAGAAACGGTACCCATCGGTGTCCAGGGCTGCATCGAGGAGCTTGTCGGGGCACTTCCCTCCCTGCTTAATCTCCCTGAGTACCTGGTACATAAGATTGCCGCCTTCGCGGTCGGCTACCACCGGCATCGTAAGCCCCCCTCAGTCCCGTCAACAATCAATCAGGCCCGCCGTAGGGGGCCGCCCAAGAGTCTATCAGCCATTGCGGTGGCGGCGCAACGGTCAAAGGGTTCGCGTCAAAGGGTTCGCGGGCTTCCGGCAGCTCAGTTTGGTACAATCGAGGCGGCGTCCATCCCTGCGCAAGGAGGTGCTCCGGTGCCGGCCAACCTGACGCCCGGCTATCTCGCCGCCGAGCAGCGCTTCCGGACCGCCGACACGCCGGAGGCCAAGCTCGCGGCCTTGCAGGACATGCTCTCGACCATCCCCAAGCACAAGGGCACCGAGAAGATGCAGGGGGACATCAAGCGCCGGATCGCCAAGCTCAAGCAGAGCACCGAGCGCCGCTCGGGCGCCGCGCGGCAGAAGCCCTTCTGGCACGTCGAGCGCGAGGGGGCGGGGCAGGTCGTGCTCGTGGGGCCGCCAAATTCGGGCAAGTCCTCGCTTCTTGCCGCTCTGAGCAATGCGGCCCCGGAGGTGGCCGCCTACCCGTTCACGACGAGGGTTCCCCTGCCCGGAATGGTCTCGTACAAGAACGTGCAAATCCAGCTGCTCGACCTCCCGCCGCTTGCCCCCGGGCGAACTCCTCCGTGGGTCAAGGGGATAGTCAAGAACTCCGACGGGGCCCTCGTGGTATTGGATATAGGGAGCGACGAAGTACTCGAGCAGACCGAGGATATCATTGACGAGCTCGCGCGATACCAGCTCCTCTTAGCGCCTGCCGGTGCGTCCGCCGCGGAGGAAACCCGGGCCGGCTCCTTCCCCGGCGAGGAGGCAGCACCGCAGGGCTCGCCCGCGCCCGGAGACGATCTCCCGGAAGACGACGCCCTGACGAACGCGACGCCACCAACCTCCGTCCTCCGCGTCCCGGCGATGATAGCCGCCACCAAGGCCGACGCCCCGGACGCGCAAGCGCGGCTGGCCCTCCTCCGGGAGCTGCTTGCCGGCACGGTGCTGTCCCTGCTGCCGGTTCTTCCGGTCTCGGCCGTCGATGGGAGAGGACTTGATCTCCTTCGCAGGGGCCTCTTCGACGTGCTGGACGTCGTCCGGGCGTATACCAAGGCCCCCGGCAGGAAGGCCGACCTGACCGTCCCGTTCATCCTGGCGCGCGGCAGCACCATCATCCAGCTTGCCGAGCAGGTGCATAAGGACTTCGCCCAAGACCTCAAGTACGCCCGGGTCTGGGGCCGGAAAGTGTTTGACGGCCAGACTGTTCCCAGGGACTACGTGGTAGAGGACGAGGACGTCGTTGAGCTTCACGTATAGGACCACCGACCCACTCCGACCGCGGCTTGTCGACTATCACGTGCACCCCGACTACTCCCTGGACGCTACCGGCTCGGTCCAAGAGCACTGCCGGAGGGCTGTGGAACTCGGACTGGCGGAGATCTGTTTCACGACCCACTTTGACGCCGACCCGGCCTTCGCCCGGGAGGACGGCTGGGTCCGGGTGCACCGGCCTTGAGGTTGATTACTTCACGGGCGTCGGGGAGGTCTTGGCACCGGTGCTCGCACGCTGTCCCTTCGACTACGTCCTCGGCTCCGTCCACACCGTAGGCGGGTATGTGCTCTCCTCGCGGAGGGGCGCCTCGGCGTGGCTCGCTAGATACGGCTACGACGACTGCGCCCGCCGGTATTGCGCCGCGGTCGCCGAGGCCGCGGCCTCCGGGCTCTTTGACTGCATGGGACACCTGGAGATCTACCGGCGGTTACTCCGGGCCGCTCAGGATCCGGGCCCGGCGGGGCCGTCCGTGCAGGTGCTCTACGAGTCGTTGCTGCGGCAGGTGGCCTTCCGGCCGGTTCTCAGGTCGTTTTCTTCTCCTTGAGCAGATACCTGAGCGTCCTGACGCTTATCCCGAGATGCTCGGACGCCGCCTTACGGTCCCCCAGCGTATGCCCGAGTGCGCCGCGGATGATCCTCCGCGCCAGCCGCAAACGGAAATCGTCCACCCGCCCCAAGGCCTCTTCCAGCTCAACCGGCCTGCCCCCGCGAAGGGCGGACTCGGTTTCCGCGGCGGCTTGTTCCAGGACCTCGTCAAGCCGGTCCAGGCTTGCCAGCGCGGTTTCCTCTCCGCTCCGGCCGGCCTCCGGACGAGTCGTCTCTCCGGCGTCGGCGGCAGCGGCTGCAGGTGGCCCCGCCGCGTGGACGCCCGCAGGCGGCGCCGCCGGCAGCCCGCCCGTGTCGCCGGGACGGCCGGCCTGCTGGAGCATCCTCCGGGGAAGGTGCTCTGGCAGGATCAGCCCCCCTCCCGACAAGGCGGCCGCGGTGGCCATGGCGTTGGCAAGCTCGCGCACGTTCCCGGGCCAGTCGTAGTTGAGCAGCAACCTGGACGCGGCGTCGCTCAGGCGGAGGACCGGAACACCGTCCTGCTGGGTCTGCCGGGATTGCTCGCGCCGGAGGAAGTAGTCCAGGAAGAGCGGGAGGTCCTCGCGCCGCTCGCGCAGCGGTGGGACCTCCAGGGCGGCTACGTCGAGGCGGTAGAGCAGGTCCTCCCGGAAGCGGCCGGTCTTCACCTCCTCGCGGAGGTCCCGGTTTGTGGCCGCGATCACCCGGACGTCGGTCTTGAGGACTTGCTCGCCTCCGACCCTCATGAACTCACCGGTCTCCAGCACACGGAGGATCTTCGACTGGATCGCCGGGCTGGCGTCCGCGACCTCGTCGAGAAAGAGGGTCCCGTGGTGCGCCAGCTCGAAGATGCCGCGCTTGCGGCTCACCGCCCCTGTGAACGCTCCCCGCTCGTGCCCGAACAGCTCGCTCTCGAGCAGGCTTTCGGTTAGGGCCGCGCAGTTCACGGAGAAACACGGCCGGTCGGAGCGGTGGCTGGCGGCGTGGATGAACCGGGCGAGCAGCTCCTTGCCGGTCCCGGTTTCGCCCGTCAACAGGACGGTCACGTTACGCTGGGCAAGACGTTCGGCGGCAAGCATCAGCGAGACCATCGCCGGGCTTGACCCCACGATGAGGTCAAGCTGCTGGGAAACCTGGGCCCAGCCCGCCGCCCGGTGCTCCCCCCGGCACGCCTCGGCGATGACCTTTTCCAGGGAGTTGATGTCGTCAAACGGTTTTTCAAGGTAATCGTAGGCCCCGAGGCGGATCGCATCGATCGCCGTCCGGACCGTGCTGTACCCCGTCATGACGATCACGCGGCAGGCCGGGTCGGCCTCCCTGATGGTTCGAAGCACCGAAAGGCCGTCGCCGTCGGCGAGCTTCAGATCGACAAGAGCAAGGTCGTACAGCCCCGGGGTCAGTCCCTGGCTCGCCTGGGCGGCCCCGCCGGCCAGGGTCACCCTGTACCGGCTTGCGGGGAGCAGGTGCCGGAAGAAGTTGCGGACCTCAGGCTCGTCATCCACGATGAGCACGGAGGGCAGCGCGTCGGGCAGCGGCCCGTCGCTCATGACGACACCCCCTCGCCGCCGTCCTCATCCTCAATGCAGCAAGGAAGCACAAGCGAAAACGTTGCCCCGGCCCCCTCTTTGCTCTGGACCTCGATGCGTCCGCCGTGTGCCGCAGCGATACCGAGGCTTACCGGAAGACCAAGCCCCGTCCCCCTGCCGACGGGCTTGGTCGTGAAGAAAGGGGTGAAGATTCGCGTCAGGTTTTCCTGCGGTATGCCCACGCCGGTATCGTGCACAACCAGCGAGACCTGATGTGCGGGCAGGTGGACCGTTGACAGGTGGACCGTGCGCTCGTCGCACCCGGCAAATGCGTCCCGCGCGTTGAGCAGAAGGTTGATCACGGCCTGCTCGAGCCTTGGCCCGTGCCCCATGACCATCGGCGGCCTGTCGGCCAGATCAAGCTCTATGTTGATCCCGTCTTTTTCGATCTGGTATGCGACCCGGGAGAGGGCGTGACGGGCCACCTCGTTGAGGTCCACCGGCTCGAAGGTGAACTGCTCTTTCTGCGAAAAGGCGAGCAGGTTCTGAATGATCCCTCTGGCCCTAAGGCCGCAGTTCTCGATGTCCCGCAGGAGCTCGACGGCCGCGGCGTCCCCCGGAGCGCGCCGCGCCTCCCTGAGCAGTATCTGCGTGTCTCCCACGATGGCGGTAAGCGGCCCGTTCAGCTCGTGGGCGACGCCGGCGGCCATCTCGCCGAGGGCAACGAAACGAGTCGAACGTACCAGCTCAGAGACGTCCTTCGCGTAGACCACCGCGCCGGCGGGCGGCGCCGCGTCCCCCTCGGGAGGACCCTCCTTCTCCTGGGCGAGTGGATAGGCGTAAACGTCCATGGTCTTGTCATCGACCCGGAGCTGCTGGTAACCCGGACGCCCGTCACGCACAGCCCCAAACGCCGGGCAATCGACGCAGGGATCCTCCCGCCCGAATAACAGCTCGTGGCACTTCCGGCCGACCGGGTCCGGGCACCCGAGGAAGGTCCTTCCGGCCCGGTTGGCCTGGCGGACCGTCAGGTCCCGGCCCAGGACAAACAGAACGTCGGTGACTGCGGCGAACGTGTCCTCCCAGGCCTGTCGGGCCCTCGCGACCTCCGTATACAGCAGCGAATTCTGAAGGCCGAAAGCCACCTGTGCGGCAACCTGCTCAAGAAAACCGACGTCGCGGTCTGCCAGGGGGGCATCAGCGTCCGTGACGATCTCCAGCAGCCCGATCGTCTCCTCGCCCACCCGCAGCGGCAGCAGCACCCCGCCGCCGTCGAGCATCGCCTGTGGTCCATTCAGCGCGGCCAGGAGCCGTTCGGCGCCCGCCGAGCCGTCGTCGCCGGCCGGCAGGCTGGCCATTACCTGGACACGGCCGTGAGCGTGCCCGTAGAGGGTCAGCCGGCTGGCGTCCAGGACAGAGCTCAGGCCGGCCTCCAGGTTGCGCAGGATCTCGTCCGGGAGCGCGTCCACGCTGATGCTCCTGGCCAGCCGGTTGAGGATCTGCAGTTGCAGGTTCCGCAACTGCGTCTCCCTGATCCGGTCCTTCAGCTCGCCGTAGTAGGTTCGCCTTGACGAGTGGACGCCCGTCAGCCGCTCTAATAGCTGCTCCTTGCGGGTTATCACCTCGGGCCACCTCCCCGGCCCCTGCGCGCCGGCTGCCTCTCTTTGGCGGCTTCGCCCGCCGCGTCCGCGCGCGCGCCGGGGGGGCCTTCGCCGGGCCTCTCACCGTACAAGGCCGCCCGGAAGATATCCTCTATCTCCTCCTGACCCAGGTCCCTCGGGTTGGTTATCAGGCACGCGTCCTGGCACGCGCTCGCCGCCAGATGAGGGATCGGCTCCTCCGTCAGTCCGAGATCGGCCAGGGTCCGGGGGATGCCGACGTCCACCGCCAGTTGCGTCACCAGGTCGATGGCCAGCCCCGCGGCCTCCCGTCTGGTCTTGTCCTCCGTTTTGCCTCCCAGGGCCTGGGCGATGTCCCCGTAACGGTCAATCGAGGAGATCAGGTTAAAGCGCATGACGTATGGCAGCAGGATCGCGTTTGCCGCCCCGTGCGGCATGTCGAGGTAACCCCCCAGCGGGTGGGTCATGGCGTGTACCGCGCCGAGGATTGCGTTGGAGAACGCCAAGCCGGCCTGCAGGCTGGCCATGGCCATCGCGGTCTTCGCGTCCGCGTCGGTCTGGCTGGCCACCGAGGCCGGCAGGTTCCTTGCGACCAGCCGCATCGCCGCCAGCGCGTGGACGTCCGTGAGCGGCGTCGCGGCGAGGGACACGTAAGCCTCAATTGCGTGGGTCAGAACGTCCATGCCGGTGTCCGCCGTCAGCCGGTGCGGCATCGTGGCCAGCAGCAACGGGTCGCAAATGGCGATATCCGGGATCAGCGACTTGGAGATGATCGCCATTTTTAGGCGCCGCCTGGTGTCCACAATAATCGAGAACTGGGAGGCTTCGGAGCCCGAACCCGCCGTCGTGGGGACCGCGACCATCGGCGGCAGCGGGCGGGTTATCTTGTCTATGCCTTCGTAGTCGGCGATCTCGCCGCCGTTGGTGACGACGGTCGCAACGGCCTTAGACACGTCGATGGCCGAGCCGCCGCCCGCCCCGACGATGGCGTCACACCCGGTTTCAACGTAGCGTGCCGCCCCGAGCGCCACTTCCCGGTCGCGCGGATTCGGGCTCACCCCCGTCCAGACCTCCGTCGCCAGCCCGACGTCCGCCAGAGCCGAGAGCACCTTGTCAAGGCATCCGGCCGCGGCGACCCCCGGGTCGCTGACCACGAACACCTTGCGCGCGCCCAGGCGTTGGGCGCTCTCGCCGACCTGGGCGACGGCGCCGCGCCCGAAGATGATCTCCGGTGCTACGAACTTGCTGACATCCATGGCACCAGCCTCCGCGGGCCAGGCAGCGGCACGCATCCGTGATCCGTGCCGTGCCGGGCCTGTATTCTGAGAAACCCGCTGTTCTCTGGATTCGGTGCCGCATCTGCGGCTCCTTCTGCCGCTCCGACGGCAGCAACGGCCGGCGGCGGGCGCCTGGCATGGCATGCCCGCCGCACATGCCCAGGCCAACGCCGTGCTAGAATTAGCCCGAGAGCGAGGAACCGCGATGGCCCTAGTCACTCTCGAGGAAATCGCCCGCCGGCTCGGCGGCGGCGACCAGGAGACGCTGGATGGCTGGCGGGCAAGGGTAGGGGGCAAGGCCCTGGGGCTTGCCCTTCTGGTCAAGGTCGGCCTCCCGGTGCCCCCCGCGATCGTCATCGAAGCCGAGGGTTACCGCCAGGCCCTGATCGCCGGCCCTTCCTTTGCGCGGCTTCCCCCGGCCGTCGAGGCCGAGGTCGCCGGGGCCTTCAGGGCGGTCCGGAGGCTCTCCGGCGGGCCGCTGGCAGTTCGCTCCTCGGCCACCTTAGAGGACGTGAAGGAGCGGTCGTTCGCCGGCCAGGGCTACACGGCCCTCGGCGTCCTCACGCCCGCCGACCTGAAGAACGCGGTCGGCGCGTGTTACAGGTCCCTGACGGCCCCGCGGGCCCTGGCGTACGTCCAGGCGATGATTTCCGCCGGAGGAGCAAGGGCCCGCGGGACCCTTGGACCCGCCGCGCAGGAGCAGGCCGCGACCGGCGCCGCGATGGCCGTTGTGGTCCAGGCCCAGGTGTTCCCCGAGGTGTCCGGGGTCCTCTTTACGTCCGATCCCCGCATCATGGAACCCGGGGTGATCGTCAACGCGACCTACGGCAGCGGCGAGTCCGTCGCCGGTGGGCGGGCCTCGCCGGACGTCTACGCCGTGGTCAGGTCGCCCGGCGGCCTGCGGGTCCGCGGGCGCAGGCCGGGCTCCAAGGATACAGAGGTCGTCTATGACCGGCGGGGCCGCAGGCGGCAAAGGGCCGTCCCCCAGGCAAGGCGCGAGGCCCTTTGTCTCAGCGACCGCCGGCTTCTGACGCTGGCTGCCGGGGCGCTGCGGCTGGAGCAAGCCCTCGGCGGCCCGCAGGACGTGGAATGGGCGATCGCCCGCGGCCGGGCCTGGTTTCTGCAATCGCGGCCGGCGACAGGCCGGCCGGCAGGCGGGTCCGCGTCGCGAGAGGCCCTGATGAACAACTCCGGGGGCCTGCCCGATCCCTGGGGGTACAACGACACGCTGATCGGCGACCACCTGTGGACCAACGTCAACGTCGGCGAAGGCCTTCCGGGCGTCCTGACCCCGTTCGCCTGGACTGTGGCCGACGTCTTCTTTGACCGGGCCGCGAGGCGCGTTTTCGGCGTGTTCGCGGAAGGCGCCCCCGTGTTTGGCAACGTTTACGGGCGCATGTACCTGAACCTTACAGGGCGCGCGTCAGTCGCCCGCAGCCTGGCCTGGATCCTGCCCAGGGGCGTCTTCGAGCGGCTCCTCACCAGGGGATGGGAAGAGATCTGGGGCAGCACCCCCGAAAGCGCCGGCCTTCCGCTGATTCCAGTTTCGACGGTAAGGACCTACCTCCGGCTGCCCAAGTCCGCGGCGCTGTTCCTCAGGGCGCTTTGGCACTACTACCGGGGCTTCAGGTGGTTTCTGCGGGTGTCCCGGGAAGAGGTGGCGGCGATCCGGGCCCGGCTCCCCCGCCTGGCATCAGATCCCTCCTCTCTTGCGGAAACCTGGGAGGAGGAGATCGAACCGCGTCTCTTGGAGGCCGGGACGATGGTGATGTTTACAGCCGCGGCCGCGGCGGCGTCGCAGAAACAGCTCAGCCTGAGCTGGCCTCTCCTCCGGTACGGGGAGTCCGGCGCGCTGAGCCGGATCGTCGCCGGCGCCGGGGAGCTGGCCAGCGTCGCACCTGCCCTGGAGCTGTGGAACCTGTCCCGCCTGGCCGGGCGGCACCCGGAGGTGGCGGCGGCGCTGGAAGGGAGCGGCCGGGCGGGCAGTCCCGGGTGGAGGCGGGCGGTTGCCTCCGCGGAGGGCGGGCCGCTGTTCCTGGAGGCGTTTGACGGATTCCTGGACCGGCACGGCCACCGCAGCGATGTGGAGTTTGAGTACTCCGAGCCGAGCTGGAGGGAAGATCCCACCCCTGTCGTGGCGGCGCTCAGGCTGCAGATCGGGCTCCCCGAAGAGGCCGGGCCGGTGGCATCAAGGCGCCGGCGCCTGGCCGAGGCCGGGCGCGAACTGGACAACATCCGGGAACGGCTCGGCCGGCGCGCGTCGCGCCTGGCGCGAAGCCTGGTAGCCCTGCACCACGGTAACATGCGCCGGCGCGAGGAGGCCCGCGACCTCCTCGTTCTGTGGGCAAGTCTAGGGCGGGACTTCATCAGGGCGGCGGGCGACGCCCTCGTCGCGGCCGGTTTCCTGGACGAGCCCCGGCAGGCCGTGTTTCTTGAGCTTCCGGAGCTCCTCGCCGCCCTCCGGGATACCGTCAGCCCCGGCTCTCCGTCCGCGGCCGGTCTCGCGCGCCAGGCCGCCCACCTGCGCGAGGTGAGGTACGGTTTCTACCGGGGTCTGCCGGATCCCCCGAGCGTCATCCGGGGGCCGCTGACCGCCGGCGATATCTCTGCGGGCGGGTACCGCCAGCGCCTCAGCCTGGGCAGGGATCGTCTCGGCAGGAGCGTTGTCAGGGGCCTGCCCGCCAGTCCCGGCCGGGCCCGCGGCGTTGTGCGGTTACTTGGCACGCCCCGGGAATCGGCCGCGCTCCGCCCCGGCGAGGTCCTTGTCACAAGAACGGCCAACGTCGGCTGGACCGTGCTTTTCCCGAGCGTGGCCGCAGTGGTCACCGACGTCGGCGCTCCGTTCTCGCATGCGGCGATCGTCACCCGGGAGCTGGCCCGCCCCGCTGTCGTCGACGCAAAGCTTGCCACCGCGGTCCTGAGAACCGGGGACCTGGTACTGGTCGACGGCGACCGGGGCGAGGTGACCAGACTGCTGCGTCGCAGGCACCGGGCCGGGAGGCTCGCCGGAGGGCGGCGCTGACCGGGCCCAATCATTGCAGGTCGGCCGGGAGGTGGGCTAGAAGCCAGGGGCATGTCAAAGACCAAGAAGACGAGAAAGCGGCCCGCCGCCTCAGGCCGGCAGGCCCGGTCCCCGCTTCCGGAAGGGATCCTCACGGACCCCCGGCCTCACCTTCTGACGAAGAGCTCCAAGCAAATCCACGGCTGGCCCGCCGGGAGGCGGGAGTGCACGGCCGAGAGGCTGCTCCTCAACCCGTACAACGGCTGCAGCCACGACTGCGCGTACTGCTACGCCCACGCCATGCCGGGACGGTTCGCGACTTTCGCGCAGCACGGCGTGGTCACCGTCTGCGAGGGGTTTGACCGCCAGGTCGGGGCACAGCTCGACTCGTTGCTCGTGGCCTCCTGCGGCTACCTCTCCCCCGTGACCGATCCCTTTCAGCCGCTGGAGGACCGTTCCCGGTTGTCCGTGGGGATAATCCGGGAGTTCGTGAGCCGCGGCCTGCCGGTTGAGTTCATAACCAAGGGCCGGGTGCCGGACGAGGCCCTCGACCTGATGCGCGGCCACCCGCACTGCTTTGGGCAGGTGTCGGTTACTACCTTGGATGAAACCCTGCACCGCGTTCTGGCCCCCGGGGCGCAGTCGCCGCCCGTGCTGCTGGATAACCTGCGCCGGTTGAGACAGGCCGGGCTGTATGCCGTGGCCAGGGTGGACCCCGTCGTACCGGCCCTGACCGACGACCCCGACCGCCTGGCCGGGCTCGTCAGGGAACTGCGCGCGGCGGGAGCCCAGCACCTCGTGGCCAGCTGCATGGACATCCCTCTGATCATCCGCAATCGCCTCCTCGACCGTGTCTCGATCGCCGTTCCGGGCCGCGACAGGGACGCCTGGCGCCGCCGGGTCGAGGGCCTCTACAGGGAGCAGATCGGGAGCAGTCTGCACGCCGCGGCAGGCTATCGCCGCGATCTCTTCAGCCTGCTCAAACGGCTGGCCGTGGAAGCGGGAATGAGCTTCGCACTCTGCATGGAGTATGCCCCGGCCGCTGCCCGGGGAGCCGTGGCGGTGGGCCTCAACCGGGAGTTCGCCACCACGCGGAACTGTGAGGGACTGGACGTGCCGCTCTACGTCCGGAGCGGTCCCGGCGGACCTTTCACGCCGGTGGCCGGGTGCGATGGAGCCTGCCTTCTGTGCACTCCGGAGGCGGCGGCAACCAGGTGCGGCCTGCCTGAACTGGCGGGCGGGGGGGCTTGGACGCTGGCGGACTACCGGCGCCTCGGCCGCCTCAGGTCATCGAGCAACAGTCTGCGGTAGTCAGCAACATAGTCTGGAGGGACGGACGGCGTCCCGGACCCAAATTGCCTGGTGAGTTATCGTCATCGCCAATCCTGCGGGTTGGGGGCGATCGGGGCATGTTCTTTCGGCTTGGTCTGCTAAACGTTCGCCGCAACCTTGGCCGGAGCATGCTTTCGCTCGTCAGCATGGCCGTGGCCGCGGCCGTTTTGACCTCCGCCCTGTTCCTGGCGACCGGTTACCCCGGTCAGGCGTATCTCCCTCTGAGGGTCTTCGCAGGCGGCGACATCATGATCTTCCCCAGGGCCCTTTCGCTGGGGTCCGGCGGGACGGAGTCCCCGGAGCAAGACCCCCCGGAGGGCTCCGGCACGCTCGGATACACCTTCGGGCAACTGGAACGCGACTGGATAAGTGATCTGCAGGCCTATCACCCGGAGGCCTTCGACTACGGCGTTCTCCACAGAGGGGAGCTGCCGTGGTTTGACGTCGAGGAGATAACCGCCAGGCTGGCCGCCTTACCGGTGGTCGTTGACGTGTACCCCTACTACACGCTTCCTGCCTTTGAGGTCGCCGCAGATCCTCTCGGAGGCGGCAATGACCGGTCGGGACTCGGCGCCCTCCGCGGGCGCGACGTCGAAAAGGACCGGGACCTGTTTTACTTCCAGGACTACGTGACCTACGGCCGGCCCCTGGCGCCGGTTGACGAGGGGAGGTTGAGGTGCCTCATCGATACCGGACGGACGGGAACCCCCGGTTACGGGGCCCTGGGTTTCATCCCTGGCTCGAACGAGGTACTGATACCGGAGGTGACCTTCGTCCCCGGGGCCGGAAGGGCGCTGTTTGACTATAGCAAGGGCACGACCTACACGCTGCAGACGGTGGGCGGCTATCGCTGCGGAGGGTACTCCACGCCACAAAGGGTGGTACCGCTGGACGTCTTCCTGCGGATCTGGGACGAGGCCACCGGCGGGGCGCCCGTCGTGGTTCCTCAGGTCAGCGTGTCCGTCGGTTCCCTCTTCACGGTTGAAAACGCCGTCCGCCAGATCAGAGAAGCCCTGCCCGGCTGCACGGTGGTCAGCGTGCCGGCGGCCGCGGCGGAGGGCGCGGTCCGCGGGGGCTTTCCCGAGTCCTGGTCCCGGTGGCGCAGCCAGCCGGGCGATTCGTCGGTGATGGCGGGTCAGGTGACGCTGCCCTCGGGCGTCAAGCTTCTCACGATGGCCCTCACCTGCCTGCTGGGCGCCCTCGTGGTGGCCGCAAACAGCCTGGTGATGCTCACGGAGCGGCGGAGAGAGATCGGCATCCTCCGGGCGGTCGGGGCGACGCGCAGGGACATCATGGTGATGGTCCTGGCCGAGGTCGCCGTCGTGACCCTCTTCGGCTCGGCGCTCGGGTACGGGCTGATCCGGCTTGCCGTGATCCACAACCAGCTTTCCGGCAGCGCCTCGCTGGCCACCGTCGGCCTGACGGCGCTGGCGGACGGGCTCAAGGTTCTGGCGGCGACGCTCGCCTGTGCGGTCGTCCTCGGTCTGGCGCCGGCGTTGCGCAGCACCTCGGTTTCAACTATGGACGTGTTGCGGGAGGAGTGAGGCGGTGAGACCCGGTACAAGGTCCGACGCGACAAGGCCGGGAGGATCTGCCGCAGGCCCGGGGACTCCCCGTGCCCGGCCGGCGCGCTCCGCAATCTGGGCCCCGGCCTGGGAACTGGCCGCCCGCGGCCTCCTGCGCTGGTGGCTGAGGAGCGTGCTCCTGGTCCTGCTGATTGGGCTGGCGGTGACGAGCTACCTCACAACCTCCGTCTTTGCCACCGGGACGAGGGCCCGAACGGTGCCGGACGTCGACCTGGGCATGGACAGGACGGTGCTGGCCAGGCTGACGTGCATCGACGGCATGGGACAGCCGGGGGTCTCGTGGGCCTACGTCCAGCTCAGGTGGCTGGACGATCCCAGGGTGTACGAGTACCCGCGGTCCGAGCTGAGGTACCGCAGCCTTGTCACGGGCGAGGAGGACGGCGAGCTCGCCATGCTGCGGGCCCACCCCGACGTCGCCGCGGCACTGGTGGCGAGGCTGCTGACGCTCGAGTTCCCGTGGGGAACCGACGACTTTCTCTCGTTGCCGTCCGACGCGCCGGTTCTCTCAGCGTTGGAATTTGTCGCAGGCCGCCCGCCTGCCGGCCCCGCGGAGGTTGCTTTGCCCCGGGAGCTGGCCGATCTCACGGGCCTGCTGCCGGGATCGGAGATCGAGGTCCTCGTTTCCGACCCGGATTCGGCGACCCGCGGGGCCCATTCGGCGAGCACCTTGACCGTGACCGGCGTCTTCAGCGGCGGGCCAGCATACGCTGCCCGGCGCCCGCTCGGCTGGATAGAGGGAAGCTACGATATTCCGTGGATCACGAACACCGCCGCCCACTGGCCGAGGACCCTGGAGCGGCTCGAGCCCAACTCCTACCTTATCGAACTGCGGCCGGAGGCCGACATGGAGGATTTCCTCCTCTGGTTCACCGACGAGGAGTGGACGGAGGGCATGTACCTGCACCTCCACGAGCGGTACCCGGTCGCCCATCTCTGGTGCGACTACCGCGCGGCCGAGTCGCTTGCCCTGGGGGTAACCGGCGGCATGTCCGCCTTCGCCGGAATCCTCCTCCTTTCCCTGGCCTTCGTGGCCGTGGGCGTGTTCACCATCTTCATCCTCGCGTTCCTCGAGCGCCGGAGGGAGATCGCGATTCTCAAGACCGTCGGCCTCACCGGGGTTAACATCGCGACCGTCTTTTGGACGGAGGCCGGCGCAGTCGCCTTCTTGGGCCTGCTTGTCGGCACGGCGGGCGCCGCCGTGGTGCTCAACGTCTGGTTCGGCGCCGGGCTCAGCCTTTCCATGGTGGCCAGGGCGGCCGTCGTGACGGGCCTGGTGATCGTGGCCTCGTGCTTGCTGCCGGTCGCCATGGCCCGCGTCGCCACCGTCAGCGAGCTCCTCGGGGGCCAGCGGGTGACCGCCGTCTTCCGGCACCGCGTCGGCGCGTTGGAGCCCGGTGCCCTGGCCCGGAACGCCTCACGCCCGACCAGGGCCAGGTGAGGCTCCACGTCGCGGCGGCACGGACAAGGGGGGTAGGACCGTGAGATTCAGGGTCCGCAAAGGAATACTCAAGGCGGCTATTCTGGTCGCCGCCGGCCTCGGCCTTCTGGTTGCGGCGGCTGCCGGTGGATACTGGTACGCCCTGGACTCGACGGCGGTCAAGTACGAGACGGCTTTCGTGAAGCCCGCGGATATAGTCCGCAGGGTGAACCGGCAGGGGGTCGCTGCTGCCGCCAGGGAGAGCGCCATGCGCTCAACCGCAGGAGGGACGGTGACCGAGGTCCTGGTTTCCGGCGGAGAAACCGTCAAGGCCGGGGACGTGCTCTGCCGGTTGTCCAACCCGTCCGTGCTGGTGGCGGCCGATCAGGCCCGTGTATCGCTGGAGCTGGCAAAGCTGAGGGAGGACGAGCTCTTCCGCCAGGCAGGGGCGATGCAGGTAACGGCCCCGGTTCCAGGGCGGATCACCTCGCTGGCGGCTCGGACCGGGGATCTCGTGAATCAGGGCGCGGTCGCGGCCACCATCGAGGCTACCAAGACCTTAAGCGTCGAGATCATGGTCCCTGAACACGCCGCCACGGTGGTCCGGCCCGGTCTTGCCGCCAGGGTCAGCATCCCGGCCGTGGCCGGGGCAGTCGCGCCGGGGTTGGTGACGGAAGTGGGAGGCAGCCTTCGCGGGGCCCCCGGCTCCGCCGGCTTCCCGGTAAGGATCCAGTTCACGAGCCCCAGCGGCGTGGTCCCAGGTATGACGGCAAGCGTCGTCATGGAGGTAACGGGAGTCCGCCTGCCGGTCTCCGGAAAGGTCGCGGAAGACCCCGGAGAGGTCCTCGTGGCTCCTGACAAAGCGACCGTCGTGAGCGTATGCGCGGTCGCCGGACAGGAGGTGGCCGCCCGCGAGGTCCTCGCCGTCCTCGACTGCCCGGACCTTCTCGTCAGGCGGGACCAGGCCCGGCTGACGTACGAGAACATCCGCCGGGCATACGAGGATCTGGTCGAAACCTACGATCCATCCCTGCCGTACCACGTAAACCTGCGCCAGCAGTACCTGAAGGCAAAGCAAACCTATGACGGGCTCGAGGCCGCGGTGGGGCAGCTGGAGGTAGCCTCGCCATGCAAGGGGCGGGTCGTGAGCGTTGCAGTGCGCGAAGGTGACGTGCTGGAGGCGGGCGCCGCCGTGGCCCAGGTCGTCCCCCTCGGCTCGCTGGTGGTCAAGGCCCAGGTGCCAGGTGGACGCCTGGCGTCCCTCGAGCTGGGAGGGCGACTACTCGTTGACCTTCCTGATTCCGGGCGCACGAGCCTGATAGGCACGCTTACGGGGATAAGCCCGCAGACACCGGGGCTGGCGAGTGAAGGGTACTTTGAGATCACGGTCGAGGTGCGTGGAGACGTAAGCTCCTGGCCTGGCGCCGCGGCGCGCGTGATCCTTCCCGAGGGGCCGGAGACGGTGGAGGCCGTGGGCCAGGTGACCTCCGAGAGCCAGGAGTCCGTCCGGTTCGGGGCCTCGGGCGCCGTCAGCCTGGTTATGGTTCAAGAGGGAGACGAGGTCGCCGCCGGCGACGTTCTCTATGTCCTGGTCAACGAGGCGCTTCTCACCGGAGCAGCATCCTGGTCCGGGCAGGCGCCGAGCCGCGAGGAGCTCGCCAGCAGGGCGGGAGCCAGCCTGCGCGAGGAGATGCTCCGGACGCGGGCCGCCGAATTGACGTACGAGCAGCGCCGGGCCGAGGCGGCGGGCCTGACGCTCCGGGCGCCGCACGACGGAACGGTCGCCGAGGTCCGGTACCGGGCCGGGGACGTCGTCTCCCCGGGTGCCCAGGTGCTCTCGATCATCGATACATCCGCGGTTGAGATCCTCACCGACGTCGGAGAGCTGGACGTGGCGAGGCTGGAGCCCGGAATGGAGGCTGACGTCTACTTCCCGGCGATTTCGCAGGAGACGTTCACAGGACGTCTGGTTGATATCGGCTACACCCCGACACGCGGTCAGGAGGGAGCCGCGTACCCGCTTCGCTTCCGCCTCGAGGGTGTCCAGGGCGTCGTTCCCGGGATGTCCTGCACCGTCAGCATCGCAACCGACGCCCGCACAGACGTGCTGGCAGTTCCCGTCGAGGCCGTCGTCGAGCGCTACGGCTCGCCCGCCGTCCGGGTTGTCCGTGACGAGGGCCAGACCGAAGCTCAGAGGCTGACGGCCATCCAGAAGGCCGGCCGGACCTACAAGGGCGAGGTCGAATGGGTCTACATCATAACCGGGATCAGCGACGGCGTTCACGTGGAAGTGGTTCGCGGCCTGCCGCTGCACACCGAGGTTGTGGTCCGCGAGAAGGAAACCACCCGGTGATTCGGGGGAGCGATCGTGCAGAAACAGACCATCGCCGGCCTCAGGCCGCGGGACTATGAGCACCCGTTCGACGCCCGGGCGCTCCGGGCTCTGGAGGGCAACTCGGCCCTGGCCCTGACCGTCAACAAGCTCAACCAGTACGGGATTGAGCGCGTGATTCGCGTTCAGTACACGGGCAGCAACGTGAGAGCCACCCGCCGGAGTTTTGGCGAGATCTGCGACGCCATGGCCGAGACCTGCCGGACACTGGGCCTTGGCGCGGTGCCGGATGTGTACGTGGAGTGGAGCGATCGCGCGTCGGCCGTGACGGTGGGGCCTGACCGGCCCCTGGTGGTGGTCACCTCCGGCCTCCTGGAGCTCCTCACCTACGACGAGCTGCTGTTCGCCCTCGGCCACGAGGTGGGCCACATCATCAGCAGGCACGTCATCTACAACCAGCTCGCCGCGGTTTGGCCCGTGGTCGGGGAGATCATCAAGGCCGCCACCCTGGGAATCGGAGGGTTGGTCTCCGGCGGCGTCCAGATATCCCTGCAAAACTGGCAACGGATGACCGATTTCAGCTCCGACCGGGTGGGCCTGCTGGCCTGCCAGGACCTCACGGCCGCGGCCAGGGCCCTGATGAAGCTCGGCGGCCTTCCCAAGGAGCTTGGGCACACCATAGACATCGACGGGTTCCTGGTTCAGGCCCGAGAGCTGAGCGGTTACGACTTTGAGACCCTCGACAAGCTGGCCCGCGTGGTCAGCGCCATATGGCCCCACCAGACCTGGACGGCGATGAGGGCGTCAGAGCTTGTCAAATGGCTTGATTCCGGGCAGTACGAGGCCGTCTTACAGCGGCGTGCGGCAACGGGCGGCGAGCCCGGTCAGGAAGCGGTCCCGCAATAGCAGGGGGTAGGGGGTGTCGCTGCCGTGGCGGTGGCGGTAATGCTGACTCTCGATCTCGACGGCCAAAGCCTGGCGCTCGCCGCCGACCCGGCGAACGAGCACCGCCCGGGGGTCCTCTCCCAGGGGATGTACGGCCTGCTGGTGGGAGTATACCGGATCCTTGGGGTCCTCGAGCGGCAGGCGGTGCCGGCAACGTTCAACGTTCTTTGTCCCCGGCATGATCATCGAACGCTACCCCAAAGCGGTCGCGGCGATCGTCGAAGGCGGGCACGAGCTGGCACACCACGGGTACACTCACCAGTCACCGGCCGAGATGGCGCCTGACGACGAGCTGGAGGCCATCCGCCGGGCGAGCGGGCTGATCCGCGAGGCCTGCGGGAAGCAGCCGCTGGGCTACAGGTCCCCTTCGTGAGACTTCTCGCCTTATACGCTGGGGTTTCTGCGGGATGAGGGGTTTCTCTACTCGTCGAACATGATGGACGACGACCCGGCTTACATCCACCCCGGGGGCCTGGTCGAGCTCCCGGTGCAGTGGATGGCCGAGGAAGGGCGCTGCTTTGTGCTTACGATGCATCCACAGCTCTCAGGCAGGGCGTCGCGCGCGGCGCTGCTGGAGACGTTCATAGCTCACGCCGCGCGGTTCCCCGGCACGCGGTTCTTGACGTGTGCCGGCTATGCCGCGGAAGTCAGGAGGGCGGCAGTCCTTCCCCGCCCCCCTGAATAGGGTCCTCCCGCCTCCTACTAAGCAGGGCCTGAGGTGAACAGGCGGGCCAGGGCCTCACGCTGCTCGTCGTACTGCTTGCCGCGCAGCCAGTTGTCCTCTTTCATCCTGGCCACGCCTTCCAGGGCAAGTTGCTTGTACTCTTCCTCCGCAAGGACGTCTGCCGCGGCCGCGCCCTCCGTGACCGCCGCCGCGACCGCCGCCGCCGTCGCGTCCACCGCTCCAGTGCCCTCCAAGGCGGCCCCCAGGACTCGCCCAAAGACCTGTTCGTACCTCGACGAGCGCGGCTCGGCCGGCAACGCAAGGCCGCCTATGAGGCCGCTGACAAACTGGCCCACGCTCTTTGCCCGCCTGAGCGTCAGGGGGGTCAGGACCAGGTAGCGCGTACGCTGTCCCTCCAGGCAGGCCACGTACAACGGCAATCCAAACTCAATCGCACCGCCGCCAGAGTCCAGGCCGTCCGGTTCGATGGCCAGCCCGGCGAGCTCCGCGGCCGACTCACGGTCCTTTTGCACCGCGGCCGAGCTGGCGGCCGCGAGTTCGCTGAGAGCGTCCCCAAGCTGTTGCTCTGTTGCCTTCACGGCTTGGACTTCCCGGTCCCTGGACTTAATGAGGGCGTTGAGACGCTCGTTTTCCTTGTCAATCAGGCTCCGGAAGTGTTCGCGCGCCTGGCGGGCCGAGGAATCACGCTCGCGAACCGTCTGGTCAAGGCGCCGCTGCGCGTTCTGGCGGCTCCGGCGCGCCTCGCCCAGCTGGTCCTCGTACTCCTTGCCCAGGCTGCGAAACCGCGTCTCGTCGTGTTGAGCCCGGCTGACCTCGGCTTCGAGCGCGGCGAGGGTTCCGGAGTACTGCATGTTCACCGAGTTGAGCTTCTCCTCGAGGGCCCGCTGGTGTTCGGCGATGCTATGCTCCACCTCGGGGCGAACGGCCTCGATCTGCGCATTGTACGCTGCTTCAATGCGCTCCCGGGCCTCGGCCAGCTCTTCCGGGTAGCTCTCAGCCCGGCCGGCGAGTCCGGCCGCAAGTTCCTCGATCCGGTCGGCCTGCTCCAGGTAGGCCCGGAGCCGCTCCTCCAGTTCGTGGGCCGCCGCCGAGGCCTCCTGGAAGCTCAGCTTGGAGGGGAGCTCGACACCGGTCCAATCCGGCGCCCCGGTTTCGACGAGGTGCTTGAGGATCTCCTGGGCCAGTTGCCTGTGCCCGGAGACGAATCCCTCGACCTCGGCCTCGGCGTCTCCCTTGCGGATGAAGCCGGTGATCGCCCCGAGCAGCTGCTTCCGCGGCTCCTTCAGGGACCGGGCCTTTTGCCTGACCATCTCGATGAAATCGCCGACCGGAGGCCGGTCGTAGTCCGCCGGAGGCAGGTCCAGGCCCTCGCGTGCCTGAAAGGGTGGCATGGCCCCGGTCGTCAGCCCGGTAAGGTCAAAGACCAGGACCTTCCCACGGGCCGCCCGGTAGTCGTCCTCGGGCTCGTCCGTGGTGTGGGAGGCGTGGACCTCGGGCAGAGTCACCGGCAGGGCCAACATGGGCCAGACCACCCGGGAAACCCAGCGCACCTCCTCGGTCGCTTTGCGGAGGATGAAACCGGTGCCCTTGCCGCGCCTGCTCTCGACCGTCAGGAGTACGGTAGCCAGCTCAAGGGCTTCGGGGTAAGAGATCGACGGCTCGGGATAGGCGGCGAAAGGTAGGATCCTCATCTGATTGCCACCTCCTGTGTATCGCTTCAGGGTTCGGCCTGTGACACCGCCCATCCTGCCGCCGGGCCGAGCCTGAGGGCGATCCGGGCGACGAGCTCCACGCCAGGAAGCGGGAGCCGCCTGGAAGGGGCCGGAACTGATGGCAAACACCTCCGTTTCACAGGTTTGCCGACCCCAGGGGGAGAAATGCAGCCTCAAGAAGGAGGGATGACCCGTGCCCGAGTTGTTCGTATCCCCGGATGTGGACGAGGCACGCAGGTTCTTCCGCGCCAAGCCGAGGCGCATGGAGAACAAGGTGACTTCGGTCGCCGCCGCGGTCAGGCGGTACATCCACGACGGGGCGTACATAGGCATCGGCGGCTTTGGCACCAACCGTGTTCCCACCTCCCTGCTGCACGAGATCCTTCGCCAGGGCATCCGGGGACTTGGTGTCTCGGGGCATACCGCTACCCACGACTTTCAAATTCTCGCCGCCGGTGAAGCGATGGACAGGGTGGACGTGGCGTACGTCGTCGGCCTTGAGGCGAGGGGCCTGTCGCGCTCCGCCCGGAGGTTGTTCGAGCAGGGCAAACTGAAGGTCACGGAGTGGACCAACGCCGCCCTGGCGTGGCGATACCAGGCCGCGGCCATGGGGATTCCTTTCATGCCTGCGCGGATCATGTTCGGCACGGACACCTGCAGGTACTCGGCCGCCAAGGAGATCACCTGTCCCTACACCGGGGCGAAACTCCTGGCCCTACCGGCGCTCTACCCCGACGTTGCGCTGATCCACGTCCACCGCGCCGACGTATACGGCAACTGCCAGATAGACGGCATCACGGTTTCGGACCTCGACCTCGCGCGGGCGGCAAGGCACCTCATCGTCACCTGTGAGAGGCTCATTCCGACTGACGAGGTCCGGCGGGAGCCGGACCGCACGGCGATTCCCTGTTTTCTCGTGGACGCCGTCTGCGAGGTCCCGTTCGGGAGCTACCCCGGCAATATGCCGTACGAGTACTTCTCCGACGAGGAACATCTTCAGGCCTGGCTCGAGGCCGAGGAGGACCCGGAGCAACTCGCGTCCTTTGTCCGGCGGCACATCCTGGACGTGCCTGACTTCGAGGCCTACCTGGAGCTATGCGGCGGCCTGGGCCGGATGCGGGAGCTGCGCCTGACCGAACTGCTGATCGGCGCGGGATCAGCGGCCGCCGAGCAGGCGGGCGCGGAGCCCGCCGGCCCGCGGGGCCTTGAGGGAGGCGAGGGGCGATGAGCCTGACATATAACCCGATGGAGCTGATGATCACCGTCGCGGCCAGGTACCTTGAGGACGGAGCGACAGTCGTCGTGGGGACGGGGGGTCCGTGCGCCGCCGCGATGCTCGCCCAGCGGATGCATGCCCCCAACCTGATGATCATGTTCGAGGCCGGCGGCATCGGACCGCTGCTGCCCACGATGCCCATCTCAGTCGGGGATTCGAGGACGTTTTACCGGGGAGTGGGGGCCTCGACCATGCCCGACATCATGGGCATGTGCCAGCGCGGAATGGTCGACTACTGCTTTCTGGGCGGGGCTCAGGTCGACCCGTACGGGAACCTCAACTCCACGCTGATAGGCTCGCACGAGCGGCCCAAGGTGCGTTTCCCGGGCTCCGGCGGGGCCAATGACCTGGCGTCCCTGTGCTGGAGGACGATGATGATGACTCCCCAGGACCGCCGGCGGTTTGTGCCCAAGGTGGACTTCGTGACCACCCCGGGCTACCTTGGCGGCCCCGGGGCCCGCGAGGCCGCGGGGCTGCCCCCCGGTACCGGACCGTACAAAGTAATCACCAATTTGTGCGTCATCGGTTTCGACGAAACCACGAGCCGCATGAAGGTAGAGAGCCTGCACCCGGGGGTATCCCGGACCGACGTCGAGGAGAATACGGGGTTCCCTCTCCTCTGGGCAACCGATCTGGGCAGCACTGAGGCCCCTACGGCCGACGAACTGCGGGTCCTGCGCAACCACGTCGACCCCCTGCGGTACATCATTGGACGGGCGTGAGGAGGTAGGCCAGGTGGACAACATCCAAGACATCGGAACCAGATCGGGCCTGCGAGCGGAGCTGGCCCGCGGCCGGGAGCCGGTCATCGTCTCGGCGTGCCGGACCGCCACGGGGGATCTGGCCGGGGGCCTCGCTTCCTTCCCGGCCTGGAGGCTCGGGGAAATCGTTGTCCGCGAGGCTCTGCGGCGGGCGGGGGTGCCGGCTCACGACGTGAACGAAGTCCTGCTCGGCAACGTTCTCACCGCCGGACAGGGGCAGGGACCGGCGAGGCAGGCCGCGATCGCGGCCGGGATCCCGGAGACCGTTCCCGCGACCACGGTGAACAAAGTCTGCGGCTCCGGGCTCAAGGCGGTGACCATGGCGGCCCAGGCCATCCTGCTGGGGGACGCGGACACGGTCGTGGCCGGCGGCATGGAGAGCATGAGCCAGGCGCCGTACCTTCTGGCCAAGGCCAGGGGCGGATATCGTCTCGGAAACGACGTCCTGGTCGACTCGCTGGTGCACGACGGCCTGTGGTGCAGCATCGGCAACACCCACATGGGCATCACCGCCGAAAACCTCGCCGTCCGTTACGAAATCAGCCGTGAGGAACAGGACCGTTTTGCGGTTCAGAGCCACAACCGCGCGGAGGCCGCGATCAAGGCCGGACGGTTCAAGGACGAGATCGTCGCGGTGCCCGTGCCGCAGAGAAAGGGACCGGATGTCCCCTTTGTCCAGGACGAGCACGTGCGGTTTGGCAGTACGCTGGAGGCGGTGAGCAGGCTGCGGCCCGCCTTCAAGCCCGACGGGACGGTGACCGCCGGCAACGCCAGCGGCATCAACGACGGCGCCGCCGCGCTGGTTATGACGAGCAGGGCCAGGGCCGAAAGCCAGGGGCTGTGCCCCCTGGCGAGGATCCTCAGCTACGCGAGCGCCGGGGTCGCACCCGAGGTGATGGGCCTCGGCCCGGTTGGGGCCGTCCGGACGGCGTTGGCCCGTGCCGGTCTGGAGCCCCGGCAGGTCGAGCTGGTGGAGCTCAACGAGGCCTTTGCCGCCCAGGCCCTTGCCGTCTTGAAAGAGCTGCCCTTTGACGCGGCCCTGGTCAACGTTAACGGTGGCGCCGTGGCCCTCGGGCATCCGATTGGGGCCTCGGGAGCGCGGATTCTCGCCACGCTGCTTTACGAGATGGCCCGCCGCGACCTGCGCCTGGGACTCGCGGCACTGTGCATCGGCGGGGGCATGGGCATTGCCGTTGTGATCGAGCGGGAGCGGGAGAGGTAGGGGAAAGGGCGGGTGCCAGGGATGGAGAGCGCGGCCAACGGTGAGGTCTTTGTGGCAGCGTACAACCGTATCAGCAAGCGGCTGAGGGACATCTGCGGTGGCCGCGGCCACGAGAGCTACCCCAACCTGGTGGCTCAAGCATCACGGCGCAGCAGCCTGGTCCGGCGCTACCGGGACGACCTGTTGGAGTACGGCGAACTCCGAAACGCCATCGTGCATGACCGGGTTTCTCCCGGGGAGGTGATCGCCGATCCACGTCCGTCTGTCGTCGACCGGATAGTCAGAATCGCAGCGCTGCTGGACCAACCGCCGACGGTGATCCCGGCGTTCGGCCGTCAGGTGATCACCGTGGCCGGCACAGATTCTATCTCGGTACCCTTGCGGCTGATGCGAGACCGGGAGTTCTCCCAGTTCCCGGTCTATGACGGGTCCCGCCGGTTTGCAGGGCTGCTAAGCGAGCGGGATATCGCCCGCTGGATAGCCAACCACGCGCCCGGCGGTGTTGAGGATTTGTCCCAGGTCTCCGTACAGGATGTGCTGGGCTCGAAGGGTTCCCAGGGCGACTGCTCGTTTCTCAGGAGGGACGCGACGGTATACGATGCGGAGGAGGCGTTTGCCGCCAATCCGAAACTGGAAGCGATCCTGATCACCGAGACGGGAAGAACCGATCAGAACCTGCTGGGAATCATCACGGCGTGGGACATCCTGGCCCTTTGAGTTCACGCGGGATGCGGCACTATAGGTCCTCCCCGTGACCGTCGTCCCCTGCCGGCGCAACCGCCCTGCACGCCTCCACAAATCCCCGGAAGAGGGGGTGAGGACGTTGGGGCCGCGATACGAGCTCCGGGTGGAACTGCGTGCCGACGAAGAACGGGTGCCCTGGGATCTCGAGGATCTGCATGATCGGGAAGTCGGGGGCCTTCCCCGAGAAGGTCATCCCGTTTCTCTCGACCAGCTCTACGTATTCCGGGTTGCACTCGTAGCGGTGCCGGAAGCGCTCGCGGATCCGGTCACGGCCGCCGTAGAGACGGTGAGCCTGGGTCCCGGGCTTGACTTCCACCCACCGCCCGCCGAGCCGCATGTTGCCGCCGAGCCCCTCGAGCTTCTTCTGTTCCGGCAAGAGGTCTATCACCGGATGCCGCGTATCGCACGTAAACTCCGTGGAGTCGGCACCGGCGAGCCCGCATACGTTCCGGGCAAACTCGACCACCGCAAGTTGAAACCCCAGGCACAGCCCCAGGAAAGGGAGCCCGTGGACCCGGGCGTGCTGGATGCAGGCGAGCTTGCCGCGGGTTCCGCGGGCGCCGAAACCGCCCGGGACGATGATCCCCTGGGTCCCGCTCAGGGCCTCTGCTGCCTCCTCCGGGCCGTGGATGTTCGTGGTTTCGATCCACCGCAACGTCACCCTGGCCCCCAGGCTGGCCCCGGAGTGCTCGAGGGCGTTGATGATGCTCGCGTACGAGTCCCGCACACCCGTATACTTGCCGGTGATCGCAACGGTGAGTTCCTGGCGAGGGCGGGTGATCCGGTCGGCGAAGTCCCGCCAGAAGGCGATAAGCTCGTTTTCGCGCTGCCGTGACTGCTCGCCGTCCACCCGGTCCCTCAGCCCCAGGAGGTCGATCGTTGCCTCGTCCAGCCCCGCCTCGTGGAGGATGACCGGCACGCGGTATATTGATTCCGTGTCGGGGAGGCCGACGACCCTGTCCACCGGCACGTTGGAGTAGATGGAGATCTTCTCCCTGACCGTTTCGGTTACCGGCTCGTCCGCCCGGCAGGCGATCACCGAAGGCTGGATGCCCTGGGCCATGAGCGTCCTGATGCCCAGCTGGGCCGCCTTGGATTTCTGCTCTCCGAGGGTCCGGGGCCGCAGGATGTAGGTCACGTTGGCGAACATCACGTTGCCGCTGCCTTCCTCGTACTGGAGCTCGCGCATCGCCTCCAGGAAGTAGCTGTTTTCGATATCCCCGGCTGTCCCTCCGACCTCGACGACGACGACGTCGGCCTGCGCGTTGAGCGCCAGTTGGCGCAGGAAGTTCTTGATCTCTCCGGTGACGTGGGGGATGAACTGCACGTCGCGCCCCAGGTAGTCCCCATGTCGCTCGCGCTTCAGGACCCGGGCGAAGACTCTGCCGCCCGTCAACGAGTTGCCGGAGGAGAGGTCCTCATCCAAGAATCTCTCGTAGCTGCCGAGGTCCATGTCGCACTCCGTCCCGTCATCCAGTACGAAGACCTCTCCGTGGCGGTAGGGGTTGAGCGTCCCGGCGTCCTGGTTCAGGTAGCCGTCGAACTTCACGGGGGCGATGACCAATCCCCTCGCCTTAAGCAGGGAACCGAGCGACGCGGCGAAAATGCCCTTGCCGAGGCCGGAGATGACGCTGCCGGTGACAATCAGGTACTTGGTACGGCCCGGCGAGTAGCCTTGAGGAATGGGTGTGTAAAACTCGTGCTCGGTGGAAGCGCCCGCCAGTGAAGCCAACAGCTCTGGACCTGCCATACGGTGAGACCTCCCCGGGGGGGCAGGTCCGGACTCCACCGGGCTCAAGCAAGTGTGGACGCCTGGCGGCGTCCCAACCTTGCCCTTGTCGAGGCACATTATAGCATGTCCGGCGGACGGGCGGAACGGGTGTTCGGACGGGTGTTCATGCGCAAGCGCAAGCACAAGGGAGGTAGCAGGCAAATGCAGCGATGGGTGTGCACCGTTTGTGGTTACGTCTACGATCCGCAAGAAGGGGATCCTACTTCTGGGGTAGCGGCCGGGACCAAGTTCGAGCAACTGCCCGAGGCCTGGGTGTGCCCGGTCTGCGGCGCGGAAAAGTCGATGTTTGAGGTAGAAAAATGACGGGTCCCAGGGAGATCGTCCCCGGAATCCACTGGATCGGAGCGTTGGATCCCGGGCTGCGGGTCTTTGACATCATTATGGAGACCCGCTTCGGGACCTCGTACAACTCGTATCTTGTACGCGGCCGAAAGGCAGCGGTCGTCGACACCGTCAAGGACCGCTTCGCGGCGGATTACCTGGCTGGCATAAAGGCCTTCACGGACCCGGAGGAGATAGAGTACGTCGTTGTCAACCACACCGAGCCCGACCACTCCGGCGCGCTGGGGGCGCTGCTTGACGCCGCCCCCCGGGCAACGGTGCTTTGCACGCGTCCTGCCGCCCTGTTCTTGAGGGGCCTGCTCAACAGGGAGTTTCCGTACAAGATCGTCTCCGACGGCGAGGCGATCGACCTTGGGGGCAAGACCCTGCGCTTTGTCCACGCCCCGTTTCTGCACTGGCCTGATTCCATGTTCACCTACGTTCCGGAGGACCGGCTGCTCTTTACCTGCGACGGGTTGGGATCGCACTACGCGGACGAGCGCCTTTACTCCGATCTGGTGGGCGAAAACGCCGATACGGCGGAGGCGTACCGCTACTACTACGACATGATCATGCGTCCGTTTGCGGCAAAGGTCCTCGAAGCCATCGGGAAAGTCAGGGACCTGCCGGTCGACGTCGTCGCCCCAAGCCACGGTCCGGTTCACCGCCGCGGATGGCGGCGGTACCTTGACCTGTACGAGAAGTGGAGTCGCGAGCAGGTCGCCCTTCAGTCGGCCAAGACGTCCGTGGTCGTCGCCTACGTATCCGCGCACGGGAAGACCGAGCAGATGGCCGGCGAGATCGCCCGCGGCGCGAAATCCGTGGAGCACGTCCAGGTGGAGGTCTACGACCTGGTCCGGGCAGAGCTACCGGACGTCGCCCTTGCCGTCCAGGCCGCCCGGGCGTTCGCCGTGGGCTCGCCGACGATCAACGCCGATGCCGTCAAGCCGGTCTGGGACCTGCTGAGCCTGGTTTCGCCGGTAACTAACCGCGGCAAGGTCTGCCTCGCCTTCGGGTCCTACGGCT